>WNGR01001451.1_pt1 | contig 26534 bp, 20 predicted proteins | sample 5407581 | NCBI WGS metagenome assembly WNGR01 (sample SAMN13153383, study PRJNA577476) | soil metagenome | isolation source: 80 cm soil or saprolite under Garry oak tree replicate 2 | place: USA:California | collected 2016-06-15
CAGGAGATATCCGACCACTGCGGTCATGCCTGCACAACCTCCATGCAGAAGTGCCGCACTTGTGAGACAAGTTGCGGCTGTCCGATGCGTTGATTCAATGATGAGCAAGCCGGAAGATGTAGGCGACCGGAGCGGCGGAGGAGGCAGTGGCCTTGACTGACTTATCATCATCGTCGGCTACAAAGACAATATCGCGGCTTATGTTTGGCACCGCCATGCTGATCTGTGGCGGGAGAGGTACGTCACGAGCCAAGGGAGCAGGACCTGCTGAATCGTCGATGCACTCGCCGCGAGCCTGAAAGATGGCGTCATTGCAACGGGGCTTAAGAGAGCTTGGGGGCGCGGCCGGAGTGGGCGAGGGAGCCACGTTTCCTGTAGTTCCCTTGCCTGCAGTGAGATCGAGCGGCGTCGAACTGACAAGGAAGTACACCACATCGAATCCGGCAGGTCCTTCTACCTGAAACCAACCGTCTTCAACGGAGGGAACGAGCGCGTCCGCTCCTTTGCGAATTGTGTTGTCCCTGGTGGTGCCTGCGGCTGGAAAGAGCGCCGTGAAAGTACCCGACGATCCCTGGTCAACGACATAGAGGTAGCCATCGAAGCCGCTGGTGATTCTGAAGCGGACCACGTCGCCTGGATCAAAGACGTGCTCGGGACGTACGGCTGCTATCTTGTCTGCCTTTTTTTGTTCAAGATGGATCACGATGGAGCCGCCGCCATCCTGAGGTGGAGATTTGGAATCCTGGACCTCTGGACGCAGTCCTACCGAGTTCGCCGCGCGCAAGGAAACGGGTCCGGCAGAGAGTGTGCCGGCGAAAGTCAAAAGGGCCAGCAATCGAAAGCTGTCTTTGATGGATACCATAAGTTTGCTCGAAGGATCAGTGAACAGCAGGGGGCGGGCTGCCACTTTCAGGTAGAAGTTTACTCTCTATTTGGCTGCCCGCAGCAGTTTTAAATACCAAATCGTCGCGGGGTCGGATATTGTTGACTGCGTTATTGAGGTTGAAGATGTAGGCCATTTATTGACCGGGACCATGGCGCAGTTGGGTCAACGACGAGGGCTGATGGCTCGGTCAACCTGACAGATGGTGCGAGCATAATCTGCATGTTCTGATTGAGGGTTTCCAGCGTACACTCGAAGCTAAACAGGGAGGGATGGAGCGATGCCGATGCAGGTCTGCATGGGAGCCATGATGCAATGTACTTTTGGGATGGCGCCGAGTTCTCTCGTAGTGCTTCCAGCAAATAAGGTTTTCACCAACCAGATGCCCGATGCCAATATCATGGACCACATTCCGATGACGAATATCATGCCGTTCGGTATGTGCCAATCTCTCGCTAATCCGACTGTTGCAGCGGCTACCGCCGCGGCATTGGGCGTGCTCACGCCGATGCCTTGTATACCGGCGACCCCCGCGCCCTGGATTGCGGGGGCACCCACAGTTCTGCTTGGCAACTTTCCCACTCTCGACAATGTTTCGCAGCTGATGTGCATCTGGGGTGGGGTTATCACGTTCACCAATCCGGGAGAACAAACGGTTGAAGTTCCATAGAGCGCTGTAGCCGGTCAAATCTCAGCCGTGCGACGAAGTTGCAAATGCGGTTTAGAGCGCGGCATAATCCCGATTTATTTTGCGGGTAAGCAAGTTCATTTTTAACTTCGGTCTACCTGGACGAGGCTCGTATCTATGAACCAGGCGTCGACACTTTCACTGGACTTTGCGGCAGTGACGGACAGTGGCTGCAAACGTACCAACAACGAAGACAGCTTCGGCTATGACGCCGAACAACATATCTATGTCGTGTGTGATGGGATGGGGGGCAACGCCGCTGGTGAAGTGGCCAGCAGCATGGCGGTGCGGACTCTCATCGAATCCTTTGAAGCGATGGCGCTGGATCAATCGGAGACCGGCCAAGGTGTGCCCGTTGAGAATCGACTGATGTCGTCGATTCTAGAGGCGAACCGCGTCGTCCGCAAAGCTGGGGCGGACGATCCGGAGTTAAGAACGATGGGCACCACGCTCGTATGTGCCTGCCTGGATGGCGATCGAATCGTTATCGGGAACGTTGGGGACAGTCGCGCCTATTTATTGCGGAACGGCGCTTGCCGGCAGATCACGCAGGATCATTCGCTGATTGACGAACAGATACGTAGCGGAAACATGACTCCTGAGATGGCGGCAACATCGAAATTGCAGTCAGTGATCACCCGCGCCATTGGCGCAGCAGACACCGTGGAGCCGGACCTGTTCGCTGCCAAACTCCAGCCGGACGATATGCTTCTGCTTGTCTCGGACGGGCTGACTCGCTATGCACAGCCAGAAGACATTGCCCAGGCCGCCTCGCTCCAGCCTGACCTGGCGAATATCTGTAACCGGCTGATCGAATATGCAAAGCAGCGAGGGGGCGCAGACAATATCACGTGCATCCTGATGCGTGTGATCGAAGCGCCTACCGCAGCACCGCCGGATAAATTCGATTCCTTCTCGCCGACTATTTGACAACCGGTAAAGCGCACTGTAGCCCGGTGAAAAATTCCGGCACCAATATTTCTGCTCCAGGGCCGGAGAGCTCGAAGCTGGCTGTCTTTACTGCGCCGCTGGAGCCTGTGATGGTATGGCCGGCAACGGTTGTTGCGGTGTTGATGGGGTAATCGAGCCGGTAGCCGGCGGCAGTATGAGTAATCTGGGCGGTGCGCACCAACTGGAACAGAGACCATGTTCCCTGGAATGGCAGCACCTCATTGGAGTCATAAACGAGTGAGGCCTTTTGAGCATCGACCCCAGACCATTTGAACTGCTGGCTGGTTGAGCCAGCGGGAATGCGCTGGCCATCCACCACGAGCGTAGCGCTCGCCACTCCGTTGCCCGGCAGGAAGTGCAAGGTGAAGGCGAAGGACGGAGACTTTGCCCCAGCGGGGTAGAGTCCGGCACTAATACGGGCAGCGCGATTGAAGTACTGAGCGAATCTGGGATTGACTGGTTGGGGTGCAGCCGGGCTGGGAACGTATTGCGCTCCCTGCGGGACAAGATACTGCTTAAGGGCGGTGTTGTAGACAGACCATATGGCTCCGGTTTCGGGAGCGAACGTGGCATCGATCTCCGCTATGCTGGCCGGCACACTGGAGTTGGCGGCGAATGGGTACTTGCCCAGCAGAGGCGTAATTGCGCCGCAGACTTTCGCTCCTCCGCCATTGGCCGGCGCGCCGGGGCTTGGAGCCAATTTGGCCGCGCATTGGATGGGCGCCTGCATGAGCGCAAGCACCGTGCTCTCGGTGTGGGTTTTCTGATCGACATTGAAGGCTTGGGCAGTCTGCTGCGCGGCGATCCCTGCCGAGCCGCTGGCCTGGAGAACCGGGGCGAAGGCCATGGGATCGGTAGCGGCCGCAGGATTTTGCGCCGCTTGATCGACTGCGCCGGCGAGTTGCAACAGCGCAGTCACGTAGGGCGCATTGCCGGGCCCGATGAATCGATCAGAGGCGTTGGGGTCGACGAGAGCCTGGGTGGGCTGGAAGGTGGACTTGATCACAGGATCGGCGACAAATGTGTTGTGAGAAACCGTGAAGAAGAGGGCGAGCAAAGGTGAGCCCGGGCCTGCAAGCGCATTGAGCCGCGTGGGCGCCTCATGGAGATTTCCGCAACTCACCACTCGCGCATCGGTGAGGAAGGAGTGCCACTCTTTGAGGAAATCGGCCGAGTATTGAGCCGCCAGATCTTTGCTTACCGCAGATGCATTCAAGGCCTGACCAGCCTGCTGGCCCAACACCCAGGTCTCGCCTTGCGCGTATTTCTCAGGGTGCTGAATCGCGTCTTGCATGAAACCGAAACCCGAGCGGGTGAAGGCACCGCGCACGATGTGACCGTCGAAAACATATGTGGCTGAGCCTGGGTACTGCTTGTTGAACTCGATGGACGGACCGGTCTTATCGGCGTCGGTTAGCATGCCCTGGTAGATGCGGGTCTCAGCCAGGAACTTTGAAAGATAGCCGCGCGCGTGTTCGATTATGCCCGAATCGGGCGTTATGGCGTATGGCGGTTGCCGCAGAAGTTCATTGGCGTAGAAGTCAATTTGCTTTTGAGCCAGTTGTTGCTGGTCGGCGTCTACCTGCCGCGTTCCAATCCAATGCTGCAAAAACACCGGGGTCAGGAATTTGGCCTGACTCTTGTCTGGATTGCTGGTCGTGATCAGGTAGGCCTTCAACGGATTGTATGCGGCGAGATAGGAGGAGAAATCGCTGCTGGTCGCAGGTGCGTCAGGCAAGCCACGCATATAGGCGACAAAGCTTGCCTGGGCAGGGTTCAGCATCAAGGGGCGGAAACGGTCGAAGTAAATGCGCCGGGCTCGAAGTGCGAGGTTGTCCCCCTGGTAGAGACCGAAGCGGTAACTCCAGGGAGCGCCGTCTTGCCTGTAGCCATCAAGTTGGACGATGGTTTGGCGAATTTCATCCAGTGCTCGAAGATCAGTCAGGCTGGGGAGCGAGTTGGACGTGGCACTGGTTACGGGGAGTTGGCGGGCGGCATTGGCGATGCGATGCTCCAACGCGCCGTTATGGAAATAGGAAACCACCAGAAAGACGACGTAGAGCGCTAAGAGGAAGGCGAGAGAACCGAAGAGAATCCTGCGGAACAGGCGCGCGGGAGCGGTTTGGCGCGTCGCGGAAAGCGCGCTCTTGTCGCCCAGAATGATCTCAGGAAGCAGTCGCGGAAGGAATGTCCATTGCGGAACCCGCGATGACACCATGACGCCCGCCGAGGCAGGGCGGCTGGAGGCGGGCGATCTTCCCATCGATACATTCAAGAACTGAGTAGCACCCGCATCTTGCGGGGCGCGCTGTTCAACCGATACTGGCGCGGCGGCCATGCGTTCGACCATGCGGGCACGAATCCCGGTGAAATAAAATCCGCGCAGATAAGGGTTGGCGCTCAACTGGCTGGGCTTGCAGAGTTCTACGAGATATTGATTCAAGTTTTTACGAAGCTTGCCGAGTTCGCGCGGAAACTCGTAAACACCAGGAACGTTGCGCGGCTCGTTTTCGCGGTCCAGCATCTCCACGCGGAATTCGCCCAGCTTGTAGCACAGAGCATCGAGAACCCCGGCAAGCATACGCGATGCCTGATCGACGTAAGTGCCCGCGGAAGCTTCAGATCGGGGCAACGGTGAGCCTAGAATCTGGCGTACTTCCTCGTCGGAAAGATTGCGTACATACTCCTCGAAGTGAGGGACGCGATCGAGCTTGGTTACGATCACGTATACGGGCATCGGCATTCCCAGCAGGCGGCTGATCTCGCGCAGTTGACCGCCGGTTGCGCGAGCGGAAGCAAGCAACGATGCCCCGCCATCGGCCACCAGCAGTTGCTCGGCGCTCACGCACACGATGACCGCACGAGGCGCTGCTCCGGTTCCAAATGCAGAGCGATACGCTTTGGCTCGCGTACGCGCGACCAGCCGGCTGAGGAGGGCGTTACTCTGCCGGATATTAGCTCCGACTTCGAGAAGGGCGGCCACCTTGGTGAACCAGAGGTTCAATACCTCGGTTGGAACCTGTTCGCCCTGGTTGGGGGCAGTGCCCACCAGCAGTTCGGGATCAAGACCGGACCGGAGCACTGTTGTTGTTTTGGCCGCTCCCGCTTCTCCAAGGATATAGAGAAGGGGCATGGCATCGAGGGTTTTCGCGCCCTGCTGGGAGCTGCGCAGTTTACGATTTGCGTCATTCAGCAGCAGGTCCACTTCTGCGGTTGAGGCGCTGCCCGAGGCATCTCCTCCCTCTTCGGCCCGTCGTTTTTTGGCCCGGGAGTGTAGAACCAGAATGATGACCGCAGCGGTCACTCCGATGACCAAAAGAAGGATGACAAAAACGAAATATGCCGTCCCCTGCAGATGAAGCAGGGCGGCGATTCCAAACGCCAAAAGGGCGGCAATCAGGACTACGGCTACTGCGAGCAGATAGACGAGCAAGCGATCCCCCAGAAACGCGTAAAGCTAACTGATCTGCGATGCCCCGGAACTCAACGCAAACCAGAATCCCCCATAGGCCAACAACGTGAGCACCAACAAGATGAGAGCAGCAATACCAAGCCCGCGACTCCATGGATCGACGGTCGCAATGTGCTTCACGTCCGGCGATGCAGCGTCTGGCAGGAAGCTAACCTGACCACGGATCCGATCGATCTTTTCTCGCGCCTGCCGAATGAGAACGTGGATTTCGCCTCCGGCGCGCGGCGTGCTCCAACTGGCGGGGTGACCCTGGCCGGACACATATCCGCTGCTCGAACTGAGGGCGTATTGACCCTTGAATCCCAACAGCATACACAGGCAGTAAACTTCAAGACAATCGGCTGTTTCCTGCGAATCCTGCCGCGCCAGCAGAGTTCGGAGATGGTCAAAGAAAACTTCCCCCGCGCGATTATGGCCGAACATCTCTTCCTGCAGAGGTCGCTGGGCCCAGTCGGCAAACGCAGGATTTTGCATTTTAAGCACGCTCTCGTCGAGCAGCGCCACGACCGCGAAAACACCGAACTGGTTGGCTTCGCTGGAGTAGCCCAGAGATTTGGCCTGCTCCATTGCGGCCCGAAGCGCGGCACGGATGCTGGTGCGGAAATCCTGCGAGTTGGCGGCGGACTGCTGCTGGAGAGACGCGAGACGCAGGATGATCGTAAAAGCGTTCTCGTAACACGAAGCCAGGCTAACCGTGCGCGGCGGATTCTCTTTCATCGATTCGTCTCCGTTGAAGGTGCGGAGTATCCCAGGGAATTGTTCACGTTGCTTTGACGAGCGAGGCAATCAGCCAACGGGGGAGGAGCCAGTCTGCAAATCATTAAGAGCATACCTCAATGCCGTCCGGTCAAGAGCAAACTTCGGTCACGTAACGAACGCCGCGCTGGGTCACATTTCGTTTCCGTCACAGGTTGGACTGCGGCAACAACAATGCCGCGGTTCGTCAGGCCGGATTGCGGAGTAGCAGCCACAGGACCGCGGGATTGGGCTTTACGTCAAGATAGACTGCGTGTAATCTTCGCAAAGAGCCGTTCTGACCACGGAAGAGGCCACTCCCTGATGAGTAAAAGCGATCCAAAATCCGGACCGGAAACTCCCGAACAAACTGAATCGCTGAGCGCTACAGGGATGTTTCTTCGTGCTTTCGATTCGAAAGCTGAACCCAACAAGGAGGCCGCCAGACCAGAAGCATCGAGGCCTGCGGCCATGCCGCCCTCGGAACCTCAAGGCCGAAGAGCGGATCGCCCACCGCAAGAGAGCGTGGAGCCGGGTGAGTTTACGCAGATGTTTCAACGACTCGAGCCGCGGCAGAATCCAGTGCCTGCGCCACAGGCTCTTCACAATGCCCCCGCCCAAACATTCCCAGAAAGCCCAAAAACTATGGCGAAGGCCGAGCCGCCCGCCCCATTGGACCAAGAGCCCGGCGAATTCACGCGAATCTTCGTTGCAGGAGCGACTCCGCCGGCCAATCCACCGGCGAAAAGGGCGGAGGAACAGCCGAGACAGGCTGCTCCGGTCGTGAGCCAGTCGCGCGCGAAGGGATTTTCCTCGCCTGGGGTTTCCGACTCGGCGTCAGCGGAGGGAAGTTTCACGCAGTTCTTCAAGGCTACTCCGGCACCTCCGGTTCCGAAGCAGGCGGCTCCTGTGCAACCGCCGGCGCCACCTGCTCGGGCGGCGCAGACTCCGGAGAAATCCTGGAAGGACGATCCAATTTTCAGACCGAAGGACGACCCGATTTTCAGACCCGTTGAGAATGCCCCGCGTTCGGCTCAACCGTCGCCGAGCGTTACGAATCTGCTGTCTTCGTTGTCTGGTTCGGGGAGCCCGGCGCAGGGTTCGAGGCAACCGGATCCCGCTCCGTACCGGCCGGAGCCGCTGCCGTCGTACTCTGTCCCTTCGCGACCCGAACAGCACTCGACGACCGAATCAGCAGGGGTCACACAACTGATTCAGCGACTTGCACAGGAGGCGCCGGCGCATGCAGCCCCGCCTCCCGCACCTGTTGCACCGCCCGCAGACTCCGGCCCCGGGGAGTTTACGCGCATGATTTCCGGGCTGGGCGGGCAGGCGGCTCCGCCTCCACTTGCGCCTGCGCCCGTGCAGGCCGCGCCTGCTGCCGCGCCCTTTGCACCGCCGGCAGTACCTGTTCCCCCACCAGCGCCCGCGTTCAGGGCACCGGCTATCCATGCGCCTGCCCCAGCAATGCCACTAGTCCCAAAGCCTGCTCCGCCGGCAGCACCACCGATGCCCGCACTCGCCGCGCCCAAGGGCAAGCTGGAGGGACTGGTGCCGATTCTCCTGGTGATCAACACTTTTCTGCTTATCGTAATTTTGATGGTGGTGATTTTCTCGATCAAATCGAGGTAGGCCGCGACACCCTGTTGCCGAGGATGCGTGGCTAGGCCAGCAGGCCCTTCTCACGCAGCAGGGTGTCGGTGCGTTCGCAGCTGTTGATCAAGACTACTCCCTGGGAGCGCGCCTTGCCTGCCCAGCGGGTGGCATCGTCTTCGCTGAACTTCAGGTCCATCAGCAAGGTGACAAGATCGTCATAACTGGTTGCCTTTGCGGGCCGGGTATTGAGTCTGCCGGCATAAGGAACGAAGACGACTTCAAAGTGGGGACGCACGCCTTCCGATCCAGGGTTCGCTGTAATGCGAAGATTCCCCATCAGCTTGGCCATGCATTCCTCCTTGCGCCCAGGCACTCGCGATTGGACATTTGTGCTCCTCTTAGAGTCTTGCACAAGATGAGCAGTATGAAGAAATGGCGAAGCGAGTGCAGCGCCGAAGCTAATTGGCGATGATGAATCCGCGCTCGATGAGCCTGCGAATCATGGCCAGACTCTCGGTCCTGACCTTTTCCAAGGGCGCGTTTGCGGTAGCGGCAAAGTCCTGAATGGCTTGTTCAGCCGTCCGGCTGCCGTCGCAGGTGGCAAGGAACTCCGCCACCAACGGCTGCACCGTCATCTGAAATGGAAATCCGCTGACGAGCCTCAGGGTGAGGGACTCGGCATGCCAATGTCCCTCAGCCTGGTTGCAGACTTGCTCAAGGCGCACGTGAGGTGCGAGCACAGGACGAAGTGCGAGAAGCCTTTCATCCGCCTCGTTTTCGAGCAGAAGGTCATGCGCGGCAAAGGTGGACAAGAGCATCTGGCCGAGATCGCCCGAGGGCGTTTTGGGCACCTCTTCAATGCGCACCCAATTCTTGCCGGTGCGGCGGCGCATGACGATCAGTCCATCGTGGATGGCTTCAACGCCACGCTGGCGGTAGTAGTTCATGTAGCCGCCGTAGTGGAGCGAATCCAGCGATGTATCTTCAGAGGTCTCGCGGATGCGATGCTGCGCGTACTCCTCTGGGTCCTGCGTCAATCCTTTCATGACCCAGGCGTCGCACCCCGTATCCGCAAGCCACTCTGCCACGCGATCTTCCCAGGATTGTCCTCTTATCTGCGCCCACTCGCAGAGCATTTCCATATACCCGCCTTCGTTCAGATGCTGGGGCGCTTCTTTCACGAGTCGACGGCAGAGGCCGTCCAATTCCATTGGGTTTTCACAGAATAGGTAGTCGGTCTGGGGGGTGATGAAGAAGGGCGGATTGGAGAGGATCAGGTCGAACTTGCGGTCTGCGACCGGGGCGAAACAATCGCCGGCGAGGACCTCGATATTCTCGACTCCGTTCAAACGGGCATTGAATCGAGCGAATTCGACGGCCCTCGGATTCAAGTCCGTGGCGACCACCATGTCACTGTACTCCGCGGCAGCCAAACTCAGGATGCCGCCCCCAGTACCCAGATCGAGGGTTGCGCGGGAGCGGCGTCTCACTGCGAATCTGCCAAGAAATTTGCTGGTCGGATTGGGCCAAAGCACCATCTCCGCCTGCTTGTTTTCGATGGCCTGGGGATGATCGGAAGCCACCAGGTACTTGTCGACGGGCAACAACATGGCGGTCGAAGTAAAACCATCCCCATTGCTCTCGAGCAAACCTGACCCCAGTAGCAGCGCAAGAAATTCGTTCGGGAGCAGATCCGGAGTCTGCTTTTCGGTCGTGGGATGCCACAGCCAGAACCAGCGCAGCAGCACATTGACCGGCGTCGCAGCGGAGGTGCGATCAAGCAGACGTGATTGATTGCGCAAGCGGCGCGAAGGCAGTTCGGCGGCACCGAGGTATTTGCGCAGGCTGGGCTCGTTGTACCCTGCCTCATCGAAGAAAGCTCGCAGCTTCCGAGAGCTATCAACTGAAAGAGGTTTTAGCATCAGGACTCCACATTACCATCGCAAACTGGTGGGGGAATAGAAGTTTTGCAGGTTAGTCACGGCCGACTTGCTGGATGAAACTTTGGTAAGGCGAAGCCATGAGAGTAATTATCTTGACCGGGCCCGGGGCGTGTGGTATCAACAAGAACGCGCGGGATGCAGGCCATTGGAGTGTGGCCAGCATTGAGTGCTCGGCTCCTGATCCCCAGGTTTTCCCATTTCGAAGATTGCTTGCTGCATGCATTGGTTCTCTCATCCCAGGCTGTTATTGCGGGAGTCGAAGACCTTTCGGCGAAACGCTTGGCTGCCTCTGATCACAATTTCTCCCGAGGAATGAACAATGGCTAAACAGAGTGCTCAACACAAACTGGACCGGGTGCGTCCGCCCCGTGTGCAAATCACTTATGACGTCGAGGTCGGCGGTGCCATCGAGATCAAGGAATTGCCCTTCGTCGTTGGTGTGCTCGGTGACTTTACCGGCAATCCTGAACAACCGCTTCCGAAGTTAAAGGAGCGCAAATTTGTCGAGGTAAATCCTGACAACTTCGATACGGTTCTTGAAGGAATGAAGCCACACCTGTCCTTCGCGGTTGAAAACAAGCTGAGCGACGAGCCGGAAGCTCCGAATTTGAAGATCGATTTGAAGTTCCGCAAATTCGATGACTTTGAACCTGCCAACGTAGCCAAGCAGGTGAAGCCGTTGAAGGAGCTGCTCGATCTGCGTACCCGTCTCTCTGACCTGCGCGGATCTCTGCAAGGCAACGACAAGCTCGAAGAGTTGCTGCTCGAAGCGGTGGGCAATACAGAAAAACTCGACAAGCTAAAGGGCGAAATTGGGCCCGGTACGGGAGGTTCCAATGCCTGAAGCAGTCGCAAATCCACAGGGTTCGGCAGCAGCCATCGAAACTCAGGAGTCGAGCCTGCTCGATCAGATTGTCGAGCAGGGTAGGTTTGGCATCGAGGTCAGCGCACGTGAACGTGGCAAGGACCTGGTAAAGGAGTTTGTTGCCCAGGTTCTCGACGGCTCGATGACCATCGCAAAAGACGCCGAGATGATGATCAATGCGCGCATCGCGCAAATCGATCACTTGCTCTCACTGCAATTGAATGAGATTCTTCACCACCCGGCGTTCCAGAAACTGGAAGGCTCATGGCGCGGGCTGAAGTATCTGATGGATAACAGCGAGACGGGCGTGGGTCTCAAGATTCGCGTGTTCAACGCCACGAAGAAGGAGCTTCTGCGCGACATCGAGAAGGCTCCGGAGTTTGATCAGAGCGCACTCTTCAAAAAGATTTACGAGGAAGAGTACGGCGTGTTCGGCGGTGCTCCATTCGGTGCGTTGGTTGGCGATTACGATTTTGGCAAGCACCCGGAAGATATGGCACTGCTGGAAGGCGTGTCGCATATCGCCGCACAGGCCCATGCGCCTTTCGTGAGTGCCGCTGCTCCCGATCTGCTCAATCTCGAGAGCTTTACTTCGCTCGATGCTCCTCGCGACTTGGCCAAGATCTTCGACAGCACGGACTATGCGAAGTGGAAGTCTTTCCGCCAGAGCGAAGACTCCCGCTACGTTGCGCTCGCGTTGCCGCGCACCCTCGGTCGGCTTCCTTATGGAGCGGAGACCAAGGCTATTGACGAGTTCAGGTATGAAGAGCACGTCGATGGGACCGATCACTCGAAGTATCTGTGGATGAACGCAGCCTATGCGCTTGCCAGCAAGATGACGCAATCCTATTCGCTGTATGGCATGTGCGTTGCTATGCGCGGAGTGGAAGGCGGCGGATTGGTAGAAGGTTTGCCCGCACACAGCTTCTCTACGGAAGAAGGGGATCAGGCACTGAAGTGTCCGACAGAAGTGCCGATTACCGACCGCCGCGAGAAGGAACTGGCCGATCTCGGCTTTGTGCCGCTGGTGCACTGCAAGGGTACGGACTACGCCGCGTTTTTCAGCGTGCAGAGCTGCCAGAAGCCCAAGGTCTATGACACTGATTCGGCAAATGCCAATGCCCGTCTCTCGACGCAGCTTCCGTACATCATGGCTGTCTCGCGTTTCGCGCACTACCTCAAGGCGATGATGCGCGACAAGATCGGCAGCTTCATGTCGCGTGAAGAAGCGGAGAGATTTCTCAATCGCTGGATTACCAAGTATGTCACTCCGGATGACTCGGCCTCACCGGCGACTAAGGCCGAGCGGCCGTTGCGCGAGGCGCGCATCGACGTCAGCGAGGTTCCTGGCAAGCCTGGGGTTTATCGGGCAGTTGCTTTCCTGCGTCCTCACTTCCAGCTCGACGAGCTTACCGTTTCTCTTCGTCTGGTGGCTGAGCTGCCTGCGGCGGCAAAGTAAGCCGAAGTTTCTTTTCTCCTGGACTCTGGACGGCAGCACGCTGCCGTCCTCAATCGCAAGCAATCGAACGGATAACTGAAGGAGATCGCAAAATGGCAGTGAATGCATACTTGGTTATCGATGGTCGTCCCGGGCCCAGCACGAGCAAGCCAAACGCCATCGACATTCTCTCTTTTAGCTTTGGTGCCAGCCAGACCGCAGTCATCGGGGTCGGCTCATCGGGTGGCGAAGCGCGCGCCGGACGCGCCAACCTAGCGGACGTCAGCATCATGAAGGTAGTCGATAAGGTATCACCGCTTCTCTTCGACGATTGCGTTACCGGCAATTATTTGAAGACGGTAGATATCATCTATGACAAGCCGATGGGTGACGACCAACAGGATTACTACAAGATTCACATGGAAGACGCCTTGATCACCTCGATCCAGCACTCTGGTTCGAGCGAGAACCCGGTGGAGTCGGTCAGCTTCGCCTATAGCAAGATCAAGGTGAGCTACAACCCAGAAGAAGACGGCGCGTTGAAGGGCTTCATCGACAAGGGCTTTGATGTGCTCAAGCTGAAGCCGTGGTAACCGGCGTGCAAGAAGGCAAACGGTGCCAGTAACCCCTAAGGAACTATTCAAACAAGGAAAGGTGCGGGAAGCCATACAGACGCTGACGGCGTATCTCCGTGAGCGCCCGTCTGACACGGCCCAACGCACCTTCCTATTTGAGCTGCTCTGTTTCGCGGGAGAGTATACCCGCGCGGAAAAGCAGCTCGCCGTGCTTGCCAATGGCAGCGTCGAGAAAGAAACAGGCGCAATTGTCTACTACGCCGCTTTGCATGCGGAAAAGACGCGCCACGAGTTATTTGAAAAGCAGGATTTTCCTACAGACACTCCGGCATCCCCACGGGGAGAGTTGAACGGAAAGCCGTTCACCGAAATCCGCGATGCCGACCCGAACATTGGCGCGCGACTTGAGGTTTTTGCCGCCGGTGCGTACGTGTGGCTTCCATTTGAGCATGTGGCGTCGCTCGATATGGGACCGCCACAACGGCTGCGCGACACTCTTTGGGCACCTGCACTTGTTCAGACAGCTCCATCTTTCAAGGGGATGGATTTGGGAGAGGTATTGATACCAGCGATCTATCCTTTCTCGTGGCAGGATCAGGACGAGCAGGTATGGCTGGGCCGAGTTACGGAGTGGTCGGCGGATGAAGAAGGCCGAGAATCCCCCTCTGGCCAAAAGACATTGCTCGTGGACGGCGAGGAGTTTCCGTTCCTTGAGATCCGCTCACTGCAGTTCGTACACGCTGCGGATGCGGTCACGCAGCAATGAAAACGGATTACCAGTCAGGGGCCGCTCAATATGCCACTTCGCGAAGACATCCTCGCTCCCATTCCCGGTGAAAATCCCAGCGGCATCGATCTGCGCTATGACACCAAGCTACTAATTTTCGACAAAATCAAAGAGGCTCGACGCCAGGACGACGATCTGGCCCAAGGCGCGTGGCAAAGTGAACGCAAGACAGCGAACTTTGGCCTGGTAAGCAAGCTTGCGCAAGAAACACTGGCCACAGTTTCAAAGGATCTGCAGCTCGCAGCGTACCTGAGCGAAGCGTTGCTTCAGACGGAACGCTTCGGCGGCTTGCGCCAGGGACTCGATCTGACATACCGGCTTCTGACGGAGTTCTGGGATAGCGTCTACCCGGTGATCGAAGACGGTGATCGCGAGCTTCGCGCGCGGCCTCTCGCATGGATCGGGTCGATGCTTGATCTGCCGCTTCGTTCTGCGCCCATTGTCGGGGCGGGCTATTCGTGGCTCGTTTACAAGGATTCGCGGACGGTTGGCTATGAAGACCAGCCGAAGACCGATAAGGACCGTAAGGCCCGAAATGCCATGATCGAAGGCGGCAAAATTGCGCCCGAGGTCTTTGACAAGGCTTTCACGGAAACGCCGAAGGCCTATTACCTCCAGGCGGAGAAGGATCTGGATGGCTGCCTTGAACTTCTTGGCAGTCTGGATGCTTTCTGCGATGAAAAATTTGAAGATGATTCCCCGGGCTTCGGAAAACTCCGGAATGCACTTACAGATGTCCGATTAACCATTCACGGTCTGCTCGAAAAGAAGCGCGAAAAAGAGCCTGACCCGGTGGAAGAAATTCCAGAGGAGGAAGTAGCAGCAGCCGAAGGAACCGGTGAGGGCGAGGGAACCGGAGCCGCATCGACGATTGGGGTAAGTACTTCGTTTACTGCGGAACCTGCAGACCGCCGCCAGGCAGTAGCAGGGATTGTTGCTGCTGCTGCCTTCCTGCGCAAACGTGAGCCCTTTAGCCCGGCGCCATACTTGCTGCTGCGTGGTCTGCGCTGGGGAGAGTTGCGGACCGCATCACGGCTGGCTGACAGTTCCCTGCTGGAAGCGCCTCCTACAGAACTTCGCCAGCAGATCAAGCGCCTGGCACTGGCCAAGAAATGGCCGGAGCTACTTGAAGCCGGCGAGCAGGCATTGGCACTGCCGGGCAGTCGTGCATGGCTTGATCTGCAGCGTCTGTCGGTAGCTGCATGTTCGGCCATGGGGAAGGAGTATCTACCGATCGCCACGGCAATCCAGTCAGAATTGCGCGCACTGATGAACGATTTGCCTGAATTGCTGGATGCGATTCTGCTCGACGACACACCTGCGGCAAATCCGGAGACAAAGGAATGGTTGCAGGGATTGAGTGCGGTTGCGCATGCGTCGCCGACGGACGAGGAAGAAGCGACAGCGGACGCGCGGGCTACTCGCAATGGGGCCCCGACCTGGCTGGCACCGTCAGTGGATGCTTATGCGCTGGCACAGGACGCGCTCGCTGCGGGCCGGGAAGAAAAGGCCTTTGCCATTATGCGTATCGAGGTTGCAAAACAGCGCTCAGGCCGCAGGCGTTTCAGACGCACCATGCAAATGGTGGAACTGGCGATCGCCGCTGGAAAAGATGGAATTGCGCAGCCCTTGCTCGAAGACATTGCTGCTGCCATCGAGAACCACAAGTTGGATGCCTGGGAGGATCCAGAGCAGATGGCTCGCGATTTGACTAAGCTCATGCGCTACAGCAAGAAGATTCAGGGTAGCGCCTCAGATAAGCAAAAACTATTTGAACGTATCTGCCGCCTCGACCCGGTCCAGGCGTTGAGTGTGGGGTAATCAATGGCGAGGGGCCTCGGCGAAACAACGATAACCATCTCGGTGTTGGATCGACTCATCGACCTTGAGCCGGACAACCGGATGGAGAATCCGCTCAGCCGCACACAGTCTGTGCGGTTGCTAAAGAGCGCTGTGCGCCGGGATCTTGAATGGCTGTTGAACTCCAGACGTATCGCTGATCCGCCAGATGAAGGACTGAAGGAAGTCAACCGCTCTGCTTATGTATACGGTTTGCCTGATTTATCGGCGCTGACGATGGCGACCGCCGCGGATCGCAACCGTCTGGTGCGCCAGATACTCAACACCATCAATCTCTTTGAGCCGCGGCTTTCAAATGTGCGACTCGTCGTGGTTGAAGCTCCGGACGCTGCGAAGAAGGATGTGCGTTTGCGAATTGAAGCTATGCTGCGCATGGACCCGGTGCCTGAGCCGATCTCGTTTGACACCGTGATCGAGTTAAAGAGCGGCAATTGCCATCTCTCCGGGGGCGATGATGCGCGATGATCTGCTGCTCTATTACGAGAGAGAACTTGATTACCTGCGCAAGTCAGCGGCTAATTTTGCAGAGAAGCATCCCAAGGTAGCTTCGCGTCTCGTTCTAGAGCCGACAAAATGTGAAGACCCGCATGTAGAGCGACTGCTTGAGGCGTTTGCATTTCTGGCCGCCCGCGTTCATCTGAAGATGGACGATGAATTTCCTGAGATCACGGAAGCACTGCTCAGCGTGGTCTATCCGCAACTTGTGAGGCCCATTCCTTCATTGTCGGTGGTCGAATTTCAACTTGATCCGGAGAAAGGAAAGCTTGCGAGCGGCATGAAAATTGAGCGCAATTCGCCGCTTTACTCCAAACCGATCAGCGGCATTCCCTGCACGTTTCGCACCTGCTATGACACGACGCTTTGGCCCCTTACAGTGGCTGCGGCTGAGTTGAGCCCCCCCAGCCAGTTGAAGCCGGCGGTAAAGACGAGCGACTCTGCCTGGGCTATCCGGCTGGAACTGCGTTGCGCGCGCGATGTTACCTTTGCTGCGTTGAGGCCGGAGAAACTGCGCTTTTACCTGGACGGAGAGAGCGGCCTGGTTAACATTCTGTACGAATTGCTTTTCAGCAGGCTCAATCGCATCCAGGTACGGGATCTGACTGCGGGCTCGCGACTCGCGCCGGTCACTTTGCCCGCTTCATCACTGAACGCCGTCGGTTTCGGTCCCGACGAAGGAATGGTGCCGTATCCTTCAGCATCGTTCGCCGGCCATCGGCTGCTGATGGAGTACTTCGCGTTTCCGGAGAAGTTTTTCTTTATCGATCTTTGCGGACTTGAAGCGGCAGCAAAGGCGGGATTCAAGGATGCCATCGAAGTTATCTTTCTCCTTTCTGACGTGGAAGGCAGCGGCCGCGTGCAGCGCCTGGAACTGGAGCTGTCAAAGAGGACTTTTCGCCTGGGATGCTCGCCCGTGGTCAACCTGTTTCCGCAGGTGGCAGAGCCGATCCAACTGAATCAGCGACGGTACGAGTATCCGATTACGCCCGATGTACGCCGGCCGTACTCGGTTGAAATTTTCTCAATCGATGAAGTAACGGCCATCAACTCCGCAAGCCAAAAGATCACTACCTACGAGCCGTTTTATTCGTTGCGCCATTCTGCGCGAAAGGATGACCGGTCCTGCTTCTGGCTGGCGCGGCGGCGACCGTCAAACCGGCCAAACGATGACGGCACCGACGTTTCGCTTTCGCTGTTGGATTTGTCATTGGCTACAGTCGATCCTGACGCCACGGTTCTCTCTGTACGTACTACTTGCACCAATCGCGATTTGCCTTCGCGACTGCCTTTCGGTAATCAAGACAGCGACTTTGAAATGGAAGGCGCAGTGGCGATGAAGCGTATCGTCGCATTGCGCAAGCCAACCGCGCCGGTGCGACCCGCGCTCGGCAAGAGCGTTCTGTGGCGGCTGGTTTCGCACTTGTCGCTGAATTACCTGTCCCTGGTGGACGAAGGCAAGGACGCGCTGCAGGAGATTCTTCGGCTGTATGATGTGGGCCGCACGGCGTACTCGCAGAATGTTATTCAGAGCATTCTTCAGATTCGCAGCAAGCGGCATTTCGCGCGACTCGTATCAGAGCAGGGAGTGAGCTTCGCGCGCGGGCTGCGCATCGAGATGGAGATTGATGAAGACCAGTTCACCGGCGGCGGCGCATTTTTATTTTCCGCAGTGCTGGAGCGCTATTTCGGTCTGGCAGCCTCGCTCAATAGCTTCACTCAATTAAGCGTCACCACTCCGCAAAGAAAGGAGGGACTCCACGAATGGGAACCCAGGTCGGGACGCCGAATGCTGATTTGATGGAAACGCAGTTGGGAACAGAACTGATCGAAGACGCTTGCTCATTCGAGTTCTTCCAGGCGGTGTCGCTTTTGCAGCGGCTGAGAGACTCAATGCGTCCGGTAGGCGGCTTTTCCAGCCCAGAGGATGAGGCGGTTCATTTTCGCGTCAATCAAAGACTCGGTTTTCCAGCAAGCGAGATCCAGCATCTTGAAGTAAGCGACGACGGGCCCGCAGAGATGATGGTAAATTTCATGGGGCTGACGGGGCCCATGGGCGTGCTTCCTTACGCGTACAGCGAATTGATGCTGGAGCGGGCAAGAGCCAAAGATCACAGTCTCGCTTCATTTTTTGATATTTTCAATCATCGTGCGATCTCGCTGTTTCACCGAGCGTGGCAAAGAGCGCGTTTTCCGGTGACTTATGCTGCGGGCAATCGCGACCTCTTCAGCCAGTACCTGCTTGATCTTCTGGGTCTCGGGACAACAGGGCTTCGCGACCGGCAGGAGATTGAAGATGAGGCGTTGATGCATTACATATCGCTGATCGCCATGCAGTCGCGATCGGCGGTGGCTCTGGAACAAGTTCTGACCGATTATTTCGATGTGCCGGTTGATGTTCAACAGTTCACCGGCGCGTGGTACGGACTGGATCGCTCGACGCAGTGTGAGATGAACGAGAAGGAATCAGTCTCGATCCAGATTGGCTCCGGCGCGATGGTGGGCGACGCAGTGTGGGACCGTCAAGGAAGGGTACGCGTTCGCATCGGACCATTGAGCATGGAGCGGTACAACGACTTTCTTCCCCAGGGGAGCGCGTATGAGGCATTGCGCGCGATCACGCGTTTCTATAGCAACGATTGCCTCGACTTTGAAGTGCAGCTGGTGTTGGAGCGTAGCCAGGTGCCAACGATTGAACTTGATTTGAATGGAAGCCATCCGGCGCGTCTGGGCTGGGTGTCATGGGCCAAGACGGCGCCACTAGGCGTCGATCCTGACGACACGATTCTGGCATTGTAGGGGGAAATATGGGATTGAATCTGAAGGCACTGATTGCGAAGTTAAACGACCCAGCGAGGGCTGCGCTGGAAGGAGCGGCGGGTCTTTGCCTTTCGCGCACCCACTACGACATCGAGATTGAGCACTTCCTGACGAAGCTCCTCGACTCAACCTCAGGCGACTTTGCGGCTATCATCAAGCATTTTGAAATCGACAAGTCGCGGCTCACCAATGAGCTGGCGCGTAGCATGGACAAGCTGAAGTCCGGCAATGCCCGCACGCCCGCCATCAGTCCGACCGTACTGAAAATGCTCACGACAGCGTGGACTATCGGGTCCATCGATTTCAACGCGGGCCAAGTTCGCACCGGATTCACGATTCTTGCCTTGGCGTCGGACGAGGAGCTATCGCGGCTGATTCACGATGTGAGCAAAGAATTCCAGAAGATCAATGCGGATGCACTGCGCAAAGACCTGATGGGCATCGTTGCTCTCTCCAGCGAGACCACGACCAGCGGGGCCGCGGCGGGACCGAGTGACGGAGTAAAGCCTGTCGGCGGCAAGACACCGAATCTCGATCAGTACACCGTCGATCTCACCGGCAATGCCAAGAAGGGCAAGATCGACCCGGTGCTGGGGCGCGATCCTGAAATTCGCCAAGTAATCGATATTCTGACGCGCCGTCGTCAAAACAACCCCATCCTCACCGGCGAAGCGGGCGTGGGAAAAACGGCTGTCGTGGAAGGCTTCGCTTTGCGCGTTGCGCAGGGCGACGTTCCACCGCCGCTTAAGAATGTGCACATCCGCACGCTCGATTTGGCGCTGCTGCAGGCGGGGGCGGGCGTGAAGGGCGAATTCGAGAACAGGCTGAAGGGCCTGATTGAAGAAGTGAAGAACTCCACTACGCCGATCATCCTGTTCATCGACGAAGCGCATACGATGATTGGCGCGGGCGGCCAGGCGGGTCAGGGGGATGCGGCCAATCTGCTCAAGCCTGCTCTCGCTCGCGGTGAGTTGCGCACGATTGCGGCGACGACGTGGTCGGAATACAAGAAGTATTTCGAGAAGGATGCGGCGCTGGCCCGGCGGTTCCAGGTAGTCAAAGTCGAAGAGCCCAGCGAGCATCAGTGCATGATCATGATGCGCGGACTGGTCGCCTCGCTGGAAAAGCATCACAACGTGCGCATTCTCGATGAAGCGGTTTACGCCAGTGTGCGGCTCACGCATCGGTTCCTGGCGGGACGGCAGTTGCCGGACAAGGCGGTGAGTATTCTCGACACAGCGTGCGCACGACTCGCGCTGGGCCAGAACACGACACCGCCGGCGATCGAAGACCTGAACCGGCAGATCGACGCGCTGGACGTGCAGACGCGAATTCTGGACCGGGAAGAGAGCGTGGGCGCCGACCACCAGGAGAAACTGGCGGAAATCGCGTCTCAAAAGGAAAAGGCCGTAGAGAAGCTCAACATGCTGCAGGGACGCTGGGACAAGGAACGTGAGCTGGTGGGCAAGATCCGGGAGTTGCGGACGAAGCTCGAGGCCGCAAAGGACGGGAAGGCTGCCGCAACACCTGCGGCCGCGGCAACACCGGTGGAGCAGAATGGGAGCGCCACGGCTGCGCAGGACGCCGTTGCGGCTCCGGCTGGTTTGAAGGCAGAGTTGCAGAATTTGGAGGCGGATCTCTCCCTGCTGCAGGGCGAGACCGGCTTGATTCGAGTTTGCGTGGATGCGCAGATCGTTGGCGAAGTGCTCTCCGCATGGACTGGAATCCCGGCCGGCAAGATGCTGAAGGATGAAATCTCGACCGTGCTCGCATTGCAGGAGCATCTCGGCAAGCGCGTGATCGGACAGCCACACGCGATGGAGATCATCAGCCAGCGGGTCCAAACTTCGCGTGCATCGCTGGACGATCCGAACAAGCCGGTTGGCGTCTTCATGCTGGTTGGTCCCAGCGGCGTGGGCAAAACCGAAACGGCGCTGGCCCTCTCTGACCTTCTTTATGGAGGCGAACACAATTTGATCACCATCAACATGTCGGAGTTCCAGGAGCCGCACACTGTCTCTACATTGAAGGGCTCGCCGCCCGGATATGTCGGTTATGGAGAGGGCGGAGTTCTTACGGAAGCAGTGCGCCGCCGTCCCTATTCAGTTGTGCTGCTGGACGAGGTGGAGAAAGCACACCCGGACGTGCTGGAGCTCTTCTTCCAGGTGTTCGACAAAGGCAATATGGAAGACGGCGAAGGTCGCTCGATCGACTTCAAGAACAACATCATCATCCTCACCACGAACTCCTGCACCGACCAGATGATGAAGCTGGTTGCAGATCCTGAGACTGCGCCCGGTCCGCGCGCTCTCATCGACGCTCTCAAGCCTGACTTGAACAAAATTTTCAAGCCCGCGTTTCTGGGCCGCATGGTGCTGATCCCTTATTACCCGGTGCGCGACGAAGCATTGAAGCAGATTATTCGTCTGAAACTTGGCAAGATTCAACGCCGGCTCGTGGAGAATCACAAGATCAAGCTCACCTACGACGATGCGTTTCTTGAAGCTGTAGCAAACCGCTGCACGGAGGTAGAGAGCGGGGCGAGAAACGTGGATAACATTCTCACTAATTCACTGCTACCGGATATCTCACGCAAGATACTCGGCAGCATGGCAGAGGGCGAAAGGATGAGCGCCATCCATGTCACGGTGGGAGAAGACGGGGAGTTCGATTATCAATCAGGAGAGAGATCGAGCCCTGAGCTTGCCGAAACGAGCGTATGACTGCGCCTCACACAAAGTCGTTGAAGGTTCTCGCAGCCGCGAAGCCTCACGGTCCCCTAGGCAAGGGGCATGCGCATTCGCATGGCTCCTTGCCGCCCTCGTCACCTGGGCCGCTCGGGAAGAACGACGTGCACGAGGGACATGTAAATGGAATCGCCGCGGGGCTCCCGGGCCTGGCAGTCAAAGGCGCAATCCATGGAACGGCCGCCGAAGTCGATCCCCTTCGAAAGGCCGTCGCGATCAGCCGAACGAATTTTCAATACCTTGAGTTGAGCAAGCAATCAATCGAAGTGAGCAATCTCTTCCACGAACTCGGGTTGGCCAACCGGACGGGGGACGATGATCGCAAAAAGATGAACGGCGTCGTTCGGCGGCTGAGCGTTCCAATTCCAAAGGTGCCTTCACATGGGGTTACGCACGAGGTGGATCTGCTTCACGAGATTTACGTCTGCGCTGACCGCGAACAGCTCAACCCGATCTTTCTCACCGCTGTGATGTTCACGGAGGCACAATGGCCCACAAAGCTCCCGAAGTCGCCGGATAACTTCGACTTCATTGGCATGGACCGGTTCGAACTCGAGTTGGATGACATGATCGCGGAGCATCTGCTGTCGGCGGACTTCAAGGATCATCATCACTTCAAACACACTGGCGATACGCGCATGGGAGAACGTGGGGCGGTGTACAAGCAGATTCAGTTCAAGGATGTGACAACAACGATCCAGGCATTTGCGGGGATGATGAAGCATCGCAGGAATTTGCTGCTGCAGGATTTAGGTGACTTCGGATTGAAGGCCTCGAGCCTCAGTCCGGACGAGTTGGACTTCTGGAATTACGTGTACTACAACGCCGGGGGTAAACGCGAGGCGTACCTGGCACCTGATGGAACGAAGGAAAAAGCCGTGGATTATCTCGCGAACGGATATCTGCATTTGAAGGAGGAAGCTGAGCGGGCGCAGTCGGGCGCGAACCCCGGCCGCTCCTTGATTCCTACGCGGATTTTTCAGTTAAAGAACGGAAATGTAGACAGCCGTGACGTTGCCCAAAGAATGCTGCTAATCAAGAAGCTTCTGCAGAAGGTCGGGATGGCAGATCCATCTGACCCCGCCACGATGAAATTCAAACTGATCGAAGACATCGGCAAGATCCTCGAGCAGTTGAACAGGAAGAGCAAGCAGGGTTCTTTACTCGACCTGTAATGATCTTGATGAAAAGATACCCCGAGTTCAGGAAGGGCTGATAAAACACGATGCCCCACGTACAGCAAGGCCGGCTCATCTCAATCACTACGCCACTTGGCGAGGACAAGCTGTTGCTCGCCGGATTCAGCGGCAGCGAGTCGATCTCGCGATTGTTCAGCTTCCGCCTCGACCTGCTCTCAGAGGCACCGTCGATCGACTTCGCCCAGATCATCGGCCAGAACGTCACAATCTCAGTGATTCAATCGAATGACAAGCCTCGCTATTTCAATGGAATGGTAAGCCAGTTCGCGATGACCGGTCTCGACGGTAATTTCTTGCGCTACGAGATGCAAGTCGTGCCCACAGTGTGGAGGCTGACGCGATGCGCCAACTGCCGCATCTTCCATAACAAGGAGCCGAAGGAGATCATCGAGCAGATATTCAGCTATCGCAATTTCACCGACTTTACCTTTTCTCTCACCGGCACCTACCCGAAGATCGAGTATTTCGTGCAATACCGGGAGACGGACTTCAACTTCATCTCTCGGATCATGGAAAAGTTCGGCATGTTCTATTTTTTTGAGCACAGCGACGGTAGTCATGTAATGAAAATTGCCGACTCCTCGAGCGCTCACAATCCATGCCCCGATCAGGAGTCGGTGGGATTCAACCTGGTCACTGGCGGGCTTGATGAAGGCGACGTAATCAATTCGTGGAGCCTGGAACGGGAGTTGAAGAGCGGGATCATCACGCACACTGACTACAACTTCAAGACTCCGTCGGCAAGTCTATTGGCGACCGAGTCGACCATCTATACGGTGGGCCAAAACGGCGCGCTTGAGATATTCGATTATCCGGGCGAATACATTGTGCGGGGGGACGGGACGTCACTGGCCAAAATCCGTATGGAGGAAGAAGAGTCGGGGCACCTGATTGCGCAGGCGTCAAGCGTGTGCCGGGGATTCACTACGGGCTACAAGTTCACCCTGACCGATCATCCTCATACGGCGATGAATGGCGGATACATCCTGACTGAGATTCAACACATTGCGTCGGTGGCCGGCAGCTATGGCGTTGGTGGAGCCGCGCAGGACACCTACTCCAATCGCCTGACATGCATTCCGGATTCCGTGACGTTTCGCCCTGCGCGATTGTCTCCCAAGCCATTCGTGCAGGGCCCGCAAACCGCGGTGGTAGTGGGCAAGAGCAGCGATCAGGACAGCGCCGACGACGAGAGCGCGGGCGGAGACGGTGAAGAAATCTGGGTGGACAAGTACGGACGGGTGATGGTGCTGTTCCCGTGGGATCGGAATGCGGACTGTTCGTGCTGGGTGCGCGTTTCGCAGGACTGGGCAGGAAAGGGCTGGGGGATGATCAACATTCCGCGTGTTGGCCAGGAAGTGATTGTGAGTTTTCTGGAAGGAGACCCAGACCGTCCAATCATTACGGGGCGCGTCTACAACGCCAACCAGACGGTTCCGTATACTTTGCCCGATTATGGGACGCGCACGACGTTCAAGACTCACAGTTCGACGGGAGGCGGTGACGATAACTATAACGAACTGCGTTTCGAAGATAAAACGGGCAGCGAACAGGTTTTTATTCGTGGAGAAAAGGACTTTGACACGCGAATCAAGAATGATTCGCGGGAGTGGATAGGCAACAATCGCAGCCTGATGGTGACCACGGATCAGATGGAAAAGGTGGGTGGGGACCTTCACAGCCACATAACGGGCAACTTGAACCAGAAGGCGGATCAGACGATCTCGATCCAGGCGGGGCAGAACCTCTATGAGAAGTCGGGGCAGAATTTTGCGCACGAAGCGGGCCAGGCAATTCATTTGAAGGCCGGAATGACGATGATTCTCGAAGCCGGAGTGCAGTTGTCGCTCAAAGTTGGCGGCAATTTCATTGATATCGGACCTGCCGGTGTCACAATCTTCGGCACGATGGTAATGATTAACAGTGGCGGCTCGGCAGGCTCGGGTTCGGGGTCCAGCCCGACAGATCCGAAGGATCCGGACCAGGCAGATGATGGGACCAAGGGCACAAAGATCTAACCGGAGACTTGGGTGCTGTGGTTCCAAGTTGCTCATCGTATAGTGAATTGTTATCGTTAAGGTCCGGTCATTGCCCATGAAACAGTTACAGCCCGTCCTGTGGAGCAAAGGTACACTCCTGACGCCACAGCATTTGCAGCTTCAGGACAAGTTCCTGGAAGACAGCATGAACTTTCGGGTACAGGCGCTGAAGTTCTGCGCCTGGGGCTTCAATGAGGTGGTGCTGAATCAGGAATTGCTTGGCGAAGGGCAGCTTGCCGTCTCAAGGGCGTCCGGGATCTTTCCTGACGGATTGCCATTTGAGATTCCGGGGCCCGATCAGCCACCGCCATCGAAGTCGCTCGCTGAGTTTTTTGATCCCGACGTGCGGGATCTCGATATCTATCTGACGGTGCCTGATTACAAAGACAAGGGTCTGAATGTAGCCGGTCTTGGCCGCGTGGCAAGCTCGCGCTACCTGGCTGAGATCACCACGGTTCGCGACGATAACACGGGTGCCGGCGAGAAACCGATCCAGATTGCGAGAAAAAATTTACGCCTGCTGGCGGCCAATGAAACTCGTGAGGGTAGCTCGGCGTTGCGCATCGCCAACGTGGAGAAGACCGAGACCGGCGGATTTCGCCTGAACCCGCGCTTCGTTCCACCAATGCTTGAGGTGCGTGCCAATGAATATGTACGCGGATTAGTGCACGGGATTCTCGAAATTCTTTCCGCGAAGAGCACGCAGCTATCCGGTACCCGGAGGCAAAAGAACCAGAGCCTGGCCGACTTTACAACCGCGGACATCGCCAATTTCTGGCTCCTTTATACAGTGAACTCCAACATACCGGTGCTCAGCCATTTGCTGCAGGGACAACGATGCCATCCAGAGGAGCTCTTCTCGGCGCTCACCACGCTGGGTGCATCACTGACTACATTCTCCTCGACGATTCGACCGCGTGACCTTCCACTTTACGATCATGCCAATCTGAGCAAGGTTTTTACCGACTTGGACGAGAAACTGCGGCTGCTGCTCGAGACGGTCGTTCCCACCAATGTGGTTTCGCTTCCTCTGAAGCACGTGAATAACACAATCTACGCAACGGCGGTCGACCAGGACAAGTACCTGACGAACACGCGAATGTACCTGGCGTTTGCTGCCGACACTAACGACGAGACAATCATCCGGCGGGTTCCGCAACTCGTGAAAGTCTGCTCGGCGACCCACATTGATCAGCTCATCAGCAATGCCCTGCCCGGGATCACCCTCACGCATGTTCCTAGCCCTCCCAGTGCGATTCCCATCAAGATGAAGTACCAATACTTCAGTCTCAATCAATCGGGTGCAGCCTGGGAAACGGTAATGCGGGCGCGCAACTTTGCCGCTCATGTTCCGGGAGACATCCTGAACCCGCAGATGGAATTGGTGATCCTGCTGCCGCAGGCGGGCGGAGCCCTATGAAGACGCTCACCAAACCCGTCT
>WNGR01001452.1_pt1 | contig 26527 bp, 24 predicted proteins | sample 5407581 | NCBI WGS metagenome assembly WNGR01 (sample SAMN13153383, study PRJNA577476) | soil metagenome | isolation source: 80 cm soil or saprolite under Garry oak tree replicate 2 | place: USA:California | collected 2016-06-15
TGACGGGTGTTTCGACGCGAGTGGATTTCAGGCCCACAGATGCAGCAAGCGGGAAACATCGTGAGTTTGTCCGCGTGGAGGAGGGGAAATATGTCGATGGCAAGTGGAAGTTCCTGCGCATATGGAATGGCGACCAGACGGATTACGGGCTGAACTTTACGGCGCAGCCGCAGGTGCTGCGGGTGACGTTGATGAGTTACTGAACCAGGTTCGAGGTACTAGGTTCGAGGTTCGAGGTGCGGTGCGAGGTTCCAGGTGCGTTTTAGGAGAGGTATGAATCGTCGTGAGTTTTTGCAGAGTACGGCTGCTACGGCTGTGGCCGCCGGCGTGGTGCGGGGAGTGCCGGTTGAGGCTCAGGGTGCGGGAGGGCATGCGGCGGCGCAGGCGTGGCCGGAGAATGGAACGCTGATTCCGGATGAGGGCTGGCGGCTTTGGGTGGATCAGAAGGCGGAGTGGAAGCAGGATGCGATCTACCTTCCCGACGACTTATGGCAGTATCCAGAAGACGACTCGGTGGTGACTCACACGGTCAACGAGACGACCCACATGCTCAACGAATTGCCAAACAATCCGCCGACCGGCGGGTGGAAGGTGTTGGCACCGGGTGGCAAGGCCGAGCGCGAAGCGAAGATCGTCACGCTGCCGGGGACGGTTGAGCAGCATTTCTGGCGGAAGTACGGGGCGGGCGAGGATGGCAAGCCCCGGCCGTATACACCGGTGGAGTATCGGTATGCGGCGGATGATCCGGTGCCGCAGAATGGCGCGTATTTCGGCGTGTCTTGGTGGTGGCGGGAGATCGAGGTTCCCGCGAAGATGAAGGGCAAAAGCATCTTCCTGCATGTGCGTGGGGCACATCTGCGGGCCGAGGTTTATTTGAATGAGAAGCTGGTGGGCTACTCAATTATGGAGGAGCTGCCATTTGAGGTGGAACTGACTCATACGGCAAAGCCGGGTGAGAGAAATGTGCTCGCGATCCGGATTACGAATCCGTTTGGGCGGTTTGACTGGGTGGATGGGCTGAATGAGCAGTGGGGCGCAGTGAAGCTTTACCGGTCGCATGGGTTTGGTGGGCTGGATCGCGGGATGACGATCTCGGCGGTCGAAGGGGAAGCCCGCATTCTTGATGCGTATGTGCTCAATCGGCCTGAGTCGAACGTCGCTCAATTGTGTGTTAGCGCGCTTGTGGATGTATGGGTGATCGGCGCGCCAAATGTCGACCCTGTCTCCTTTATCAGTGCCGAGGTGATCGATCCTCAAAGTGGAAAGCGGCTCAACTCGACGATCAGTGACGGCGGCTTCGGATTCTCCTCGAATGGGCAAAACGGGCTGGCAGATTACACGTTCACGTTGCGCTGCCCCGACGCGAAGACGTGGGACTTGGCTGCGCCGCATCTCTATCACCTTCGTGTAACGCTCAAATATGAGGGTACTGCCGTGAACTCGAAGGCCCATGACACTCGCACGATTGCATTTGGGTTTCGTACGTTTGCGCCGGAGGGGTTGGGGGCGAATGCGCTGTTTCGGCTGAACGGGCGGCGGATGAAGATTTATACGGCGATCTCGTGGGGGTATTGGGGGATCAACGGGATGTGGCCGACGCCGGAGCTGGCGGAGAAGGAGGTGACGCAGGCGAAGAAGCTGAACCTGACGTGCCTGAACTTCCATCGCAACCTGGCGAAGGAGGATGTGCTGCGCGCGCACGACCGGCTGGGGCTGCTGCGCTATATGGAGCCGGGTGCGGGGAAGATGGCGATCGGCCGCATGCCGATGGGCGCGGCAGCGAGTTCAAACTCAGTAGTGATGGAAAAGGTGACGGGCTCGGACGATAAGTTCGCGCAGCGTTACATGTTTGTGAAGTGCGTGGAGATGGTGAAGGCGTTCCGGTCGCATCCGTCGGTGATTGAGTACTGCCTGCAGAACGAGATTGGGGCGGACCTGAAGAACCCGGACACGATTGCTGTCCTGGAGGCGATGCATAAAGAAGACCCGAGCCGCTGCGTGGTGCTGAACGACGGATTTGTGGCGCCTCCGCGGAAGGCGGCGCAGGCGTGGTTCGAGCCCTGGAGCGATAAACTGCACCGTAGCGATGAGGAGGAGTGGGGCGGGTGGTGGAATCAGCACCAGGGCGCGGGCGATCAGTGGTACGACGAGTTTTATAAGGGGCCGAACGACTTCACGTACAGGTCGCCAGAGGGCAAGGTGATTTCGGAGTTTGGCGAGATGGAAGGGTGTGCAACTCCGGATAACCACTCGCTGATGCTGCATGAGCTGGCGAATCCGAAGGACACGGGCATTGGCAACCAGCCGGCGAATACGAGCTACGACCTGCGCGACCATCAGGAGATTGTGGCGGCGTACGACAAGTTTCTGGACAAGTGGGGATTCCGCGGGGCGTTTCCGGCGACGGAGAAGGTTTGGACCGCGCTGGGGAAGAAGTGCTACGACACCTGGCAGAACTACATGGAGAACGCGCGGATCAGCGATGAGCTGGATTTTGCGGCGATCTCGGGTTGGGAGTCGACGGCGATCGAGAATCATTCGGGGATCGTCGATAACCTGCGGAACTTCAAGAGCGATCCGGGGCCGATTGCGGCGACGCTGCTGCCTGTGAGGCCTGTGGCAAAGCAGCGGGCGATGTGCACCGCGATGGGAGAGACGGCGACGTTCGATCTGTATTTGCTGAATGACACGGATGCGGCTGCGACCGGGACGTTGAGCTTTACAGCGGTGACGCCGAGCGGGAAGCTAGTGAAGTTCGAGGAGTGGCCTGCACCGGAGTGGAAGCGGGATCGGTTCAGCTACCTGGTGAAGGAGGCGTTTGTAACGCCGAAGCTTACAGAAGAGGGGATGTATAGATTCAAGTTCGCGATTTCGTCTGCAGCGATGGCAACACAGACGAAAGAGATTTGGGTAACCGAGGCGCATGGAGAGGTGCCTTGTCGGGTCCCGGTCGGTGCTATAGCGGGCCCATTATCCCGTCCGCCGTGCCACCTCGGCGTAAAGGTTGCGACGGCTGGCATACCCATCGGGTTACATCAACAGCTTGCGGCACTGCTTGGCAGGGCTCCGCAGGAGTTTGTTGCGGGGGAGAAGTATGACGTGATTGTGTCGGCGGGATTGGTGGCAGGTGCGGCGGGAAAGCAGAATTCAGGTGATACGACGGGGCTGGAGGCTCAGCCTGCAAGCGTCGTTGGGCCGATCCAGACGACGGCGCAGGTGGGCGTGCTTGCCGAGGGCATCCTCGAGGCTGTGAAAGCCGGCACGCCGTTGCTGGCGATCCCGCAGGCGGATGCGCTGTCGGATGGCGTGGCGAAGCAACTCGCTGCAGCGGGAGCGTTCACCTACAACGGGACGGTCGGCGATTTTCGCGCGCCGTGGATGGGCAACTGGTACTTCGTGCGCAAGCACCCGGTATATGCGGGACTGCCCGTCGATCAGGCGATGGGGATTCACTATCAGGCGAAGGGGCGTGAGTCTAACGGGCTGCTGATTGATCGTGCGCCGGGCGGGGCCGAGGTGGAGATCGTGGCAGCGTATTCGCGCGACCATGACCGCAGGATCGGCGCGGGGACGTTTACGACAAAGCTCGGCAAGGGGAAGGTACTCTATCATCGCGTGCCAGCACTGCATCCGGTGCTGCAGGCACGATTTTTGGCGAACGCTCTCGGATGGCTAACGAGTTAAGGTCCTGGTTCACTACTTTATGGAATGACGACCACATCTGGAGTTTTGCAAGAGGAGTTAAGCAAACATGGCGGCACATGTACGGATTGGGATTGATCTTGGGGGCACGAAGATTGAAGGGCTGGCACTGGACGAGGCGGGTGAGGAGATTGCGCGGCTCCGCATTCCGACGCCGCAGCACGACTATGCGGCGACGGTGAAGGCGATCGTAAGTGTGGTCGATGATCTCGAACGCCGCGTTGGCGGGATCCGCAGCGAACGTGAGGAGACGTCGGTGGGAGTGGGAATTCCGGGCACGATTGTGCGGGCCACGGGGTTGGTAAAGAACGCGAATTCGACATGGCTGAATGGGCAGCCGTTGGAACACGACCTGTCGACTGCGCTGGGCCGGCCCGTTCGCTGCGCCAACGATGCGAACTGTCTTGCTGTCTCCGAGGCCATGGATGGCGCGGCTGCTGGAGCGGAACTGGTTTTCGCAGTGATTCTGGGTACGGGTTGCGGTGGAGGGATTGCCGTTAACGGACATGTGCACCTTGGGCCGAACGGAGTTGGTGGCGAGTGGGGACACAATCCGCTGCCGTGGGCGACGGAGGACGAGCTACCCGGCCCGCACTGCTACTGCGGACGGACGGGGTGCATTGAGACTTGGATCTCCGGCACCGGGCTGGCGCGCGATCACGCAACGCTGCATCCGCCGGGCGCAGGGCGGCGGCTTGCGGGGCCGGAGATTGTCGCAGCGGCTGCGGCGGGCGATAAGGCGGCCGAGAGCAGCATGGTGAGATTGGAAGATCGCATTGGGCGCGCGCTTGCATCGGTTGTGAATCTGCTCGATCCCGATGTCATCGTGATTGGGGGCGGGCTGTCGAAGCTGGATCGGCTTTATCGGAATCTGCCGCTGCTGATTGCGCGACATCTGTTTGGCGGCGGCGCGCTGGCGACCCCGGTGCTGAAGGCGAAACACGGCGATGCGAGCGGAGTTCGCGGCGCCGCGTGGCTGTGGCCTGAGTAGGATTCGTCTCCGGTTACGGCTTTCGGGCGAGGGCGACGCGCGGGATCTGCTGCAGGTCTTCAACGAAGCGAAAATCGTTCCACTCTGCCAGCAGAAGGGCGATCGCTTCGCGCTGGCCGTGTCCGATTTCGAGGGCGAGTAGGCCATTCGGTTTCAGCGCACCGAGCGCTTGCGGGATGAGGCGGCGGTAGATTCCCAGGCCGTCTGCGCCGGCGAAGAGTGCAGAAGCAGGTTCGTGCTCGCGCACCTGCGGATGAAGCGTATTGCGGTCCGCGGTGGAGACGTAGGGCGGGTTCGAGACGATCGCATCAAACGTCGAGTCGCCGGGGGGGAGGGACTCAAGCAGGTCAGACTCGCGGAAGTGGATGCGGGCGCTGAGGCTGTGGCGCGCGGCGTTCGATGCGGCAACTTCGAGGGCTGCGGGTGAGATGTCGGTCGCGGTGACATGGGCTTCGGGTAGATGGTGGGCGAGTGCGACGGCGATGGCTCCCGAACCGGTGCCGATGTCGAGGATGTGGAGCGGCGCCGTAGAGTCGAGTTCCGCCTGCTTGATCTCGGACAAGACGGCTTCGACGAGGTGTTCGGTCTCGGGACGCGGGATGAGGACCGCAGGTGTGACGCAGAGTGCGAGCCCGTAGAACTCCTGCTCGCCGGTGATGTATTGGATGGGTTCGTGGGTGAGACGGCGGAGGATGAGGCTATCGTATGCGGCTTGCTGGCGAGGAGTGAGGGTGCGATCGGGGTCGGCGAGTAGTGTGGCACGCGAGATTCCGAGTGTGTGCAGGAGCAGCAGCAGCGCATCGCGGGATGCGGCGTCGCGCAGATCGGGCGAGGCGCTGAGCTGAGCAGTGGCGCGGGCGAGAGCTTCGCGGATTGAGGAAGTTGTCAGTGGTCAGTTCTCAGTTGTCAGTAAGCGGACTGGATGCGGATGATGTTGCCATCGGGATCGGTGACGGAGATCATTTCGTTACGGACGGTTTTGCCGTGGGCATCGGTCGAGTCGGCGGCTGCGCGCTTGAACGCGACCTTTTGCCGGATAAGTTGCGCAGCGGCTTTGTCCAGGTTGGAGGATTCGAGGACGATGCTGGATCTTGCGCCGAGTGGGTCGACGGGGGCGATCTCGACCTGCTCGCCCGAGGTGCCGGGAAGGTTGAGGCGTGCCGGGTTAGTGGCGGCGGGAGTGAATCCGAGCTTGTCGAGGTAGTAATCGCGGGCTGCGGCAGGATCCTGCATGGCGAGTGCGACGACGGTCATCTTGTCGCCGACGCGGTCAGGGTTGATGTGCTGGCCGAAGTCATTCGAGTGCTTCGAGCCGGGCATGTATTGGGTGTATTCGATGTTCTGCGGCTCGGCGAACTGTTGCGGGCCTTTCATCGTGAAGAGCAGGTTGCCGGCGCCCGCGGTGCGGACTGCGATGGGTGTAAGACCTTCGGCGACATAATAGTCATGGATTGCGTTGAGATCGGCGCCCTCGAAGCAGAGATGAAGGAATTCGACCCGGGTGTCGCGCTCAGTGATGGGGTAAAGCTCGATGAACTGGCGGTCGTTGAGCTTGAGGAATGATTGCGTGACCTTGCCGTCTTTGCCGGTGTTGGCGAAGGCCTGATCGATGCCGAGCTTGTGGTAGAAGTCCACCGAAGCGGCGATGTCCTTGACGCGAATAGCGATATGGGCGATGCCGTTCATGGACGGGACTCCTGAGGGTGCGGAAGCCCCGGGGCCCGGTGAAGTCTGTGCGGTGGCGACGGCGGAGAAACCTGAGACAAGCGCAAGTAAAGCGATGCGGTGGAGCGAGATGCGTGCGGGTGCAAACTTCGTAATCAACATTGGAACAATCCTCTCGGGCACGGCAAGGCGGCACTTTTGTCCGGCTCAAGGATTCTCGCCGAACGGGGCGGGAATGCCAAGCCGGGCCGCTGGTTTTGGTCTCATGCGATTTTCGATTTAATCGCGTCATGCGGAGACAATCGCGGGCAGCCAATCCTGGCGGGTTGCCATCCCAATACCGGGGAAAACTTTCCCCGGCGAGGCATTTCATGAAGAGTTCTACCCTGAAGTCGATGCGCCTCTGTTCGCTGGTCGTCTCCGCGATGTTTGCGGGCGCGGCGACGGCGCAACAGACCTCACCCTCAACGCCTCCTCCGCCTCCGGCGGGTACTTCAACCGCTCCCTCAACATCGCCGACTCCACCAGTAGATAATCCAGCGACTCCAACCACGCCGAATGCGACCGATACGACGACTCCACAGTCGACGCCTCCGGCCACGGCTGGCAGGCCGAGCGATCCCACTTCGCCTACGACGGCAACGCCGGACACAACGACCAATAGCGGTACAACCAGCGGCACGACGACCAATAGCGATACGACTTCGGGCAGCCAGAGAAACAGTGGGACTGCCTCCGGAACAAACAGCAATGGGACTGCCTCCGGGACCGACAGCAGTGGAACTGCTTCCGGGAGCAGCAGCACGACTACCGGGAAGTCCCGCAAGAGCAAGAGCAAGGCGAAGCAAACCAACCCGAGCACGTCTCCCGGGCAAACTCCGGATCAGATGACACCAACCCCGAATGCGACAACTCCGCCGCCTTCGTCGACAACGCCTCCGCCGCAGTAAGGTAGGGGCAATCTTGAAACGTGAATAGAAGTATCAGGACGGTGGAGTCGAGGGGCCCGGCGAGAATCTCGCCGCGCGCCTTCGACTCCTTTGTGCAGGTTTACGGGGATAAAAATTGCGGAAACTGGATCTCGACCGGGGAGAGGGTTTGCGTCTTGATCCGTATTCAGTATGGGAGGCTGGCTGGCGACGGACTATTCCCCGTCGGCGGTGGATGCCTACCACGTTTGCGGTACACGTCGGCTAGTGTCGTGGGAGGACTAGCTGGCGGGTGTGGATGCTGGTCTGTGTCTCCGGAACGGTCCCATCGTTGACCTCGACCTGGTCGGGTGCGTTTGCGAAGACGATGCGCGTGGATGCGCTGGAGCGCCCCGGAATACGCAGCTTCTGGGTCTCTGAGGACTCGGTGCCGGAGCGGACCGTGATGGGCACTTCGGCTTCGGCGTATCCGTCGTTGTGAACCTCGATGGCGATCAGCCAACCCGCGGGCAGGCCGGCGCGAGACTCCAACTGGCTTGGGGTGACGTTGACGATCGTCAAATCGGGCAGGCCGCGATCATGGTAGACCCAATCGTTGAAGAGCCAGCGTACATCCTTGTGCGTGAACCTCTCCAGCGTGTGTTGAAAGCCCTCGGGATCGCGGTCGAGTTTGGGATCGGAACGGTAGGCCTGTAAAGCCTGTTTCAGCACTGTGTCGCCCACTATTCCACGCAGCATCCACCAAACGGCAGCGGCCTTGGTGCGGTAGAAGACTTCGCCGGTCGCTGCCACCAGGCTTTCACCCGCGGGACTGACAGACGGCGTTGGACCGCCGCGATCGGGCGGATTCGACGAACTCGACGATTGGGCTGAGGAATCGCTGGACATGCCCGCCACGGAAGCGGGTACCTCAGGCTCGGCAAGGGCGAGCGAGGTTGCCGCGCCTTGCATCTCGGCTAGCGCAGCGGCGCGACCGGAACTGCGCTCGGTCCACAGCAGTGAGATGAATTGCGCGAGGCCCTCGTCGATCCATGCATAGTGCGAATGGACCCAGGCATGGGTAAGCGAGTGGGCAAGCGACGAGGTCAGCGTCGCCGGATCGACCGCGCGCATCGGCCGGACGAGCAGCTCGTCGTCCTCGAAAGGCTGGCCGGGATGATCGAGGACGGTAAGGGCGGTGAGAGGCTGTGGCCCCAGCCAATCGGTCAGAAGCGGCTCGACCAGGTTGGCGGCAGCAGAGTATGCGGGAAGCGCATCGTCGTGATCGGTGACTGCGGAGATGAGCGTTGGGTTGGCGGTCGTTCCGGCTTGGTTAGGGGCATCGCCCGTGACGAAGAGATCGAGTGTGCGGAAGCCGAGCGGTTGAGGATCGAAGCTGGCTGTGGCGACGCCGGGAGACTCGGCCGCCGGCGCGTTGGCGTTGTCGCTGATGGCGATTAACTGCTCGCGATGTCCGCAGAAGAAGGCAGCGTCGGGGGGATCGCCGAGATACTCGATCGCGAGGCGCAGGCGAACCGTCGCGACGGACTCGCGCAGCTTAGTGCGGCCCACGGACTGGAAGAGCTTGGCACCGTCACCCAGAAACACAGGCGCTGCGGATACCGGATACCAGAGCACGTTGCCGTAGCCGCGCAGGGCGGTGTTGTCGGTCGCAATAGCGTCCCAATCGGCGGAAGCGGCATCCTCGGCGGGCGCGCCGATGCGCAACAGGCGCTGAGCCGACTGCGGAATTGTGCCGGAATAGAGCGCGGTGACGGCCATCGATGCTCCAGGCGCGAGCGGCTGCGGCAGCGTGATGACCGCCTCCTCCATCTGGCCCGTGTGATCGGCATCGGTGTCGACGCGGTGGGTCGCGAAGGTCAGCCGTGCTGCCGCCGATGAGGAGGTGCGCGTAGAGAAGGCATCCCAGTGCATCGAAGAGGAGATGTCGAGTACGAGACGCTTGAGCGGTTCGGCGCTGTCATTGCGCACAGTGAGCCCGGCCCGGACAGCGATCCCAGCGGATGCTTGCGTGAGGTGGACGTCGAGATCGTAGGCGGAAAAGGTGAGGGCGTTGCGCTCGGTGTCGGTGACTGCGAGTTTGTCGTCGTCGGGTGCGACCGCTTTCTGTGCGCCGGTGGACTGTGAGTCTGGTGATGCGTTGGCGTCGCGGGAGAAGAGAACTTTGCCGGGCGGCGGCGCGAGTTCTCCGGGAGCGGCAGGCTGGGCTGCCTGAGGCTCGACCGGCCGTTGCGCGGGAGGTGCTTGTTGCGCCGACTGTGCCTGTGCAGTGAGTGCGAGTGCGGCGACTATCGCAATTGCTATGGTGTGCGCGGGCGACAAGAAGCGGGAACGGATCAAGAGCCGAGTCCTTTGCGCGGTTTTGCGGGAGCAGCGGGTTTGGGCGCAGGAGGTTCGCGGCGCTGGCGCATGGCCTCGTACATCACGACGGCTCCGGCTACCGAGACGTTCAGCGACGAGACCATTCCTGCCATGGGGATGCGCAGGAGGTGGTCGCAGGTCTTCTTGACGAGGTCGTGCAGCCCGGCGCCTTCGCGGCCGAGGACAAGAACGCAGTCGGTGCGGAAGTCGAAGTCGGTGTAGTCGGGCGTGCCGCGTTCATCCAGGCCAAGCACCCAGACGTTGGCCTGCTTCATCTGCTCGAGCGAGCGTACGAGGTTGGTGACGCGGGCAATGCGGACGTGCTCGGACGCTCCGGCTGAGGTTTTGGCCACGGTCGCGGTGACGGGCGCGGAGCGGCGTTCGGGCAGGATGACGCCGTCAACTCCGGCGCCATCGGCTGTGCGGAGCAACGCGCCGAGATTATGGGGATCTTCAATGCCATCCAGGGCGAGGAAGAACCTGTGCTGCGGCGCTTCCGGCTGCGTACTCTTTCGAGCGAGCAGGTCCTCGATGGTGAGGAAAGCACGTTCGCGAACCAGGGCGAGCGCTCCCTGGTGGGCGTCGGTGCGGCTCATGCGGGTGAGGTGGTCGCGCGATTCGAGGGTGACGCGCACCCCGGCGGTGCGGCACATCTGGGCCAAGCGCTCCAGGCGTTCGTCTTTGCGTTCGCGCGCCAGCATCACGCTGTCCAGCCGTCGTGCGCTTGACCGGACTGCCTCCTCGACCGGGTGCAGGCCGTAAAGAACTTCCATTCCTTCAGTCTACTTCTGAAAAAGGCTTAGGCGGATGCATCCGGTTGACCTTACAATGGAGGGAGAACCCATTTTTCGCAGTGTTTTTCGGTCCGAGCGAACCATTTCGGAAGGGATTCGGGATGAAATTGGCGTTTCTGCGGGAAAAGCGCGGTACTGACCGAGACTTTTCTCTCAAGATTGGCGTCTCTACCACTATGCGAAGCGCGGCGATCGCCATCTCGGTCGAACAGGCGGATCAAGGCCAGCGTGAAAACGCGGCCATCGCCCGCGGCCTGAAGAGCCAGGACACCGAACTCCTCGACCACCTCATCGAGCTTTACCAGCACCGCCTGCTGCGCTACCTGCTTTTCCTCACCGGCAAGCGCGAAGTTGCCGAAGATCTCTTCCAGGAGACCTGGATGCGTGTGCTGTTGCGCGGTGGCCAGTACAACGGCAAGGCGCGCTTTGACACGTGGCTGTTCACAATTGCCCGCAACCTGGTCATCGATCTCTCGCGCAAGCGCACCATGGCGTCGCTTGACGAGATGTGCGACACAACGGACGATGGGCGCGCGTTCGAGATTGCTGCTGACGGTCCGTCGCCCCTGGAGCAGTTTCAAAGCCGGGAAGACCGCGCTGAGGTTTCCGAGGTTCTGCTGAAACTTGAGGCGAACTATCGCGAGGTTCTGGTTCTGCGTTTCCACGAAGAGATGTCACTCGAAGAGATCGCGAGCGTAACCAAGGCTCCACTCTCAACCGTGAAATCGCGGCTGTATCGTGGCCTGGCCGCCCTGAAACCGGAGATCGAGCGCCTGCGCGAAACTCGCGCGGTGGAGGCGGCTGGATGAAAGGGTCGCTCGAAACACAATTCGACTCTCAGTCTCACGCAAGTGATTCGACAAGCCATGCGTTGAGTGGTCTGGGCGGCGTCGATAGCGCTGCACGGGGCGAAGTCGTCAACCGGACACACCGCGTGGTGCGGCAGCGTGCCAAAGTGATGCAGGCGCGACGCAGCCACGTTCGCAGCCTGATGGTTCCCCTGATTGTGTGCTCCGCTCTGCTGATTCTCAGCATTGTCGCGGTCTGGAGCGGGCTCTATCAATATCAGGCAGCCGAAGCTGCCGAAGCCGTACAGGCCGATGTTGCGGCGCTGGCGAACAATGACGCCAACAACGAATTCCTGGTGATGCTGCTCTGGTTTGTGCCGGTCTCCCTCGCGCTGCTGGCCGCTGTCTGGTTTCGCCGGTTTCGCTCGGCAGTTGACCACGAGGCGGTCCGATGAGCAAATTCTGGAATCATCAGACAGCCGACTCTTCGGAGTCGCGAGAGTTTGGCGAGGGCGACAGCCTGAAGATGCTGCCGCTGTGGTCGATCATTCTTGCGATCGTCGTGTTTGTGGGGACGCAGTATTACTTCAACAGGATGCCTCCTCCGCATCGCCGTCCAGGAAGTCTGCCCATGCACTTGATCATGGGTTATACGACCGGAGCCGCGCTGGCCAGTTACATCCTGCTCGTGGGTTACATCAGCCGCGACGTGAAGCGGCGCAATATGTCGGCGGCGTTGTGGACGCTGGTCGTTGTGGTCATGCCGGGAGGCATTGGCGCGGTCGTCTACTTCCTGTTGCGCCAGCCGATTCTGATCCGGTGTCCAAATTGCACCACGGAACTGACTGCTGGTGTTCATTTTTGCCCACAGTGCCGGTTCCAGGTCGCGCCCGTGTGCAGCCAGTGCTTCCGCGGAGTCCAGATAACAGATGCGTATTGCCCGCAGTGCGGCCATGATGTCGCCGAAGATCGAGCACCGGCACGGCTGCGCGCCTACAGCGATACATAAAGGCAGTTGTCAGTTGTGAGTTCTCAGTTGTTCGTTGGGCGCGTTGATCCGGTTCTCTCTTCGTATACTTCCCCACATTCAAAAGCTGACAGCGGCTGCTCCACCCGCTAAAGTGGTCTTGGCTTTTCTGTCGCCTCGTTTGCAGCGCGGACTAACCAGCAACTAACAACTAGCAACCAGCAACCAGCAACCTGCAACTGAGAACTGAGAGCTGCCTTGGCCCTTACCGCCCTCATCATCGATGACGAACCACTCGCCCGGCAGGAACTTCTGTATCTGCTTCAATCTGCAGAAGGCGTCGACGTGTTGGCACAAGGCTCTAACGGCATCGAGGCGGTGGAGCTGATTCGCGCGCATAAGCCGGATGTCGTCTTCCTGGATGTCCAAATGCCCGGGCTGGACGGATTTGGCGTCCTCAAGAAGTTGCTGGACAAGAAGACTGATGTTCCCCAGGTGGTCTTCGCCACTGCGTTCGATCAATATGCGGTGCGCGCTTTTGAAGTAAATGCGGTCGATTATCTCCTGAAGCCGTTTGACCGCAAGCGGGTCCTGAAGACGATCGAAAAGGTCCGCGCCAAGATGGCCGGCCGGCCCGATCCGGCGGGTGACGCCAAACTCGATGCATTGCTGCGGCTGGTCGAAACGCGGACACAGCCGGTCAAAGCCAATTCCGGCAAAGTGATTGTGCGCGCCCTGGGACGCCTTCTGCTGGTCGACCAGAAAGAGATTTGCTACGCGTCGATCGATGGGGGAACCATCAGCGTCGTAACCAGGAGCGTTGAAGGCGAATCGAATTGCCGTACACTCGAAGAACTCATGGATCAGCTTGATCCAGAGGCCTTCTGGCGGGTGCACCGTTCGTTTGTGGTCAATATCCAGCGCATCCGCGAGGTCGTCCCCTGGTTCAAGTCGAGCTACCAGTTGCGTATGGACGATCCCAAGAAGACAGAGATCCCCGTGAGCCGGGCACAGACGAAGCGGCTACGAGAACTGTTCAATCTGTGAGTCCGCGTTCAACGCACAGGCGTAATGGGGAAGTCGCGGTAGTAGGGCGGCTTGAAGCGTAAGAGGTTCGCGCCACCTTTGCCCGGTGTCAGCACCGACGCCAGACCGAGGACCAGCCGATTGTGGGTATGCGCCCAGATGTGCGGCATCAGGAACCGGTCCAACGCGTCTTCCCCAACGTTCCATCCGAAGCCCACGACGGGCGTGTCAACGAAATCCTGGAAGCCGGTCTCGTTGGTGCTGCGTCCGTGCACGCGCGGGGTGAAATACGTGTTCAGGCCACTGTTGCCAATGGAGGCCTCGCTGGCTGGGCCGATCTTCCACTGGACCTCGTAGACGGCAACCCAGGCCATGGCCTTCAGGCGGCTGCGCCAATAGTTTCCGTTGTTGACGTAGATGACGCCGCGGCCCTTTGGATCGTGTTGCTCAAAACTGCTTGCGACGATGCCGCCTTGCAAGCCGTGCCCAACGTAATCGACCACAAAGTTGTCGTCGTCGCGCCACTGGTCATAGCGGAGTTGACGGACGCATTTGAAGTAGGTGCTCCAGAAAGGGTTGCCGGCAAGATCGTGGCGGGTTTCCTGGTCGAATGCGATGTTGCCGGCATTCTCGAACGCGGTGGCTTCAAACGCCTCCCAGACGACGGGCAGCCACTTCACCCTGCATGGCTTGCCCCGCACCGTGCCAGCCTGGCAGGCTGCGTCGAGTTCAGGCCTGCTGAATCTTGGAGAAGGCGCCGCGATGATCTCTGCAGCGGCGACATCCGGTGCGGTAGCCATAGAGTCTGGTGGCCGGAGGTTGATCGCCGCGGAATTGCCGGCGAGGTCCGGCCGGGGCGCGTCGGGCAGGACTATTATGGCGACCGGCGATGAAGACGACGGAGAGTTGGAAGGCTCGATCGCGGCAAGCGAGACCGAAGTTCCGCCGAGGAAGACAGCGACCAGGCGGACCGCCTGAACCTTGGAGCAGTGAGTGAACGATTGAACCTTTGCCCGCATATTGCGACTCCTGTGTTCCGGATGTCGTGCGTATATCGGTTTCGACCGTGATGGATCGGTCTAACCTGAGCAAAGGAACTCTGGGTACATCGGCTGGCTTACGGTTTGTGGCGGCGATCGAATCCAAAGCGATAAACGATGCCGACAGTCCCTACCTTCGAATAGATGGCACCCGAGCGGGTTGGGGCTTCTCCCCAATGCTGAAACTGGCCATCGACCTTGATTCCCCAATGATTGGTGAGGTCGTAGTCGAATCCAGCGCCAGGGGAGAGGACGTTCGTTGTCGTCCGCAGATACACCTGATTACGAAAGAGATAGCCGAACCGGTAGTCAATCTGGCCGCGGCCAAAAAGAAAGTCTCCATAGGGGTGGATATGGTGGCCGAGCAGAAAGTCGACGCGAAGGCCTGCGAGGATACTTTTCTGCGAGTCGACAAGGCCGCGATCGGTGGGATAGGTTCCGCGCACCTCGACGACAGGCCGGACGGCGCGGTAGTTCGGGAGAGCGAGGTCGCCGCCGGCGGTGATGCTGAAGTTCTTGCCGCCGGAAAGACCGGTAAAGACGCCAGATACGCCACCAAAGGCCGATAACTGGAGCGTACGGCTGGCTGTGGGGAGCGCTTCCTGCGCGTCTGCGATGGATGTCCTACATAGCGTCGCCAGCACCAGCGCAAGAACAATTCTGTATTGCTTCATTTCGATTCGGGCCCTCTAGCATTCGACGTATAAGTGCAGTCAATCGAATGCTTCCCATCTTCTCATCTTGAGATGCGCACGTGGCGGGAAAATTGGCCTCGTCCGGCATAGGAGACTCCAAGAGTCTTTATTTTCAGGCTTGCGGAAGCGGGAAGCGGCGTGGAGGGCTCCCGGTTTGCCAGTCGGAGGGCGGTGGCTGGTGTCTCGCTTACACGGGCTTCGGGTTGAGGTCCGGGAACTGGCGCTGATGCCAGTAGGGATAGGCGAGGGGGCGTTCGCTGGCGGTGTCGAGTTTGGCGACCTGCGCTGGCGTGAGAGTCCAGCCCACAGAGCCCAGGTTCTGGCGAAGCTGCTGCTCATTGCGTGCCCCGATGATCAGAGTGGAGATGGTCGGACGGCGGAGAAGCCAGTTGAGGGCGATCTGCGAAACGGTCTTGCCGGTCTCCTTTGCGACCTCATCAATGGCATCGACGACGGTGTAGAGGTACTCCTCAGGGACTTGCGGACCCATATCCGCAACCAACTGAGAGTTCAGGCGGCTTTCCTTTGGGATTCCGGTCTCGCGGCGGATCTTTCCCGTCAAGCGGCCCCAGCCGAGCGGCGACCAGACCAGCGCGCCGAGACCCTGATCGAGCGCCAGCGGCATCAGCTCCCACTCATAATCACGTCCGACGAGGGAGTAATAGACCTGGTGGGCGACGTAACGGGTCCAGCCGTATCGCTCGCTGACCGAGAGAGATTTCATCAGGTGCCAGCCGGAGAAGTTGGAGCAGGCAATGTAGCGGATCTTGCCTTCGCGGACCATCTTGTCGAGGGTGGAGAGAGTCTCCTCGGGCGGCGTGCGGGCGTCAAACCCGTGCAGGTGGAAGACATCGACGTAGTCAGTGCCAAGGCGCTTGAGCGAGCCTTCGAGGGCCTGCGTGAGATGGTAACGCGAGGAGCCGAGGTCGTTGGGGCCAGTGCCAAAAGGGAAGGTGGCTTTGGTCGAGATAAGGATGTCCTGACGGCGGAGATGCTTGATTGCGCCGCCGAGGACCGTCTCGCTGCGCCCATCGGAGTAGATGTCGGCGGTGTCGAAGAAATTCAGGCCCGCTTCCATGCAGATGTCGACGATCTTCTGGGCTTCAGCCTGGTCCTCGGTCGCGCCCCAGGCGTCGAAGAACTCGTTCTTGCCGCCGAAAGTTCCGCAACCAAAGCAGAGCTCCGGCACTTTGAATCCTGTACGGCCTAATTGTCGGTATTCCATGGTGCTTATGATGCACGCGCGACTGGGGTCGCTTCAAGGATGGACGCACACTTTCTGCGACTCACAGGAGCCGTCTCCCGCCCGGCACTATTAGCTTTTCCAGTTTAGGCTGCCATCGCCGACTCGAACCCATCGCATCCGCTGACAGGAGTCACCTTCAGATGAAGCGAGGCATTCTTGGGAAGTCCACAATTATCGACAAGTGATTCCGGGGCCTGCTTGGAGGTCCGGATGCTGATGAGGACCGCACTCTTGGGGTGCTCTTCGCCGAAGTGGGTGCAAAGACCGCATTGACCGGTATGAACTGAGAGCATGGATCAACCTCCGTATACAGAGTTACGATTCAGGTCTCGTGCAAAAGGAAGTACGACTGTTTCAGTCTGAATCGAGACTGGCGAACGGCGTCAGACTTCGCCGGGCTTGTCGACCTGGGACTGGTAGATTTCTTCGACGCGTGCGAGGGTGTCGATCTCGGCGAGGGGTTTGTCGGGGCGGAGTCGGAGAATGCGGGGGAAGCGGAGGGCGAAGCCGCTGGAGTGGCGCGTGCTGCGCATGATGTTGTTGAAAGCAACTTCGAGGATGACGAGCGGTTCAACGGTGCGGAAGTGGCCCTGGTCTTCGAGCGTGTGGGCTTTTAGGAATTCGGTGAGCTCGGCGATTTCGGCATCGGTGACTCCGGAGTAGGCCTTGCCCACGTTGAGAAGTCCGCCGTTGGCTGTGAAGTCGGGGCCGCGGACGGCGAAGGTGTAGTCGCTGAGCAGGCCGGCTCGCTTGCCGTGGCCGTACTCGGCTCCGGTGATGACGACGTCGAGGGTGGCGAGTTCGCGCTTGAGCTTGACCCAGGCCAGGCCGCGGCGGCCGGGTTGGTAGGTGGAATCGGCGGCCTTGATCATGACGCCCTCGTTGGAGCGGGCGCGGGCGGCGGCGTAGGCGCGGTCGATGTCTTCGGCGGATTCGACCAGGCGGGCGGGGGACAGGATGAGGCGGGGGAAGACAGTTGCAGGTTGCAGGTTGTCAGTTGGCGCGAAGAGGTGCGACTGGGCGGAGTTGGCGTACGGGGCGAGTTCGAGCGGGGAGACGGTGCGGTCGACGAGGCGCTCGGCGATGGCTTCGAGGCGGTTGCGGCGCTCGCGGAGGGGAAGATGGAGCGTGAGTTCGCCGGCGGTGTAGAGAACGTCGAAGGCCATGAAGACGACCGGGACGCGCGTGCGCCACTCGTTGGAGACGCGCTTGCGGCCGATGCGCTGGCCGAGGACGGCGAAGGGAAGAGCGTGAGGGGAGTTTGGCGAGTCGGACGGGTCTGGATCCCGTTCATCGCGGTGAGGCTGCGATGAACGGGGCACCCCAGTTTTGTCTGGAAGGGCGAAGTCCCAGCCAAGGATTTCGCCATCGAGGATCATAGGGCCGTCGATTGTCGGATCGGCGTGGGCGAAGGCTTCGCTAAGTTCGGGGAAACTGTCGGTGACATCGTCTCGATTGCGGGAATAGATGGCGACGCGGCCCGGCTGGGCGGGATCGCCACAATGGAGCTGAGCGCGCATGCCGTCGTACTTGTCTTCGAGGAAGGCATCGATGGGTGAGAGAGTGGGTTTGATGTCTTCGACGGGTGGAGAGTTTGCATCCCGCCCATCGCGGTGAGACTGCGATGGATGGGGCACCCGAGCATCTGTGGTGAAGCGGGCGACAGCCTCCTCAGGCGAGTTCACCGGCGAGGCGAGCATGAAGCCGAGCGGATGGAAGAGACGCATGCTGGCCTCGGCGAGAGTTCCGCTAAAGGCGCGGCGGACTGCGCCGCCGAGGTCGGCTTCGAGCATGACCGCGTGGCGGACCTGCGCGGGACTGACAGGCGCTTCTGGAGTCGATGCTGCGGCGGCGATCGCTTCTTCAACGAGAGATTGCTTTACTCCGATGCGCATGTCTCCGAGCATGAGCTTCAGCAGGTACTTGGCTTCGAGCGGCGTGTTGCGGCGGAGGAGGTTGTCGACGAGAGCGGCGCGGATGGCAGTGGTGCGGGCGACGGCCATACCGGCGAAGGCTTCGGCGACATCGGCGAGGGTGAGGGTCGCGGGCTTCTCCGGCTGTTCGGCGAGCAGATCGAAAGCCGCGGCGCCGAGGTCGCCATGGTGACGGTAAGCTGCTGAAAGCGCGGCGTCGCTCGCGTCGGAGACGGCCAGGACCGCCTTGGTCAACAATGCGCCTCCGGCGTTGAGCTTGCGAGGGTTGGACTCAGGGAACGGCGTTCCGGCGAGGTACATGGCGAAGAGGGCAGCGTCGTCGGCTGCTGGATTGGCGGCGTGAACCGTGGCGATTGCGGCTGCGATGGCAGCGCGCTTCTTCAGGCGGCTGGCCTCGCCGGCCATCTGCTCAGCCAATTCCGCAATTTGCAGGAACAGTGTCATGCGTGGCCCTCATCTCCATTCTCAGCATAAAGACGCTTCCCGCACCCGGGACGCACGGAGTAACATCAAATGAGTGTGTTGACCACCTATTCGATTCCGGTGAACTCCTCCCGCGTGACGCCTCTGCGTCGCGATCAGCACTAGCTGCGCCCAATCCCATCTCAGGCTGCGTGCGGTTGCGCTGCGCCGCTTCCCAAATCGAATCCTATGCCCTGACCACAGGAGAATTTCCATGTTTGACCGCCTAGATCAACTTGAAGAGCGTTATGAAGAGCTTGGCCGCCAGCTCTCCGACCCCGGGATCGTGAACGATCAGGAGAACTACCGTAAGGTGTCGAAGGCGCATCGCGATCTCGAGCCGACGGTGGAGAAGTTTCGCGAGTATCGCAAGATCAAGAACGGGATTGCCGAGGCGAAGGCCATGCTTGGCGACGCCGACCCGGACGTGAAGGCGATGGCGCAGGAAGAGCTCGCGCTGCTGGAGCCGCGGCTTGAGCCCGTCGAGGAGGCGTTGAAAGTTCTGCTCCTCCCGAAGGATCCGAACGACGAGAAGAACGTGATTCTTGAGCTGCGCGCGGGCACCGGCGGAGATGAAGCCGCGTTGTTTGTTGCCGAGGTCTTCCGCATGTACATGCGTTTCGCCGAACAGCACAAGTGGAAGGTCGAAGTGCTGTCGCAGACCGAGTCGGGTATTGGCCACGGGCTGAAGGACGTTACCGCGATCATTGAGGGCAACAATGTCTACTCACAACTGAAGTACGAATCGGGCGTGCACCGCGTACAGCGGGTTCCGGCGACCGAGACTCAGGGGCGCGTGCATACGTCGGCGATCACCGTGGCAGTGCTGCCCGAGGCCGAGGAAGTCGATGTCAAGATCGAGGCGAAAGATCTGCGCATCGACACATTCTGCTCCTCAGGACCAGGTGGACAATCGGTGAATACGACCTATTCGGCGGTGCGGATTACGCATCTGCCGACGAATACGGTGGTGAGCTGCCAGGACGAGAAATCGCAGATCAAGAACCGCGAAAAGGGGATGCGCGTGCTGCGCGCCCGGCTGTACGAAGTCGAGGCGGAACGCATCCATCAGTTGCAGGCAAAGGACCGCAAACAGCAGATCGGGTCTGGTGATCGTTCCGAGAAGATTCGGACCTACAACTTCCCGCAGAACCGGATGACGGATCACCGCATCGGGCTGACGAATCACCAATTGGCGCAGGTGATGGAAGGACAGTTGCAGCCGACGATCGACGCGCTGATTGCGCACTATACGGCCGAGAAACTGAAGGCTGACGGCGCCGCGGCCGCGTGACTAGTCGGGGACTTGCCAGCCGGCCATGGTGCTGGCGAGCGTGGCTTTGTCGGTAGCGGTTCCGCTGATGTTGTGAGCCATTTTGGGGAATGCGGCCTGGATATCGGCGGACTTGGCCCAGACGGGAACGTCTTCCATGGAGTAGTGATAGGTGACGTTGGTCTCGGTGAAGCCGTTGGCGGTCGCTGGCGGGGTGAAACTGTCGATGCTGGTGGCGACACGGTGGCCGTAACAGAAGCGCGGCGCGTAGCGTGCTCCGGCAGGCGTTGGAGTGTAGCGGCTGGCGTGAATGCTGCGTTCGCTGCTCGCTGTGAGGAGCTGATTGGTGACCAGCGTGTTCATCTGCTTGATCTCCGCCATGTCGCTGGTCTCGTAGGGGAAGGTCGGAGCGGTGGGGAAGATGCATTCGGGATGATCGGCGAAGTGAGCATTCAGCCCGACGATGAAGTTCTCCGGAGTTGCAGCGGTCTTGGAGTGGCAGCCCGCGGCAGCGAGCAAGGCAAGCGCCGCGATCAGGCTTGCGGAAGTTTTTCGTGCGGAGAACATGGACGTACCTCGATTGCACCTTTTCTCAATAGGTTAGATGCAATTCTTACGATTGTTGGGCGGCGTGGTTTGCCGGCTCGATGAGGATGGCTCAGTAGAAATCAGCGCAACTGAGGAAGTAGCCGCAGGTGCGGCAGATAAGTTTGCAGCGGTTCTCGGAGAGACGCGAGGAGCAATTGGGGCAGAAGACCGAGTGATGCTCGGTTTCGATCGGGCATTGACCAGATGCGGATGTCTCTGCGGGATGCGATGATTCCGTCGGCATGAGGGATAGCGTAGAACATGTTGGAGTATTTTTCATCCATCTTTCTATGGCGTTGAGGCATTCGGGCGCATCGAATGGGGTACGTTTGTAGGGTACGAATTTTTTCAAAAGCAACCAGGAGAATGTTATGGATCGCAGTGCGAGTGCAGTTTGGAATGGCAGTTTGAAAGAAGGCAAGGGAACGATTTCGAGCCAGAGCGGTGCGTTGAAGCAGATGCAGTACAGCTTTGCGGCGCGGTTTGCCGAGGGCGTCGGCACGAACCCCGAGGAGTTGATTGCGGCCGCGCATGCGGGCTGCTTCACGATGGCGCTGAGCGCGGAGCTGGGCAAGGCGAATTTCACGCCGGACTCGATTGAGACGACTGCCGTGGTGACTCTGGACCTGCACGATAAGCCGACGATCACGAAGATCCACCTGACGACCAAGGCGAAGATTCCGGGTATCGATAAGGCGAAGTTCGAGGAGATTGCCAACGGTGCGAAGGCGGGCTGCCCGGTGTCGCGGGTGCTTGCGGCAGCGGCGATCACGCTGGACGCTACGCTGCTCTAGCCCACGGGGGACAAACGACCGACCACGGATCACACGGATGAAGAGCCAGAAAGCAGGGAGGCTCCGATCCGCGTTAACCGTGGTCGGTCCTAGTTTCGGAACTTTAGTGCGAATGGGTGTGGTGATGGGCGGCTTCGAGCGGGGGCGGGGCGGAACAGCCGTGGGTGGTCTCGCAGCCGTCGATCTCGAACTGGATGGTGGTGTGGGTAATTTTGAAGCGATCACGCAAGGCGCAATTGATGGCGTCGAGGATGCTGGAGCATTCGGAGAGCGGCATCTCGGGGATGGTTACGTGACTGGCAAGGGCGTGGGAGGCTGAGCCGAGCGACCAGACATGGAGATCATGCACGTCGAGGACGCCGGGGACAGTGGAGATGGCGTTTCGGACATGGGCAAGTTCGACGGCACTGGGTGTGCCTTCGAGCAGGATGTTGAGGGTCTCGCGGACGATGGTGACGGAACTCCAAACGATCATGCCGGCGATAAGAATTGAGAGGATCGGGTCGATCCAGGTCATGCCGGAGAGCAGGATGCCCGCGCCACCGGCGATGACTGCAGCGGTGGAGAGGGTGTCGCCGAGCATGTGCAGGAAGACACTGCGGATATTTACATCGCCCGAGGACTTCCAGAGCAGGGTGGCGATGGCGCCATTCATCAGGACTCCGGCGGCGGCGACGTACATCATGAGGCGTGGCTGGACGGCGACGGGCGTGTATAGGCGGTGGATGGCGGAGAAGCCAATCCAGGCGGCGAGGACGATCAGAGCGAGCGCGTTGACGAAGGCGGCGAGAACGCCGGCGCGCTGATAGCCAAAGGTCTTCTGTTCGGTCGCGGGGCGGGTCTGGAAGTAAACGGCGACGAAGGAGAGGGCGATGGCGAGCAGATCGGATACATTGTGACCGGCCTCGGACATGAGGGCGAGGGAATGGGCTCGCATGCCGAAGTAGAAGGTCGCGACGACGTAGGTCGCAGTGAGAGCCATGGAGACCTTGAGGACCCGTTGCATTTTGCGATTTGGGCCGGCGACCATGTGCATATTTGTAGTGTATTTGATTGGGAATCGGCAGTCAGCAATCGGCGTTCAGCTATCAGCCGGCCGGGAATTCTGGGAGAGGCTAACCCCATGATCGACGAGCGCTTGTGCTTCGTCGAGCATGGGGCACCCGGTTATGGTCGCGTTTGACGGTATACTGAGAATTGCTCATGAAATCGACTTTTTACGACACTCCGAACATTTTGATTGATAAGAAACAGGCCGCTGGTGGCGCTCAACTTTCGAACCATCCTCTGGATCTGGGGGAGGGACGGCGGGTGCGGTCGACTACCGTGCTGTCGGTGCGCCGGGGCGACTCGGTGGTGATGGCAGCCGACGGGCAGGTGACGCTGGGCGCGAACGTGATGAAGCATTCGGCGAAGAAGATTCGGCGGCTCTATCAGGACAAGGTGCTGGCCGGGTTCGCGGGTTCGACCGCGGATGCGTTTTCGCTGTTTGGGCGATTCGAGACCAAGCTGGAGCAGTATGCCGGGAACCTCGGGCGCGCTGCGGTGGAGTTGGCGAAGGACTGGCGGACAGACAGGATGCTGCGGCATCTGGAGGCGCTGCTGATTGTCAGCGACCTGTCGGCCACATTTGTGCTGAGTGGGAATGGCGACGTGATCGAACCGGATGAAGGGATTGTGGCGATCGGGTCGGGCGGGAGCTTTGCGCTGGCGTCGGCTCGGGCGTTGATGGAGAATACGGAGCTGGGCGCGCGGGACATCGCGGAGAAGAGTTTGAGGATCGCAGGGCAGATTTGTATTTATACGAATGATCAGTTGACGATTGAGGAATTGAAGAAAGGGTAGCGAACAAGATAAGAAGATGCTAGTGGGGATGTTTGTAATCGCCATTTCCGCAGGTGCGGCGCATCCCCAATGTAAGGAGAACGTGAAGGTTGTTGCTGCATGTTTCTCAATTCACGCCAGGGCAAACATAGGGGCGAACTCAGTACCTATTTACCTCTGGCCTATAGGGACGAAGCGGAGGTTGGGCGTCACCGGCGGCCCGTCGCTTGATGATTCGATCAAGCCCATTTATCCAAGTAACCTGCGATTCCAATCTAGCTACGACGACATTTTTGGAGATTTCGAAGTCTGCCCATTTACCCCAGAGAAGGAAGGCCACCTGCAGCTAGTGTGCATTCAATCCGCTTCCCACCTAGTCGTCGTCAAACACGAGTCAACGCATGCGGATCAGGCTGGCTGTAAGATAGATAGAGGAGACCGCTATGCAGGAGTGGGTTGCCGCCGATCCAAGCCGGACGATTCGCCGCTTTGCAAGCCATCAGGAGCAGGAGGAAGCCGACCTGCGATACTGGCGGGATCAGCCTGTTGCGGAGAAAGTGAAGGCGGTCGCGGAGCTAGCCGAGTATTTTGCCGCGATTCACAAGATCGATCTGAATGCTCAAGGACCAAAAAGAGTTGTTAGCCGCGTTAAACGATCACGATGTTGAGTATGTGGTGATTGGCGGCCACGCTGCTATCGCGTATGGCGTCGCCAGGTTGACAAAGGACCTGGACATTCTGGTTCGCCCCGACGAGAAAAACAGCGAAGCGGTGTATTCGGCTCTTGCGGCGTTTGGAGCGCCAATGGAGTCACTGGGCCCTAACGACTTTCGCGACAACCCGGATAGCATCGTTCAGCTTGGCGTGCCCCCGAATCGAGTCGATATTCTGCAGGGTATGGAAGGTGTTTCGTTCGATGAGGCGTGGGGGGATCATGTGGACCTGCAGATCGACGAAACTGTGACCGCCCACTATGTTTCAGTTGAGCATCTGATCCGCAATAAGGAATTGGTCGGACGCCCTGGCGATCTGGCGGACGTAGATGAACTTCGCAAAATAAAAGGATTGAAGTAATGGCGATTTATTTACCGGGAACCGCGGAAGACCAGGCTTTGGCGCTGGATGAGATGACTCCGCGGGAGATTGTGGCGGAGCTGGATAAGTACGTGGTGGGGCAAGGTGCGGCGAAGCGCGCAGTGGCGATTGCGCTGAGGAACCGGATGCGGCGGCAGAAGCTTTCGCCGGAGCTGGCGGACGACATCATGCCGAAGAACATCATCATGATCGGGCCGACGGGTGTGGGCAAAACCGAGATTGCGCGGCGGCTGGCGAAGCTGACGAACTCGCCGTTTTTGAAGGTGGAGGCGTCGAAGTTTACCGAGGTTGGGTATGTTGGGCGCGATGTGGAATCGATTGTGCGCGACCTGGTGGAGATCGCGATCGACATGGTGCGCGAAGAGAAGATGGAGGACGTCGAGGACAAGGCTGAGCTGAACGCTGAGGATCGCCTGCTCGACTTGCTGCTTCCGCCTCCGCCGGCGCAGCCTGCCGCTTCGACGAAAGCTGCGGGGCCGTCCGCTGTGGTGATGACTCCGACCGGGATGCGTGCGGTGCAGGTGTTGCAGGTCGACCAGACCATCAACGCGAGCGCCGAGAAGACGCCTGAGGCGAAGGCAGACGAGACAGCCGGCCAATCGAGTCACGAGCGGACGCGTGAAAAGCTGCGCCAGCAATTCCGCGAAGGCCGGCTGGATGAGCGGATGGTCGAGATCGATGTGCGCGACCGCAATCAGCCGAGCTTCGAATTTCTGTCCACGCAGGGGCCTGAGGACATGGACATGAACCTCAAGGACATGCTCCCGGGACTGTTCGGGCAGAGGACCAAGAAACGCAAGATGAAGGTGGCAGAGGCGTTTGAGTACCTGGTGCAGGAGGAAGAGAGCCGGCTGATCGACATGGACCAGGTGACTCGGCTGGCAGTGGAGCGTGTGGAAGATTCGGGCATGGTCTTCCTGGACGAGATCGACAAGATTGCCGGGCGCGAGGGCGGGCACGGGCCGGATGTATCGCGCGAGGGCGTGCAGCGCGACATCCTGCCGATTGTGGAAGGCACAACGGTGAACACCAAGTACGGCATGGTGTCGACCGATCACATTCTGTTTATTGCGGCGGGCGCGTTCCACGTATCGAAGCCGAGCGATTTGATTCCGGAGCTCCAGGGACGCTTTCCGATTCGGGTGGAGCTGCACTCGCTGACGGTGGAGGACTTTATCCGGATTCTGACGGAGCCGAAGTCGTCGCTGGTGAAGCAATCGACGGCGCTGTTGGAAACCGAGGGTCTTAAGCTGGAGTTCACACCCGAGGCGCTGGCGGAGATGGCGCAGTTTGCGTTCCGGGTGAACGAGACGACAGAGAACATCGGTGCGCGGCGGCTGCATACGATCATGGAACGCGTGCTGGACGAGATCAGTTTCCAGGCGCCGGACCTGTTCAAGAGCCCGCGGGCGGAGGCTTCGCAGGAGGGCGTGATTGCGGAGGTGGGTGCGTCGGCTCCGCTGGGCGGGGAGCCTCAGAAGAATTCGCCGCCGCTTCCGGTCATCGAGCGCAAGAAGGACGATGGGACGGTGGAGAAGGTGATTGTGGTTGATCCCGAGTATGTGCGGCAGCAGGTGGCGTCGATCGTGAAGGACCACGATTTGAGTCGTTATATTTTGTGAGTCAGTTTGCGCTTGTAGATGCCGAGGGCGCTGTCGGCATGGGCCTTGAAGCGGTCGACGAGGTTGGCGGATTTGCCTAGTTCGCCGGCGGCGACGTCAGCGAGCAAGAGCCAGTCGTGCCAGGTGCCACCGGCCTGCTGGAGTTCTTCATACTTCTCGGCGAGGCGGTGGGCGCGGGCAGCGGATCCGGGGGCGGACTCCGCGAGATAGCGAGCGAGCTTGGCCTTTTTACGGATGTCATGCAGGCGGTCCAGGTCCTGCGGCGGTTTCGCGGTGGGCGTTGTGCCGCATTGCCCGGAGTACCAGTCGCGGACAAGGGCGATCAGCTTGGGTTCGGTGAGAGTGAGCGAGCCGGCGGGGGCGAGTGCGTCGAGCAGGTTCTTGAGGACGAGCGGAAGTTTGGCTCGCTGTTTCTTGAGCAGGGCGAGGAGATCGTCGCCTTCCTCCTCGCGCTCCTGCTTGAGGGCGCGGCTGAGCTTGCGGGCTTCGTCGCGGACTGCGGTGCTGGGATGGTTCTTTGGGGCGACCTCACTCTGGAGAAGATCGCGCTGGACGTCGAGATCGCGGACTTTGCCGGCGGCGCTGCGAAGTTTTTCGAGGAGCTTCATAGCCTTGTCGCGAAGCTTCGAGTGCGGCGGCACTTTGGGCAGGAGCGAGAAGAGCTCGAGTTGGGCCTCGATGCGGCGGGTCGAGGTACGGAGGCGATGCACGGAGCCCTTGCGCGGATTGGC
>WNGR01004939.1_pt1 | contig 26495 bp, 20 predicted proteins | sample 5407581 | NCBI WGS metagenome assembly WNGR01 (sample SAMN13153383, study PRJNA577476) | soil metagenome | isolation source: 80 cm soil or saprolite under Garry oak tree replicate 2 | place: USA:California | collected 2016-06-15
GCCCACGGTGGTCTCACGGTCATGACCGAGAAGGAGATACAGACCGCGGTCAACGTCGCGCGCGATTTCGGCAAGAGGGTCAACTGCCACGCCCGCGCGGCGGAATCCGTAAAACGCGCTGTTCGCTGTGGGATCGACGTAATTTATCACTGCGAATCGGCTGACGAGGAAGCGATCGATATGCTGGAGTCAGCCAAGGATCGTGTGTTTGTCGGACCTGCAATTGGCATCATTTACAGCACGCTGTACGAAGGTGAGAAGTTTGGCTTCTATCGCGATTCCGAAGTAGGACGCAAGATGCAGCGCACGATCGATACGACGGCTGCGGTCTATACCGAACTCCGCAAGCGGGGTGTGCGCGTTCTCATCGGGGGAGACTACGGATTCGCTCAGTCACCGCAGGGAGACAACGCCCGCGACTTGAAGCATTTTGTCGATCTGCTGGGCTTTTCACCCTGCGAGGCGCTGCAGTGCGGCACCCGCATCGGGGGGCAGGTAATGGGAATGGGCCACGAACTCGGTCAAATCAAGGAAGGCTACATTGCCGATTTGCTTCTGGTCGATGGCGATCCACTCAAGGATCTTGACCTGGTTGTGCATGAGAAGAACCTGCACGTCATCATGAAGGAAGGATCGCTTTATAAGGACATTTCCGTCACCAGCACTCATGAGCAAACTGGCCAGCCTGATCTTGTGTGTCGGTGAAGCATACCCAGAATCCACTTCCAGCAACGGCAACGCCCCGTGAACGAAGGCCGGACGTCGAGGCGCCGATCGGCACCGAGATACAGGCAAGCCTCTCAGGAGTTCGTTCCCTATCTTTAAATGGCGCTATCGCGTCCCTGGAGTGAATCTAACGTTATGCACTCACACGGAGTTATCCTCGTAATTTGCCTTGGTAGTGGTCAGTTCATTACGGTGGTCTCACATACGCTCCATCACAGGTATCTACGAAATCTCGTGCTCGGTTGTCCATGCCATTGTCCATCAGCAAGTTCGATAAGAAACCACGAACTGAAATTACGGCACTTACGACGGATCTCTACTTTCTGCATCGGCAAGTAGGTATAAATCATTTATTATAAATAAGTTACATGATTTAACCAACCGAAAAGCCTGGCCCGTCTATCGGTACTAATCCGCCGAGTTACAAATTGACCGCACTCGATGAGTGCACTGGTAATCGAACGAGAAGATCAGGTGTACGACAAGGCGACTATATGTCCACGTGGAATGTTGACCTCTGCCGTGACAGTTCTCTGTTCGCTGGTAACTGATAAAAAACAGAAGGCACGGATCCCCACTTTCGGAACCCTGGAGACCCTTGGGAACGCCGATCGAACCCTTAACGAACCCTCGTCCTCTGCCCAAATGCATATCCGCAGATTATTCCGGTAACTTCTGGCAATCCCCTTCATCTGCGACCTCGCAAAGAAATTAATGCGGACCATCGTGTGGAACGCGTGAAGTTTTCCAACCCTAGCAGTTTGTTCGTTTGTTCTGCTCCCCAATGATTCTCGGTTGGTGAGCGAATTCGAGGATCCGCCCGAACATATTTACATGGAAAGAACCGGCTTGAGGCGAGAGGTTTGCAGTCACTGATGTCCAAGAAATGGACTTTGTCAGAGGTTAGAACGGTCTTCGTGAGTTTATCGCAAGCCTGGTACCGGTCAGCCCAATTCCCAATTGCCGTCCCCCAAGATCTTCAAAATCCGAGTCACGCCTTCGAACGAGTCCTGGAATGTCTTTCGCTCGCACCTCCGAGCCGGTTGTAGACAGGACGAATGCTGTAAAGGAGGAATATTGGAGGCGATGCTCTTTCCATTGCTCACGGTTGCTGCGGGAGCTGTGATGCATCCCAACCGCCCCCGAGAGCCTTGACCAGCACTACGCTCGCTTCAAAGCGACGGCGCGTGACTTCAATGTCGTTGCGCTCGTTTTGAAGCAGAGCGGTCTGCCAGGTTATGACCTGCAGATAGGTATCGACACCGTCCTCGTAACGCGTATTAAAGAGGTCGAGCGATTGCTGCGCCGAGGCGGTAGCGTCGTGCTGCTGGCGCGCTTCGATCTCCAGGTTGTGCAGCGCGTTCAGGTTGTCCTCAACCTGCTGGAAAGCGGAGAGCGTGGTCTGTCGGTATGCCGCAACCGTGGCGTCGTATTGCGCGGTGGCAATGTCGGATGTGGCGCGGCGGCGGCCGTGGTCAAAGATCGTCTCGGATAGTATAGGGCCGACGGCGAAAAAGCTGCTCGGCCACGAAAACCAGTTGATCGCAGATGTGCCCGCGAAGCCAGTCACTGCCGAGAGTGACAACGTGGGATAGTATGCCGTGCGTGCGATGCCGATCTGCTCGTTCGCCGCCGCCATGGTGCGCTCTATTGAGGCAATGTCAGGGCGCCGCTCCAGCAACTGCGACGGAAGCATCCCGGGGATCGCTGGAATCGCTTGCGCGACGACAGTGATTGGATCGGGCGGCATGGTGAACACTGCCGGCGGCTTGCCAACAAGAACGGCGATCGCATGCTCAAAACTGGCGCGCTGAATATCGACATCTGTCGCCTGCACCTGAGCCGCCTGGAGCTGCGTGCGCGCCTGGGTCACATCAGAGAGCGGGGATGCTCCGCCGTTGTAGCGATCCTCTGTAAGCTGTAGTGCGCTTTGGAAAGCCTTGACCGTGTCGCCGAGAAGCCTGAGTTGGGCATCGGCCGAGCGCAGATCGAAGTAGTCGACCGCGAGCTCGGCATGCAGCGAAAGCCGCGAGGTCTCGAGGTCGGCAGCCGAGGCCTGTGCCTGTTCGCGCGCTTGTTTAACGGTTCGGCGGACGCGCCCCCACAGGTCAATCTCGTAGTTGAGGTCGAAGGGAAGAATGAAATCGCCTTGGCCGTTGTTGGACCCTGAGATGTTCAAGTACGGCTGATGGTTGGAGTCTCGCACGGCCCCGACGCTTGGTGCGACACCGATCGTTGGCGCCTCAGACGCACGGTTGAAGCGGACGGCCGCGCGTGCGGCGCGAAAGTTGGCCTCCGCCTGTTGCAGAGTTTGGTTAGCAGGATCGATCTGCACTTCGAGCGCATTAAGCTGCTGGTCATTGAACAGCGTCCACCAGTCGCCTTTCAATTGAGCATCGCTGGGCTGCGCTGGCTTCCATCCGTCTTCGGACTTGAAGTTCTCAGGCAGCAACTCTTTGAACGCGGGCGCGAGTGGGGGCGCGGGGCGCACATACTGTGGCCCCACCCGACAGCCGGCAAGTAGGAGGCCAATTCCCGCTGCGAGCAAAAAAGTCGCCCAACGCCAAATGCGGGTCCTGATCATGATTGGCCTCGCAGGCCCGCCGTGCGCGGATGCACCTCGATGCCGCTCGCGAGCGAATCGGACGGATCCAGGATGACTTCGTCTGCAGCCGTGAGGCCGGAAGTGATCTCCACGGAATTGCCGAAGTCGTGGCCAATGGTGACCGGCACGAGCTGGACGCGGTCACCACGGACGACCCCGACGCGAAGGCCCTCGGCGCGGAACAGCAGCGTGTTCGAAGGAATCGTAACCGTGTTTCCAATCGCAGGCAGGTGAAAATGGGCGAAGACATAGGCTCCGGGACGCAGCACGCCTTTCGAGTTGTCGACATCCACCTCGACATTGAGGGTGCGCGTGGAGTGGTCGATAGCGTCGGCGTTGCGCACGATGGTGCCGGGAATCTTTTGATCGGGATTGGAATCCTGCGTCAGCGTCGCGCTGTCTCTGTCACGGATAGAGTCGGAGTAGACCTCGGGGACCGCCACATAGACGCGCAGGCGGTTGACGGCAGAGAGGTGGAAAAGCTCGCGCGGATTGTTGGAGCCGGAACCCGCGTCGATGAGATCACCGATATCTGTGTTGCGCGCCGTGATTACTCCATCAAACGGGGCGACAATACGCTCGTAGCTTTGGAGCTGCTGCAACCGCCGCACGTTGGCCATGCTAGCATCCACCGCGGCCTGAGCGGCAATGTAGTTGCTGCGGGCCTGGTCCGCCTCCTGCTGCGAGACCGCGTGCTTGGCCAGCAACGCCTTCCACCGGTTGCTGGTCACGCCGGCAAGCTCAGCGTTGGCTTGCATCCGCTCCAACTCGGCGCGCGACTGGTCCAGTTGCTGGTCGACTTCGGGCGTTTCGATCTCGGCGAGGAGTTGTCCCTTGCGCACGTGCGAACCTATGTCGAAGTACCACTTCTTGAGGTAGCCGTTGGTGCGCGAGTAGATGGGCGTATCCGTGAACGCCTCGACGCTGCCGGGCAGCGCGAGATCGCCGGCCTGCGAGCCCGTGGTCGGATGCAACACAGTCACCGACAGAGTAGCCGCATTATCGGTCGCGATTGTCAGACGTTTTTCGCTTGTCGAACGCAGGTGAAATCCGTATGCAATCGCCACCAGCAGAGCGACCGCCACGACGACGCCGGCCATGCGTATGCCGCCAGGGTTTTCAGTCGGCGAATCGGCGTGCAGCGCATCCGTGTTTGCGGGAACAACACCAGTCCCGGTCGTCAGCAATTCTTGTTCTTGTATGTTCATCTTGTCTCTCCGTCAAGAACTCCAGACCTGGAGCTCATGCATACTCGTGCGTGAGGCGCCCCTTGTTCCGCGCCTGCTCACTCTTTTCTGATCCATGAATCAGCGCAAAAACGCTGGGAACGAAAAGCAGAGTGGCGATCGTGGCGCAGAGCAATCCGCCGATGACTGCACGGCCCAGCGGCGCGTTTTGCTCTCCTCCGTCGCCGAGTCCAAGCGCCATCGGAAACATGCCGATGATCATGGCCAGCGCGGTCATAATTACCGGTCGGAAGCGCGTGGTTCCCGCCTCAACGGCCGCCCGAACGGCGTTGCCGTGCTCTTCCAGACGGCCTTTGGCAAAGGACACAACCAGGATGCTGTTGGCCGTGGCCACACCCATGCACATGATGGCGCCCATTAGTGCCGGCACACTTAATGTAGTGCGCGTGAGGAAGAGAAACAGCACAATGCCCGCCAGGGCCGCAGGCAGCGCGGTAATGATGATAAAGGGATCGACCCAGCTCTGAAAGTTAACGACAATCAGCAGATAGACCAGCACGATGGAAAACATCAAGCCGCCGACCAGGCCGACATAAGAGCTATGCATCGTCACTACCTGACCCTTTAGTGTGACGAAAGTGCCTCGCGGAAGAGACTTGGCATTGACATTGAGAATGTTCGTGATCTGACGGCTTACGGCGCCCAGGTCGCGGTCCTGAACATTGGCATAGATATCCACCACGCGGCGAATGTTGTAATGGTTCACGACCTCCATTTCGTGTCCGCGGCCCATGCTGGCCAAGTCACTGAGAATCTCAGGATTCGCTGGTGCAGCGGATGGGACCGCACTGCTGGTGGTGCGGTTGATAGGAATGTTCTGAAGGGCCTGCATCGAGTCCATCTTGTACTGCGGTGTCTGTGCGACCACGTTGTAATTCACCATATTGTTCCAATTGAGAAAGAACATAGGTGTCACCTGGAAGCTGCCGCTGAGGGTATTGAGCAGGCTGGTAGCGACGTCGTGTTCGCTATAGCCGCCCTGTGCCGCCTTGGTGCGATCGACGTCCACTTGGAACGTAGGGTAGTCGAAAGGCTGCTGGATGCGAAGATCGGTCAAGCCAGGAACCTGGCGTAACTGGCCAAGAATCTTGTCTGCCTGAGCTTTGCTGGCATCTGAATTGTTGCCTTCAATCTGAACGTCGATGGGCGCTGGCTGCCCAAAGTTGAGAATCTGTGTGGTGATGTCTGCCGGAAGCATGTAGAAGTTGTCGCCGGGGAACATGCGTGCCAGATTGCTGCGGAGTGTGCGCACGTAGTCTGCCGTGGGTCGATGATCCTGCTTGAGCGAAACAAGAATGTCGCCGTCGCCGCCACCGAGCGTACCGTTGGTCATATGCTGCGTATTCAACGCGCTGTAGGGCAGGCCGATGTTATCGAGGATGTTGTCGATCTCTGCCGGCGGAATCTCCTTGCGGATCTCGCCCTCCACCAGGTCGAACAGCCGCGCGGTCTCTTCGATGCGCATGCCCGACGGGCCGCGAACGTGCAGAATCAACTGACCGCTGTCGGTGTTTGGGAAGAAATCCTCGCCCAGGAAAGGCAACAGAACGAAGCTCAGCAGGCACAGGCCGAGAAATGCGGGGATAAAGATGTAACCGCGCCGAACGAAGCTCTCCAGCAGCGAGTCATACCGGTCGCGAACACGTTCGAAGCCTCGCTCGAAGCTACGTTGAAAGCGCGCGAACCATCCTCTTCCGTGTTCCTTTGCGCGCAGCAGATACATGGCAAGCGTCGGTACCAGAGTCCGGCTCAGCAAATAGCTGGCAAGCATCGCAAAGACCACCGCCTCCGCCAGCGGCACGAATAGATAACGCGCTACGCCTCCGAGGAAGAACATTGGAAAGAAGACAATGCAGATGCAGATCGTAGAGACCAGCGCCGGCACGGAGATTTGCGCCGCGCCCTCGAGAATGGCCTCGCGCAGAGGGTGGCCTTGCTCCAGAAAGCGCTCGATGTTTTCGATGGTAACCGTTGCATCGTCGACCAGAATGCCAACGGCCAGCGCCAGGCCACCGAGCGTCATGGTGTTGATCGTCTCGCCAATCAGCCCAAGGACAATGATGGACGTGAGGATCGAAAGTGGGATGGAAACCGCAATGATCAGCGTGGACCGCCAGCTTCCCAGGAAGATCAGGATCATGACCGCGGTAAGCCCGGCGGCGATGACGGCCTCGCGGATGACACCCTGGACGGCTGCGCGAACGAAGATGCTCTGATCCGACAGCGGCGTCATCTTCAGTTGTGGCGGGACTGTGCTCGCCACGCGCGGCAGGATCGACCGGATTCCCTTGACGACATCCAAAGTCGAGGCATTGCCGTTCTTCAGAATCGAAATCACTACGCCACGATGCCCATCCTGGCGAACGATGTTTGTCTGCACTTGAAATCCGTCACTGACGCTGGCAACATCGCGCAGATAGATGGTGGTGCCGTTGACTTGCTTGAGCGGGATATTCGCCAGCGCTTCCACCGTGCGCGGCGAGCCGTTGGTCCGCACGTCGTATTCAGACTGGCCGATCTTGACCGTACCGGAAGGCATCACCACGCTCTGCTGCGCGAGCGCATTGAGCACATCGCCCGGAGCGATACCCTTGGACTGCATGGCGGCCTGATCCATGTTGATGTTGATTTGCCGCTGCTTGCCGCCATACGGCAACGGCACAACCGCGCCGGGCACGGTGATGAGTTGGGTGCGAATGAAGTTGGTCGCGTAGTCGTTTAGCTGTGCCTCAGACAGCCCCTGGCCCGAAATTCCCAATTGCAGAATGGGCACGCTCGATGCCGAGAAATTGATAATCAGCGGCGGCAGTGTGCCGGGAGGAAGTTGCCGCAATAGGAACTGCGACGCGGCGGTCACCTGGGCGTTGGCGGTGTCCAGCGACGCTCCAGGCTGAAGAAATACTTTGACGACCGCTGTTCCATTGTATGTCGTCGACTCGATGTGCTGAATGTTGTCGACCAGCGTTGTGAGCGCCTTCTCGTAGGGCGAGGTGAGTCGGCCCTCAAGTTCCTCGGCGTTGAGTCCCGTGTACTGCCATCCGATGGAGACGACCGGAATGTTGATGTTTGGGAAGATGTCGGTGGGCGTACGAAGGATGACCACTGGCGCGGCGAAGAGAATCAGCAGCGCGAGAACGATAAATGTGTAGGGTCGGTTGAGTGCAACTTTAACGATCCACATACAGTCCTTTTACGCTCCCTGCTTCCGCGTTCGCGGCGTCGCCGGCCTTCATCGGCTTGCGGCACGATTGGCTCGCCTTCAGTAATTCTTAAGCACGATCCATGCCATTTGGTTTCTCTTTTAGAATCACCAGCTATGGGCCGCAAATCGGTTCGGCTCTCTCAACTGCTGTCAGAGACCCGACATGGAGTGACGAATGCGGTCACGGCCAGCCAGCCGTTTCGCAATCCTTCCTGGATACAGAGGATCAAAAGGGTCGCGTTCGAGCTGACGAAGCGAGCGCCGCCGTCAGAATCCGGAGCTGAGCGGCAGATCGCGATCCGTGATGCTGCCGGCTATTCGTTACTAACTCCGTTGATACTGCTCATCATCGAAAAACGACCTTAGCCATCATTCCCTTATCTTCGTGATTCAGAAGGTGACAATGGAATAGCGAGGTACCCCGAATGATTGGGTCGGTAAAGTCCATCACCAGATCTACTGAGCCCCTCACAGGCACATTGACTGTGTCCAACCAATCAGTCTGCTGTAGTTGACTTCCATTCACGGCGTACACCAGAAAATGAACCTGGTGAATGTGAAACGGATGTACTTCGTTTGTCTGGTTTGTGACGCGCCAATGCTGATATGAGCCAATGTTCACAGTTAACATCGGAGGAGAATCCATGCCGAATTTCTTTCCATTGATATAGAAGCCATTCTTGTCTTCAGTGAAGACAGCCGTGAATTGCGGCTGGGCATTCTCAACTGAATGTGTGGCGGCGAGGGGGACCGGTTCATACACCGGCGCACTTGTATCCGTCACCATGGTTCGCGGGGTATGCCGACTGCTTGGCGGCACAATATCGGCCAAGACCATGGCCGGATTTGGATCTCCGTCTGACCCAGTGTCGAAGCAACGTGTGTGAAGGGTAGCTTGATGACCCGCTGGCGGACCTGTCACAATCGCCTCCATTCGCCCGGCAGGTGCAAGCAAGACAGGGCTCAGCATCCGGCTGCGGGTGCTCGGGTCGTGGAAGGCAAAGGGCATTCCATCCAGCGCGACCACTTCAAAGGAACTGCTGTTGATTTCGAGAGCCGCATAGAGATCGGGGCTGGCGTTCACGATTCGCCAAAACTGCCGCTCTCCGGGCGCGATCTCGATCTGTGGCCGAACGACGCCGTTCACGGTGAATACGCGCTCCGGCTGTTCGGTGCTTTCGCCGCATGCTCCCGTCTGCATGGCGACCTTGCGCATTAACGTTGCTCGTTGCGCTCCCTGCTCATCCAATTCCACATCGCGCAGCACCATGACCCGCTCCTCCATGGATCGGAGTTCCGGAAGATAGCGATCAATGCCTTCAACCACGATCGCCCCGGACATCCCGTCCAGATCCTGGCGATAACTCTCCATATGTTGATGGGTGTGGTACCAGTAAAGGCCAGGGGGTTGGTTGCGCGGCACGTCCACTCTGTATCGAAGCGTCTCGCCAGGGGCGGCAGACATGGTCAGGACATCGTCCTGTGGCTTTTCGGGCGATACATGCAGGCCATGGAAGTGAAGATTGGTCCCGTTGGTACAGGGCATCATCACGCACTTCTCTTTCGAATCGCGCGACAGGCGGTTGACGTATTCGATTTGGATGTCCTCGCCCGGGCGCACGCGTACGACCGGCGGAACATCGTGGCCGGCATAGCTGAATTGAGATTTGCCGGAGCCTGGGTCCGTTACAGCTTCGAGCGTGAAAGGGCCGCTTACCTGTGGTAGTTCGGGCAGAGTAACAGTCTGAGCCGCAAGCGATGGGGCTGAAATCCAGGAGAGGACTCCGGCGGTTAGCGTTAAGAGTTTCATGTGTGCAAACATCTCGCCTCCTAAAGGTGAGGTGTGCCATGGCCGCGTGGCGGCCATGGCGCTTAATACTTCAGCCACGAGTTGCTTCGAACAGGAACCAGATACGACGTTGGGCCTGATCGATCCAGTTCTCGAGGAGACTAGCAGTGGCAACGTCGCCTGCGTCGTCGCAAAGACTGTGTACCGCGCGCATGCGCAAGACCAACGCTTTGTCATCCTCTCGGAGCTCACTCAACATGTCGGCAGGGGTAACATAATCCGCGTCATTGTCTGGAACGCGTTGGAGACGAGCAATGTGTCCGATGGAACGTATCGTCGTTCCACCAATCTTCCGTACGCGTTCAGCGATGTCATCGGTGATGGCAAAAATCTGATCCGCGTGTTCATCGAGAAGAAGATGGTAGTCGCGAAAATGCGGTCCGCTCATGTGCCAATGGAAGTTTTTTGTTTTCAGGTAAAGGGCGAACACGTCCGCGAGCAGAGCGTTGAGAGCTCCGGAGATGTCTCTAACTGCTTGAGGTTCGATGTCTGTCGGCGTTGCTAACGGGGCTTTTTGGAGGGCAGCAAGTTCATTTGCGTTTGGCATAATCATTCTCCTTTTCTGGTTCAGATTGTCGGTAGGTTAGGGTGCGACCTCATGGGCGTACATAACTCAGCGATTGCCGCAGACTGGCCTGTCTTTGGATTACGGTCCCTTTCGTTTGATCAACCGCGCCAGGACGAGTTACGGATCACACTGCAGAAGTTGCCACGGTGGAAGTCCGGATCCTTGTCTGCGAGTACGTCCGCTTTCACGTTTCCGAAAGTAGTCTCAGGCTTGTGTTTGATGCCGTAGTAGAAGGCCTGCAGGATATCCTCTTTGAAATGAGCTGTACGCGGGAACGCCCGCACGACTGCATTGCGGTCAGAGTCCGTGAAACTGGCGTAGTCGATTCCGAGCACGTCCATTTCGACGCCCGCCGTCACGAGGGCAACGACCGGATGCATGTACTGGGGAATGCCGGGAGTCGTGTGAAGTGCAATCGCTGTCCATACGTGGTCGATGTCCTGTTCAGAGATGTTATGGCGGCGCAGGAAGCAACGCGCGGCATTTGCGCCATCAACCTCGAAGCGGTCTGCATCGCTGCTGTAAGCAGAGACGAGACCGATGTCGTGGAACATAGCGCCCGCGTAGAGAAGTTCGGCATCGAACTTGAGCCCGCGGCGCTGACCTGCGAGCGCGCCAAAGTAATAGACGCGGCTGGAGTGATTGAAAAGCAGAGTCGTTTCCGTATCGCGGATAAACTCCGTGATTTCGTTGGCAAGCTTACTGTCGGGAATGCTGATGCCCGAGATAAGCGCGGCTGGTGAAGAAGTTGATGCGGTCATGGAGGCCCTCCTGCCTGATTTGCTTACGCATCCACGCTAGAACTTGCGGTGTGTGAACGCCACGACATGATTACAGCAATTTAGGACATCGCAACCTAAGAGACTAACGCTCACGCGAGCGTGCTCTTGAAGCGACTGGAGTATTCGGCCGCAGTAACGCCGAGGACCCGTAGAAAGGTGCGGCGCATCGCATCCGCTGATTTAAAGCCACAGGAGTCGGCTATCTCTTTGAGCCCGCGAGAGGAGCTGTCGATGACCTGCTGCGCCGCTTCGACGCGCATACGGTCAACGAATTGGCCGGGGTTCATTCCAGTCTCGCGGAGGCAGACGCGCGTGAAATGGCGGGCGCTGACACCAAGGCGCTCGGCGAGCGATTCGACGGTGAGGTCCTCACGAAGGTGTTGGAGCATCCACACCTGAAGCTCGCGCAACGGCTGCGAGGTGATGGCCTGGTGCGAGAGCATGTGGCTATATTGCGCTTGTCCGCCCGGACGCACGAGAAACATGACGAGGAAGCGTGCGATCTTGAGAGCTGTTTCGTGTCCGTGATCCTCCTCGACCAGAGCGAGCGAGAGGTCAATTCCAGCTGTGATGCCTGCCGATGTGTACATCGAGCCGTCGCGCAGATAAATCGGCTCAGGACGCACAACGACTTTTGGATATTCCCTGGCGAGACGGTCGCAGAAGTTCCAGTGCGTAACGGCCTGCTTGCCGTCGAGAAGACCTGCTTCCGCGAGCAGGAACGCACCGGTACAAATTGATGCGACGCGACGTGACCGCGTTGCGGCTTCCGCAATCCAGGCGATAAAGGCGGGATCGTAACTGCCGCCCTCTGCGCCGGGACCTCCCGCGATGACCAGTGTGTCGATCGGACCGCGGACCTCGGCGATTGGAGTTGCCTCGGCGAGCACGATGCCGCGGTTGGTCCGAAGGATTCGTTCAAGGCCGGGGTTTGCAAGTTGAATCTCATAATCAGGCGAATTGGAAAAGACCTCCAATGGGCCAGTTACGTCCAGAACCTGGACGGGAGGCGGTCCGGCGATGACTACTTTCCGCATATAGGTAGTCCATTTGAGCGGTTCACAAGGGCAAAAGTGAGACCAACGTCGTCGGAGTCGCCAGAGCCATCCACAGGCCGTATCAACTCTTGCGGGCCTTGGGCGGCGAGACCAGAATTGGCAGAACGATGGATAAGGCCATGATGCCCGCAATCACATGAAGACCGCTTGCATACGATCCACTGCTCTGCCGCAAGTGTGCGATGAGCAGTGGCCCAAACGCGCTCGCGGAGCCCCACGCTGTGAGCATCAAGCCGTAAATAGGCCCAACATTTCTAGATCCGAAATAGTCGGCAGTGAAGGCCGGCATTGTGCCGAAGCCGCCCCCGTAGCACATCAAAATGATGAACGACACGACTGTAAGAATCGCCGCCGAAGAGAGGCCTGGCAGTGTCAAAAAGAGGCCGACTTGAATCAAGAACATCGTCACGAAGGTCCATCGTCTTGTGATCGCATCGGAGATCCAGGCCCAGAAGATACGTCCTACAGCGTTTCCGATGCTGGCAATACCAACCATTCCTGCGGCCGCGACCGCGCCGACCTTGGCAATCTCCTGAAACATCGGCGATTCCTGCGAAATGATTGAAATGCCCGCCGAGGTGTTCAGAAATAGCAGCGCCCAGAGCGCCCACCATTGCCACGTTCCAAGGGCACCGCCGAGCGTGTAGTCTACCGCCGAACGCTGCGCCGTCTGTGTAGCGCTGGGAATCCAGCCGTTTGGTTTCCATCCGCCCGGCGGGTTCTGCATGAAATAGCCGGTCGCCATGGTAACCACGAGATAGGCGATGCCGAGATAGACAAATGTTTGCAAGACCCCAACAGTCTGAATCAAGTGGGTAGCTACCGGCGCGGTTACCAGGGCCCCGGCGCCGAAGCCTCCCACGGCGATTCCGGTGATAAAGCCTCTGCGATCGGGGAACCACTTAACCAGCACGGCTACCGGAACAATGTAGCTGAATCCAACTCCTATTCCTCCAATGAGTCCGTAGCTCAGGTACAACCACCAAAGCCTGTTGGCGGAAAAGCTTGCCAGAAAGACACCGAGCCCATAGAGAAATCCCCCGGTGAGCGCGACGACGCGAGGACCTTTCTTATTCAGCCAGAGGCCGCCGAAGAAAGCTGCAACTCCCAGGACAAAGATGGAGATTGTGAAAGTAAGAGTCACTTCCTCAATGGACCAATGAAATTGCTTTGCGAGGGGCACCCTGAATACGCTCCACGCATAGACGGCTCCCAGAGCCATTTGCATAAGAAATCCAGCCGCGGCGATTCCCCAGCGTTTAGCGTTTGACGTTCGATTCTCCACGATTACTTCCGGCATTTGTCCGGTTCCTATCATTCGCAACTCCCACGCAACTTGATTTGATTGCCGAGAGCCTCCAGGAACTTGTTGACGAGAGCCATGCTTCGGCGCAACTCCTTGTGGCGAAATTGGCTCAACAGAGAGAAAAGTCCCGGCGGCTCAATGATCGGTTTTTGATAACACCCCAGTGTTTGACTTACTGCAACGGCAATGCCCTGAAGCACGTCCGGATTGATGGATCCGAGTATCTTGCCGAGAATAATGGCGTTGCGAATCGCGCGGACAGATTCGTCCGACTTGGCGGCATCGACTGCGGCCTCAATCAGCTTGTCGCTCGCTCCCATGACGCCGCGCAGAAGTTCAAAGACGCCATGTTCATGCAGCTGCTCCAGTAACTCGTAGGAGTCGAGCAAGGCCTCAGCGTGCTCAACTGGAGCCTGTTCCAACCGCTTGCGCAACTCTTCGCGCGGATCGCGGGGCGGTAACTCAAGAGAAATCGGTCGAGCCATCTTTTTTCTCCTTGCCAGCGGCGACGGGCTAGCGGGTTTGGATCTGGACGAGTTGATCGCCGGGTTGGCGATAATCTTTGCGCTTCCACTTACGCTCCACTTCGACACCATGCTGAGGTGTCGGGTGTCCGTGGCGGGAATTTGTCCGCGGCAGCGGGTCATCGCCGGTCTCTCCCAACACCCGGAGCTGTACGGATGTCTCTTTATAGGCCGGGGTGTGCGTCGCTTTGTCCGTATGGCTGCCGGTGAGACGGTTGACTGGCTCATCCACGGAGTTCATGGGCATATACAGCTCTCTTCCCTGAACCCTTGAGGTAATGACAGCTTGTGCGCGCACCTTCCCATATCGCGATGTCAATTGCACCCAGCTTCCAGTCTCGATTCCCCTGTCTCGGGCGAGTTCCGGCGAAACTTCAACAAATGTGCAGGGCGTCTTTTCCCGGATTCCCTCTGTTCGATAGGTCATGTTGCCTTCATGGAAGTGCTCAAGCAATCGGCCGTTGTTTAAGTGCAGGTCATATTCGGGCCACTGGCCACTGCAGTGTCTTGTATCCTTCTAGGCGCTCGTAGGTGACGCCGGCCATCAGCGGTGTGAGGGAGGCGATCTCTTCGTAAATTTGAGAGGGGCGCTCGTACTTCCAGCCGGCGCCGAGCCGATTGGCGATGTCCTGGATAATGATCCAGTCCGGACGGCTTTCTCCGAGAGGCGCAAGAACCTGATAGAGACGCTGGATGCGCCGCTCCGTGCTGGTGAATGTTCCTTCCTTTTCCAAACTAGGACTGGCCGGAAGAATCACGTCCGCAAAGCGGCAGGTCTCGCTGAAGAAGATCTCCTGCATGACAAAGAAGTCGAGCTTCGACAGCGCGTCGCTCACGTAGTTAGCGTTGGAATCGACCAGGCTCATCTCTTCGCCGAATACATACATCGCCTTGAGTTTGCCTTCGTGGATGGCGTCGATCATCAAGTGATTATCGAGCCCGGGGTTCGGCGGCAAGGAAACATTCCATGCCTTTTCAAACTTGGCCCGAATCGCCAGATCGTCTACCCGCTGGTAGCCGGGAAAGTAATTCGGCATCGCCCCATGATCGCTGGCTCCCTGCACGTTGTTGTGGCCGCGCAAAGGGTATGCTCCTGTTCCCGGCTTCATGTAATTGCCGGTTGCGAGCAGGAGGTTAGAGATAGCAGTTGAGGTGTCGGAGCCCATGCTGTGCTGCGTGACGCCCATGGCCCAAAGAACGCAAACGCCCTCGGCCTTCGCGATCATTTGGGCAACCTTCATCAATGTTTCCATGGGGAGTCCGCACCTCTCGCTGGCCATCTCGAGCGTGAACGATTCCAGGCTCTTCTTGAACTCATCGGCCCTATTGACCCATTGATCGATGAACTGCTGGTCGGCGAGTCCGTTGTCGAGGATGTACTTGGTCACTGCGGAAAGCCAGATGAGATCAGTGCCGGGCCGCGGACGGAAAAACAGGTCCGCGCGTTGCGCCATCTCGTTTTCGCGAAGGTCGGCGACGATCAGTTTTTGGCCGTGCATCTTGTGGGCGCGCTTGACTCGCGTGGCCAGCACCGGATGGCTTTCGGCGGTATTGCTGCCGACGATCAGCACCAGTCCAGCCTTCTCAATATCGGAGATCGAACCGGAGTCGCCGCCATAGCCAACCGTACGGAAGAGGCCCATGGTTGCCGGCGCCTGACAGTAACGTGAGCAGTTATCCATGTTATTGGTGCCGATCACCGCACGGGCCAGCTTCTGCATCAGATAGCTCTCTTCATTCGTGCATTTTGAAGAGGAGATGAAGGCTAGTGAGTCGGGGCCGGTAGCCGCCTTAATCTCTGTAAATCTGCGCACCACCAAAGACAGCGCCTCATCCCAGGATGCTTCGCGGAAGGTATCTCCCTCCCGGATGAGCGGCTTGGTGAGGCGGTCCTGACTGTTCACATATTCCCAACCGAACTTGCCCTTGATGCAAGTAGAGATGCCATTGGCCGCGCCCTCGGCCGGCTCGACTTTCAGAATATGGCGGTCTTTAGTCCAGACATCGAAACTGCAGCCGACTCCACAGTAAGTACAGACGGTTTTGGTTCGCTTGATGCGCGACTCGCGCATGTGCGATTCCATCTCGGAGACTTGAAGAATGGAGCCAGAGCCTATCTCTGGCTCGATTCCCTTGACTACATCGATCATGCCCTTGAGCGCGGGCTTCGATAGAGAGGTCATATAGCCGGCCTCTCCAACCATCGACTTTTCCATCAGCGCATTGCAGGGGCAGACGGTGACGCAGTGCCCGCACGAAACGCAACTCGATTCCCCGATCGGCGCTCCGCCGTCCCACAACACGCGAGGATGCGGATCCTCCCAATTGATGCTTAACGTTTCATTGACCTGGAGAGTTTGACACGCTTGAACACAGCGCCCGCAAAGGATGCATTGGTCGGGATCGTAGCGGTAGAAGGGATTGGACATATCCACTTCGTAGGGCTTTGGCTTGTAGGGAATTTCCTGATGCTCGACGCGCAGAAGGCTCGTAGTGTTGTGCACGGTACAGTTGCCATTGTTGTTGTCGCACACCGTGCAGTAGAGCAGATGATTGGCGAGGATGCGGTCAAAGGCCTCGCGTTGCGCCGCGTCCGCGCGCGGCGAGGACGTAATCACGTTCATGCCCTCCGCGGCCATGGTGCCACAGGCTCTCACCAGCTTGCCGTCGACTTCGACCATGCACGTATCACAGGTTTGGATCGGTCCAAGCTGGGGGTGATAGCAAACATGCGGTACTTCGATTCCGCAACGGTTGATCAGGTCGATCAGGCGCTCTCCAGGCTTGATTGCCTGCGGCCTGCCATCAATGGTGGCTGTCATATGCTCTCCACCCTCCATGATTGAGTTTGGATGGTAGTCCATGGCGTAACGATGCGCAAAGCTTTTGTGCGACACTTCGTGTTTCCAATTCTCTGGTCACACAGGATTAACAAAATCCGGGTTGTTCACGCCCGGCACCAACGGTGTAGGCGGCGGCGTCCATGGTCACCATGCCAAAGGCGTTCTTTTCCTGCAATGCTGCACCGACCCGCTGTCGGTTCTGCAGTTGTGAGTTGCAGTTTCAGGGCCACTCGATTCGACGACTAACCTCCCGGAAATGAAACGGCTTCGTGATCGGGCGTGCCCGGTCGTGACGCTTTACCGTCATCGAGTGTCGAAGCTCTGACAGTAGTCGGAACCGTCCGTCAGGCGACACACCGCCTGGCGCCGAAATGCGCAGAGGGTGATTGCGGTCGCTCCGAATGCCGCGATTCCTATGCCGAGAATCACGATGGATTTTGCTGAGGAGATCGCGACGTGTTCGGACCAGATGCTTGACTCAATGAGTAAGCTTCAAGCCTCATTCTCATGAGTTAGAAACAGAGTCGGGAAAATCCCCGAAACGTGGCAAGTACTTCGAGATTCGTTTCGCCCCGAAAAGTTTGGCAGCACCGTCGAGAATCCGACACTTCGGTTCCGATTAAAGATGAGTACAAGGCCATTTGGACCGGCTATTTTCATCGTGAACCAAATCCCAAGAGCACTCCAAGAAAAAACCATGGCCCAAACAACGATGTCCACAATACGTCGCAACTGCCGCGGCACGTGTGGTTTCGTGGAGAATTAGGCCCTCCCAGAACGGCTATTAGGTCAATTTAGGCGGAGGTTTCTATGGTTCCCTGACCCAGAATGGCTCTGAAAATGCCTCTATCCAGATTGCTTGGATTTTGCCCGCTTGGGGAACATCGAGAGACCTGAGCGTGACATGCCAGTCATTTGTCTAGCCATCTCACGCTAAGGAGAACCTCAATGCGCCATTGGAAACTATTAGCACTTGCTTTCCTGACTTTCGCTATGTTGAGCGCCCCGCGCCCGGCATCTGCTCAGATCGCGATCAATATCGGGGCGGAGCCGGTTTGCCCGTACGGCTACTTCGACTACGCCCCATACAGCTGCGCCCCTTACGGGTATTACGGGCCTGAGTGGTTCAACGGGGGCATCTTTCTCGGAGCCGGTCCTTGGTTCCATGGCACACATGGCTTCTTCGGCCACGTGGATAACCACTTTGATCCACATCACGGCTATCACGGTCCGTTTCCAGGGCGTGGAGACCGGGCCTTCAATCACTTTCGTGGAAACGAAATGCGTGATGGACACGGCCACATCGGCGGCGGCCACGGCGGTGGCCATCGATAAGAGCCAAATGCGCGCTAAGTGAGTGCAACTTTAACAAGTCGCACCCTCGTGCCTTCTCCTCGATGTCTTTACGCCCACACGATACCGGCTATCCTTGCGCCGCGAGTTCAGGAATGCGGAAACCGGTGGACTTTGGGAGCGCAGGCTTCGAGGTCCTTAGAGTTCCGAGGAGGTTTGCAATGAATTCGCGTAACAGAGTGATAGCGAAACGACAGCCAGACAACAAGGAGGAAAGTCACCCACATGCCAGTAACAACACTCAATAAACTCAACGCCCAGGTTGGATTCATCGGCCTTGGACTCATGGGAAGCCGGCTCACGCGGCGCTTACAATCATTCGGATGGCATATTCGAGCATGGAACCGCAGTCCACAGCATGCAGATGAGCTCAACAAATGGGGGATAGCCATTGCACCGTCAGTTGCGGACCTCGCAGCTAATTCGGATGTGATTCTCTCTTCTTTGGCAAATGATGCAGCTGTTCGGTCCGTCTACTTCGACAAGGGCGGCGTCTTTTCCGAGGCAGAGCCGGGAACCATCATCCTCGAAATGAGCACGATCTCGCCGGAACTATCGCGCAGCCTGCACAAAGAGGCCCGCACAAGAGGTGTCAGCTTTCTCGATGTGGCCATCTCCGGATCGACACCAGCGGTCGACGCCGGGACTATCACGCTGCTTGCCGGAGGTGAACAAGAGACCTTCGAGCAATGTGTCCCTATTTACGAGTCCATTGCCAAGCAGTGGTTCTTGATTGGACCGGGATCGTCAGGCGTTCAGATGAAATTGGTCGTCAACCTTCTCCTTGGCCTCGACATGCAGGCAATCGCAGAAGCAGTTTCGCTCGGAGAGCATCTTCAGATCGATCGGAACGTTCTGCTGCGTGTTCTATCCAAAACAGCAGTGATGCCTCCGGCGTTTTTGGGGAAGCTTGGGAAGATCAAGGACGGTGACTACTCTCCGGAATTCCCGCTACGGCTGATGAGCAAAGACATGGATCTGGTCATGGACGCTGCGAGGACGTCTGGTGCTGATTTGCCGGCGGCTTCCGTCGCCCGATCCGTGCTTGCGTCCAATGTCCCCACGAATGGCGACCTCGACTTGGCAGCCATAACCCCGTTTGTGATCGGTCAAGGAACGAGGGCCGAGGTCTAGCTGGCAGCCATGGAAGTCATGTGGGCCATGGCCGGCCGGCAGCCTCTCAAGCAAGCAGGGCAAACCACAGAAGTTGGTTCGCCCTGCTTGGTGCCGGTCCATGTGTCGAGCGCTATCGTCTTCTATTAAGAGTAGCCGGCGAGGTGACATAGCCATCCGTCAGCGTCTGAAGGAAGGCAACGATGTCGTCTTCCTCATCGCTGGTTAAGCCCAGATTGCCCAATTGGGTGGTGTTCAGGGTGGAGGGGTACTCAGGCGGTGGCCAGCAAGTTACCTTCTCGCCGGGTGAACCCTGCGCGCAACGCGGCAGTGCCCATGAGGTGTTATAGAAGTGGACGACTTCCTTCAGGCTCTTTAAGTAGCCGTTGTGCATGTACTCCTTCACGAAGTCGGGGCGCGGCCTCTTATCGACTTTGCGCAGGGTGGCCGTTTGAAACATTCCGTTGAACAGCGGCGCGAGCTGTTTCCACTGCAGCGGATTGGGATTGTTCGGGCCGCTGAGCATGGCCCCTACTCCCAAATCGACGTAGGCGAAGCCCAGGGGATTCGCAGTATACCCATACTGGTCCGGCTTGCTCTCACAGTAGTACGGCAGAGCCAGATTCTTGGGGAGACCAATATTGTTTGCGGTGAAATCGCTGAACATCGGTCCTACATCGGCCGAGGGGGTCTTCGATATGAAACGGGTGACAAAGGCATGGAACGACAAACTGAATCGGGCACTAGATCGTGGATATGAAGGAATGAGAGTCTCCGGAAACACAGCGTGGCTGGAAGAAAGGACTGGAACAACTTCTGCGACTACGAGAAAGCGCTCAACGACACCATGTTGGACCAGCGCATGACGGTGCGCTGCACGTACAAGATGGCATCGAGTGGGGCGGCGGGCAGCAGAGCGGAAAAGATGTCGAATCGACCTATTCAAGCTGTCTAGTGAGTGGTGAAGTGATGAACAGTGCTCTTCATCCCATCTCTCCTGCCGTTGGATTCCATCGAGTCAACCATGTAGTAGTAGGTTGTCCGAGGCTTCAGGTCGTCAATGCGTACGCGGAAAATGGTTTCGGAATGAAGTGGGTTCAACCTGATCGGAGACTTCGCTATTTGGCTAAGCTCCTTGAGATTTATACCGTAATGCACGATTCCGTAATGTTCCGGAGACCCTCCTGGGTTGTTGCTGGTCCACCTGATAATCACAACGAAGTCATTGCGTTCGATCTCCGGCCCTTCGGTGATCTGGACCTTCGCGGCTTTCTCAGTAGTCGGGCTCTCCTGGCAGAGCCCTGGGGTCGGGTAGAATAGGCTACCGACCGTAACCGTCATAGCCAGTTTCCGAAGCAATCTATTCATGAACAAACCTCCAGCCCAATCACTTAATTCAACTTCAATTTGGCAAGCCAGGAAACTGCATGGAGACCGTGACTCGGCCCCCATGCGTCCATATTGCGTGCCTAAGTCGCTTGCATCCGCCGTTGACATTTAGCTCTACGGAATAGGCGGATTGGGCACAGGTGAAACGTCGCAGATAGCTGATGCGCAGGGCGGAAGTGGCGGAGTCGGGATAAGAAACGCATTCCCTTGAGTGGCAGCCCTTCCACCCACCATGCAACTACCCGTATACACATCCTGGTTCAGGTAAGGTCTCGTGAAACCATCCGTAAGTGTCTGCAGGAAAGCTACGATCTGGTCCTCTTCCGTATCCGTCAAGCCCAGATTACCGGTCGTCATGTCGATATTGTTTTTGACCTCAGGCATAGGCCAGCAGTTTACCTTTTCGGTTGTTCCTACCGGGCAGTGCCCTGACGTCACCGGGTAGGCGTACCCCTGTTTGTCTCGGGTGTTGTAGAAGTGAACGAGTTGTTTCAGGCTCTTGATGTAACCATTGTGAAAGAACTCCTTCTGGAAGTAAGGCCCGGGGGCCTCGGTGGTGGGGCACTGTGCAGGTGTCATAGCTACATTGCGCGCCGAACTCACCTGCATGGTGCCGTCGACAGATGGCGCCTGTGGTATCCAACTCGCGTTCGGGTTAGCCCAGGAACCGAAACCGCTTCTGAGGAAGGTTCCCAATCCCAAATCTCTGTAGGCAAAGCCGTAGGGATTGGCGGTGAACCCGAAGTGATCCGGCGTGGTCTGGTAATAGAAAGCATCCCTCGGATTCAGAGGCAGACCCTCGTTGGCTGAGCCGAAGCAGGTGAACAGAGGGGTTACATTGGCGGCCATACCCGTGTCTTCGCTACTCGGCGCGGTTGGAGCTGGGGCGGTTGACCTTCCGTCGAGGTGGCATGAGTTGCAGTTGCCCTTGCCCCTGAAAAGGTTATAACCCGCCATCTCGTCTGAAGTCATCGTGTACTTATGCTTCAGGAACGCGTCGAATTTCGACGAAAAAGCGCTGACCTGCACCGACTGTTCGTATGCGTCAAGGGCCTGTCCCCAGTGGTCATAAACCTGGTCTGACTTGGTGCGATCTTCCGGACTCAGCTGAACCGGGGTGGTGTTCCCGCCGAATACTGCGGCCCCTCCCGGCGTATGGCAGATTCTCTCAGTGTCCGGTGGAAAGTTGATGTCGAATGAGCCCTTCCCAAACACCTCCTCAAACAACCGGAAGGTTATGCAAGTAGTGTCAGGGAAGCCCATTTCCTGCGTATCGACAGGAGGACCTTGCGCCTGATTGGCGTCCGGATTCCTTAGCAAATATCCGGTCGCGCGGGAATCCCAGAAATTTCCACCAAAGAACAGAGCCTGCTCCTCGTTGAACTGGAGTACCGGGAAGAACGGTGCGTATGTGTAGCGCTGTGCCGTCCGCTTGCCCGCCCGAAAGTGAACTGTCCCGGGATAGGCGATCATGGTCAGATTCACCGACGGGATCGGTCCGCTGAAGGCCACATACGGCATGTGGCAGGAAGCACAGGCTTCATTCCTGTTGGGTGAAATGTTGCGGTCATAATTCATCAGCTCGCCGAGGATTTCGACAGCCTCAGTCCCCGTGCCCTGAAGTATTGGGGGCTGACCCGTGAGAGTCGGGGGCGTTAAGGCGCCCCAGCGTGCGAGAGCTCGATTCTCGACTACGCGAATTTCACGCAGCACCCTTTCTATTTCTGGATTCAAATCGGGCGGGAGAATCCCAGGCGGGTACGGGTTATACACTCCTACCGCCATTTGTCCGCGCACTATGTGAGTGGTTACAAACATCGCGGCCGCGATAGTCGCACAGCCCGCGGCTAGTGCCATCAATCTACTTTGTCTCATGAATAACCTCCCTTGAGCAGCTTGGGTTGGAAGCAGGGGAGTGGCTCGCTCAAGGGAGTCGCAAGCACATGTGAACTCTCATCGAACACGCATGTTCATCCCGCGCTTAGATCGCGCGGGATCATGCTGCCATTTCCTCAGATACGGGGAGATAACCGTCGGTCAGCGTCTTGAGTAAGGGGAGAGCCCATTTGAACACCTCGAAGAGGGAGTGGGGCCTATCCGACGTACGGAAGAATAATGGTCCCGTCGGGAGAAGAATGTCAAGATACATTTCGTGAAATTGCATCATTCAATTCTTTGAGATTTGATGGTGGCTCAGGAAGGCCGCTGCTGCTCGACGATCTGATTGATGGCTGCTCCAGCAACTATGTCGGATGACGACACAACTTATATGGCGAGTGGCATGGACGGGGAGCCAATCTATTGGGACTTCGAGTCTGCTCCACGCGATGTATGTACGCGAGCTCCTCCTTAGTGGTGGCGGACTCCTGCTAAGGGGGCAGTGGAAGAATGAGGGAAAGATCGAGTATGGATGGGTCGACGAAATAAGACGTGCGCTTGGCTCCCACCTTGCCTGACATCTGTACAGACAGCGGGTGATCCAGAGTCGGCGCAGAAAGCACGATAGAAGCGAAAGTAATTACGGCTGCAAGCGCTGTCTTCTGTCTCATCATCGTTTCCAGTCTGATAGAGGATCGTTAAGGGAGGTCGCGAACGTCCGCGCCGAACCGCTTCGTTCCCTGTGACTCACGTCGGCAAGACATGAGCCAATATCGCATGAGTTCATCTATTTGCCGATGTAGGAGACGTGCCAGACGGAGCGAGAGCCGTCGTCTATGACGAACATGCTGCCGTCTTTGGCGATGGCGACACCTACAGGGCGACCCCAGACCTGGCCTTCTTTCGTGACGAAGCCGGTGAGGAAATCTTCGTAACTGCCATCAGCATGGCCGTTTTGCATGGGGATGCGGATGACTTCATAGCCGGCACGGTTCCTTCGGTTCCATGAGCCGTGCTGGGCGGCGAAGGCGTCGCCGCCATATTGCTTGGGGAACTCGACATTAAAAGGGTAGAACGTCATCTGAAGCGAAGCCATGTGGGGTTGAACGAGGACGTCGGGGGTGATCACCTTCGAGGAAAGATTGACGCGCTTGCAGGTCTTGGCCTCGTCCGAGGTGAGCACTGCGGCCTGGGGGTTGGGGCCGGTCCCGTTGGCACACGGCTCCGGCAGGCGCGGATCCTGGCGGCCGCCCATGTAGTACCAGGGCCAGCCGTAAAAACCGCCTTCCTTGACCGAGGTGACGTAGTCAGGGACGAGGTGGTTGCCGAGGTCATCGCGCTCGTTGGTGGAGCGCCAGAGCTGACCGGTGATTGGATTGATTGCTTCGCCGACACAGTTGCGGATTCCGGAGGCGTAGACGTCGATGAACTTGCCTTCGGGGGTGTACTCAAGGACGTCGGCGCGGTGGAACTCCTTGGGATGAGTATCGGCGTCGTCCACGTTGGAGCCGGAGCCTACGGAGACGAGCATGTGCTGGCCGTCTTTGGTGAAGACGACGTCCCGGGTCCAGTGACCTCCGCCGGTGAGCTGGGCATAGCCTGGGATGTCGGGAACGATAGTCTCGGGGGCCGCAGTGGCGTGCAGGTCGCCGGAGTGGTAAGGGAATCGCTGGATGGTGGTGGCATTGCCAACATAGACGTACTTGGGATTCTCGGTGGGGTAGAAGGCGATGCCGAAGGGATGGTCCAAGCCGGTTGCGAATTTTTCGATATGCGCGGCTTTGCCGTCGTGGCCTACGCCGCGAAGGATGAAGATCGTTCCAGCGCCGGAGTCGGCGAGGAAAAGATCGGCATTGGGGGCAGTGCGGATGAGGCGCGGCATGGTGAAAGTGCCGCCGCTGAGAACCATCACCTGCTTGTTGTCCGCTCGCTGCATGGGGGCGGAGTCGCCGCCGGCATAGAGCGTGACTCTGAAGCCGGCAGGCGCGAGCGGTCATGCGTCGGCGGGACGGGGGACAATATGGGGCGTATTGTTCACCGCCTCCTCGGGATTGGGCTGTGGCAAGTCGGCGAGAGTGATCTTGCGGCGAACTCCGGGCTGCTGCTGATTCCAATCGGCGAATGCGGCCTGGCCGGTAATGGTCTGCTGCGCCGGAAGAGCCGCAGGAAGAAGCATTGCGGCTGCGACGATGACGACGGAGGATGGGGATCGCATACTTAAGCACCTCGGGCTTGAAAAGTTTAAGTCCTTGACTGCGCGGCTGCGCTATTCGTATTCGCAATAGCGATAGCGCAGGACGTGGCGGCTGAGCACTCATTTGCTTTACTAGATGGCTTCTGCTAAGCCGCCACCCCTTCGCGGGCATTTCTCCAAAGATCAATCGATCCGTCTTGCGCGTAGCGATCAATCTCCGACAACTCTGCATCCGTGAACTGGAGCTGCTTCAGCGCGTCGAGCGAGTTATCAAGCTGTTCCACGTTACGCGCTCCGATCAGTGCGGACGTTACCCTCTTGTCACGCAGTACCCACGCAATCGCCATCTGGGCCAGTGACTGTCCGCGTCGATTCGCAATTTCGTTCAGCGCCCGCACCCGCTTAAGATTGTCTTCGCTCAGGAACTCCTTCTGAAACCAGAGTCCGTCCTTTGCGCGCGAACTATCGGGCACCCCGCTCAGATACTTGTCCGTCAACAGTCCCTGGGCCAAAGGAGAGAATGCAATGCAACCCACTCCGAGTTCCTCCAGGGTGTCGAGGAGTTCGTTCTCTACCCACCTATTCAGCATCGAGTACGACGGCTGATGTATCAGCAGCGGAACTCCTTCGCTCTTCAGAATTCGTGCCGCCGCGCGCGTCCGTTCAGGGCCATACGAGGAAATGCCAACGTACAAAGCCTTGCCTTGCCGCACAGCCTGCGCCAGCGCCCCCATGGTCTCTTCCAGCGGAACATCCGTGGTCGGCCGGTGGGAGTAAAAGATGTCGACATACTCGAGTCCCATGCGCGCCAAGCTTTCGTCCAGGGACGCAAGCATATACTTACGCGAGCCGCCCACGCCATAGGGTCCGGGCCACATATCCCATCCCGCTTTGGTCGAAATCAAGAGCTCATTTCGATGGCTGCGAAGATCCTTACGCAGAATCTCTCCGAAGTTCTCCTCGGCAGACCCGTACGGCGGCCCGTAGTTATTCGCCAGGTCGAAGTGCGTCACGCCTCGATCAAAGGCGCGCCGAATCACCGCCCGGCCTGTTTCGAGGACATTGACGCCTCCGAAGTTTTGCCAAAGTCCAAGCGAAATCGGGGGCAGAACGATACCCGATCGACCACATCGCCTGTACGAATTACCGTCATACCTCTTTGCATTGGGGATATAACTCATTTCATCTCCTTTTCTTTCAGACCTACTCAACGTTGTTAGTCGTTAACGTGCAAATGCTCCGAAGATTAAGCCTTATCTATAGGCTCCCCCCCAGGCGCTGTCCTGGCGACCTGGTTGATGATTCGCTGGATGATGACAATCTGAACGTGGATGTGGCTGGCTACGTCGGGGAGGAATTCGTTGACGAAGTTGCCGATGGGGGGCGGAAGCGAGGCCGATGGCGTAGCGGTCGGCGGTGGCGCCGAGAGTTGTTTCGCGGCCGGGGACGTAGAGGTTGGCTATAGCGTCATCGGAGGCGAAGCCGACCAGGTTGGCGTAGTTGGGCATTCCCTCTCCGTTGTCGCCCCTGGTCCAGAAGACCTGCGCGATGGCATGTCCGATGCGGCGGTGGATGGGGGAATGCTCCATGCGGTAGTAGTGCGGGTCTTGGTGGGCGACGGAAGGGATAAGGAAGGTCCCGAAGAACTCGCCGGTCATATCTTCAGTGAAGCTGACGCCGACGTAGCGGCCGTAGCCGAACATACCGGGGCCGTAGGGGGAATGGCTGTCGGCGGCGATCGAGATGCCAGCTTCACCGGTAATGGCGATGAGGTTGAACGGATCAAGGAGGTTGCGGGTGGCTAACCATGCCTTGTCGTGGGGGGTGAGAGGCTTCTGCTGTGGGCCGTCGGCGAAGC
>WNGR01004714.1_pt1 | contig 26458 bp, 28 predicted proteins | sample 5407581 | NCBI WGS metagenome assembly WNGR01 (sample SAMN13153383, study PRJNA577476) | soil metagenome | isolation source: 80 cm soil or saprolite under Garry oak tree replicate 2 | place: USA:California | collected 2016-06-15
CAGCACGCTGGTCTCGATGATCGCCCGGACGACGCCGACCCGCAGCCCGGTGCGCGCCGCGATCGCCAGCATCAGGGAGTCCCTGGGGCCCGACCCGAGCCCGGCGCCGATGTACAGCGCGGAGCCGAGCGCCACCAGGAGGACACCGACGACCACGGCGGCCAGGCGCATCGGCAGCCCGCGCGCGCCCAGGTCGGCGCCGATGCCGGTGGCGAGCATCGCGTCAGAGAAGATCCCGATGAGCACCATGTTGACCAGCGTGCCCGGCCCGGGCCTGACGCCGGCCAGGGCCCCGGCGACCAGCAGGACCACGCCGACGAGGATGGTCGCGACCCCGAAGGACAGGGGCGTCACGTGGCGGATGCCGTCATGGAGCACATCCCAGGGCCCGACTCCCAACCTGGAGCGCAGGCCCAGGACCACGCCGGCGGCGAACAGCCAGAGCCCGGCGACGAGCTGGAACCAGGCCATCGGGCTGCGGGCGCGCCCCAGGATCGAAGCGGTCCAGGCCGGAGGTGACATGTCGACTCCTCTATCTGGCTACACCAGCGGGATACCCATCTCGTGGGTGACGGCATCGGGGGCGGCATCGGCAACCCGGGAATTGTCCCAGTCGCCGGTGCCGAGCCGGTTGTCGTGGGCGGTGGGGCGGACCGTCCAGTCGTTGGCCCCTGGAACCCCGAACCGCACCGCCGCGTGTGGCACCAGCTCGGGCCCGGCCAGCCCGCCTGGGACGTTGGCGCCGTAGAACTCGGTCCAGATCGATGAGCCCCGGGTGGCCAGGTCCAGACCGCCCCAGCGGCGCGGCACCCGGATGCTGCCGACGAGCGTCTCGGAGCCCCTGGCCTGGTCGGTCACCGTCGCGCTCCACCAGGCCCGATCGGTGCTGGCGATGCGCAGTTGGTAGGCGCGGCCGGCCTCCCAGTCGTAGGCCAGGCGGCAGGTCCAGAACCGCTGGCCCTCGACGCCAGCGTGGCAGCCGGGGTTGTCCGCGCAGCCGACCGCCGACCAGATGGAGAACACCGCCAGCCTGCCGGTGCTGCCGTCGTCCCGGAGGTCGTGGGCCTGGAGCCCGAAGTAGCCCACGTCCCCGCGCTCGAAGCTCCATTGGTGCGCCCAGAAATAGGTCGTCGCGCCGGGATCGCGCAGCACGGTCAGGTCCCAGGCGAGGCTGCTCGCGCCGTTGGCGTGCGCCGGCCAGCGCCAGAACGTGTACGTCCCTCGAGGTGCGGCCATGCGGATACGTATCGCAGACACGCCCCAGGTGCGCAAGCCGCCGAGCCGGCGTGAGTGCCCGGAGCGGCTCGGAGTGGCAGACTATGCGCTGATCCGAACCGGCCTGGGGGCACAGGACGTGACAGAAGCGCAGCAAGCCGGCGGGCCCACCGTCCGCCGCATGTTGGTCGGCTCGCAACTTCGCCGGCTTCGCGTCCAGAGCGGGATCTCGCGCGAGGAGGCGGGTGCGCGCATCCGCGCCTCGGAGTGGAAGATCCACCGGCTCGAGAACGGGCAGGTCGGCTTCAAGGAGCGCGACGTCGTCGACCTGCTCGCCCTCTACGGCGTGACCGACCCGGCCGAGGTCGAGGCGGTCCTGGACCTGGCCCGCGAGACCAAGGACACCGGCTGGTGGCACCACTACGGCGACCTGCTACCGGCGTGGTTCCGCGCCTACGTCGACCTGGAGCAGGCAGCGACCCTGATCCGCGCCTACGAGGGCCAGTTCGTCCCAGGGCTGCTGCAGACCGACGACTACATGCGGGCGGTGATGGGCGGGGCGCTGGACGAGACGCCGGACGAGACCGAGCGCCGCGTCGAGCTGCGGCTCGCCCGACAGGCGCTGCTCACCCGCCCCGGTCCGCCGCGGCTGTGGGCGGTGGTGGACGAGGGGGCGCTGCGCCGGCCGGTGGGCGGCCCGCGGGTGATGCGCGCACAGCTCGACCGCCTCATCGAGTGCTCCCGGCTGCCCAGCGTGGTGCTCCAGATCCTGCCGTTCGGCGCCGGCGCGCACCCCGCGATGGTGGGCGCGTTCAGCATCCTGCGGTTCGCCGACGACGACCTGCCGGACGTCGTCTACCTGGAGCACCTGACCGGCGCGATGTACCTGGACAAGCGCGACGACGTCCTGCGGTACCTGCACGTCATGGAATCCATCTCGGTGCGCGCCGGCCGCCCGGCCGACAGCGAGGACATCCTCGCCGCCATCGCGAAGGAGATCTGAGCGGCGTGGGCCGCGAGCGCCCCCCCGATTCGTCAAGATCGCCCAGAGACCAGGGTAGACAGAGCAGGCGATCGGGCATCGTGCCGCATCCTGGCGCGGGAGGTGCGTGATGGCGAGGCGACGGGGGGCCACCCCCGAGGACGAGGGGCCCTCCCTGACCACCCTCGATGAGCAGCAGCGGGCCGTCAGCTTGCTGAACGCGGCGTTCCAGGCAGGCGAGCTCGACGAAGAGGAGCTGCGGCGCCGGCTCGGGCGCGTGCACCGGGCGGTGACGCCGCGCCACCTCTGGAAGGCCAGTGGGCACCGGGCAGGGTCGCGCAAGCGCTCCGACTGGCGCGAGATCAAGCGCGCCGTCGCGCTCCAGGTCGCGATCGTGGGCTTCGCGGCGATCGCGATGCTCGTGGTGCTCTACGGTGTCATCCTCTACCACCACGGCGACAACTCCGGCGCCCACATCTGGCCCTGGCAGTGGGGCGAGAGCTGACCTGGCGCGAGACGCAGCCCCCGCAAGCCGAGGAGCAGCGGGTCACCTCGCTGGAGCTGTTCTTCGACCTGGTGTTCGTGTTCACCCTGACCCAGCTCACCGGGCTGCTGGCCGGCGACCTGTCGGTGGTGAGCGGGGTGCGGGTGGCGCTGATCTTCGTGGTGCTGTTCTGGATGTACGGCGGCTATGCCTGGCTGACCAACCAGGTGCCGCCGGTGCTGCCGGTCCGCAGGTTGCTGCTGATCCTCGGCATGGCCGCCTTCCTGGTCTGCGCTCTGGCGATCCCGCGCGCCTTCGACGGCGGCGGGCTGGCGTTCGGCCTCGGCTACCTGCTGGTGGTGCTGGTCCACGGCGGGCTCTACACCTCCGTGTACGGACGCACCATGGCGGTCTGGGTGGGGCCGTTCAACGTCCTGGCGGCGCTCAGCGTCATCGCGGCCGGGCTGCTCAGCGGGCCGGCGACCTACGCGCTGTGGGGGGTGGCGATCCTCATCCAGCTGGTCATGCCCTACGCCAACCGCTCGCCGGCACGGCCCGACATCCGGCCCGCGCACTTCGTGGAGCGGCACGGGCTGCTGCTGATCGTCGCCCTCGGGGAATCGGTCGTCGCCATCGGCATCAGTGTCGGCCACCAGGCCCTGACCGTGCGGCTGTTCGGGACGGTGCTGCTCGGGCTCGCACTGGCCGCGGCGCTGTGGTGGACCTATTTCGCCGGGGAGGAGGAGCGGGCCGAGCAGGCGCTCGAGTCGGTGCCCGACCTGAACCGGCGGCTGCTGCTGGCCGTCCGCGCCTATTTCTTCGCCTATGTGCCGATGCTGCTCGGGATCATCAGCCTGGCCGCGGGCGTGAAGTTGTCCCTCGGTCAGGCGACGCACCGCCTGGACCCGGGGCCCGCGTTGACGCTGGCCGCCGGGGTGGCGCTCTACCTGGCCGGTGACGTGGCCTTCCGCAGAGCGCTGCGCATCCGCCCGCTCGCCTACCGTGCCGCCGCGGCGCCGGTGGCGCTGGCCACCGCCGTGCTCGGCACCTACGTGGCCGGTGCGGTGCAGCTCGTCGCGCTGATCGCGGTCCTGCTCGGCATGCTGGTGCCCGAGGCGAGATGGCGCCGGGCGGTGGGGGCCTGATCCTCGACGTGGGAGAATGCCGGCATGCCGACCACCACACGCCGCACCCGATCGACCGCCGTCGGCGTCGAGCTGGGCCACAAGCGGGTGTTTGCGTGCGCGCTCGACTGGCCAGGCTGGTGCCGGTCGGGCAAGAGCGAAGAGCTGGCGCTGGAGGCGCTGGCGGCCTACGCGCCGCGCTACGGGGTGGTCGCCGAGCAGGCGGGGATGGAGCTGCCGGCCAGGGTCGGCGGCAGCTTCGAGGTGGTCGAGCGGGTCAAGGGATCGGGGGCGACCGACTTCGGCGTCCCCCACGAGGTCGTCGCCACCGAGGAGGCGGCCGTGCCCGCCAAGGAGGCCGAGCGGCGGAGCGCGCTGGTCGCCGCGGCGTGGGCCGTCTTCGACCGGGTGGTCGCCGGCGCCCCGGCGGAGCTGCGCAAGGGACCGCGGGGCGGCGGGCGCGACCGCGACAAGATCGTCGACCACGTGCTCGGGGCGGAGGCCGCCTACGCCCGCAAGCTGGGCATCAAACATCCCCAGCCGGCCAGGGACGACCGCGCCGCCATCCAGGCCATCCGCGAGGAGATCCTGGCGGTGTTGCGTGCGCCCTCCGACGGCGCCCCACCGGTCCCCAAGGGTTGGCCGCCCCGCTACGCCGCCCGCCGGATCGCCTGGCACGCCCTCGACCACGCCTGGGAGATCGAGGACCGCTCCGACACCGGGTCCTGAGGGCGGCCGCGGGGCGCGGGCCGGGAAGGGCCGGGACGGGGGCCGCTGGCGCCCGGCTACCATAGGGGCGCACCTATGAGATCGGCCCGGTCAAGCGCACCCGGCCCGCGCCCGCCGCGCTACCGCTTGACAAGCCGACCCGACGGAGGCGAAGTTCGCGAGTGCGCCCCCGGGCTCCAGCAGCCCGACCGCCGGTCCGATAGGACCCGTAGGCGCCGTTGATTCGCCATGAGGAGGCCGAGCCATGCAGGTCCGCAACATCATGAAGAGCCCGGTGGTCTCGATCGACCCCGAGCAGTCGGTCCGCGAAGCCGCGCAGGCCATGCGGGATCACGGGATCGGGTCGGTCGTGGTCGAGCGGCAGGGCCGGGTGGTCGGCATCCTCACCGAGCGCGACGTGCTCCACGCCGCGGCGCAGAGCGCCGACCTGGAGGGCGCGCGCGTGGGCGACCACATGACCGCGCCGGTGGTCACCGCCTCGCCGAACTGGGACGTGACCGTGGCCGCGACCGAGATGACCCACCGCCACATCCGCCACCTGGTGGTGGTGGAGCAGGACCAGCCGCTGGGGGTGGTCTCGCTCCGCGACGTCCTCTCGGTCTTCCTCCCCGAGCGGGTCCACCAGCTCGAGGCGTAGCCGAGCGCGGGCCGGGCGCCGCGCGGCTCGCCGCCGGCGCCCGCCACGGGTGAACCGCCGGGGTCAGGTCTCCAGGATGGCGTTGAAGCCGCCGACGCCGTTGGGCTCGAACGCCTCGACGGCCTCGTCGTCGTGCCAGCGCCCGCCCTCGGCGAGGTAGCGGAACGCGTAGCGACCACCGGCAGGCAGCGTCAGCACGACACTGCGGGTGCCGTTGCTGCGCGGCCGCAGCGGGTGGGCCAGCGGGTTCCAGTCGTTGAAGTCACCGACGACCGAGACGCCACCGGCGCCGTCCCTGGGAAGGATGAACGAGACCTTGACGCTCTGGCTGCCTTTGACGAGAGATCGCTTGATCACGACGTGCTCCTGTGGTTCGAGCTCATAGAACAGGTGGCCTCTGCGGGCCGCGAACAAGTACAGCACGACAACCGCGCCAAGGCTCGTGCTTCGGCGTTAAATCGACGTTACGAAGCGCTGGCCAGTCGGGGAAATGGGCGCCCCCACCGCGTCACCTCGCGCGCCGGCAGGCGCGGCTCGCCTCACGATACTGCTCCAGCGTCCTGGCCAGCCGCTGGTCGCGCATATTGGTCACCAGGTAGGAGATCACGGCGTCGGCGTCGTCGACCGCCGACAGGCAGGCGGGCGACGCCACCTGCCGCGCCGGGGCCGCGGTGGTGGGCGGCGCGCTGCCTGGAGCGGCACTGCTGGGGGCGACGCTGGACCGCGCGGCGCTCGCCGGCCGCGCCGGTTCCCCGCGGCCTCCCGCCAGCACCGACCCGAGCACGATCCCGCCCGCGAACAACCCGACCGCCAGCACCGCCGCCAGCAGGCGCCTGCCCCGCTGGGAGGGCCGGCCCGACACCGCCTGGGAGCCCGACACCGCCTGGGAGCCCGACAGCACCGGCGAGCCCGGCACCGGCCGCGAGCCCGGCGTCACGGTGATCCCGGCGGGCCCGAGGGAGTCGGGCACCAGCTCCCGCCGCGGCTGATCGGCGGCGCCCTCCTCCGCCACCCGCTGCCTGCCGTCGACCTCCCAGACCGGTTGGTCAGGGGACAGGCGGCCGGGGACCTCTGGCGCGGGTCGCGGCGGGCGCCCGCCGTGAGGCCCGCTCATTGCGCCCGGCACGCTGCCTTGACGTCCGCGTAGCGCGATTTGGCCTCGGCAAAGACGCGCCGGTCGCGGCGGCCGTTGTTGATCGAGGTCATTCCCTGGGTGAGCGCCTTGTGCGCGGTCATGCCGTTGTTCACCCCGGCCAGCGAGGCGATCAGGTCGTCCATGACCTTGGTGTGGTCCGCCAATTCGCCGGCCACGCGGTCGGCCACCTCGATCGAGGAATCGGCCCGGGCCAACGCGACAACGACGTATTTGGCAGCGGAGCTATAGCGACGCATCTGGTCTCCCCCAAGCAGAACGGCGAGCCCGAGGGCGCGGACCTCCGCTCTGGTTGGGCCCCCCGCGCGACGGCGCCGTTGCTGCGATCCGACTGAACCTGCGCGATCGCGGAGTATAGCGCATGCGACCGGCCTTATTCCTGTTCGAATCGACGAGGTCGTCCGTTTCGGGATCGAGACTTCACGCGATATCAATTTCCGCCGGCTCATTGTCGACCGGCAATTAGGGCAAGCGTCGCTCAAAGATTCGCGAGCGAAAACCCCGCGGAAAACCGAACCAGGCGAGCGGTCGACGCGCGTCGCCACACGAGCGCCCGGACGGCTAGCTATCCGATCACCGGTAGGCGCGGGTCCGGGTGGGAGGCCCGCCCGGAGGCGGCTCGGATCCAGGCCAGGTCGTCGGCGAGGTCGGCCGGCCGACCGGCGACCGTCCGCCTGGCCAGCAGCTCGTCCAGGATCGCCGCGGTCACGGCGATCCCCGCGGGCGTGGCGACACTCCCACGCCCCAGCGCGTCGGTGAGGTCCATGCCGTGGACGACCGCCTCGACCACGCGACTGGGGATGAACTCGTCCAGCCGCATCAGCGCGTAGTAGCCGGGACCGACCGTGTCCGGCGGCAGCGCCCGCGCCTCCTGGACCGTCTTGCTGAAGGTCTCGTGCAGGACATCCGGCATCTGCTCGGGCGTCTTGCCCTCGACCATGGTGTAGGCGTAGTCGTAGACGACCGGGGCGACCTCGGAGCGCGGGAAGATGAAGAAGCTCACGCGGTCGCGCCCCGCCTGGCCCTCCCGCGGATCGGCCATCAGCATCCGTGCCAGGCCGATGGAGATGTCGAAGTGCCCGGCCAGCTCGAAGAGGGTCCAGTGGGGCTGGCTCTCGTCGAGCGGCCGCAGCAGCGTCGGCGTCCCCCACTGGTCGGCGCTCAGCTCGCGGAAGGCCCGCTCGACTCCGCTCAGCTCCGCCTCCAGCGTGGCGACGGCGTCCTCGTACGAGCCCATCAGCGCCTCCTCGGTGATTGACTCGCTGATCTGGCAGTTGTGGAGCTTGCATGGGCCGATGTCAAGAGCCGCTCGTGACGCCTTTCCCGCCAGCGGCGACTACCCGCTGGCCCGGTATCCGTAGAGCCAGTCGACGTAGGCGTAGTCGTCGTCGGCGCGGTCCCGAATCACCATGTCCCGCAGCAGGGCGCCCATCCCGTCGAGGTGCACCAGCTCCCCCATCCCCCTCGCCCACCGCTGCACCTTGGACGTCCGCGGGATACGCTCCCGCTGGTAGTCCAGGAACGCCTTGGCGGGATCGTCGCCGTGCGCCCACATGCTGTCCGCCAGGCAGACCGCGTCCTCCAGGGCCATGCAGGCGCCCTGGGCAAGGTACTGGAGCATCGGATGGGCGGCGTCGCCGAGCAGCGTGACCCGCCCGCGCGTCCAGTCGCCCACCGGCTCGCGGTCGTGGAGCAGCCAGCGCCGCTCACGCCCGATCAGCCGCAGGCCGGACCGCACGTGCTCGTGCTTGCCGGCGAACCGCTCCTCCAGCTCGTCAGGCGTCCCCCAATCCTCGGCGCCGGGACGGTAGTGGTCGCTGGTGAACACCGCCACCTGGTTCAGCAGCTCGCCGCGGTGGATCGGGTACTGGATCAGGTGCATCTTCGGGCCCGCCCACCAGACGACGTCGAGGCCAGAATGCTCCGGGACCGCCTCGATCGGCGCGGTGCCGCGGTAGGCCACGTCCCTGGAGCAGACCAGCTCGTCGTCGCCGACCGTGAAGCGGCGGACGGTGGACCAGACCCCATCGGCGCCGACCACCGCCCGTGCCCGATAGGTGGAGCCGTCGGCGCACGCGACCACCACCTCCTCGGCGCCCTGGCCGAGGCCGTGGACCTTGCGGTCGCTGCGCAGCGTGACCAGCGGGCTTGCGCGGCAGGCGTCCAGCAGCGCGGCCAGCAGATCGCTGCGGTGCATGACGATGTAGGGGTAGCCGTAGGTCTCGCGGAACCTGGGTCCGAAGTCCAGACCCGTGAGGCGCTCGCCGGTGACCGCGCTCATCAGCACTGCCCGTCGGGGGTACACGGCGTCCGCGGCGATGCGCTCGACCACGCCGAGCCGTTCGAGCATCCGCAGCGCGTTGGGGGCGAGCTGGATGCCCGCGCCGATTTCGCCGAATTCGTGGGCCTGCTCCAGCACGCAGACGGGCATGCCCTGCCGCGAGAGCGCAAGGGCGGTGGCCAGACCACCGATGCCACCGCCGACAACCAGCGTCTCGACCCGCTCCGGAGCCGTCCCCATCGTCGCCTTCACCGCGCGACGATGGTACCTGAGACGGCGCTGCTTGCCGGCGGCTGCGGCTGGCCGCCGAGCTGGGCAGCGATGCCGTCGTCGACCACCAGCGCGACGACCCGGTCGCCGCCCTGCGCTCGGCCACCGCCGCCGGCCGGAACGACACGGTGATCTCCTGGGCGCCCCTGCTGGCCGCGCTCGCCACCCGCACCCGCGTGATCGCCTATGACCGCGCCGGGCTCGGCTCGAGCGATCCCGACCTCGGGCCGGGACCGCCGACGGTGGACCGGCAGGTCGGCGACCTCGCCGCGGTGATCCGCCAGACCGGCGCCGCCCCGTGCGTCGTCGTCGGCCACAGTTGGGGTGGCCTGCTGACGGAGTTGCTGGCGGCGCACCATCCAGACCTGGTCTGCGGGCTGGTCCTGGTCGATCCGGCCCACCACGACATGCTGGCCTCGCTGCCCCGGCCGGTCCGCTGGCTCGACCAGAAGGCCGCTGTGCGCCTCCCCAGGGTGCTGCACGCACTCGGCCTGCTGCAACCCGTCGTCCTCTGGAACGCCCGCCGCACGGCGAGCCGGTTCAGCCGGGACCCGCGGGTCCGGTCGCTGGTGGTCGACGCCTACCGCATCCACGCGCGCCGGCCACAGGTGCGCGCGAGCCAGGACGAATTCCGGGGGATCCTGGTGAGCGCGCCGATGCTGCGCGCGGCCGCCTCCCTGCCCGACGTCCCACTGGTGGTGCTCAGCGCCACCCGCGGAGCGCCGCGACGGATGCGCCGGCACTGGACCACGCTGCAGGCGGGAATCGCGGCCGCGGCGCCGAACGGCCGGGGCAGGCACCTGGTCGTGGCGGACAGCGATCACAGTATCCACCATGACCGGCCCGACCTGGTCGCCGCCGCGGTCCTGGAGGTCGTCGAGGACGCGCGCCGGACTCGCGCTCAGAACATTCCGTAGGAGCGCACGACCTCGAACTGGTAGATGAGGCGGCGCTGCTCCTCCATGATCCGGAGGAACTCGTCGGCGCTGCGCTCGGTGCCTTCCCAGAGGACGCTCCTCGGGCTCGGCGCCGGCTCCATGCCCTGCTGCATCGTCTGGAACAGGCGCAGGCTCTGTTCCGGCGCGTCGGGCCCCTCCAGGATCGTCACGGTCGAGTCCAGCGAGAGGCCGCGCCAGCGCCCGTCGAACACGAACAGGGTCGCACGAGGGTCGCGGCGCAGGTGCCTGGTGCGGGCGCGAGCCTTGGTCCCGCTGCTCCAGATCCTGCCGTCCACCAGCGCGACGCCGACCCGCACCACGTGCGGGCTCCCGTCCTCCCTGAGCGTGGCCATCGCCGCGCTGCGGTGCTGCTCCAGGAACTCCCGCTCCCGCTCTGAAGACTCCACTGGCGAATTGTAGTTCAGGCTGCGAGGGTGAGTTCCAGGCGTGAGAGGTGGGTGGTTCGGCGTGGGTCGAGGTACTCGCCGTTCCACCAGGCGTCGAGCCGGATGAGGTTGAGGGCGACGGCCATGGTGTTGTGTTCCAGGCGGGTCTTGAGCATTGGTGACCTTGACCGCTTGGGCGATTGTGGACTCGACTCCGGCTCGTCGGGCGTAGGTCGTCTGCCAGCGGTGGTGGTCTGTTCGGCGCGGGCCTGGTCAAGGGCCTGCTGCACTGGTCGGGGCCGTAGGGTCAGCTGCCGGCCACCCCGGGTGGCGGTGGTGCAGTGGGCTTTGACCGGGCAGGCTTGGCAGACCTCACCGGGGAACTTGACCACGATGACGTCGGTGCCGCGTTGGGTGGCCGGGGTCCACGACGCGCTGGCCTGCTCCTGCGGGCAGGTGACCCGCTGGTCATCCCAGTCGATGGTGAACCCGGTGCGGTCGAAGCCGGCCCCGGCACGGGCCTGGGGTGAGGTATCGGCCAGCATCGGGGTGAGCAGCCGCACCCCGAAGCTGGTCAGGCTGGACACCAGCAGATCCGCCGACGGGTATCCGGAGTCCACGTAGTGCTCGGCAGGCAGCACCTGCCGCCGCTGCAGGTCGGCATGGATGGGTTGGGTCAACGCCACGTCGGGCACACTCGCGTCGGTGGTGGCCACGTTGGTGATCAGGTTCGGCGGGGCATCCGGGACGTCGTCGACCGCGGCCGTGGGCGGTTCGGCGTCGCAGGACTCACTGATGTGCAGCTTGTACCCGGGCCAGGCCAGGTCCCGTTTGCCGCCCCAGCGGGCATCGGTGTCATACGGCGAGACGATCCGGCATCTTCCAGGCGGGAGCCCATCGGTGTCGGCCTCCCGCAGTCGGATCACCTCCCGCCCGCCACGATCGACCGTGACCACCATGTTTTGGATCAGCACCCGCTGCAGGACCTCGACCGCGGGCAGGTGCGCCAACCACGGCGGCGACGCCGGGTCCCACACCGCGCGCAGCAGCGTCGATCCGTCACGGGCGTAGTCAGCGCCCAACGCCACGCGCTTGGTCGTTGACGCCGGCATCCGCCAGGAGTCCACCCGCGCGCCATACCGCCGCTGCCAACTGGCGTCCAACCGCACAGCCACCCAGTCCGGGTCCGCTGCGGCCAGGGCCTCGACACCGGCGCGGACGCTCTCCCCGACCAGCTCAATCTGGTTGAGCTGGCGCACCGCCGCCAGGACGTGCGTGGAGTCGGTGCGCTGCTTACCCCGAGCCTTGAGCAGTCCCTTGTCGACCAGCCGCACCACCAGCAGATCAAGAACCCTGGCCTCCAAGCCGTGCTCGACCACCCGGGCCCGGAACTCCGAGAGCACCGAGGCGTCCAACCCACGATCGGCAAGCGACAGCCCCAGCAGGTATTTCCAGTCCAGCCGCAGCCGGACCGCCGCAGCCGCCTGGACATCGGTCAGGTTCTCCGCCGCCTGCAACACGGTGATCATGGCTAGGCTAGGCGTCCAGGTGACCAGCCCGGCTGACCCCGCACCGCGAAAGCCTCGGCGAACTCGGCGTCGGCGAACACCTCATCCAACTCGTCGCGGACCACGACCGCCAGCGGCGCCCGCCGCCCGGCGAACATGGCCTGCACGGCCTGAGCCACATCGTCGGCGGGTTCGGGCCAGGGCTGGGGCTGCATCGACATCAGCTACTGATCCTCCGGTCGGGACGGTCAACGGCCACGAGGACACATCGTGCCCGAACACCTCAGCAGCCGGCGACACGGGCGCGCATCGTATTCGCGGGGCGGACCAGACCGGCCTCGTAGGCGAAGACGACCGCCTGGGCCCGGTCCCGCAGGCCGACGATCACCGGCACCACGACCTGGGCGAGCACGCTGGTCACCGGCCACGGCCATGGCTCTGAGCTGCTGACCCTGGCGCGGACGCGGGCGCCCCGAACGGGGACAGGTCGCGTGCGAGCGCCAGCAGCCGGGAGGACGGAGCTGAGGATCGTGGGTGCCTTGTCCAACATGCCGAACCGCCGGCCCGGTAGCTTCGCCGCCACCTCGAGGTGAGCAGCTCGACGAAGTGGAGCGCGTGCACCGTGGAGCGGCGCCGGCGCAGCCCCTGCCGCAGTTGCCGCACTGCTACGGGCGCTGGCCCATGGGGCCGCCGACCTGGCCTCCACCGGACATCTCACCGCGGACGGCAAGGGCCACGCCAGCGCCGACGACCTCGTCGACGACCTGGTCGACCACCTCCAGGACGCCGCGAAAGCGAGTTCGAAATAACCCAGTCCAGCGTGCGCTCAGCGCGGCTCGGTGGTCTCCTTCAGGACCTCGTGGCCCGGCCGCGGCTCCGCGGGGATGGTGCCGAGCCGTCCGGCCTGGTAGTCCTCGAACGCCTGCAGCAGCTCCTCGCGGGTGTTCATCACGAAGGGACCGTAGGCGGCGACCGGCTCGCGGATCGGCAGGCCGCCGAGCACCAGCACGTCCAGCTGCGGGCTGCGGCTCTCCTGCCCGGCGTTCGCGTTGACCGTCACCACATCACCCGGGCCGTAGACGGCCAGCTGGCCCATCCGAACCGGCCGCCGCTCGGCACCAACCGAACCCGCGCCCGCCAGCACGTACACCAGCGCGTTGAAGTCCGCCGGCCACGGCAGCCGGAGCTGGGCGCCCGGGGCCAGCGTGGCGTGCAGCAGGCTGATCGGGGTGTAGGTGATGCCGGGGCCCTGGTGCCCGGCGACCTCGCCGGCGATCACCCGCAGCAGCGCGCCACCGTCGGGCGAGCTGAGCAGCGCCACCGCGCCGCTACGGATGTCCTGGTAGCGCGGCGGCGTCATCTTCAACCTCGACGGCAGGTTGACCCAGAGCTGGAACCCGTGGAACAGGCCGCCGCGCTTGACCACCTCCTCCGGAGGCGCCTCGATATGAAGGATCCCTCCACCCGCTGTCATCCACTGCGTGTCGCCGTCGGTGATGAGGCCGCCGCCGCCGTTGGAGTCCTGGTGCTGGAAGACGCCGTCGATGATGTAGGTGACGGTCTCGAAGCCGCGGTGCGGATGCCATGGCGTGCCCTTGGGCTCACCGGGCGCGTAGTCCACCTCGCCCATCTGGTCCATGTGCACGAACGGGTCGAGGGTGGCCAGGTCGACCCCGGCGAAGGCGCGGCGGACCGGGAACCCTTCACCCTCCAGGCCGCTCGGCGCGGTGGTGACCGAGATCACCCGCCGCTCCGCCGCATCCAGTCCCGGCCGCGCAACGCGCGGAAGGGCGATGGTGTCACTGGTCACCGCGGGCATGGTCAACCTCCAGACCTTCGTTCAGGGCGTCCTCACCAAGCTGGGGACCGCCCCCGATTGTGGCAGGTATGGTTGCGGGTGCAACCTTCGTCTGGTGGAACGCGTGCCGCTGCCCGGCTTGTTCCGAGCCGGGCGGGCAGCCTGTTTGAGCCTGCGCCGGTAAGCGGTCATGGGCGGCAGGCTGGCAGACCCTTCCGCGCAAGGGTGCGACGGCTGATACTGCCCGACAGAAGGCAGCGCGACGGCGGACAACCTGCGGGGACGGCGAAGGCGTGGGGAGGCCTATGGCGAGCGTCGGACGGAAGGCGTTCGAGTACCGCTCGGAGCAGGTGTGGGGTGACTTGCCGGTGGTGCATATCTCGGTCGGAGGCCGTCAGGCGGATGGCCGGTATCGGCTCTGGCGCGCGCGTGGGATTATCGCCCTGGGGGATATTGCGACGGGGCTGGTGGCCATCGGTGGCGTGGCGATCGGTCTGTTCAGTGCGGGTGGCGTAGCGATCGGGCTGGTCGCACTGGGCGGGTGGCGATCGGGCTGGTGGCGGTCGGTGCCGTCTCCATCGGGTTATCGGCCGTCGGGGCCGTGGTGCTCGGGGTGATGGCAATGGGCGCGGTCACGGTCGGTCTGTGTTGCGGGTCCCCGGCCGCCGTTGGGATCGCGCCTCCCGGGGGAATTGAGGGCCGAGGACGGTCGCCCAGGCGTCGGTAAGGCCGGCCTTGAATAGCCCATGGACAAAGACCCCTAAGGGATCCCCGCTTGACTACTTTGACCAGTGGTGACCCGTTGGGTGATCAGGGCCGATGGGTTGGCCGCTGGGCGTAAACGCGGCACGGGTCGTCCAGGGCGCCGCTGTTGGCGGTCCGGGACGGTCGAGCAGTACCGCACCACGTGGCGGACGGCTTCCCCGGCCAGCGGCCTGGAACCGTGTGCCGGCCGGAGCGTCATAACCTATGCGAGACGCTGGCAGGGGAGGCGCCATGCGGGCGGTAGCCGTTCCGATCGTCCTGGCGATGCTGCTTGCCGGATGCGCCAGCGCCGCTCCAGCCGCCGATCAGCAGTCCACCCCGGCGCCGCGGGCGACCCCGGTGGGCTGGCAGCGCCCGCTGGTCCGCATCGCAACGGAGGCCAGGCGTGGGTTGGGCGATCCGCACGTCGCCACCGTCGACGTCCACTCCACGACCGCCCGGGCATTCACCAGGGCCAGCAACCAAGCCGTCCCCCCGGGGCCCGACCAGGACGTCTACGTCCTGGTCGTGCACGGCCACTTCACGTGCCGCCGCTGCTCGCGCCCGCCCGGCATCCCTGCCCAGCGGGGGACGATGGCTGCGTTGCTGCTGGAGCGCCACACGCTGCGGCTGCTGGAGTTCGGCTTCGGCGGGCGCCTGGACGTGCGCTTGTTGGGCGAGGTCCAAACGCTTGCGCTGCCGTGACCGTGACGCCGACGTGGGTTTGGAAGATCACCGGCACCGCCGAAACGTCCCCGCGCATAGCCACACGGGCAATCAAGCTTGTCGTGCGGGGACCCCTAAGCTCACGATGGTCGTGGCGCCCAACGGCGGCAGGAGGTCGGCACGAGGCTGCTCGGCGGCCTCATCCCAGGAGCCTGGTCATCATCCTTGCGTAGAGATCGGGAGGAATGGCGGAGGCTTCGAGGACCGCCTGCACGCCCAGGCCCGTGCTCACGGCCATGGCCACGATCGCGAGCTCGATACTGGTCAGGGGTGGCTCCCCTGCACCGTGGAGATGGGGCTCGAGGGACGCCGCCAGGCGGCGCCTGGTCACCTGGAAGCGTTCCGCGAGCTCCCCCTGCAGCGACGGCTCCCGCACGGCGTACAGAAAGAACTCGAGCGTGAGCAGCCCCCACTGCCAGGCTTGCGGGTCCGTGGGGGCGGCGACCTGGGCCAACTCACCCATGGCGTCGATGGTTGAGCTGCCGGGCTTGGTCATGGCCGCAAAAGACCGCTCCAGCTGTTCCTGCTGACGGTCCCAGACGGCCAGGAAGAGCCGCTCCTTGGTCGGGAAGTTGGCATAGACGGCGCCCTTGGTGAACCCGGCCTGCTCCGCGATCTCGTCCACCGAGGCTGCGTGATAGCCCCGCTGGGCGAAGATCCTGGCGGCGCTGTCCAGCAGGAGGTCTCGCGTTCGCTGCCTGCTCTGCGCCCGGGTAAGGCGTGTCTTCTTCCCACGCACTGTAGATGCAACCTCCACCGGGTCTTTACATACTTATCAGTATCCATATACTAGCAAGTACCTGAAGGGGACGCCGTGGTTACGACAGGGCAGCCAATCGCTTCCAAACCCGGAGCCCACGACACCGAGCAGCACTTGCTGCCAGCAACTGTCGCCTACTATCCGCTGCCAGGCCTGCTCATGCGGGACTCCTGAGCATGGCAACGGCCGCGGAGGCCCCGCCTACCGTACGGCCCAAGAACCCGGATAGAGAGGAGTGGACATGGCGCGGGTCGAAGTCGCAGGCGACCAGCTGACCGTGCAGATCCAGGGCCTGGATCGGCTGTGGACCTTCAAGAGCCGCCTGGAGATTCCGCTGGCGCACGTGACCGGTGCCGAGGCTAATCCGGAGGTGGTGCGCGGCCGGAAGGGTTGGCGCGGCCCCGGCGCGCATGTGCCCGGCGTCATCGTGGCCGGGACCTTCCATCACCAGGGTGATCGGGTCTTCTGGGATGTGCACGACGCCGCCAAGGCGGTGGTGATCCACCTGGCCGACGAGCGCTACGCCCGCTTGGTGATCGGGGTTGAGGACCCGGCCGCGACCGTGGCCGCCATCCGGGGTGCCGTCGGCACGGGCGGCGCCTGACCTGGGAATGTCTCCGCGGACCTGTAGGCGGTCAACGCTCAACCGGCCCACAGCGGCGTGACAGTCACGCCAGTCGGCGGTACTGGCGGATGGCCAGCGGCGCGAAGATCACGGTCAGGACGACGATCCAGGCGAGCGTCTTGAGCACCGGCGCGAGCACCGGGCCGCCGAGCAGCAGGCCCCGGAGCGTGTCGGTGGCCACGGTGATCGGGTTGACCCGGACGAAGGGTTGCAGCCAGCCCGGCATCGTCTGGGGTGGGGCGAACACCGAGCTCGCGAAGGTCAGGGGGAACATCCACAGGAACCCGGCCGATTGGGCCGTCTCTGGGTTGCGGACCGACAGCCCGATGAAGGCAGCCACCCATGACAGGGCCATGCCGAAGGCGATGATGAGCAGGAACCCGGCCAGGGCGGCCAGTGGACTGCTGGTGAGCCGAAAGCCGAGCAGCATGCCGACGAGCAGGATCACTGCGATCGTGGCGACGAGACGGACGGCGTCGGCGAGGATACGGCCGGCCAGCACCGCCGAGCGGGCGATCGGCAGAGACCGGAAGCGGTCGACGATGCTCTTGGAGACGTCCTCGTTGAGTCCGATACCGGTGATGGCGGTCGCGAACACGACCGTCTGAACGATGATGCCCGGGATCACGAATTGCACGTACTGGCGGCTGGAGCCGGCGATGGCACCGCCGAACACGTAGACGAACAGCAGCACGAACAGGATCGGCTGGATCAGCAGAAACACCAGCAGCTGGGGGTTGCCGCGTACCTGGAGCAGGTTGCGGCGGGCGACGATCAACGCGTGCTGCAACGCAAGGCCAGGGGTGATCCGCCGGATGCGCACACCCAGAGGGCCGCCGGGCAGGATGGATGCGTCGGTGCTCATGCGGCGCTCCCTTCAGGATCCTGCCCGTCTTCGGGCTGCTCGGCCTCAGCGGGGCGGCCGGTCAGGGCCAGGAACACCTCGTCCAGGCTCGGCCGGCGCAACGCCAGGTCGACCATCGTGATGCTGGCCTCGTCCAGCCGCCGGACGGCGACCGGGAGCCAGGCCGGGTCGGGCATGGGCACACTGATCAGGCGGATGTCGCGGTCGATGGTGGCTTGGCTGCCGGTCAGCTCGGTCAGCAACTCGGCGGCACGGTTAAGGTCGGCGGCGTCGGCCGGCCGGACCTCGAGGACCTGGCCGCCGACCTTGGCCTTGAGTTCGTCGGGGGTGCCCTTGGCGATGACCTGCCCGTGGTCGATCACGGCGATGCGGCTGGCGAGATGGTCGGCCTCCTCCATGTACTGGGTGGTGAGCAGCAGCGTGGTGCCCTCGGCGACCAGCTCGCGGATCACCGCCCACAGCCCGTTGCGGCTGCGCGGGTCCAGGCCGGTGGTCGGCTCGTCCAGGAACAGTACTGGCGGCCGGCTGACCAGGCTGGCGGCCAGGTCCAGGCGGCGGCGCATGCCGCCCGAGTAAGTCTTGACCGTCCGGCCACCGGCATCGGCCAGGTCGAAATGCTGCAGCAGATCGGCCGCGCGCTGCTTGGCCTGGGTCTTGACCAGGCCGAGCAGCCGACCCAGCATGGACAGGTTCTCACTGCCGCTAAGGTTCTCGTCTACGGCGGCGTACTGGCCGGTCAGCCCGATGAGCTGGCGGACCTGCTGGGGTTGGCGGACCACGTCATAGCCGCCGACCTGGGCTGTGCCGGCGGTCGGCTCCAGCAAGGTCGCCAGGATCCGGACGGCGGTGGTCTTGCCAGCGCCGTTGGGGCCGAGCAGCCCAAGGACGGTACCCGTCTGTACCTCCAAGTCGACCCCATCCAACGCCCGGGTCTTGCCGAACGATTTGGCCAGGCCCTCGGCCCGAATCGCCGCGGTCATCGCAGCCTCCCTTGATTGTTCGCCTCTACAGGTCCAGGTTTCCGTTTGGCGGCCAGGTCGACCCGCGCCTACCGGCAGCCTGCGGCTGCTCTCTACATTCGTCGCCCGGGCGACTTCGAATATCGGTGGCTGTCGCTGGTCGCGGTGCTGCTGGTGATCTACGGGCTCAAGCAGCTGGCTCAGGATGGCTTGGGCTGGCTTGGGCTGGCCGTCGGCGCTGTTCATGCTGGTCGGGGCTGGCCGTCGGGGTGATGTTTGTGGGCCGGCAGCACCGGCTGGCCGACCCCCTGCTGGACAGACCACGAGTGAGCCCTCTGCCACTGTCAGGATCTTCGCGGGGGCAGCCGAGATCGTCGAGGCGGACGAGGGCCACGAGAACCTGACATCGGCGCCGATGAGTTTCGACGGGCGCAGCGGTCCTGACTGATGATGGTGACGACCAAGGAGGAAAGACCGATGACGACGGTGGCCGCAGGAATCACGACCTCGCTGGACGGCTACATCACCGGGCCGAATGACGGGCCGGGCCGCGGCCTGGGCGATGGCGGTGAGCGATTGCACTACTGGGTCTTCGGCGGCCCGTGGAGCTACGACGAGGAGCCACGTGGCGAGGCGACGGGCGCGGACAAGGAGGTCCTCGACGGGGCAATATCTCGCGTCGGCGCCGTCGTCGGCGGCCGCAACACCTACGAGGCAGCCGGGGCTTGGGGTGGCCACAATCCGTTCGGCGTGCCGTTCTTCATCGTGACGCACCGACCGGGGGACGCTCCCGCAGACGCCGGATTTACGTTCGTGAACGGGCTGGACGAGGCGATCGCTCGGGCGCGCGAGGCGGCCGGCAGCAAGGACGTGTTCGTCATGGGCGGGGCGGACGTCATCCGCCAGGCGCTGCGCGCCGGACACGTGGAAGAGCTGTCGATCTCGATCGCTCCGGTCGTGCTCGGGGGCGGGAAGCGTCTGTTCGACGACTTCGACCAGACGATGGGCCTCGAGCACCTGCGCCTGCTCCAGTCACCCTTCGCGACGCACATCACTTATCGCGTCATGCGCTGACCGCCGGCGGCCTGCTCGTCCGACCGGACCTCCCTTTGCGCTCGGCCGGTTACACGTCTGCTGGGAGCCCGCCGGGCCCCGTCATCCGGCATCTGTAGCAGTCGCGGCGGAGGTTCGCGAAGACTGCCTCCGCGTCACCGGCGCAGGTTGATGAGTTCGCGGCGCACGGCGCGGACGCCGGTGTCGTTGCCCTTGCGACGGTAGAGCCGCAGCGCCCGCTCAAGCTCCTGGATGGCCTCTTCCCGCCGCGTCGCGATCCGCAGGATGGCGGCGAGGTCGGCGTGGGCCTGCGCCTGGGTGTCGAGTTGGTCGGTGGTCTCGGCCAGCTCGACCGCGACTCTGGCGGATCGTTCGGCCTCCTCCAGCTTGCTGCGGCGGGCCAGCAGGACGGCCCGGACCGACTGTCGCTTGACCTGGATGTCGACGTGGTCGGCGGCGGCCAGACGCTCGCAGACCTCGATCATCTCCTCGGCCTCGCCATAACGACCCTGATACAGCAGGACGCGGCCGAGTAGCACCGCGATGCTGGCCTGTGGCGTCGTCGCCCCCATCTGCTCGAGCGCCTCGTAGCCCTTGCGCAGCGTCTCCTCGGCGTCGGCCGGCTTCTCCTGCAGCAGGAGCACCAGTCCCTCGCAGGCGGAGTCGGCCGCCCTGGTGAGCAACTCGCCGAACTCGAGCGCGACCGCGCTCCCCTCTTTGTTGTACGCGCGGGCGCTGTCAAAGTCACCGGCCATGGCGGCGGTCTGCGCGAGCGTGGTCAGCATGCTGGCCTCCAGGCTGCGCATGCCGGTGGTCCTGGCCAGGGTCAGTGCCTGCTGGGCGCGCTTGGTCACCTCGGCCACGGGAACCTCCCCCGACAGGAGGATCTGGCAGTACAGGCGGATGGCCTTGGCCTCCTGCGACCTGTCGCCCGCTTCCTGGGCGAAGCCACGCGCACGCGCGGCCGCCGCACTGGCTGAGTTGCCCACCACCCAGTCGGCAAGGGCGAGCACGTGCCATGCCTTGGCCAGGCCCAGACCGTCGTGGGTCCGGGTGAAGACCGAGACGGCGCGCTCGGCCTCACGCCTGGCGTCGCGCAGAAACGCGCTCAGGTCGGTGAAGGCCAGCACCTGAAGGCGGCCCAGGGTCGCGTGCAGCGCCTCGGCCTCCTGGCCCGCCGCCTCCGCCCGGGCGATCAGCTCGTCGTGGACCTCCCGGGCGCGCTGCAGCTCGCCGGTCGCCTGGAGGGCGCCGGCGAGGTCAGAGAGTACGGCGATGCGACTGGAGTCCTCGTGCGGGAGCAGGCGCGAGGCGCGTCTGAGCAGCGCCAGCGTGAGGCGGATGTCGCCTCGGATCACGGCCCGGCGCCCTGCAGCCGCGAATCGCTCGCCCCCACGCCGCGCCAACTCCTGCGCCGCCGCGTCTGGCGGACCGAGCTTGCGCTGGTACTCGTATGCCTCGTTGAGGTGGTAGGCGATCAGCTCGTCGAACTGGCTGAGCCGGTCGCCGGCCGTCTCCTCGACCCAGTTGGCGTAGCGCCGGTGGCGGTCGGCCCTGACCTCCTCCGTCATGCGCTCGTAGGCGGCGTTGCGGATGAGGATGTGGCGGAAGCTGTAGCCATCGCCGCCCTCGACCGCCGGCAGCGGGAACACGGCGCTGTGGTCGCGGTCGATCAGGTCCTGCAGGCACAGCGTCTCGAGGCAGTTGGCCACCTCGGACGGCCGCATCTGGGGCGACAGCGCGACAATGTCCGCGGTGTGGAACTGCTTGCCCACGACCGCGGCCCGCTCAATGATCGACCGTTCCTCCTCGCTGAGGCGGGCGAGCCGCACGGTGAGCAGCGCCTCGATCGTCCGGGGCAGCGCCACCTTTTCCAGCTCGGAGGCGGTCGCCACCCAGCGCCCCTCGACCAGCCGGAGGATGCCCTGCTGGACGAGCCCTTCGACCAGCTCCTCCACGAAGAGGGGATAGCCCTCCGTGAGCTGCCAGATGTAGGTCATCACCTCCACGTCCAGGCGCTTGCCGTCGAGCAGGTGCTCCACGAGCTTCTCGCCTTCCGACTCCCGCAGCGGCGATAGCGAGATGCAAAGGGTGTTCGGCTTGGCGCCCGGCCAGCGCTCCCTGCGCTGGAGCAGTTCCTCCGGGCGTGCCACGCACAGCAGCATGAGCGGCACGCCCTGGGAGTACTCGGCGATGTGGTCCATGGCATCGAGCAGCGACGGCTCTGCCCAGTGCAGGTCGTCGACGAAGACCACCAAGGGGCGGCGGCGGGCGAGCGCCTCCAGGAAGGCGCGCAGCGCCGAATAGCTGTCGCCCGGCAGGCCGCTCTCGGCCGTGAAGCCGATGAGCTGGGCCACGCGCAGCGTGATCTCCCGTGCCCGGTCGCTGTCGGCGAGCGGCTCGCCGAGCCGCTCGTAGACCATGTCGAGCGGGTCGGTCGGCGCGATCCCGGCTGCCTGGGTGACGATCTCCATAATCGGCCAGAAGGTGACGCTCTCTCCGTAGGAGAGGCAGTGTCCGCGCAGGATCGTCGCCTGGTCGCCCAGCTCCTGAACGAAATGGTCGACCAGCCTCGACTTGCCGATCCCGGCCGGCCCCAGCAGGACGACCAGATGGCAGGAGCGCTCGGCGACGGTGCGCTCGAACAGGTCCATGAGCAGTCGCTGATCGAGGTCCCGTCCAATCAGCGGGCGGTCGAGCCGCCGCACCCGTCCCGGCACGCCAAGCATGACCCGCAGGACGCGGTAGCCGACCACGGGGCTTGGCACGCCCTTGAGGCGCAGCGGCTCCGTCTGCTCGACGCGCACGGCGTCGCGCACCAGCGAGTAGGTTCCCTCTCCGATCAGGATCCCGTCGGGACCAGCGTTCTGCTCAAACCGCCTCGCCAGGTTGACGGCATGCCCGGTGACTTGCTCCTCGACCGAGGTCCCCTCGGTGTGAACGAGGACTCTGCCGGTGTTGACGCCGATCCGTGTGGCCAGGGCGATCTTGTGACTGCTCTGGAGCTCGGCGCTGAGCTGGGACAGGGCCTCCCGCAGCTCCGAGGCGGCCCGCACGGCGCGGAGCGCGTCGTCGTCGTGCGGCGTAGGAATACCGAATACCGCCATGAGCCCGTCACCATGGCGCGTGCCTACTGCTCCCCCATGGCCGACGAGGATGCGGCTGGCCGTCTCGTAGAAGCGGTCCATCACCCGTCGCAGCGGCAGCAACTCGAGCTGGTCGTCGAGCTTCATCGAGTCGACGATGTCGCAGAACACGACCGTGATGACGCGGAACTCCTCAGAACCCGAGGCGGGGCGCAGCTCCGCGCCGCAGCCGGTACATGACCGGTCCGACGCCGCGACGGGCCGCTTGCAGACAGGGCATTCTCGCATATCGGGAGTATAAGGCAGAATGCGCGAACAGGGGGCTAATATCCGCGCCGCAACAGGCCGAGGGATAAGGTTGCGCGGCCACCACTTCGACCGCAGCAACTTGTCAGCTCGGTGACAGCGCGAACCGCCCCGTTAGTGCTCGATTCTGCGGCGATCTCCGTGATTGTCGTGCGTCCTGAGTCAGAAGAGAGTCAGTATGATCGCGCTCGACCAAAAACGTGTCCTGGTGACCGGAGCGTCGGGATTTCTCGGCGGCCACCTCTGCGAGGCGCTGCTGCTCCAGGGCGCACAGGTCCGTGCGCTGGTCCGTTTCAGCTCCAGCTCTCCCGGGTCCGGCATGGCGCGCATCCCGGGCGGCGGTGGCGGCGGGGACCTGGAGGTCATGCTCGGGGACCTGCGCGACCTGGCAGCGGTGCAGCGGGCGACCAACGGCGTCGACCTTGTCGTGCACGTCGGCGGGCTCGGCTGCGTGCCGTACTCGCTCGAGGACCCCCTCACCTACGTCGAGGTCAACGTGCGCGGCACCGCGCACGTGCTGCAGGCGGCATGCGACGCTCACGTCGAGCGGGTGCTGCTGATGTCCTCGTCCGAGGTGTACGGCAACCCCCGCTACAACCCCGTTGACGAGCTGCACCCACTAAAGCCGCGCTCGCCGTACGCCGCCAGCAAGCTCGCCGCAGAGCACCTGGCCGCAAGTTACCACGCGTCCTTCGGCCTGCCGGTGACCACCGTGCGCGGCTTCAACGTCTACGGCCCTCGGCAGCCGGAGCGGAACCTCGTCCCCACCCTTGTCCGCCAGGCGCTCGACGGCGACGAGGTGCTCGCCGGCCGCCTCGACTCGGTGCGCGACTACGTCTACGTGACCGACGCGGTCGACGCGCTGCTGCGCCTGGCGGGAGCGCCCGCGGCGGTCGGGAGCACGTTCAACGTCGGCTCCGGGCTCGGGACCACGGCCGACGACCTGATCGCCCTGCTCGGCAAGGTGATGCGGAAGGAGCTGCGCGCGCGGAGCGACCCGGCGCTGGTGCGGCCCCGCGGTCTCCAGGCGCAGCGCCTGATCGCCAATCCCGACGCCGTCTGCCGGCTCACCGGCTGGCGGCCGAAGGTGCCGCTGGACCAGGGGCTGCGCGAGGTCGTGCACTGGTATCGGGAGCGGGAATTCGGGCGAGCATGAGCGCGGTGGTGGTGGCGTCAAATCGCGGGCCGCTGCAGTTCACGATCGGCGCGAATGGCGAGGTGTCGTCCAGCAGAGGGTCCGGCGGTCTGGTGAGCGCTCTGGCCCCCGCCCTCGAGAGTATCCCCTGCACGTGGATCTCGGCAGCGATAACGGAGGGCGATCGCGCGGCCGCCGCGGCGGCGACGGGACTGCCGCTGCCGCGGTCAGGGACGGCGGAGCCGCGGATGCTGCGCCTGGACGAGAAAATCTACGAAAGCTATTACCACGATATTTCCAACCGGACGCTCTGGTTTCTTCAGCATCACCTGCTGGACGCTGGCGCGGTGGCCTTCGATCGGGGATTCCAGGACCGCTGGAACAGCTATCGGACGGTGAATCGGGCCTTTGCCGAGGCGTGCGACGAGGAGGCCGATGCCGGGGCGGAGGCGCACGTGGAGGACTACCACTTGGGGCTGGCTCCGGCGCTGCTGCGCGCCCGCCGGCCGGACCTGCGCATCATGCACCACGTCTGCTGCCCGTGGACTGACCCGGAGTGCTTCGGCCTTCTCCCGGACGCCGTCGCGGGCGAGCTGCTGCACGGCATGCTCGGCGCCGACGTGGTCGGCTTCCTGAGCGCCCGCTGGGTAGAGAATTTCCTGCGCTGCTGCCGGGCGGTGGGCTTCGCGGTCGACGCGGCGCTTGGCACAGTGCGGGCCGCCGACGGGCGCGAGGTGCGGGTCCGTGCCTTCCCGCTCGGGGTCGATGAGCGCGACCTCCGCCGGCTGCTCTCGCGGAGGCTGCCCGAGCGCTTCGCCGCCGACGGGGCACAGCGCCTGATCGTTCGCGTGGACCGCATGGAGCCGACCAAGAACATCGTGCGTGGCCTGGACGGCTTCGCCGCCTTCCTGGGGTCGCACCCGGGCTACGAGGGAAAGGTCACGCACCTCGTGGTCACCAACCTGTCGCGTGGCGGCATGCCCGAGTACCAGCGCTACCGCGCCGAGGTCGAGCGGTGCGTCGAGGAGGTCAACCGGCGTTTCGGCCGTCCTGGCTGGACGCCGGTGCGCCTGCTGGTCCTCGACGACCACCCGCGCGCCCTGCGGGCGCTGGCCGCAGCGGACGTGGTGGTGGTCAACCCGGTCTGGGACGGGATGAACCTGGTCGCCAAGGAGGCCGCCTGCGTGAACGACCGCGACGCGGTACTGATCCTGTCGCGCAACGCCGGCGCCGCCGAGGATCTGGGGGACGCCGCGCTGCTGCTCAACCCGTTCGACACCGCGGCGCTGGCCGACGCGATCGCGCGGGCGCTGGCGATGGGCCCGGCCGAGCGCGCGCGGCGGGCGGCTCGGCTGCGCAGCGCCGCGGTCGCGCTCCCGCCAAGCGCATGGTTCGCGGCCCAGCGCGAGGCGCTGTCCGAGGCCGCAGCCGCTGGCCAGAGGCACCCGGCCTGCGGCCCGAAGTTGAGGGCTTGACGCTCGACACACGGTACTGGCAACAGCCTTCACGCCGATCCTTCCGCACCTCACCGAGCACGAGCGTCGCCTGGTCTCTGGCGGGATTGCCAAGGCGATCGGCCACGGCGGTGCAACCAAGGTCGCCGAGCTGGCCAAAGTACCCGCCTGACGGTACGACGTGGCGTGCGCGAGCCGGAGCAGCCACCGCTGTGAGCCTGCCGATCGCCAGGAGCTCTGAGCTTGTGGTCGTCCGTGGCTGAGCGCTCCAGGTGAGGTAGTGGACGAGGCCGTCCGCGCTTGGCAAGCTGTCGGGCGTGAGCGAGTTCGGGGCGATCGACGAGCTGGTGGCGCGGATGGAGGCGCTCCAGGCTCCCCTGGAGGCGCGAAAGGACGCCCGCCGCTACTTCCACGGCACCTACCTGCGCACCACCAGGGCGGTTGGGGCGGAGCTGGAGACCGGCGCCTTCGCGGACCCGCCATGGGTGGAGCGCTGGGACGTGGCGTTCGCCCGCCTGTACCTGGACGCGCTGGAGGCCGACCAGCGCGGTGAAGTCCCCTCAGGCCCCTGGAAGGTGGCGTTCGCGGCCGCCGACGAGCAGGCCACCGCGCTGCCGCCGCTGCGGCACGTGCTGCTCGGCATGAACGCGCACATCAACTACGACCTCCCACAGGCGCTGCTGGAGGTGATCAACGACCAGGAGTTCCAGGACCCGGAGCTGCTGGCCGGCCGCTCCGCCGACCACCGCCAGATCGACACCGTGCTGGCCGCGCGGGTCGGCGCCGAGGACACCGAGCTGGACGCGGTCAGCGGGCCGCGGAGCCTGCTGGACCGGGTGCTGACCCCCGCCAACCGGCTCGGCACCAAGCGCTTCCTCGAGGAATCGCGCGCCAAGGTCTGGGCCAACGCCCGCGCGCTGGCGCTGGCCCGCCGCCAGGGCCCGGACGCCTACACCGTCCTGCTCACCGAGCTGGAGCGCCTGGCCGCCAGGCGGGTCGCCGACCTCACCGAGCCCGGCCAGGTGATCCTCAAGCTCGCGGTCAAGGGCTTCGGCGTTGTCCTTCCGGGCGCCCGCCCCGCTCACGTCTGAGCTGCGCTGCACCGCTCAACCGCGGAGCAGGCGCGTTGAGGTCAGCGGTCGAGGTTGAACTCCCTGTCACGCACTCCGGCGACGAAGTCCTTCCACTCGGCGCCGGTGAACACCAGCACCGGGCTGTCCGCATGCTTGGAATCGCGGAC
>WNGR01001461.1_pt1 | contig 26456 bp, 19 predicted proteins | sample 5407581 | NCBI WGS metagenome assembly WNGR01 (sample SAMN13153383, study PRJNA577476) | soil metagenome | isolation source: 80 cm soil or saprolite under Garry oak tree replicate 2 | place: USA:California | collected 2016-06-15
CCCACGGCGCACTTCGTCACGGCGCTCGTTGCCACGGCGCGCCTCCACGCCTTCCGCCATGCCAATTGCCAGGCTTGATGTCGTGATGACTCGTTCGGCCGCTGGCAGGCGGCAGACCAGCGCGGGCGGTGCGGCCAGCCCCGTGCCGTCGCGTAACGACCGCCCGCTCGCCATCACCGGGGCGATCGCCGCCTGCGCGGCCGCGGGGATCGGCCTGGTCGTGCTGACCATGCTCGTGCTGGCCGGCTGGATCGCGGCGCCGCACGCGGGGCTGGGCCTGACCGGCGTGCTGCGCACGGCCGCGCTGCTGTGGCTCATCGGCCACCATGTCGGTTTCGCGCTGCCCAGCGCGGGCCGGATCGGCATGCTGCCGCTCGGGCTGGTGCTGCTGCCCGGCACGCTGCTGTGGCGGGCCGGACGCTGGGTGGTGCGCACCGGAGGTGTCACCAGGCTCCGCCATGTGGGCTATGCCGGGCTGGCCCTGGCCGTCCCTTACGCCATGGTGGCCGGGGCGCTCGCGCTGGCCAGCAGCTCAGCGCTGGCGACGCCCTCGCTGCCGCAGGCCATGGTGTGCTCGTTCCTGCTCGCGCTGACCGCGGGAGTGCTCGGCGGTGCGCACGCCCTCGCGCCGTGGTCACGGCTGATAGCCCTGCTCCCGGACCGGGTCCGCTCGCTGACCGTGGGCACGGCCGGGGCGCTGGCGGTCCTCGCCGTGGCCGGTGGCCTGCTCGCGGGGGTTTCCCTCACCCTGCACCTGAGGCAGTTCACGGCCGTGTACGGCACCCTGGCCCCGGGAGCGGTGGGGAGCGGGCTGCTGCTGCTCGGCCAGCTGGCCTACGTGCCCAACGCCGTCATATGGGCGATTTCGTTCACGCTCGGCCCGGGATTCGCGTTCGGCACCGGCACGGTGATCGGGCCGACCGGCTCCGCGCTCGGCCCGATCCCCACCTTCCCCATGCTCGCAGCGCTCCCGTCGGGAGTGCATTCGGCGGTTCCGCCCGTGCTGGCCGTGGCCGTGCTGGCCGTGCCCTACCTGGCCGGGGCCTTCGGCGGGCTGCTGATGGCGCGGGCCGCGCCGGTGCTGGCGCTGGAGGCCGCGCCGCTCTGGGGGTTCGGCTGCGGGATGCTGACGGGGTCCGTGCTCGCGGTGCTGGCCGCGTTCGCGGGCGGGCCGCTGGGCGATGGCAGGCTCGCGGCGGTCGGCCCTTCCGGGTGGCAGGTCGGCGTGGTGACGGCGCTCCAGGTGGGGGTGGCCGCCGCGGTGACCGCGGGAGTCGCTAACTGGCTGCGGTTCCGGTCCGCGCCTGCGCTGGCCGCCGAGGAACCGGCGGCCGGCCACGGCGAGGTGATCCCTGCGGCCGCGGGCGGGCCGCATCCCGACCTGGATCAGGATGCCGACTCCGGCGGGCACATGATCTACCTTGATCCATGGGCAGGGACCGACCCAGCACCCGCTGAGCTGCGGAAGGCGGCATCGCCCGGGCCCTCGTCGCTCCCTTAACGGGGTGTGGCCCGCTACCCCCTGGCCCCCAGCTTGCTGATCTCCCCGTTCAGGGCACGATGGACCTGGGTCAGGCATTGCTGCTGCGCGGTCAGCGTGTTCGCGCTGCTGATGCACTGGTTGAAGGTGGTCAGCTGCTGCCAGAACACGGCGAAAGCGACCAGCATGATGACGCTGAGCAGGCTGCCGAGGACGCCGAGCACCGTCGCGAACACCGCGCCGCGCGGACGCATGCTGCCCGCGCGGCGCGCCTGCTGCATCGCCGATATGGCGAGCCAGCAGGCGGCAACGCCCACGACCAAGGCGAAGAGCACCAGGTATATGCCACGGTGCGGGTTGCTGCCCACGCCGAGCAGCGCGGCCAGGACACTCAGCCCGCCGAGGAAGAACGCGGCCAGCGCGCGCTGGCGGACGGAAGGCTCCGGCGGCCGGGTTGGCCGCGGCGGCCCGGCTGGCCGGCCCGGCGCAGGCCGGCCATCTGCCCCGGGCCCGTTTCCCCAGCGCGGGGCCGAGTCGGGCGGAGTTCCCTGCGGCGGGCCTGGCCCATTCCCCGGCGGCTGCGGCGGTGCATCCCAGGGAGCAGGCGCAGGCGGCGGGTACCCTCCCGGCGCCGGGGCCGGACCCTGGCCGCCTGGCTGCTCGGGAAAGTGCAGCCGCGGCAGCCCAGGCAGCTTCGGTGCCGGCTGCTCGTCCGCGGGCCGCTCGTCCTTCGGCCGCTCGCCCGCGGGCCGCCCGTCCGCGGGCTGCTCGCCCTTCGGCTGCTCGGGAGTGCTCAGCGGTGGCCGCGGACTCTGGTCTGCTGGCAGGGCCTGGTCCTCTCTGGTGGTCACGCTGCTTGGCATGATGTGACTCCCCTATTTCATCACCTCCGGCGACCGCCCAGCGTCCTAGCCGCGCCAGCGACCTCGCGCCTGCGACGGATGTCCGGCCGGCCCGCGGCTATCGTGACCGCATGCCGCAATCACGCCTGGTCGTGCTGGTGTCGGGGGCGGGAACCAACCTTCAGGCGCTGCTGGACGCGTGCGCCAGCGATTCCTACGGGGCGCAGGTGGTCGCGGTCGGCGCGGACCGGGCCGGCATCACCGCGCTGGCCAGGGCCCGGGCGGCGGGGATCACGACGTTCACGGTCCAGGTGCGGGACTTCCCGTCCCGCGGCGACTGGGACCGTGGGCTCACCGCGGCCTGCGCAGGCTTCGAACCCGATCTGGTCATCCTGGCGGGCTTCATGAAGCTGGTCGGGCCGGACTTCCTGGCCAGGTTCGGCGGGCGGGTTATCAACACCCACCCGGCCTTGCTACCGTCGTTTCCCGGCATGCACGGGGTCAGGGACGCGCTGGAGCACGGCGCGAAGGTGACCGGCTGCACCGTCTTCCTGGTCGATGCCGGCACCGACAGCGGCCCGATCATCGCGCAGGCAGCGGTTCCCGTCCACGATGACGATGACGAGACCGCCCTGCATGAGCGAATCAAGGTCGCCGAGCGCGCGCTGCTCGTGGAGACGGTGGGCCGGCTTGTCCGCGACGGGTGGTCCGTCCAGGGCCGGAAGGTGAGAATCGGACCGTGACCAAGGTGGCCATCGCCAGAGCGCTGATCAGTGTCTACGACAAGACCGGGCTGGAAGACCTCGCCGGGGCCCTGCACCGGGCCGGCGTCGAGATCGTTTCCACCGGCAGCACGGCGGCCGTGATCTCGGCCGCGGGGCTGCCGGTGACGAAGGTCGAGGACCTCACCGGCTTCCCGGAGTGCCTGGACGGCAGGGTCAAGACGCTGCATCCGGCGGTGCACGCCGGGCTGCTCGCCGATCCAGGCCGGCCTGGGCACCGCGCCCAGCTTGATGATCTCGGGATCGCGCCGTTCGAGCTGCTCGTGTCCAACCTGTACCCGTTCGAGCAGACCGTGGCCAGCGGCGCCGCGCCGGACGAATGCGTCGAGCAGATCGACATCGGAGGGCCGGCCATGGTCCGGGCGGCGGCCAAGAACCATGCCCGTGTAGCCGTCATCACCGATCCGCGGATGTACCCGGCGGTGGCCGCGGCCCTCGCGGACGGCGGGTTCACGCTGGAGCAGCGCCGCCGCTTCGCGGCGATGGCCTACGCGCGCACGGCCGCCTACGACTCGGCGGTCGCGTCCTGGTTTGCTTCGGCCTACGCGCCGGACGAGACGGCGCGCGAGACCGGCTGGCCCGATGTGACCGCCGCGCTCTGGAGCCGCAGGGAGGTCCTCAGGTACGGAGAGAACCCGCACCAGCGAGCGGCCCTGTACGTGCGCGGCGGTCAGGACGGGCCCGCGGGGATCGCCCGCGCCGAGCAGCTGCACGGCAAGGCGATGTCCTACAACAACTATGTCGACTCCGACGCCGCGCGGCGGGCCGCCTATGACTTCGCCAGGCCCTGCGTGGCGATCATGAAGCACTCCAACCCGTGCGGGATCGCGGTCGGCACCGACCTGGCCGACGCGCACCGCAAGGCCCACGCCGGCGATCCGGTGTCCGCGTACGGCGGCGTCGTCGCGGCGAACGGCGTGGTCACCGCGGCGCTGGCCAGGCAGATAGCCGAGGTGTTCACCGAGGTGGTCATTGCGCCCGGCTTCGAGCAGGCCGCGCTGGACGTGCTGACCGGAAGGAAGAACCTGCGGGTCCTGCGCTGCCCGGCCCCCGATCAGGGCCAGGGCACAGAGTGGCGCCCGGTCAGCGGGGGCATGCTGGTGCAGTCCGCCGACCGGATCGCCGAGCCAGGCGACGATCCGGCGAACTGGAAGCTGGCCGCAGGGCCTGCTGCCGACGCCGCCACCTTGCGTGACCTGAGCTTCGCCTGGCGAGCCTGCCGCGCGGTCAAGTCCAACGCGATCCTGCTCGCCTCCGGCGAGGCGGCGGTCGGTGTCGGCATGGGCCAGGTGAACCGGGTGGACTCGGCCCGGCTGGCGGTCTCGCGGGCCGGGGACCGCGCTCAGGGGGCCGTGGCGGCCAGCGACGCGTACTTCCCGTTCGCTGACGGGCTGCAGGTGCTGGCCGACGCGGGCGTGCGCGCGATCGCCGAGCCTGGCGGGTCGATCCGCGATGAGGAGGTCATCGCCGCGGCCCAGGCGGCCGGGATCACCCTGTACCTGACCGGCGTGCGCCACTTCTACCACTGACGTGCGCGTTACGGCGCGACGTCCAGATTCCAGAACGGGCAGCGGTGGGCCTACGGTCAGCCGCGGAACCAGGGCATCGAGCAGTTCACAAAAGATTCTGAACGATGGCGCGCTCACGGCTGCACGAATGAGCGTGACAGGCAGGGGCGGCCCGCGCTCGTGGGCGCGGCCCGGTCACACTGGACTCGAACACACGTTCGTGCTACCATGACATGCCATGGTAGCTAACTGGTCGGACCGACGGCAGCCGGGCCGCTGATGGCCAGGCGGCTGCGCGAGGTCGCTGCGCCGTTCGTGGTCGCCGGTCCGGCGGGCACTCGGGTGCGGACCCGTCTTCGGCTAAGCCAGCGCGACGCCGAGGTCCTGACCGCGGTCGGCGGTTACCTGGGCTCGCTGGCCGGGGCAGACCTGGCCCGGCGCTGCGCCCAGGGCCGCCTCGACGCCCGGCAGCGGGCGCGCTCCCGGCGGCTGCGCAAGCAGGCGCTGACCGCCAACTCGTCGTCGCGGTGGGCCGGGGCGATCACCCGCAGCTCCGAAGATGCCTGGCAGCTGGCGGCGCGCAACCTGGACGCCGAGCGGACCAGTCTGCAGGCCAGGACCAGCGCGATCATCAGGCGCCTGGCGGTGCCCGCCGGGCAGAAGCAGGGCCGGGCCCGCGGCTATGCCACGCGAGCCGAGCGGTTCCAGAAACAGTGCCGCCTGCAGGCACTGCAGCGTCGGCTCGCCGAGACCCAGCGGCGGGCCGAGACCGCGCAGGTGTCGGTCTGCCGCGGTGGCCGGCGCCTGGCCCGCGGTCGCCACCAGCTCCAAGTATCCGGGCTCAGCCTGCCGGAGTGGCGCGAGCGATGGCAGGCGGCGCGGCTGTTCCTCTGTGCCGATGGCGAGGCAGACGCGGCCTGGGGCAACGAGACGATCCGCTGGCACCCCGGCCAGCACTGGGTCGAGATCAAGCTCCCCCCAGCCTTAGCCCACCTGGCCAACCGGCCGCACGGCCGGTACCGGCTCTCGTGTCCGGTCACCTTCACCTACCGCGGCCAGGACGTGGCCGCCCAGGCCGCCAGCGGCGCCGTCCGCTACGACATCTCCTTCAACCCTGACCGCGGCCGCTGGTACCTGGCCGCCTCCTGGAAATACCCGCAGATGCCGCCGCCTGGGCTCGGCGAGCTGTGCCAGCACCGAGTGCTGGCGGCCGACCTGAACGCCGACCACCTCGCCGCCCAGGTGACCGACCCCTCCGGCAACCCGGCTGGTAAGCCGCACACCATTGGGCTCGAGCTGGCTGGGCTGCCCGCCACCACCCGCGACGCCCGGATCCGCGAAGCTGTCTCGAAACTGCTCCGCATCGCCCGCGCCAGAGGCTGCGCGGCCATCGCGATCGAGAACCTGGACTTCCGCGACGCCCGCCAGGCCGGCCGCGACCACGTCGGCCGCCGCCCCGCTCGCGGCGCCGCCGGGCGGCGGTTCCGTCGGCTCGTCGCCGCCCTGCCGACGGCCCGGTTCCGCGACCGCCTCGCGCAGATGGCGGCCAACACGAACATCGCGGTGGTCGCCGTCGACCCCGCCTACACCAGCATCTGGGGCGCGCAGCACTGGCTCGCCGCCCTCCGACAGACCTCGCCGAAAGCCAGCGGCCACCACGCGGCGGCCCTGGTCATCGGCAGGCGCGCGCTCGGCCAGCGAGCACGGCGCCGGGCCAGGTGTGCCTGGACGCGACCAGAGGATCGCGAACAGAGAGCTACCGACTCCGCCGTGCGGCCCACGCCAGTACCCGCTGGCCTGGCCAGGCCGCGAGCAAGGAAACCCGGGACCCGCACGGCCCACGGGCAGCCGCATCCGCGGCGCAAGACCCCGACGGCCGGCCGGGCACCCCCGGGCGACCAGGTGACGGAAGACCGCTCGCCGCCACCCACCGAGCAAGGCTCACTCCTGCTCGGCGTTTAGGAACGGTCGTCGAAGGTCTTCCAGAATTTATCTGCCACTGGTGCGGGTGGCCCGCGGCCATGCGCGTCGGCCTCGGCCTGACAGAATCGTGGCGTTCAACCGGACTCGACGCACTGGACTCGACGCACTGGGGCTGTGATGACCGCACGCATTCTCGACGGCAAGGCCACCGCACTGGCGATCAGGGAGGATCTCACCCGGCGGGTTGCCGAGCTGGCCCGGCGGGGCATCACGCCCGGCCTCGGCACGGTGCTGGTGGGGGACGACCCCGGCAGCAGGTCCTATGTCAACGGCAAGCACAGGGACTGCGCCCAGGTGGGCATCGCCAGCATCCGCAGGGAACTGCCCGCCGACGCCACCCAGGCCGAGGTCGAGGCGGTCGTGGACGAGCTGAACGCCGACCCCGCGTGCACCGGCTACATCGTCCAGCTGCCGCTGCCCGACGGGCTCGACGCGCAGCGCGTGCTGCTGCGCATGGATCCGGCCAAGGACGCGGACGGCCTGCACCCGCTGAACTTGGGGAAGCTGGTGCTGGGCGAGCCCGGGCCGGTGCCGGGCACGCCGGAGGGGATCATCGAGCTGCTCCGGCGATTCGGCGTGCCCATAGCCGGAGCAGATGTCACCGTGATCGGACGCGGCATCACCGTCGGGCGCGCGCTTGGCCTGCTGCTGACCCGGCGCAGCGAGAACGCCACCGTGACGCTCTGCCACACGGCGACGAAGGACCTGGCCGCGCACACCAGGGCCGCTGACATCGTCATCGCCGCGGCCGGGCGCCCCGGCCTGCTGACCGCTGACATGGTCAGGCCCGGCGCCACAGTTGTCGACGTGGGCATTACCCGCACCGACGCCGGGCTGGTCGGCGACGTGGATCCCGGGGTAGCCGAGGTAGCCGGCTGGCTCGCGCCGGTCCCGGGCGGGGTGGGCCCGATGACGCGCGCGATGCTGCTGGCCAAGGTGGTGACTGCCGCGGAGCAGCAAGCCTGATGCCGGGCGGCGGGACGCCGGCCGCGCCGGGAGCGCGGCCGGGGCTGGCCGGAACGGGTGCTGTGGGCGGCGTTTGGCCCGGTCTCTACTCGTGAGTAACCTATGCCGGAGGTCCTGCCAGGCACCCGGGGCTGCGGCTGCGGGCCCGGTTTGGCAGGCTTAACCTGGCGCTCACGTGGCGCAGCCGCCGCGTAGTCCAGTGCCGGGCAGCATGTTCGCAGAGGAGGTCGGCCGCCGGTCATGAACATCGTCGTCTGCATGAAGCAGGTTCCCGACACGTACTCGGAGCGGAAGTTGCGGCCCGACTCGACCCTGGATCGCGACGCCGCCGATGCGGTCATCAACGAGCTTGATGAATATGCGATCGAGGAAGGCCTGCGCCTGGCCGAGGCGCACGGCGGCGAGGTGACCATCCTGTCCATGGGCCCGGAGAAGGCCGCCGAGTCCATCCGCAAGGCGCTGTCGATGGGCGCCGACAAGGCGGTGCACTTGGTCGACGACGCCCTGGCCGGGTCGGACGCGCTGGCCACCTCCGCGGCGATCGCGGCGGTGCTCGGCCGGATCGGGTTCGACATCGTGATCCTGGGCTCGGAGTCCACCGACGCCAGGATGGGGGTGCTGGCCGCGATGCTGGCCGAGCGGCTCGGCGTGCCGCAGATGTCGTATGCCAGCAAGGTGGAGATCGACGGGACGGCCATTTCCATCAACCGGCAGGCCGACTACGGCTACGACCGGGTTCAGGCCAGCCTGCCCGCGGTGGTCAGCGTCGTGGAGAAGATCAACGAGCCGCGGTACCCGTCCTTCAAGGGAATCATGGCGGCGAAGAAGAAGCCGGTCGAGACGCTGAGCCTGGCCGACACCGGGATCGACCCCGGCCAGGTCGGCCTGGCCTCGGCCGCCACCGAGGTCGTCAGCTTCGCCAGCCGCCCGCCCCGGCAGGCCGGGACGGTGGTCAAGGACGACGGCGACGGCGGCGTCAAGGCCGCCGAGTACCTGGCCGCGCAGAAGTTCATCTGAGCCTGAGTTCACCCGAGTCTGGAGGGGCCGCCGTACATGGCTGAGATCCTGGTGCTTGCCGAGCATTCCGGCGAGTCGGTCAAGAAGGTCACCTGCGAGCTGCTGACCCTGGCCCGCCGGTTCGGTGAGGCTGCTGTCGTCTGGACCGGCCCGGGCGCCGACGGCGGCCGGGAGCGGCTGGCCGAGTTCGGCGCCGCGAAGGTATACGTCGCGGCGGGCGGGGAGTTCGACGACTATGTGGTCGCGCCCAAGGCCGAGCTGCTCGCCGCCCTGGTGGCGGAGAAGTCGCCCGCCGCGGTGCTGGTGGCCAGCACCGCCGAGGGCCGGGAGGTCGCCGCGCGGCTCGCGGTCAAGACCGGCGCCGGGCTGATCACCGACGCGGTCGGCCTGGATGAGGGCCTCGTCGCCGAGCAGTCGATCTTCGGTGGCGCCATCATCGTCCAGTCCAAGGTCCGCGCGGGCACGCCCATCGTGGCCGTGCGCCCCAACGCGGTCGCGCCCGAGCCCGCGCCCGGCGCCGCGCAGCTCGAGGACGTCAGCGTCGAGGTCAGCGACGTCGCGAAGGCCGCCCACGTCACCGAGCGGGTGGTGCAGGAGCGCGGGTCGCGCCCTGAACTCACCGAGGCGTCGATCGTGGTCTCCGGGGGCCGCGGCGTGGGCAGCGCGGAGAACTTCGCGCTGATCGAGAAGCTCGCCGACACGCTGGGCGCCGCGGTCGGCGCGTCCCGCGCCGCCACCGATGCGGGCTGGTATCCGCACCAGTTCCAGGTCGGCCAGACGGGGAAGACCGTCTCCCCGCAGCTGTACCTGGCGGTGGGCATTTCCGGGGCCATCCAGCACCGGGCCGGCATGCAGACGTCCAAGACCATCATGGTGGTCAACAAGGACCCCGAGGCCCCGATCTTCGAACTCGCCGACTTCGGTGTCGTCGGAGACCTGTTCCAGGTGGTTCCGCAGCTGACCGAGGAGATCCAGAAGCGAGCCGGGGACTAGCGAGCCGCCAGGCAAAGACCAGCCCGCCTCCCGCGGCTAGGCTGGGACAATATGGGATACCTCGACGCCGGCGGCCGCCGGCCGTGCCCGCCGGCTTCGCCCGTGTACCTGGATCACGCGGCGACGACGCCGATGCTGCCCGAGGCCCTCGACGCGATGACCGAGGAACTCGCGCAGGTCGGCAACCCCTCGTCGCTGCACAACGCGGGCCGCCGGGCGCGCCGGGTCGTCGAGGAGTCGCGGGAGCAGATCGCCGCGGCTTACGGCGCCCGCCCGAGCGAGGTGGTATTCACCAGCGGCGGCACCGAAGCGGACAATCTGGGTGTCAAGGGCCTGTTCTGGGCGCGCCGCGCGGCGGATCCCCGGCGGCGGCGGCGGCGGATACTCACCCCGGCGATCGAGCATCATGCAGTCCTCGACTGCGTGGGATGGCTGGACCAGCACGAGCGGGCCGAGGTGGGCTGGCTGCCGCTGGACCGCGCCGGCCTGGTCAGCCCGGAGGCGCTGCGCGAGGCCATCGAGGCCGACGCAGGCGCCATCGCCCTGATCAGTGTCATGTGGGCGAACAACGAGGTGGGCACCGTGCAGCCGGTCGCCGAACTGGCCGCCGTGGCCCGGGAGCACCGGATCCCCCTGCACAGCGACGCGGTCCAGGCGGCCGGGCAGCTGCGAGTGGATCTCGCCGAGAGCGGTGCGACCGCGCTCACCATCACCGCGCACAAGATCGGCGGGCCGGTGGGCGTGGGCGCGCTGCTGCTGGCCAGGGGCACCGACCTGGTGCCGGTGCTGCACGGCGGCGGCCAGGAGCGCGACGTGCGGTCCGGCACCCTGGACGCCCCCGCGATCCGGGCGTTCGCGGTCGCGGTTGAGCTGGCCACCGAGCGCCGGGGCGATGAGGCCAAGCGCCTGGCCGGGCTCCGCGACGACCTGATCGCGCAGGTCCTGGCGGCCGTGCCCGATGCCGTACTGAACGGAACGCCGCCCGGGCCGCGCAGGCTGCCTGGCAACGCCCATTTCTCGTTCCCCGGCTGCGAGGGCGATGCGCTGCTGATGCTGCTCGACGCCAAGGGCATAGCCTGCTCGACCGGGTCGGCCTGCACGGCCGGGGTGGCGCAGCCCAGCCACGTGCTGCTGGCGATGGGCGCCGACGAGGCCCGGGCCCGCGGGTCGCTGCGGTTCTCGCTCGGCCACTCGAGCACTCAGGCTGACGTGGACGCCCTCGGCGCGGTCATCGGCGAGGCCGTAGACCGGGCCCGCCGCGCCGCCCGCTGAACCGCCCCAGCTAAATCCGGCACATTCCCCCTAAAAGGCGCACAGCGCTGCCACCGCAGCGGCCAGGTACTGCAGCCCCGCGGCCACACCCGGCCAGGCAATGGTGTGAAAGTGCCGTGGCCGCTGAAACAGAAGCAGTTAAGTGCCGTTCACACTATTGCCCGTGCCCCGTGCCCCCTGCCTCCGCCTGGTCGGGGTGCCGGAGGCGGAGCATGTTCAGGGCGGTGAGCGTGAGCACGGTTTCGCCATTCTGGGTCATCAGCTCGGCCTCCGTGCGCACGAGGCCGCGGTCCGGCTTGGAGCGCGAGCGGCGCGCCTCGGCGATGGTGACCCGCAGCCGCAGCGAGTCGCCTGGCCGCACCGGCGCTGGCCAGCGGAGCTCATCGACGCCGGGTGACGCGAGGCTGGCCACCCGGGAGAGGTAGTGGTCGGCGAACAAGCGCATCATGATCGCGGCGGTGTGCCACCCGCTGGCGATCAGGCCGCGGAACGGGCCCCGGGCGGCAGCCGCGGGGTCGGCGTGGATCGACTGTGGGTCGAACGCCCGGGCAAAGTCCAGGATCTCCGCCTCGCTCACCGTGATGTACCCGTACTCGTAGACGGCTCCTGGCTGGTAGTCCTCGAAGTAGCGGTCGTCGATGGGCACTGCGAAGTCGCTGTCGCTGAGAGTTCTGGTGCTACCGGTGGGGCCAGCTGGCTGTCTCATGGGACGTCATCCTGGCTGAGGCGGGCCGGCGGCGCGAGGCGGGGCAGCGCCAGCCAGCCTGGCCGGGGCGCCGATGCTGCCCGGGCCGCCGCCGCCGCATACCCTCGAACACGATGACTCGACTACGCGTGCTCGCCGCCATGTCCGGCGGCGTCGACTCGGCGGTGGCCGCCGCCCGGGCCGCCGAGGCCGGCCATGACGTGACCGGCGTGCATCTCGCCCTGTCCGCGAACCCGCGCTCCTACCGGACCGGCGCGCGGGGCTGCTGCACGCTGGAGGACGCGCGGGACGCACGGCGCGCCGCGGACGTGATCGGCATCCCGTTCTACGTCTGGGACCTGGCCGAGCGGTTTCACCGTGACGTGGTGCAGGACTTCGTCGACGAGTACGCCCGCGGCAACACGCCGAACCCCTGCCTGCGCTGCAACGAGAAGATCAAGTTCACCGCCGTGCTCGACCGGGCGGTGGCGCTCGGCTTCGACGCCGTCTGCACTGGCCACCATGCCCGGCTCGTGCCTGCGGACGGTGGCCAGCAGCTGACGCGGAGCGTGGACCAGGCTAAGGACCAGTCTTACGTGCTCGCCGTGCTGACCAGCGAGCAGCTGGCCAGGGCGATGTTCCCGCTCGGCGATACGACCAAGCAGCAGGTCCGCCTGGAGGCTGCGGAGCGCGGCCTGGCGGTCGCGGACAAGCCGGACAGTCACGACATCTGCTTCATCGCTGACGGGGACACTGGCAGGTTCCTGCAGGGAAAGCTCGGCACTGCCCCCGGCGCCATCGTGGACACCGGCGGCGCGGTGCTCGGCCGCCACGACGGCAGCTACGCCTTCACCGTCGGCCAGCGCCGCGGCCTGCGCATCGGCACGCCCTCGCCAGACGGCAGGCCGCGCTACGTGCTGGACATCGAGCCGGTGTCCAGCACCGTGACCGTCGGCCCGGCGACCGCGCTCGACGTGGTCGGCATCGAGGCCCAGCGCCCGGTCTGGAGCGGCTGCCAGCCGCCGGCGGAGCCGATCGACTGCCTGGTCCAGCTGCGCGCGCACGGCGAGGCCTACCCGGCCACGGCCCGGATGGACGGCGGCATCCTGCGCATTGGGCTGAGCCGGCCCGCGCGTGGCGTCGCCCGGGGCCAGGCGGCCGTCCTCTACGACGGCGACGTGGTGCTCGGTTCCGCCACGATCAGCCGCACCTCCCGCCGCTCACCAAGCCCTGCTTCCAGCCCCGCGCCCTGACTGTGCTGGCCCGGGGGGACGACCCCCAGGACCCCCCGCGTGCCATCCGCTCGGGCCGGCCAGCCGGCCGTCGCGGCTGGCACCGGCCGGCGCGCTGCGGCGCTGACATTGCCCAACACTAAGCTCGGCAGCGTGCAGGACACCGCAGCTACGCCACCGTTCCCCTGGCCGGCCGGCTCTGCCACCGGGGTCGGCTCGATGCCGGGCACGGACCCGGCCGAGGCCGTCGCCGTGGTCCTTGGCGAACTGCCCGATCTCCCGTACCTGCCCGAGCTGCCGGGCCGCGGGCCGGGGGCCGACCTGACCGGCCGCACCGCGGCGCTGCTGGTGGACATGCCGGCCGAGACCACGCCGGCCGGCTGGAAGCTGGCCACCCGGCCCGGCCGGGACCAGCGCCGGGCGGCCGACCTGCTGTCCGCGGACCTGGATGCGGCCCAGGAGGCGGCTGACGGCTGGACCGGGCCGTTCAAGATCCAGGTATGCGGCCCGTGGACGCTGGCCGCCACGATCGAGCTGAGCCGCAGCCAGAACCCGGCGCTGGCCGACCCCGGCGCGGTGGCCGACCTGACGGCGTCGCTGGCGGAGGGGGTAGCCGCGCACGTCGCCGAGGTCCGCAGCCGGATCCCTGGGGCCACGGTGCTGCTGCAGCTCGACGAGCCCGCGCTGCCCGCGGTGCTGGCGGGATCCGTGCCGACCGCGAGCGGGCTGAACCGGGTGGGAGCCATCGACGCCACTGTGACCTGCGATAGCCTGCGCTCGGTGCTGAGCGCCACGACGGCATTCGGTCTGGTGCACTGCTGCGCCGCGGATGTTCCGTTCGGGATCCTGACAGATGCGGGGGCGGAGGCAGTCGGCTTCGATCTCGGCCTGCTGCGGCGGGAAGATGAGGACGGGCTGGCCGAGGTGGCCGAGGCGGGCCTCGGGATCCTGGCCGGCGCCGTGGAAACCATGGCCGAACGCACTTCATCGGCCCCCTCACCCCCGCCAAAGGAGGCCGCCGCGGGCGTGATCGGCCTATGGCGCCGGATCGGGCTGCCGGCACCGAAGCTGGCCGGGCAGGTGGTGCTCACCCCGGCCTGCGGCCTGGCCGCCGCGTCGCCGGCCAGCGCCCGGGCCGTGCTCGCCCGCTGCCGGGAAGCGGCGCGCCTGATGCCGGAGCTGATCGAGGAGGGGCCACAGTGAGCGAAGCAGAGGCGGCGGACGCGGCGTCGCGGCACCGCCACGCCGGCCTGGTCGTGGAGGTCACCGAGCACAACCACCGCTACCACGTGCTTGACCCACCTGTCATCTCCTACGCCGAGTACGACGCGCTGATGCGCGAGCTTCGCGCGCTGGAGGAGCAGTATCCGGACCTGCGCACGCCGGATTCTCCCACCCAGCGGGTCGGGGACGTGATCTCCACTGACTTCGCCCCGGTCGAGCACCTGGAGCGGCTGCTCAGCCTGGACAACAGTTTCTCGGCGGAGGAGCTCGACGCCTGGGCGGCGCGCACCGAGCGGCTGGCCGGCCCCGGTACCGCCGTAGGCCCGTACCTGTGCGAGCTGAAGATCGACGGCCTGGCGGTCGCGCTCGTCTACCGGGACGGAGCGCTGGTCCGCGCCGCGACCAGGGGTGACGGGGTGACCGGCGAGGACGTGACGCCGAACATCCGGACGATCTCCGCGGCCCCGGCCCGGCTGGCCGGATCGGGCTGGCCGCCGACGCTGGAGGTGCGCGGCGAGGTGTTCCTGCCGGTGGAGGCGTTCCACCAGCTGAACGAGCGGCAGGCCGAGGCGGGCAAGCCGCTGTACGTGAACCCGCGGAACACCGCGGCCGGATCGCTCCGGCAGAAGGACCCTCGGGTCACCGCGACCCGGCCGCTCAGCCTCATCGTGCACGGGCTCGCCGTGCCCGGCGCCGGATCAGGGGGAAGCGGCATGCCGGCGCCGGACGATGAGGCGGTGCCGGACAGCGCGCCGACCACGCAGTCGGGCTGGTACGAGCAGCTGCGCGAATGGGGCCTGCCGGTCAGCGATGTCTACCGGGTCGTCGACAGCCTGGACCAGGTGCGCGAGTACATCGGGTACTACGCCGAGCACCGGCACGACCCGGTCTACGAGATCGATGGCGTGGTGGTGAAGCTCGACCGGCTCGAGATGCAGCGCTCGCTCGGCGCGACCAGCCGGGCGCCGCGCTGGGCGATTGCCTACAAGTATCCGCCGGAGGAGGTCACCACCCGGCTGCTGGACATCCGGGTCAACGTGGGGCGAACCGGGCGGGTGACGCCGTTCGCGGTGATGGAGCCGGTCAAGGTCAGCGGCTCCACGGTGGACCGGGCCACCCTGCACAACGCCGACGAGCTGGCCCGCAAGGGCGTGCTGATCGGCGACATGGTGGTGCTGCGCAAGGCCGGCGACGTGATCCCTGAGGTGGTCGCGCCGGTCACGGACCTGCGTTCCGGCACGGAGCGCGCGTTCGAGTTCCCCACGGTGTGCCCGGACTGCGGCACGACGCTGGTGCGCGAGGGCGCCGACGGCGGGAAGGCCAGCGTGGACTGGCGCTGCCCGAACGCCCGCTCCTGCCCGGCCCAGCTGCGCGAGCGGCTGTTCCACCTGGCCGGGCGCGGCGCGCTGGACATCGAGGTACTCGGCTACGAGGCGGCCATGGCGCTGCTGGACAGCGGGCTGGTGACCGACGAGGGTGACGTGTTCGCGCTGACCGCCGAGAAGCTGGCCAGCTGCCCGTTCTTCGTCAACAAGCAGGGCACGCTGACCGTGAATGCAGCCAAGCTGCTGCACAACCTGGAGGAGGCGCGGCACCGGCCGCTGTGGCGGATCCTGGTCGCGCTGTCGATCCGGCATGTCGGGCCGACCGCGGCCCGCGCCCTCGCCATGGCGTTCGGCTCGGTCGGCGCGATCGTGGCGGCATCGCCCGAGCAGCTCACCGCCGTCGACGACGTCGGGCCGACGATCGCCGCGTCGGTGCGGGACTGGTTCGCCGTGGACTGGCACGCGGCGATCGTGGAGAAGTGGCGCGCGGCCGGAGTCCAGATGGAAACAGCGGAGCTGGCCCAGGAGGGACCCGGCGGGAGGGTCGGCGCCGGGCCGGCCGGCGAGTCTGGCAGCGCCGGGCCGCTGGCCGGGGTTACTGTCGTGATTACCGGCACGCTGGACGGCCTCACCAGGGACGAGGCCGCCGAGGCGGTGCAGCGCCTGGGCGGGAAGGTGACCGGCTCGGTGTCGAAGAAGACCGACTTCGTGGTCGCGGGATCGAGCCCGGGATCCAAGTACGACCGGGCGCTCACGCTGGGCGTCCCCGTGCTCGACGAGGCCGGGCTTGGCGTGCTGCTGGACCAGGGACCTGCGGCGGCGCACGAGTCCGCCGTCTCGCCCGAGGCTGATGCGTGAGCACCGGCCCGTAAGTGAATCGTAACTGGATGACTACGGCCTGACATGTTGTAACGGATAGTATGCAATTGGCTTCGGGAAGTACGATTTTCGCCGTACGCTTCTGATGAGCGCGGAAGAACCGCAGCACAATCGGTTGTACCGATGAGGACGGGCCATGAAGGATCCGAACGACACCAGGGACATAGGCCCGCGGGTCGGCTCGCCACTGTGGATCCACATGACCGCGGTGACGTTGGTTGGCTTTGCGGTCTTTGCCTGGGCGCTGGCGCACCTGTCCGGGCTGGCGGGCCTGGTCCGCCACCCCCTGTTCTGGGTGATCGCTGCGCTGGTGGTGGTCGGCGAGATGCGGCCGCTGGTGTCCCAGGGCAGATCGGGCTGGGAGTCCCCGGTCGCCTCGGTCACCTTTAGCTTCGCCGCGCTGCTGTACTGGGGATTCCCGGTCGCGGTGCTCATCCGGACCACGTCGTGCCTGGTCGTCGGCCTGGCTCAGCGCAAGGCGGCGCACCGGTGGCTGTTCAACGCGGCCCAGACGACCCTGAGCATGGCGGCTGCCGGGCTGGCCCTGGCCGTGACCGGGATCCATCCGGCACCGGCCCGGCCGTACGTCCCCTCCGGGACCGAGCTGCCCCTGGTGCTGCTGGCCGGCCTGACGTACTTCCTGGCGAACTTCCTGCTGGTCGGGGTGGCTATCGCGCTGCACTCCCGGGCATCGCTGCTGCGGGCCCTCCGTGCCGCGCTGCCGTTCCAGGCGCTGGTGAGCCTGGTGCTGATCGCGGCGGCGCCGCTGGTCGCCGTCGTGATGGCGGCGAATTCCGCGTGGCTGGTGCTGCTGTTCGCGTTCCCGCTTGCGGCCATCTACATGAACGCGGCGCTGTCCGTGCAGCGCGAGCATCAGGCCCACCACGACGAGCTGACCGGCCTGTCCAACCGCAAGCTGCTGATCCGGCAGACCAACGAGGCCCTGGCCGACGCGGCCAGGTCGGGCACCAGGGCCGGGTTCCTGCTGCTCGACCTGGACCGGTTCAAGGAGGTCAACGACACGCTCGGGCACCCGGTCGGGGACCGCCTGCTCCGGATCGTGGCGCACCGGCTTACGCACAGCGTGCGGCCCGGTGACCTCGTGGCCCGCCTGGGCGGCGACGAGTTCGCGGTGCTGCTGCCTTCGGTGCGTGAGGTCGGCGCGGCCCGCGAGGTAGCGACCCGGCTGCGCGCCGCGCTCTCCGAGCCGATCCGCCTCGAGGGCATGTCGTTCGACATCGAGGCCAGCGTCGGCATCGCCCTCTACCCGGACGACGCGACCGGGTTCGAGCTCCTGATGCAGCACGCCGATGTCGCCATGTACCTGGCGAAGGAGCGCCGCAGCGGGGTGGAGCGTTACGTAGCCGACTCCGACCGCAACTCCCCGGCCCGGCTGGCGCTGCTCGGCGACCTGCGCCGCGGCATGGACCGCGATGAGCTCGAGCTGCACTACCAGCCCAAGGTGATCCTGGAGACCGGCCGGACCGCCGGGATGGAGGCGCTGGTCCGGTGGCAGCACCCGGTGCGCGGGCTGATGGCGCCCGAGGAGTTCATCCCCCTGGTTGAGCAGTCCTACCTGATGCGGGACCTCACGTTCCAGGTCGTGGACCGGGCGCTGGCCCAGGCCTCGGCCTGGCGGCAGGCGGGCCTGCCGGTTCCGGTATCGCTGAACGTGGCCGCGCGCGACCTGCTCGACACCGGCCTCGCGGAGACGATCGGCCGCGGGCTCGAGCGTTATGCGCTGCCGCCGGATGCGCTGCTGCTCGAGATCAACGAGCGGGTGCTGACCAGCGAGCCCGCCTACGCCGCAGCCGCCGTGGAAACGCTGGCCGCGCTCGGGGTGGCGCTCAGCCTGGACGATTTCGGGACCGGCTACTCGTCCCTGGTGCGGCTCAAGCGGCTGCCGGTGAGCGAGGTAAAGATCGATTCGTCGTTCATCAGGAGGCTGCTCCACTCCGCGGACGATGAGGTGATCGTCCAGTCCATCGTCGACCTGGTCCGGGCGCTCGACATCGACTCGGTGGCCGAAGGGGTGGAGTCGGCGGAGGTGGCGGCCGCGCTGCGGGTCATGGGCTGCAAGGCCGCGCAGGGCTGGTATTTCAGCAAGCCGCTCAATGCGGCGTCGGCCACGGCGTGGCTCGCCGAGCGTGGCGTAGCGGTCGTGCAGCCGGCGCCGCTGCCGTCCGGCAGCGGCGCCGTTGGCCCGCCGGGCCCGCCACCCCCTGGCCTGCCCGGTCCCCGGCCGCCCACGTCACCGCCCGGCCTGCCCGGCCCCCGCCAGGCCACCCCGCCGGCGGGCCTGCCGTCGCGAAGGGGGATGGGGAGGTGGGCGGGGGCAGGCAGTTAAAGATTTCGGCCCGCCGCTGCGCGGTCGCTAGGCTTGCCTGCATGCCCATAACGAGGGACGAGGTCGCCCACCTGGCCAGGCTGTCCCGGCTGGCCCTCACCGCGCAGGAACTCGATCACTTCGCCGGCCAGCTGGACGTGATCATCGCGTCGGTCGCGCGGGTGCAGGAGGTCGCCGCCGAGGGAATCCCGCCGACCACCCACGCGCTGCCGGTCACCAACGTGTTCCGTGACGACGTCATCGTGCCGCCGATCGGCGCGGCGGCCGCGCTCGACCAGGCGCCCGCGTCCGAGCAGGAGCGGTTCCGGGTCCCGCGGATCCTGGCCGAGGACTGACCGATGACCCGTGATTCGACGTCCAGCGCGGCGCACAGCGAGCTGACCAGGATGACCGCGGCCGAGCTGGCCGCGGTCATCGCGTCGGGTGAGACCTCCGCGGTCGAGGTCACCCAGGCGCACCTGGACCGGATCGGGGCCGTGGACGAACGGGTACGCGCGTTCCTGCACGTGGCCCCCGGCGAGGCGGTGGCCGCCGCCCGGGCGGTCGACCAGCGGCGCAGCGCCGGAGAACGGCTCGGCCCGCTGGCCGGGGTGCCGCTGGCGCTCAAGGACGTGTTCACCACCACCGACATGCCCACGACCTGCGGATCGCGGATCCTGGAGGGCTGGCGCCCGCCCTATGACGCGACCATCACCCAGCGCCTGCGGCGGGCCGGGGTGGTGATCCTCGGCAAGGCCAACATGGACGAGTTCGCGATGGGATCCTCCACCGAGAACTCGGCGTTCGGGCCGTCGCACAACCCGTGGGATCTGAGCCGGGTGCCGGGCGGGTCTTCCGGCGGCTCCTCGGCCGCGGTCACCGCGTTCGAGGCGCCGCTGGGCATCGGCACCGACACCGGGGGCTCGATCCGCCAGCCCGCGGCCGTCTGCGGCATCGTCGGGGTGAAGCCGACCTACGGCGGTTCCTCCCGGTATGGCGTGGTCGCGTTCGCGTCCTCGCTGGACACACCGGGGCCGCTGGCCCGCACGGTGCTCGACGCGGCGCTGCTGCACGAGGTCATGTCCGGACATGACCCGTGCGACTCGACGTCGATCGACGCGCCGGTGCCGCCGGTGGTGGCCGCGGCGCGGCAGGCGGACGTGAGCGGGCTGAGGGTTGGCGTGGTCACCGAGCTCAGCGGCGAGGGGTACCAGCCGGGGGTCCTGGCCCGGTTCAGCGAGGCCGTGGAGCTGCTCGAGTCGCTGGGCGCCAAGGTTACCGAGGTGTCCTGCCCTCACTTCAGCTACGCGCTGCCCGCGTACTACCTGATCGCGCCCAGCGAGTGCTCGTCCAACCTGGCCCGCTTCGACGGGATGCGGTACGGCCTGCGGGTCGGTGACGACGGGACCCGCAGCGCCGAGGAGGTCATGTCACTGACCCGCGCCGCCGGCTTCGGCGCCGAGGTCAAGCGCCGGATCATGCTCGGCACCTACGCGTTGTCCAGCGGCTACTACGACGCCTACTACGGCAAGGCGCAGCAGGTGCGCACGCTGATCACGCGGGACTTCGACGCGGCCTTCGAGCAGGTCGACGTGCTGGTCTCGCCGACGACGCCGACCACGGCGTTCCCGATCGGCGAGCGCGCCGACGACCCCATGGCCATGTACCTCGCCGACCTCTGCACGATCCCCTCGGACCTGGCCGGCAACGCCGCGCTGTCCGTGCCGTGCGGGCTCGCCGCTGAGGACGGCCTCCCGGTCGGTCTGCAGATCATGGCACCGGTACTGGCCGATGACCGGATGTACCGGGTCGGCGCCGCCGTGGAGGCCGCGCTGGACCGGCGCCGGGGACACCCGCTGCTCGACGAGGCGAAGGGGCTCGGTGATGACTGACCAGGCAGCGCTCGTGTCCTACGACGAGGCCATTTCCCGCTATGACCCGGTGATCGGCCTGGAGACCCACGTCGAGCTGGGCACGGTGTCGAAGATGTTCTGCGGCTCCCCGACCGAGTTCGGCGCCGACCCGAACAGTTCCGTCTGCCCGGTCTGCCTCGGCCTGCCGGGCTCGCTGCCGGTGGCCAACCGGACGGCGATCGAGTACACGATCAGGATCGGGCTGGCGCTGAACTGCTCGATCGCAACCTGGTGCCGGTTCGCGCGGAAGAACTACTTCTACCCGGACATGCCGAAGGACTTCCAGATCTCGCAGTACGACGAGCCGCTGTGCTCCGACGGCTGGCTGGACGTCACGGTCGGCGAGACCGCGGTGCGGGTGGGCATCGAGCGCGTCCACCTGGAGGAGGACACGGGCAAGTCGCTGCACGTCGGGGGGGCCACCGGGCGGATCCACGGGGCCGACTACTCGCTGGTGGACTATAACCGCGCCGGGATCCCGCTGGTGGAGGTGGTGACCAAGCCGGTGCCGGGAACGGGCGCTCTGGCGCCTGTCGTCGCCCGCGCTTACGTTACCGAGCTGCGGGACCTGCTGCGCGCGCTGGGCGTGTCCGACGTCCGCATGGAGGAGGGCTCGCTGCGCTGCGACGTGAACACCTCGCTGGCGCCGAAGGACTCCGGTGCCTGGGGGATCAGGACCGAGACCAAGAACGTCAACTCGCTGCGCTCGGTCGAGCGCGCGGTCCGGTTCGAGATCGAGCGGCAGGCAGCAGTGCTCGACAGCGGCGGCCGGGTCGTCCAGGAGACCCGGCACTTCCATGAGGAGAACGGCACCACCACCCCTGGCCGCAGCAAGGAGGAAGCACAGGACTACCGGTACTTCCCCGAGCCGGACCTGGTCCCGATCGCGCCCTCGCGCGAGTGGGTCGAGGAACTGCGCGCGTCGCTGCCCGAGCTTCCCGCGGCCCGCCGGTCCCGGCTGCAGCAGGAGTGGGGCCTGCCCGATCTTGACATGGCCGCGCTGCGCAACGCCGGAGCGCTCGACCTGGTGGCCGAGACCGTGGCCGAGGGCGCGCAGCCCGGCCAGGCGCGCAACTGGTGGCTCGGCGAGCTGTCCCGCCGGGCCCACGAGTCCGGTACCGAGCTGGCCGCGCTGCCGGTGACCCCGGCCCAGGTGGCCAGGGTCAGCGCGCTGGTCGCGGCCGGGACGCTCAACGACAAGCTCGCCCGCCAGGTCCTCGACGGGCTGCTGGCCGGGGAGGGCTCCCCCGACGAGATCGTAACGGCCCGGGGCCTGGCCGTGGTCAGCGACGACAGCGCGCTGCTGGCGGCGATCGGCGAGGCGATCGCGGCCAACCCGGAAGTGGCGGAGAAGGTCCGTTCCGGCAAGACCGCCGCCGCCGGCGCGCTCCTAGGGGCGGTGATGCGGGCCACCGGGGGCCGGGCCGACGCCAGCCGCGCCCAGGAGCTGATCCTGCAGCGGCTGGGCGGCTCCTGACCGCGCCACACACCCGAGGATTCCATGATCCCGGACTCAAACCGCCCGCCCGCCTCCCCATCCCCCTTCATTTGGTTTGAGTCCGGGATCATGAAGGGGAGCCGGGAAGGTTCCCGGCGCTGAGCCGGTTATACTGGCGTTATGACGTCGCACGCGAGCACGGTGATGATGCCCCGCTAGCGGGGCCACTTCACGCTGCCAGGACGACGTCCGACACGAGGCCCCTCGGGGGCCTCGATTCATGTCGCGGGTCGGAGCCCCCGCCATTTCCCGGAGGTTCCGATGACTGCAGAACGCATCTTCCTCAGCACCACGATCCCGTACGTCAACGCGCGTCCCCACCTCGGGCACGCGCTCGAGCTGGTCCAGGCCGACGTGCTGGCCCGGCACGCGAGGCTCACGGGCGGCCAGGTTCGCTTCCAGACCGGCACCGACGACAACTCGCTGAAGAACGTGCTGGCCGCCGAGGCGGAAGGGATTCCCGTCGCCGAGCTTGTGGGCCGCTATGCCGCGGCCTTCGCCGGCCTGCGCGAGCCGCTCGCGCTGTCGTTCGACGACTTCATCCGCACCAGCAGCGATCCGCGTCACCGGCCCGGAGTGGAACAGCTCTGGAAGACCTGTGCGGACAGCGGTGACCTGTACCTGAAGCACTACGAGGGCCGCTACTGCGTCGGCTGCGAGCAGTTCTACAAGCCGGCCGAGCTGCGGGACGGGCTGTGCCCAGAGCACCTGACCGAGCCCCAGCTCGTGGCGGAGGAGAACTGGTTCTTCCGGCTGTCCCGGTACGCCGATCAGCTGCACGACCTGATCAGCTCGGGCAGGCTCCGGATTGAGCCTGCCGCGCGGCGCAACGAGGTTCTCGGCTTCATCGCGGGCGGGCTCGATGATTTCAGCGCGTCGCGGTCCACGGGGCGGGCCCGCGGCTGGGGCATTCCGGTCCCCGATGACCCGAGCCAGGTGATCTACGTCTGGTGGGACGCGCTCGGCAACTACATCACCGCGCTGGGCTACGGCACCGGCGCCGGGGACTACCCGCGGTGGTGGGCCGGGGCCGACCGCCGGGTGCACCTGGTCGGCAAGGGGGTCCTCCGGTTTCACTCCGTCTACTGGCCCGCGATCCTGCTGTCGGCAGGCGAGCCGCTGCCCACCGACATCCTGGTGCATGACTACCTCACGATCGGCGGGGGCAAGATCAGCAAGTCGGGCGGGGTAGCCGCACCGGGTGCCACTGCCGACCCGGTCGTGCTGGCCAGCCGGTACGGGACCGACGCGGTGCGCTGGTGGCTGCTGCGCGAGGTGCCGCGGGTGGGCGATGCCGACTTCACCCCGGCCCGGCTGATCGCGCGAGCCAACGACGATCTCGCCAATGACCTGGGCAACCTGGTCAGCCGCGTGGTCACGCTGGTGCACCGCTGCCGTCAGGGGACGGTGCCCGGGGACCGCGGCCTGCCGGCCGGGCAGCGGGGCGAACCGCGGGACACCGAGCGTGAGCGGCACGCCCGCGCCGGGCTCACGCTGGCCGCCGCGCGGCAGCAAGTTCCTGAACGCATCAGTGCGGCCCTCGCGGCCTTCGACTTCCGCGCTGCCACCGCGGCGATCTGTGATGTCGTCGACGAGGCTAACCGTTATGTGGAACGGGTCGAGCCCTGGAACCTGGCCCGGGCCGAACGCGCCGGTGACGCCGGCGCAGGGGAGCTGCTCGACGTGTCGCTGGCGCTGCTCGTCGGCACCTGCTCGGATCTGGGCCGGGAGCTGGGTCCGTTCCTCCCGGGTCTCGCCGCGCGCATCCGCTCCGCCTGCGGCTCGGCTCCCGGCGGCTCGGCCGGCCGGCTGCCGCCGCCCCAGCCGGTGTTCCCCCGAATAGGCTGACTGGGACGGGCCGGCGCGGGATGAGCGAGGTGCGATGGGGCGGATCTGGGTGCCGACCGAGCTGCTGGCTACCACGCTGGCCGGGCTGCCCGGGGCGGCCGTGGACGTGGTCGTGCCCGACGGCGGCAGGCTGCCGGAGAGTGCCGCGGAGGCGGAGTTCTACGTTCCGCCGTTCTTCCCGAACGCGGCCGCGGTGGCCGCGCTCGCGCAGCTGCCGCGGCTCAAGGTGGTGCAGACGCTGACCGCGGGGGTGGACCGGCTGCTCGGGCACGTCCCCGGCGGCGCGGTGCTCTGCAATGCACGGGGCGTGCACGACGCCAGTACCGCGGAGTGGGTGGTCGCGGCGATCCTGGCCTCGGTCCGCCAGTTTCCCTACTTCGCCGCCGAGCAGGCCTCGGCCCGCTGGAGCTACCGGTTCACCGACTGCCTGGCCGGCAAGAAGGTGCTCATCGTCGGCTACGGCTCGATCGGCGCGGCGGTCGAGCGCCGGCTGAGCGGCTTTGACGTGGAGGTGCTGCGGGTGGCCAGGACCGCCCGCGGCGGGGTGAGCCCGGTGAGCGAGATCCCGGCGCTGCTGCCGGACGTTGATGTCGTGGTCCTGCTCGCCCCGGTGACCGCCGGCACCATCGGAATGGTCGACGCCGCGTTCCTGAGCCGGATGAAGAGTGGCGCGCTGCTGGTCAATGCGGCCCGCGGCTCGCTGGCCGTCACCGATGCCCTCTGCTCGGAGCTGCGCAGCGGCAGGCTCCACGCCGCGGTCGACGTCACCGACCCGGAGCCCCTCGGCCCGGAGCACCCGCTCTGGGCGCTGCCGAACCTATTTATCACCCCGCATGTCGCGGCCTCCACGCCAGTCTCGCAGCGGACGGCCGCCGAATTCGTGCGTGAGCAGGCACGACGCTTCCTGGCTGGGGAGCAGCTCGCCAATGTGATCACAGGGGAGTACTGATGTGATCACAGATCACTCCTGAAGTTGTCTCCCGGTCTACGCACATCCTCAATCGAGTCGTGACCTTGCGCACGTACAGTGAATCCACATCGCTGATTGCGAGACCGCGTCCAGTACGCCGGCGATCCCCGCAACGCCTGGCGGTGCGGGAAATTCGTACTGGTGATCACGAGCCGCAGCGCCGCTCCTCGTGACGGGACGCGCGCCTGGCCGGCCTAGGGTCCGGCCCGGCTCGATGTTGGTTCCCGGACGCGGCGAAAAGGAGGCTCTGGTGCGGTCGGACGGATCCGGCGGCGCGCGATGAGCCTGGCCATCCTGGGTGGAGTGGCCGGGGCTCTGGTGGCTGCCGCCGCGGCGACAAGCCTGTGGCGCGCGTCGACCCGCCTTGACGCATCCGTTCGGAATGCCTATCGGTGGCTCGCCGCTGCGGCGCTGCTCTGGGGCGCTGGTTTCGTCGCCCAGGAGGCGATGGCGGCCAGCGGCACGGGGACCTCGCTGACCTTCGCTGACCTGCTCTCCCTGCTGGCCCTGCCCGCGCTGGGGGCCGGCCTGGTCGGACTGGCGCGGGTGCGCGGGGAGGCCGGCCGCGACGACCGGCCGGCGGGCCGGGCGCAGGCCCGCGGCGCGCTCGCGCGGCTGGCCGATGCCTGCCTGCTGGCCACCGCCCTGTTCGTCATCGGCTGGGTGACGCTGTTCGGAGCCGAGTACCGCAGGACGGGTGAGTCGGCCGGGGCCTTCGCGCTGCAGGCGATCCACCCGATCGCCGACCTGATCGCGCTCGGCGTGCTGCTGGCGATCGCGGTACGCGCCCGGCGGGCGGGGCTGGCGCCCTATCTGGCCCTGTTCGTGGTCGCCGTGGGCGAATCGCTCGCGGTCGGGGCCAGGATCAGCGGAATGCGGCCGGGGCCCTGGTCGCAGGTTATCCAGCTGGCCGGGTTCTGCCTGCTGGGCGCGGCACCGCTGGTTGCGGCGGGGCGGGCGCGGCCGGCGCGGCGCCAGCCAGGGCCGCCGTGGCCGGATGGGCTGGGCACCGCGACCATGCTGGCCGCGCTGGCGGCGGCCATCGCCGTGGTGATCGCGGTCGGCTGGGCCCTGAACGGCGGGTCCTCGGTCGAACCCGCCGTGGTGATCTGCGGGGGACTCGCCGGGCTGGCGCTGGTGGCCAGGATCGCCGACCTGCTCCGGCGGGAGCGCGCGGCCGCGGCGACCTCGCGCGCGTCGGAGCGGAGATTCAGGGAGCTGGCCGACCGCACCAGCGACGTCGTCCTCATCTGCGACCGCGACGGCATCATCAGGTATGCCAGCCCCGCGGTTGACGAGTACGGTTATTCCCCCGGTGAGCTCGAGGGCAGGTCACTGTCCGAGCTCGTCCATCCGGAGGACAGAGTGGCCGGGGTCAGGACCCTCCGCTCCGCCACCGGCGGCGGGCATCAGCCGGGCAGGTTCCCGTGCCGGGTCAGGTCGGCCGACGGCACCTGGCGCCACGTCGAGTCGGCGGTGTCCCGTTACCGCGACCCGGACGGCCCCGACCAGCTCCTCATCACCGCGCGGGACGTCAGCGACCAGGTGGCGCTGCGCAGGCAGCTCACGTACCTGACCTTTCACGACGGGCTCACCGGCCTGCCCAACCGGGCGTACATGGAGGACCGGGCCAGGGACGCGATCGACCGTGCCGCAACCACCGAGCCCGGCCGCCCGCAGACCCAGGCCGGGGCGATCTTCATCGACCTGGAC
>WNGR01001463.1_pt1 | contig 26446 bp, 20 predicted proteins | sample 5407581 | NCBI WGS metagenome assembly WNGR01 (sample SAMN13153383, study PRJNA577476) | soil metagenome | isolation source: 80 cm soil or saprolite under Garry oak tree replicate 2 | place: USA:California | collected 2016-06-15
GGCCAGTACCTCGGCATGGTGCTCGTCTTCGACGACCTGACCGAGCTCCTGAAGGCCCAGCGCCTGGCCGCCTGGCGCGAGGTCGCCCAGCGAATCGCGCACGAGATCAAGAACCCGCTCACGCCGATCCAGCTCTCCGCAGAGCGCCTGCGTCGACGGCTCTCGACCAACCGGAGCCCCGAGGACAAGCGCCTGCTCGAAGAGGCCACGGGCACCATCGTCGAGGAAGTGGAGGCGCTCAAGCAGCTCGTGGACGAGTTCTCCCGCTTCGCGCGGATGCCCGCCCTCCAGCCCAAGGAGACCGATCTCGGGCGCCTGCTCGAGGGCGTGGTCGTGCTCTATCGCGAGTCGCACCCCGGCCTCGCCATCAAGTCCTCGTTCTCGCCCGACATGCCGGCGGTGGACGTGGATCCCGACCAGATCAAGCGGGCCGTGCTCAACCTCGTCGACAATGCCGTGGAGGCCGTCGCCGGCACCGGCCAGGTCTCCGTCGAGACCATCTGGATGCCGGAGAGCCGCCGGGCCCGCATCGTGGTCGCCGACGACGGCCACGGCATCCCCGCCGAGGACAAGGAGCGGCTCTTCTTGCCCTACTTCTCCACCAAGGCCAACGGCACGGGCCTGGGCCTGCCCATCGTGCACCAGATCGTCACCGATCACGGCGGCACCATCTGGGTCGAGGACACCATGCCCCGGGGCACGCGCTTCGTGGTCGAGCTGCCCGTGGGTCGGCTGGCCGCGACGGCGCCCGTGGAGAGCGCGCCACCCGTGGGGACCGCCTGATGGCCGGCGAGCACATCCTCATCGTGGATGACGAGCGCGCCATCCAGGCCACCCTGCGCGGAGTCCTGGAGGACGAGGGCTATCGCGTGACGGCGGTGGGCTCGGCCCAGGAAGCGCTGTCACGACTGTCCGACGAGGCGCCCGATCTGGTCTTTCTCGACATCTGGATGCCCGGCATGGACGGGCTGGAGACCCTGGCCGAGATCAAGCAGCGGCGCCCGGAGACGGCGGTGGTGATGATCTCCGGCCACGCCACCATCGAGACGGCGGTCAAGGCGACCAAGCTCGGCGCATACGACTTCGTGGAGAAGCCGCTCTCGCTCGAGAAGATGCTCCTCGTGGTCGCCCGCACCCTCGAGCACGCCCGGCTCCAGCGCGAGCACCAGCAGCTCCTCATGCGCGTGGAGCGAGGCCAGGAGATCGTCGGCACGAGCGTGGTCATGGAGGAGCTTCGCCAGCAGATCGCGATCGCGGCGCCGACCAATGGCCGGGTGCTCATCCACGGAGAGAACGGCGCGGGCAAGGAGCTGGTGGCCCGCGCCGTCCACGCGCGCTCCGCGCGGGCGGAGGGACCCTTCGTCGAGGTCAACTGCGCCGCCATCCCCGAGGAGCTCATCGAGTCCGAGCTCTTCGGGCACGAGCGCGGGGCCTTCACGGGCGCGGTGGCGCGCCGGCGCGGCAAGTTCGAGCTCGCCGACGGCGGCACGCTCTTCCTGGACGAGATCGGCGACATGAGCCTCAAGACCCAGGCCAAGGTCCTGCGCGTGCTCGAGGAACAGGCCTTCGAGCGCGTGGGAGGCAAGGAGACCCTCCGGGTGGACGTGCGCGTGCTCGCCGCCTCCAACCAGAACCTCCAGGAGCAGATCGCGGCCGGCCGCTTCCGCGAGGATCTCTTCTACCGGCTCTCCGTCATCCCCATCGAGGTGCCGCCCCTCCGCAAGAGAAAAGAGGACCTCCCCGCCCTCGTCGAGCACTTCATCTCGCTCTTCTCGGCCGAGAACGGCCGGCGGCCCAAGACCATCTCCGTGGAGGCCCTCGCCTACTTCCTTGCCTATGACTGGCCGGGCAACGTGCGCGAGCTCCGGAACATGGTCGAGCGCCTCGTCATCATGGCTCCCCGCGACGTCATCGGCCCCGAAGACCTTCCCCCGCCCCTCCGCACGCGCGAAGGCGGGACGGTCGACGAGGCTCAGAAGGACAAGACCCTCAAGGAGGCCCGCGAGGCCTTCGAGCGCGCCTACATCCTGGGCGAGCTGCGCGCGCACGAGTGGAACATGACGCGCACCGCCGAGCGGCTCGGCATCGAGCGGAGCCACCTCTACCGCAAGCTCAAGAGCTACGGCATCACGCCGCCCAAGCAGTAGACCCCGACCCGCAAGGAGGATCGCATGCGCCGCGTCTCCGTCGTCATCGCCTCGCTCCTGTCCGTCGCGCTCGCCACGGCGGGACCGGCGCTCGCCCAGTCCAAGGAGCCCGTCAAGATCGGGCTCTCCGCCGCCGTCTCCGGCGGCTCGGCCGCTTCGGGCGAGGCCATCAAGCGGGGGCTGCAGATTGCCATCGACGAGATCAACGCCAAGGGCGGCGTGCTCGGTGGCCGGAAGCTCGAGCTCGTCGTCCGCGACGACGAAGGCAATCCGCAGAAGGGCGTCACCATCGCGCGCGAGCTGGTGGAGCGCGAGAAGGTGGTGGCCGTCTTCGGCGGGCTGCACACCACGGTCGCCCTCGCCCAGGTGCCCGTGTGGCACGAGCTGAAAACGCCGTACATGGGCGCGTGGGCGGCGGGCACCAACATCACGCGCAACGGGCAGAGCCCGAACTACGTCTTCCGCGTCTCCGCCAACGATGACTACGTCGACCGGTTCCTGTCCCGGTACGCCGTGGAGACGATGAAGAAGAGCAAGCCCGGCCTCCTCCTCGAGAACACCCCCTGGGGGCAGTCGAACGAGACGGGGCTGACCAAGTGGTTCGGCGAGAAGGGCGTCAAGGCGGTGGGCGTGGAGCGATTCAACTGGGGCGATCCCGACATGAGCCCGCAGCTCCTCCGGCTCAAGAGCGCCGGCGCGGACCACATCGTGCTCGTGGCCAATGCCCCCGAGGGCGCCCAGGTCCTGCGCTCCAAGGCCAAGCTCGGCTGGGACACGGCCATGATCTCGCACTGGGGGATCTCGGGCGGCCGCTTCGCCGAGCTGACGGGCGACCTCTCCGAGGGCGTCACCTTCCTGCAGACCTACACCTTCTTCGGCAAGCAGAACGAGCGCGGGCAGTACGTGCTCAAGATGCTGCGCGAGAAGCACGGCATCAAGGAGCCGGGCGACGTCATCGCGCCCGTGGGCACGGCCAACGCGTATGACGGCCTGCATCTCCTCGCCCTCGCCATCGAGCAGGCCGGCGCCACCGATGGGTCCAAGGTGCGCGATGCCCTCGAGAGCCTGAAGAGCGAGTACAAGGGCCTGATCAAGTCGTACAGGCGGCCCTTCTCGCCCGAGCAGCACGATGCCTTGACGGACGAGGACTACGTCATGGTCGTGTGGAAGGGCGGCAAGATCGTTCCCGTGACCATGAAGTAAGTTGTACGTTCAGCTGCTCGTCACGGGGCTGGCCCTCGGCAGCATGTACGGGCTGGTCGCCCTCGGCTATCACATCACGTGGGCGACGAGCCGCACCATGAACTTCTCCCAGGGCCATGCCGTCATGGCGGGGGCCGTGGTCGCCTACGCGGGCTTCGTCGCCCTGGGCTGGCCCTTCCCGCTCGCGCTCCTCGTCGCCCTCGTCGCCCTCGCCGGATACGGCGCCCTCGTCGAGCGCGTGGCCGTCCGGCCCTTCTTCCTGCGGGCTTCCCCGGCGTGGCTCCTCGCCACCATCGCCGTGGGCATCATCGCGGAAAACGTGGCCCAGCTCACCTTCGGCAAGGATGCCCGGGCCTTTCCCTCGCCCCTCATGCAGAAGCCGATCATGGTCGGCTCGGTGGGCTTCTACCCTCAAGAGCTGCTGGTGCCCGTGGTCGGTCTCGCCCTCATGGGGCTGGTCCAGCTCTTCTATCACCGGACGTCCTACGGCAAGCAGCTCAAGGCGGTGGCCTGGAATCCCGAGGCGGCCGGGCTCATGGGCATCAACATCCCGCGCGCCGTCATGGCCGCGTATGCGCTCTCCGCGCTCCTCGCGGGAATCGCCGGCGTGCTCCTGGCCCCGCTCCTCAACGTGGCGCCGCAGATGGGCACCATCATCGGGCTCAAGGCGTTCGCGGTGGCCATCATCGGGGGCTTGACCTCCGCGCCCGGCATCATCCTGGCCGGACTGGGCTATGGCCTCGTGGAGTCGTTCGTGGCCGGCTATGTCTCGACCCGGGCCCGAGAGATCGTCGGCTTCGGCCTCGTGATCGCCGTCCTCATCGCCCGCCCCTGGGGACTCCTCGGCGAAAAGCCCTCGAGACGGGTGTGAGGGAGCGGATGGGCTGGATCCTGTTGGCCTCTGCCGCAGCCGCGATTCCGTTCCTCACCTCCAATACGTATTATCTCTACGTCGCGATCAGCGTCGGTCTCCTGACCATCGTGACGTCAGGGCTCAATGTCCTCGCCGGCTTCACCGGCCAGACGTCGCTGGGTCACGCGGGGCTCTACGCCTTCGGCGCGTATACCGCGGCCCTCTGCGCCACCCGCGCCGGGCTCGATGAATGGGCGGCCATCACGGCGGCCGTCGTCGTGACCTCCGTGGTGGGCGCCGCAGTGGCCGCGGCCGCGCTCCGCGTGTCAGGCCCCTACCTCGCCATGGTCACGATCGCCTTCGGCATCATCGTCGAAGGCGTGCTGATCGAGTGGGGCTCGGTGACGGGAGGCCCGGGCGGGATCTTCAACATCCCGAAGCCCTCCCTTCGAGCTCACTACTGGACCGTGACCCTCGCGGCCGCGCTCGCCCTCTGGCTGACCGCCAATCTTCGAGGCTCGGGCTGGGGCCGCGCTTTTGTCGCCGTCAAGGAGAGCGAGGTCGCCGCCGAGTCCCTGGGGCTCTCGGCCTACTACGTTCGCATCGTGGCCTTCACCGTCTCGGCCGCCTTCGCGGGAGCGGCGGGCGCGCTCTTCACCTTCGCCAACGGCTATATTTCCCCGGACAGCTTCACCCTCCAGACCTCCATCCTCTTTCTTCTCGCGCTCCTGTTCGGTGGGCTCGGCCGCATCGCGGGTCCGGTAGTCGGGAGCCTCGCCCTCACCCTGCTGCCCGAGCTGCTGACTCGGCTCATCGACTATCGCCTCATCCTCTACGGCACGCTGCTCCTCGTCTCGATCTACTGGCTTCCCGAAGGGGTGGTCGGCGCGGTGACGAGGGCGCGGCGGCGACTCGCCCCTGCCCATTCAGCCCTCGCCTCGTCGCTCGAGGCGAGCGTCTCGGCTCGAACCGCGTCAGCCCTCGCCTCGTCGCTCGAGGCGAGCGTCTCGGCTCGAACTGCGGCACTCTCCCCAGAGGGGAGAGGGATAGATTCAGAGGCAGCGCCCCGCACGGACCTCGGCATCCCTCTCCCCCATCGGGGGAGAGGGCCGCAGTTCGAGCTGAGCGGCGCAGCCGCGATGCGAGGGCTGAGTAGAGCTGAGGGGGCGAGCGCATTGCTGACCGCGAGCGACATCAGCCTGTCCTTCGGCGGTGTGGCCGCCCTCGCCGAGGTGACGCTCGTGGTGGCGCCGGGTAGCATTCACGCTCTCATCGGCCCCAATGGTGCCGGCAAGACCACCCTCCTCAATGTCCTGTCTGGCTACTACACGCCCGGCGGGGGCACCTTTGCCCTCGACGGCCACCAACTGAACGGCCTTTCGCCCTATGTCATCGCGCGGCGCGGAGTCGCGCGCACCTTCCAGACCGCGCAGGTCTTCGGCGAGATGAGCCTCCGTGACAATGTCGCGGTCGGGATCGCGGGTCCGCGACTCGGCTCCGTCCTGGGCGCGCTCGTGGGGACGCCGGCCGCGCGGCGCCGCGAGCTCGAGATCCGGGCACAAGCCGGCGCGCTGCTCCACGCGCACGAGCTCGGCGACCTGGCGGACACGGCAGCGGCCTCGCTTTCCGCCGGGCTCAGGCGGAGGCTCGAGATCGCGCGAGCGCTCGCCACCCAGCCCGTCCTGCTCATGCTCGACGAGCCCGCGGCCGGCCTATCTCCCGTGGAAATCGGCCTCCTGGATCGCCAGCTGACCGCACTGTGCCGGGAAGGCGGGCTCACGGTCATTCTCGTCGAGCATCACATGGATCTGGTGATGACGGTCTCCGATCGCATCACCGTGCTCGACTATGGCCGCGTCATCGCCGACGGCGCGCCTGCCGATGTTCGCCGCGACCCCGCCGTCATCGAGGCCTATCTCGGCGCCGCCCCATGAGCGCGCTCACCGTGTCGGGCCTCGCCGTCTCGTACGGCGCCGTCGCCGCCCTCCACGACGTCTCGCTCGAGGTGCGGCAGGGTGAGATCGTTTCGGTCATCGGGGGCAATGGCGCGGGCAAGACCACGCTGCTCAAGACCATCGCAGGCGTCCTTCGCCCCGCCGCGGGCCGCATCGCGGCCGACGGCCGCGACATCGCCGGACGGCCCTCCTGGTGGGTGGCGCGGCACGGCATCTCGCTCGTGCCCGAGGGGCGCGGGATCTTCGGCGATCAGAGCGTTCACGACAACCTCGTGCTCGGAGCATCGGCGCGTCGAGGAACGGTCAGCGCCGCCGACATCGAGCGCGCCCTCGCCCTCTTCCCCGCACTCGCGGCGAAGCTCGGCAGCCCCGCGGCCAGCCTGTCGGGCGGCCAGCAACAAATGCTGGCGGTGGCGCGAGGGCTCATGGCGCGGCCCCGCGTGCTCCTCCTCGACGAGCCCTCGCTGGGCCTGGCACCCATGCTCGCGCGCGAGGTCTTCGCGGCGATCCAGCGGCTGCGGGCGGACGGCGTGACGATCCTGCTCGTCGAGCAGATGGCCGTGCAGGCCCTGGCCTTGGCCGACCGCGCCTATGTTCTCGAGCGCGGCCGCGTCATCCTCGAGGGATCCGCCCAGACCGTGCGGGAGGACCCCGCCGTGATCGACGCCTATCTCGGGCGCCGTGTATGATGCCATTCGCCATGCGCGCGTTGGATCTCGCGCCCACCGCAATCGAATGCGGTGGGGGGGACTGGGGGAGGAGCGGCGCCGCTCCCCCCCAGTCCCAATTAACACCCGGGCGTGTGACTCGAGTCGGGAGCCTCACGCGCGAGCGGATGCAGCGGGCGCCTGGGCGGAGCGCAGAGGTCCATTCCGTCTTCGAGCGCGCGATCAATCTGCTCTGGTCCGACGGCCGCTTGCTCACGCTCCAGGGGCCGGGACGCCTCGGCGCCCCTTTCGCGGTGGCGCTTTCCCGGCTGCCCGAGGGCGGAGCGGTGGCGCCGGGCATGCGCCTCGATCCCGCGGCCTTCGACTGGGGAGCCGCCGAGACCGTCGACGTCCACATGCCTCCCGGCCCGCTCGGGTTCCCGGTCGACGCGCTGATGTGTCCTCCGGTCGGGGCGAGCATCGCGACTCCTGCTCGGGCTCTCGAGCGCGCCCTCGCCTCGCGCGACGGCGGCGCGGTCGTCGCGGCCGCGCGTGCTCTCATCGGGCTCGGCGAGGGACTGACGCCGGCGGGAGACGACTGCCTGGTCGGGGTCCTGGCCGTTCTCCACCGGCTGGCTCCAGGCTGGCTGTCAGAAGATTCCCGGATCACGGAGGCACTCGCGGCGGCGGCGCGGATTCGAACCACCGACATCGCGCGAGCCTTCCTGCTGGAAGCCCTCGCCCGCCGCTTCGCCGAATCGGTGCTGGCCGTGGTGACCGCGGGATCCGTCTTCTCCGCGAGGCTCGCCGCCGAGCGCCTGGCTCGCGTGGGCGCCACGTCGGGGGCGGACACGCTGGGCGGCATCCGCCTCGCCTGTCGGGCCCTCGAGCTCGGCAGCGGCGCATGACACGAGCGGGCCTCGTCCGGAAGAGCGCCTATCAGGACTCGGTCGCCCTCTTGACCCTCGCGCGCGACCTCCGGACGGCCGCGGGGGTCAGGGAAGTCGCCGCCCTCATGGGCACGCCGGCCAACCACGATCTCCTGCGCCAGTCCGGGCTTCTCACGGCCGAGGCCGAGAGCGCGGGACCGAACGATCTGGTCATCGTCGTCGAGGCTGATTCGGAGAGCCACGCCCGCGCGGCGCTCGCGCGCGCCGAGGAGCTTCTCGCGGCCAGGCAGCAACAGCGAAGGTCGACGGGCGTCTTGCCGCGCACGATGGAGAGCGCGCTCCGTCAGCTTCCCGGCGCCAACCTCGCGCTGATCTCGGTTCCCGGCGCCTGGGCCGCCGCGGAAGCGCGCAAGGCCCTCCGTCTGGGGCTTCACGTGATGCTGTTCAGCGACAACGTCAGCGTCGAGGACGAGGTGGCCCTCAAGCGTTTAGCAAGAGACAAGGGCTTGCTGCTCATGGGCCCGGACTGCGGCACTGCCTACCTGGGCGGCGCGCCTCTCGGCTTCGCCAACGTCGTGCCGCGAGGGAGGATCGGCCTCGTGGCCGCCTCGGGCACCGGCCTCCAGCAGGTCGCCTGTCTTCTCGCTGCCGGCGGCGAGGGCATCTCGCAGGCCGTCGGCGTGGGCGGGCGCGATATGAGCCGCGCGGTCGGCGGGACCATGACCCTCGACGCCCTCGACGCGCTCGGCGCCGATGCGGCCACGGAGCTCGTGGTGGTGATCGGCAAGCCGCCCGGGCCGGAGATCGAGCGCCAGGTCGAGGACAAGCTCCGCGGCCTCGGCAAGCCCGCCGTGGTCGCCCTGCTCGGCGCCGAGCACGGCGTCGGCCCGGGCGAGGGCAAGGTCCGACGGGTCTCCACGCTCGAGGACGCCGCGACGGCGGCGCTCTCCGCGCTGCGGCGCGAGACGTGGACGGCCCGGCCCTTCTCGGGGGACGGCGCCGCCATCCATCGTCGGATCGCGGAGGCCCGCGCGGCGCTGGCGCCCGGCCAGCGGGCGGTGCACGGGCTCTACGCCGGCGGCACCCTCGCCTACGAGGCGATCCTCCTCCTCGAATCGCTCGCGGGCCCCGTCGCGAGCAACCTCAGGCCTCAGGGCGACGGCATCCACCGCGTCATCGACTTCGGCGCCGACGAATTCACTCTGGGGCGCGCGCACCCGATGATCGATCCCGCGTCGCGCATCGAGGCCGTGGCCGCGCTCGCCAAGGATCCCCGCGTCGCTGTCCTGCTCCTCGACATCGTGCTCGGCCATGGCGCCGCGCGGGACCCCGCCGGGGATCTCGCGCCCGCCCTGCGCGCCGCCCGAGAAGCGGCCCGTCGAGAGGGACGCACGCTGCACGTATTGGCGAGCGTGATCGGCACCGAGGGCGATCCGCAGGGATTGGCCGCGCAGGTGGCCAAGGTCGAGGGCGCGGGCGCCTGGGTGCTGCCCTCCAATGCGCAGGCCGCCCGCGCCGCCGCGGGCATCGCGGGAGCGGAGCTGTGATCAGCGACCTGTTCGCCCGGGAGCTCCGCGTGATCAACTGCGGGCTCGAAAGCTTCGCGCAGGAAATGGCGCTGCTCGGGATCTCCGTGATTCACGTCGAGTGGTCGCCTCCGGCGGGCGGCGATCCGCGCAAGGCCGCGCTCCTGGCCGCGCTCGAGGACGAGGACGCGTGACGATCGCTTCCGCCAACCAGATCGTGCTCGGACGACTGACCGGGGCGGAGCCGATCCTGATCGACTGCGGGCCCGCCCGCTCGGTGATGGGGCTTACCGGCCGCACGGTGCTCCACGCGGGACCGCCGCTCGGCTGGGAGACGGCCTGCGAGACCATGAAGGCGGCCATCCTCTGCGCCATCCGTTACGAGGGATGGGCGGCCGACGATGCCGAAGCCCTCGACCTCCTCGTCAAGGGCGAGGTGGAGATCGCGCCATGCCACGCGGCGGGGGCGGCAGGCCCCATGACGGGCATGGTCACGCCCTCCATGCCCGTCTTCCTCGTCGAGGAGCGGCGGTCCGGCGGCCGCGCCTTCGCCACCGTCAACGAGGGGCTCGGCAAGGTCCTGCGCTTCGGCGCCAATGACCCGAGCGTCATCGAGCGGCTGCGCTGGATCGAGGGCGAGGCTGGCCCCCTCCTCGGCGCGGCCATCCAGGCCAGCGGAGGCATCGATCTCCGCGCCCTCATGGCCCAGGCGCTCCGCATGGGCGACGAGATGCACCAGCGAAACATCGCCGCCTCGTCGCTCCTCGCGCGCCTGCTCATGCCCCACCTCGCCCGCGCCGGCAAGGACCAGGACGCGCTTGCCCGCGTGGCCGAGTTCATGGCGGGCAACGACCAGTTCTTTCTGAACCTGGCCATGGCCGCGGGCAAGGCCTCGGCGGATCCGTGCCTGGATGTCGCGGGCTCCACGGTCGTCGCGACCATGGCGCGCAACGGTACGGACTTCGGCATTCGCGTGGCCGGGCTCGGCGATCGCTGGTTCACCGCGCCCGTCAACACGCCGCAGGGACTCTACTTTCCGGGCTTCGGCCCCGAGGACGCCAATCCCGACATCGGCGACAGCGCCATCATCGAGACCATCGGGCTCGGCGGATTCGCCATGGCCGCCTCCCCCGCCGTGGCGGCCTTCGTGGGCGCGGGCGGCTTCAGACAGGCGGTGGCCGTGACGGAAGAGATGGCGGAGATCTGCGTGGGCGAGCACCCGCGCTTCCGCATTCCGGCCCTCGACGATCGCGGCTCCCCCGTGGGCATCGACGTGCGCAAGGTGGTGGAGACCGGCATCACGCCCCTCATCAACACGGGCATCGCGGGACGCAGGCCCGGGACCGGCCAGATCGGAGCCGGCGTGGTCCGCGCGCCCCTCGCCTGCTTCGAGCAGGCGCTCGAGGCGCTCGCGGCGGCGCGCTGATGGCGCTCCCGTTCGATCTCCTGCTGCAGGGCTGCCGGCTTCCCGATGGTCGGATCGCCGACGTGGGCGCTCGCGCAGGGCTCGTCGCCGAGATCGGCACGCTGGCCGGGCGCTCCGCCCATCGAGCCGTGGACTGCGGCGGGCTTCTGCTCACGCCCGGTCTCGTGGACGCTCACATCCATCTCGACAAGGCGCTGCTCTCCGACCGGACGCCCTCCTTGGAGGGCACGGTGGCGGAGGCGCTGCGGGTGACGGGGCACGCCAAGCGCCGCTTCACCGTGGAGGACATCCGCGCCCGCGCGCGCCGGGCCCTCGATCTGGCCGTGCGCGCGGGCACCACGGCCATGCGGAGCCACGTCGAGGTCGATCCCATCGTCGGCCTCAAGGCTCTCGAGGCGCTCCTCCCCCTCAAGCGCGAGTACGCGCCGGCCATCGATCTCCAGCTCTGCGCGTTCGCCCAGGAGGGCATTCTCCAAGCGCCGGGCACGGAAGCGCTGCTCGCCCGGGCTCTGGAGAGCGGCGCCGACCTCGTCGGCGGCTGCCCCTACAACGACACGGACGCCCACGCCCAGATCGACATCGTGTTTCGCCTCGCGCGGGAGTTCGACGTCGACGTGGACTTCCACATCGACTTCTTCGACGAGCCCGAGCACATGGACGTGCTCTACGTCGCCGAGCAGGCCGTGCGCTGGGGCTGGCAGGGGCGCGTCGCGGTGGGGCACGCGAGCGAGCTCGGGGCCCTCGAGCCGGAAGAGCTCGACCGCGCCGCGGCCATCCTGAAGGACGCGGGAGTGGGCGTCATCATCCTGCCCGCCACCGATCTCTATCTCATGGGGCGCAAGGACGCCCGGAATGTCAGGCGTGGCCTGGCGCCGGCCAAGCGCCTGCTCGCCGCGGGGGTCACGGTGGCCGTGGCCACGAACAACATCCTGAACGCCTTCACGCCCATGGGCACGGGCGACCTCGCCCTCATGGGCTACCTCATGACCGCCGCGGCGCACATGGGGACGGAGCGCGATGTCGCGGACATCCTCGCCATGCTGACGGAATATCCGGCGCGGATGCTCCGGCTGCCCGAGCATGGGCTCCGGGTGGGCTCCCGCGCCGATCTCGTGCTCTGGGAGACGGAGCGGGCGGCCGAAGCCGTGACGACCATGGCGGCCCGCCGGCTCGTGGTCAAGGCGGGGCGGCTCTCCATCCAGCACGAGCGGACGTGCACGGAGTTCTGGCGTGAAAGCTCGTGATCGTGCCAGACTGAGATCCCCGACATGGACACGCTCCGCACCCTCGAGATCCTCATCACGTCGCGCACGCCCCTCATCGCCATCGAGACGCTCGAGGAGGAGCGCGCCGAGCAGGCGCTCGAGCGCGTGGCGGGTCGTCTCCGCATCCCGCTCTTCACCTGGACCATGACGCGAGGGCTGCGTCGCTCGGGCGCCGTCGATTCGATCTACGAGACGAAGGAGCCCCTCAAGGCCCTCCGGAGCGTCGCCGAGATGAACGAAGGCATCTATCTGATGAAGGATCTCTACCGCTCGCTCAACGATGCGGCGGTGGTCCGCACGATCCAAGACCTCGCCCACGCCTTCGCGCGCGACCGGCGCGCCCTCGTCATGACCGCCCCCCGCATGGATCTGCCGCCCGAGCTGGCCGGTCTCGCGAGCCTGGTCAGGCTCGAGCTGCCCACCCAGTCGGAGCTCCGCAAGCTGACCGAAGAGGTCTTCGTCAACCTCGCGCGCCAGCACAAGCTCGGGCCGCCGCCCAGCGCGGAGATTCTCGACAAGGTCGCGGCCGCGCTGCGAGGGCTGACCCTGTTCGAGGCGGAGCGGGCCGTGACCCGTGCCGTGCTCGACGACCTCACCCTCGATCCTCGCGACCTCGAGGTGATCGCGGAGATGAAGCAGGAGCGGCTCTCGAAGGAGCGCGTGCTCGACTGCGTGCCCGTGCCCGAGAGCCTGGGTGACGTGGGCGGCCTCGCCGGCCTCAAGGCCTGGCTCGACAAGCGCAAGCGCGCCTTCACCCCGGAGGCCAAGGAGTTCGGCGTGCCCGCCCCGCGCGGCATCCTCCTCCTCGGGGTCCAGGGCTGCGGCAAGAGCCTGGCCGCCAAGGCGGTGGCCAAGGACTGGGGATTGCCGCTCCTCCGGCTCGAGCCGGGCCGGCTCTTCGACAAGTTCATCGGCGAGTCCGAGAAGAACCTCGACCGCGCCCTCGCCACGGCCGAGCGCATGGCGCCCTGCGTGCTGATGATCGACGAGATCGAGAAGGGCTTCGCCTCCGTGGTCAGCTCCGAGTCCGACGGCGGGCTGTCGCGCCGCATCCTCGGGCGGCTCCTCGGCTGGCTCCAGGACCGCTCTGCCCCCGTCTTCCTCGTGGCCACGTGCAATCAGATCGACGCGCTGCCCCCCGAGCTCATACGAAAGGGCCGCTTCGACGAGATCTTCTTCATCGACCTGCCCACGGCCGACGAGCGGCGCCAGATCTTTTCCATCCACCTCGCGCGCCGTCACCGCGATCCCGCGGGCTTCGATCTGGCCGCCCTCGCCGCGGCCTCGGAGGGCTTCAGCGGCGCCGAGATCGAGCAGGCCGTGGTCTCCGCGCTCTACACCGCCTTCGCCCGCGGCGTGGAGATCTCCACCGATCTCATCGTCGACGAGCTGAAGGCGACCAAGCCGCTGTCCGTCACCCGCGCCGAGGACATCGAGGAGCTCCGCGAGTGGGCTCGATGGCGCGCGGTCCCCGCGGCATGAGCACGATGCTCGAGGGCATCAGGGTGCTCGACCTGTCGCGGGTCATCGCGGGGCCGTACTGCGCCACCATGCTGGGCGACCTCGGCGCGGACGTGATCAAGGTCGAGCGGCCTCCCGTGGGCGACGACCTCCGCGTGCTGCGGGGCAAGAACGGCATCAGCGCCTCCTTCGGCGCCATCAACCGCAACAAGCGTGGCATCGCCGTGGATCTCCAGCGCCCCGAGGGCGTGACGATCGCGCTGGAGCTCGCGCGGCGGGCGGACGTGGTCGTGGAGAACTTCCTGCCGGGCGTGGCGGCCAAGCTCGGGGTGGGCTACGCGGCGGTCAGCGCCATCAATCCCGCCGTCGTGTACGTGTCGGTGACCGGCTTCGGCCAGGACGGCCCGCATTCCAGGCGCCCCGGCTACAACACCATCGCCCAGGGGATGAGCGGGCTCATGGCGCTCACCGGTCATCCCGGCGATCCTCCCACCCGGGTCGCCGGCTCCACTTCGGATCTGTCGGCGGCCTGGGTCGCCTTCGGGAGCGTCTGCGCGGCGCTGGTGCATCGCTTCCGCACGGGGAAGGGGCAATACCTCGACGTCAACCTGCTCGCCTCGAGCCTCTCGCTCCTCCCGGACCCGACGGCCATCTTCTTCGACACGGGCGTGCGACCCCAGCGTGAGGGAAATCGCAACCCGGCCATCGCGCCGGGAGGCGCGTACAAGACCAAGGACGGCTACATCAACATCGTGATCATGAACCAGGATCAGTGGGGGCGCTTCTGCAGCGCGCTCGGCGAGCCCGCGCTCGAGAAGGAGCCGCGCTTCGCCACCAACGCGGAGCGCATCTCGCGCTACGACGAGTTCGTGGCCTACGTGGAATCGCGCTTGGCCACGGCGGCCACGGCCGAGTGGATCGAGCGCTTCGAAGCCGCGCAGATCGCCGCGGGCCCCGTCTACGAGTTCCACGAGGTCTTCGAGGACCCCCAGGTCCAGCACCTGGGCCTCGTGGCCACGTTCGACCAGCCCGGGCTCGGCCCCGTGCACGCCCTCCCCTTCCCCACGCGCGCCTCGGCCACGCCCGCCGCCATCCGTCGCCCCGCTCCGCTCCTCGGCCAGCACACCGGAGAAGTGCTCACCGAGCTTGGCTATGCCGAGGATCAGATCAAGCGGCTGGCGGTCGAAGGCACGATCCTCCTCCACCCGTCGCCCTAGAGCTCCCTCTGGCACGCTTGCGGAAGTCGGGGCTTCCGTGTACTGTCGCCTTCGGTCGTCAGAGTCTTCGTCCGTCGATTCCTCCCGCCGGTGGAGATTGAGCGCATGACAGGGCATCCTCCCTCGCGGCTCCGTTGGCCGGGCCCCGCGCGTCTTCTCATCACCAACGCCGGACGCGGCGCGAGCAACAATCTCATCCGAAGCTTGAGGGCCGGAGACCCGTCGCTCGCCATCCTCGGGTGCCACCACGATCAATTCGTCCTGAAGAACTCGGATGCGGACCACAACTACCTGGTTCCACCCGCGGGCCATCCCCGGCGCATCTCGATGCTGCGGCGGATCCTCAAGACGGAGCGTGTCGATCTCCTCGTGCCCACCTCGGACGACGATGTCGTCGAATTCTCCCGTGCCCGGAACGGGCTGGGCCATCACCTGTTCCTCCCGCGGCCAGCCACGATCGAGGCGTGCCAGGACAAGTACGGCCTGAGCGTACGTCTGCGCACTCGTGGCATTCCCGCTCCCCTCACGTATCCGGTGACGAGCCTTTCTCACCTCGGGGCCATCTTCCGGCGGCTCGGTCGGCCGGCGCGAGCGTGGTGCCGCATCCGGACAGGCGCGGGCGCCCTCGGGGCCATACCGGTGGCCAGCGCGGCCCAGGCGAACAGCTGGATTGCGTACTGGCGAGATCTGCGCGGGGTACCCGTCACGTCGTTCACGGTTTCGGAGTACCTCCCCGGGCGCGACTTCGGCTGCCAGAGCCTCTGGAAGGACGGGCAACTCGTGCTGATCAAGACCTACGAGCGGCTGTCCTATCTCGGCAGCGGCAGTCAGCCCGCGGAAGTCTCATCGGTAGCCGCCCTCGCCAAGACCGTCTACGAGCCGCGCGTGGTGGAGGTCTGCGAGGCCGCCATCCGAACGCTCGACGGAAAGGCCTCGGGAGTCTTCAGCGTCGACCTGAAGGAGAATGCCGCGGGGACGCCGTGCGTCACCGAGATCAACGCCGGCCGCTTCTCGTCGGCCACGAACATCTTCGATCTCACGGGGAAACACAACATGGCCGTCACCTACGTGCGGCTCGCCCAGGGCGAGCGCCCGGGGGTGTCGGGAACATATGACGCGGTGGCAGACCATTACATGCTTCGCGACGTCGACACGCTGCCGCGCATGTTCGACGCCGAGCAGTTCTTCGATGCCGTCATCGACGGCCGCGGCTCCGCATGAGCGGGCAGGTAGACTGATCTCCACCAAAGGGGGAACCTGACATGGCGAATCTCCAAGTTCGGCAGACAGTACGGACGGGCAGAACCTTCATACGGATCTCCGCCACTCCGAAATCCCAAAAGACGCGACGGCTGCTCAGCCGTTTCCGGAAGGAGGTCCAAAGCTTTGAGAAGAGGTGGAAAGCGGCGGCCAAGGCCGCGAAGAAACTCGCGCGCCGCTGAGACGGATAGAGACACGATCGTCGAGACCATCGAGATCACGGGAGACCTCGGCAGCCACGCCGTCGAGGCTCTCCGTCTGGAGATCCAGCGCCTGGCCCGTCGTTGCGGACTGGACGTCACCGAGATCCGGATCGAGACGAAAGGCGCGGAGCGGTCAGGCTAGTCCTCGCATCTCGGCTTCCGCCTGGTCGAGCCAGAGCGACATCTCGAGCGATCGGAACGACTCGATGGCGCGGGCGAGATGCCGCTCCGCTTCTTCCCGGCGCCGCGCCTGCCCGTAGAGCCTTCCCAGGCCAAGGTGGCATTGGGCGACGAGGGGACGCATTCCGAGCTCCTCGGCGAGCGCGCGCGCCTGCTCGTAGGCTTCGGCCGCCCGCTCGACGTCCGGAACCGGCTGGTGGGACGCGACCAGCGCCGCGAGCCGGAGGGCATAGGCCTCGCGTCCGCGCTCCTTTCGCTCTCGGGCGAGCGCCAGGGCTTCACGGGCCGTGCGCGCCGCGTCGGCCGCCCGGCCCGCGAGGAGGTAGCCCTCTCCGAGCCGGGCGACCAGAATCGAGTGCTCGCCCAGTCTCCCGATCGAAAGCCCCTGGGTCACCGCCTCCTCCAGAAGGGGGATCCCCTCCGGGCAACGCCCCGACAAGGCGTACGCGTATCCGAGCGGCGAGGCGAGCAGGGGCAACATGAGCGGCAGATTCAGGGAGCGGCATATCTGGAGACCCCGCTCGAGTAATCGGATCGCCGCGACGAGGTCGCTCTTGACGAGGAAAAGCGTCCCCACGCCACAGTAGGCGAAGGCGAGGCTGTACTGGTGGTCGGCGGTCACGGCAAGGCGGATCCCTTCCTCTCCGCAGCCGATCCCCTCGCGAAACTCCCCGCGCTCGGCCAGCTCGTACACGAGATAAATTCGCGAGAATACCGAAAGGCGACCGGCCGAGGCCATGTCCTCCCGAGCGGGATCTTCCCGCAAGGCGTCCACGACCTTCGTCAGCAGCTCGCTCGCTCCCACGAAGTCGCCGGTGGCCCCATAGGCCGGCCCGAGGTGGGTGCCCACGGCGATCCAGAGCGGAATGTCCTCGAGCGCCTCGGCGATGGCCAGCGCGCTCCGCCCGGACTCTACGGCGCGGTCGAGATCACCGATGAGCCGGAAGTACTGGCACATGAATGAGAACACCCAGGCGAGCCGGCGTTGATCGCCCAGCCGCTGGGCGATCTTTTCCGCCTCGGAAAGATACCCGAGGATTGGCGCGAAATCGCCCACCGGATGCAGCGAGTTGCGCAGATCGAATCGGAGATCCACCGCTTGCTCCAGGGTCGCTCCGTCCTCGGGGAGATGCGGGATGATGTTCAGCGCCTGCTCGAAGTAGGCGACCGCCTGTCGATGCGCCGAGCGGGACGCGGCTCGGGCGCCCGCTCGGCGCAGATAGCGCACCGCCTGCGCCCACGCCTCGCCCCGCAGGGCGTGGTGGGCGAGCAGCTCGACCTGCTCCGTGCTCCGCCCGCCGTGCAGCCGCTCGAGGGTCTCCACGATCCGGCCGTGCAGCTCCCGACGCCGGTCTTGGAGGAGGCCGCCGTACGCCACCTCATGCGTCAGCGCGTGCTTGAACGCGTACTCGAGATCGGGGAGGAGATGGGTCTCGTACAGGAACTCGGCGGCCTGGAGGTTGGCGAGCTGCCGCCGCAGCGCCGGCTCGTCCACGTCGGCGATGGCTTGGAGCACCGCGTACGGCACATCCTTCCCGACGACCGCGGCTGACTGGAGAAGCCGCTTCTCCGCGGGAGGCAGGCGATCGATGCGGGCGGCGAGGACCGCTTGAATGGTCACGGGCACTTGGATGGTCCGGAGGTCCCGGACCAGGTGATAGCCTCCGCGCTCGCCGGCGAGATCCCCGGTCTCGGCGAGGGTGCGTACGCTCTCCTCGAGAAAGAACGGATTGCCCTCCGTCCGCTCGATGAGCAGGCGCTTGAGGGAATGCAGGCCGGCGTCGTCTCCGAGGAGGGCGCTCAGCACGGCCTCCGCGCCGGCTCCCGCGAGGGGATCGATCCTCAGCTGCGTGTAGTACGTCCTGTTTCCCCAGGCGTGCTGGTACTCGGGCCGATAGCCAGCCAGAAGGAGCATCCGGGCCGTGGGCAGACTCTCCACGAGACCGTCGAGAAGAGCCTGGCTCTCGGAATCCACCCAGTGAAGATCGTCGAACACGAGAAGGAGCGGCTGCGCCCGGCTCTCCCGCAGCAGGAGCCGCTTGACGGCGTCGAGGATGAGCCGGCGGCGCTGCGATGGATCCAGGACCCGCCACTGCGCGTCCTCGCCCAGCGCGTCGAGGAGGGCCAGGAGCGGGGCCACCGCGGACTCGAGCCCTCGGTCGAGAGCGAGGAGCTTGCCCGTCACCCGTTCGCGGATCGTCCGCGCATCGTCTCGAGCCTCGATCCGGAAGTAGACCTTCAGGAGGTCGATGACAGGCAGATAGGGCGTGGCCCGCCCGTACGACACCGAGCTGGTTTCCAGCGTGAGCCAGTCGCGCGGGCTCGCGACACGCGTGAACTCGTAGAGTAGACGCGACTTGCCTACCCCCGCCTCTCCCACGACCGCGACGAGCTGACCGCGGCCGGCCTGGGCTGCCTCGAGCACCCGCCGGAGCTGGCCAAGCTCGGTCTCGCGTCCGACGAATCGGGTCAGGCCCCCCTGCGCTCGCGCCCGAAGAGACGTCTGGGCGGACGTCGCGTCGATGATCTCGAATGCCTGGACGGGCTCAGCCAGGCCTTTTACGGGGATGGGTCCCAGCGGTTTCACCTCGACATAGCCTTCCACCAACCGCACGGTCTCCGCGGTGAGACGGATGGTATCCGGAGAGGCGAGCTGCTCCATGCGGGCGGCCAGCTGGGTCGTCCGGCCCACGGCGGTGTAGTCCATGTGGAGGTCGCTGCCGATGGACCGCACGACCACTTCTCCCGAGTTCATGCCCACGCGGATCCGGACCTCGATGCCGCGCGAGTGCCGGAGCGCCTCGGAATACCGCTGCACCGACTCCTGCATCCTGAGGGCCGCGTAGCACGCGCGCACGGCATGGTCCTCGTGAGCGAGGGGCGCGCCGAAGAGAGCCATGATGCCGTCGCCCAGGACCTGGTTCACGGTACCCTCGTAGCGATGGACTGCTTCCATCATCTGCTCGAGCACGCGGTCCAGGATGTGACGGGCGTCTTCGGGATCACGATCGGCCAGCAGTTCCATGGAGCCCTTGAGGTCGGCGAAGAGCACGGTGACCTGCTTGCGCTCGCCCTCGAGCGCCGCGCGTGAGGTCAGGATGCGCTCGGCCAGGTGCGGCGGAGTATACGAGCCGGGCGAGGAGAAACGCTCGGCGGGGGCGACATTGAACGCCACTCCACAGGCGCCGCAGAAGGCCGCGCCGGGCGCGACCACGGCGGCGCACTTGGGGCACGTCTCCGCGAAGGAGGCGCCGCAGTGCTCGCAGAACCTCACGCCGTCGCGATTCTGCGCCTGGCACCGAGGACAGATCATGGCGCCTCCGAGTCGTCTGCGAGCAAAGCACCCGCAGCAGCAAAAGCGTAGCCCCGGGTATGAGTCGCGTCAATCAGAGCGTGTCGTTACACGGTAGCGGGAGAGGTCTTGACAGTAGACTCATCGGGACGGTAGAGTAGTCCAGCATCTTGATCGTCTCCTTTAAGCGGACCCTGAGAGGCCCGCAAGGAGCAGGCATGAGACATCTGGAGTGCAGCGCGCTTAGCCCCAAGCCAGGCTTGGGGCATTTTTTTTCCCCGGTGCCCGCGTGACCGCGCCGAAGGAGAAGGCGCAGGTGCTCGACCAGGCGGGACTCGACCGGGCGCTGACGCGCATCGCCCATGAGATCGTCGAGCAGGCGGGCGGCGCCGATCTCGCTCTCGTCGGCATCAAGAACCGCGGAGAAACGCTGGCCGAGCGCATCGCCGAGAAGATCGCGGGGATCGAAAGCAAGCGGCCGGCCGTGGGCGCGCTGGACATCACCCTCTACCGCGACGACCTGGGGAGCCGCGCCGAACAGCCCCGGGTGCGCAGCACCGAGATCCCCTTCTCGCTCAAGGGCATCACGGTGGTCTTGGTGGACGATGTCCTCTTCACGGGCCGGACGATCCGGGCCGCCATGGACGCTCTCATGGATCTCGGCCGTCCGCGCGTCATCCGCCTGGCCGTCCTCGTGGACCGGGGGCACCGCGAGCTGCCCATCCGTCCCGACTACGTCGGCAAGAACCTGCCCACGAGCCGCAAGGAATCCGTGGCCGTCATGCTCCGCGAGCACGACGGCCAGGACCGCGTCGTGATCCAAGAGCCCGAGGAGGGTGAGCCGGAGCCCGCGGGAGGAGCCGCAGCCGAAGGCGAGGCGACCAACAAAGCGGCGAGGCGAGCGAAGATGAAAGATGGTCGGGTCCCCGGCACGCCTACTTCGAGAAACGAGGAATAGCGATGGCCTGGAAGCGCAAGGATCTCGTCAGCATGCAGGACACCGAGGCGGCCGAGATCACCGAGGTGCTCGACACGGCGGAGTCCATGAAGGAGATCGCCACCCGCGAGATCAAGAAGGTGCCCACGCTCCGGGGCAAGACCATCGTCAACCTCTTCTACGAGGCCTCCACGCGCACGCGCACCTCCTTCGAGATCGCGGGCAAGTGGCTCTCCGCCGACGTCATCAACTTCTCCGGCTCGGGCTCGAGCGCCGAGAAGGGCGAGAGCTTCCTGGACACGGCCAAGAACATCGAAGCCATGAGCCCGGACGTGGTGGTGGTCCGCCACAAGGCTCCGGGCGGGCCCGCCCTGCTCGCGAAGCACCTGAAATGCTCCGTGATCAACGCGGGCGACGGGGCGCACGAGCACCCGACGCAGGCCCTCCTGGATCTCCTGACCATCCGCCAGAAGAAGGGCCACCTGGAAGGCCTCAACGTGACGATCGTGGGCGACATCACGCACAGTCGCGTGGCGCGCTCGGACATCCACGCCATGCGCAAGATGGGCATGACGGTGACGGTGGCGGGGCCGCCCACCTTGATCCCGCCCGCCTGCCAGGACATGGGCGTCAAGGTCAGCCACCGCCTCGAGGAGGCGATCGCCCACGCGGATGTCATCATGATGCTGCGCCTGCAGCACGAGCGGATGACGGGCGGCTTCATCCCCTCCCTGCGCGAGTACTCGCGCGTGTGGGGGCTGACGCTCGACCGGCTCACCCACTGCCGGCCCGACGTCCTCATCATGCATCCGGGACCGGTCAATCGCGGCGTCGAGCTTTCCCCGGAGGTCGCCGACAGCCAGTACTCGGTCATCCTCGATCAGGTCACGAACGGCGTCGCGGTGCGGATGGCCGTCCTCTACCTCCTCGCCGGGAGCAGGGCCGCATGAGCCTGCTCCTCAAGGGCGGCCGCGTCGTCGATCCCGCCAGTGGCCTGGACGGCGTGCAGGACGTGCTCGTCACCGACGGCACCATCGCCAAGCTCGGTCGCGGCCTCAAGGCGCCGGAGGGCGGCCAGGTCGTGGACGCCGCGGGCAAGGTCGTGTGCCCGGGCTTCATCGACATCCACGTCCACCTGCGCGAGCCGGGCTACGAATACAAAGAGACCATCGCCAGCGGCACGCGCGCGGCGGCGGCAGGGGGCTTCACCGCGGTGGCCTGCATGGCCAACACGCTGCCCGTCAACGACAACCGCGCCGTCACCGACTTCATCCTGGCCAAGGCGCGCGTGGAAGGCGCCGTGCGCGTCTACCCGATCGGCGCGGTCACGCGGGGCCTCAAGGGCCAGGAGCTGGCCGAGATGGCCGAGCAGGCCGAGGCGGGCTGCGTCGCCTTCTCCGATGACGGCCTGTGCGTGATGAACGCGGAGATCTACCGTCGCGCCATGGAGTACGTGCTGCCCTTCGGCACGCCCATCATCAGCCACGCCGAGGACGAGCACCTCGCCCATCGCGGGGCCATGCACGAGGGGCTCGTCTCGACCGAGCTCGGCCTCGCCGGCCAGCCCTCGGCGGCCGAGGACGTGATGGTCGCGCGCGACATCCTCCTCGCCGAGCTGACGGGCGCTCACGTGCACATCGCCCACATCTCGACGGTGGGGGCCGTGCGTCTCGTGCGCGAAGCCAAGGCGCGGGGCGTGCGCGTGACGGCGGAGGCGACGCCGCATCATCTCCTGCTCACCGACGAGGCCGTGCGCGAGTACGACCCGAACATGAAGATGGCGCCGCCGCTCCGGACCAAGCGAGACGTGGAGGCCGTGCTGGAGGGCCTGCTCGACGGCACCGTCGACTGCATCGCCACGGACCACGCTCCGCACGCGCTGTCCGAAAAGGAAGACGAGTTCGGCGCCTGCGCCAACGGCGTGATCGGGCTGGAGACGGCGGTGCCCCTCCTGCTCGACCGGCTCGTGCGCGGGGGACGCATGGATCTCCCCACCCTCGTGCAGCGGCTCTCGCCCGCGCCCGCGCGGCTCCTGAACCTGCCGGGGGGCAGCCTGGCCGCGGGCGCGCCCGCCGACATCACGGTGCTCGACCTCGAGCGGCCGTGGACCGTCGAGCCCGCCAGGTTCCGCTCGCGCGCGCGCAACACGCCCTTCGCCGGCGCCACCGGCACGGGCGCGCCCGTCATGACCATCGTGGGCGGCAAGGTCGTCTCGCCATGACGCGCGCGCTCCTGGCCCTGGCGGATGGTCGTGTCTTCACGGGCGAGGCCTGCGGCGCCCGCGGCGAGGCGCACGGCGAGGTCGTATTCAACACCTCCATGACGGGCTATCAGGAGATCATGACCGATCCGTCCTATCGCGGGCAGATCGTGTGCATGACGTATCCCCTCATCGGGAACTACGGCATCAATCCGGAAGACGTCGAGTCGCGACGGCCCTGGGTCAACGGCTTCATCGTGAAAGAGGCCTGCCCGTATCCCTCCAACTGGCGCGGGCGCGTCGCCATCGAAGACTACATGCGCGAGCAGGGCATCGTGGGGATCCAGGGCATAGACACGCGCGCGCTCACGAGGCATCTGCGCGATCAGGGCGCCCAGGAAGGCGTGATCTCCACGGTCGAGGTCGACCCCGCGCGACTGGCCGACAGGGCCCGCGCGCTTCCGGGCCTCATCGGTCGCGATCTCGTCAGCGAAGTCACGGTGGACACGGCCCATGGCTGGACGGAGGGTGGCTGGGACATCGCCCGCGGCTACACGCGGCCGCCCACCTCGCGCTTCAGGGTCGTGGCCTATGACTCGGGGATCAAGCGGAACATCCTGCGCCAGCTCGCCTCGCTCGGCTGTGAGGTCGAGGTGGTGCCCGCGGACACACCCGCCGCGGCCGTCCTCGAGAGAAAGCCCCACGGGCTCTTTCTCTCCAACGGCCCCGGCGATCCCGAAGCCGTGCCGTACCTCGTGGAATCGGTGCGCGGGCTCATCGGCAAGCTGCCGATCTTCGGCATCTGCCTCGGCAACCAGATCCTGGGCCTGGCCTTCGGGGGCAGCACCTACAAGCTCAAGTTCGGTCACCACGGCGCCAACCATCCCGTGAAGGACCTCGAGACCGGGCGGGTCGAGATCACCGCGCAGAACCACGGCTTCAGCGTGGATCCCCGGTCAGTGGAGAAGGCCGGGCTCGTCGAATCTCACGTGAACCTCAACGACGGCACCTCCGAAGGCATGCGGCATCGGGAGCTGCCGGTCTTCTGCGTGCAGTACCACCCCGAGGCCTCGCCGGGGCCTCACGACTCCCACTACCTGTTCCAGCGGTTCATAGACCTCATGGATAGGGGAGGCTGATCGCCAATGCCGAAATATCTGATCTCGTATCGCAAGACAGAAGAGACGGGCCAGAAGCCGGAGTGGGCCACCTTCACCACCGAGAGCGAGCTCTCGATGGAGTCCCACGCCGTCAAGGAGCGCGTCGAGAAGCGGATGAGCGTGCTCGGCGAGAAGCTCTGGGGCAACGGGGAGACGCTCTGGATCGGTTCGGGCCGTCTCGACGACGTGCTCTACAAGCGTGAGGAAGCGGCGCCCGAGATCTCCATCGTCTACGGGCAGGTGGAGAGTTGATTTTCGAGCTGAGACGCTGCCCTGCTGTTCGAGTTGAGCGACGGCCCGGCCGGCGCGAGACGAGAGCTGAGTTGATCCCGCAGGCGCGTCCTGCGCGAGTCCAAAAGGAACCCAGTGCCGAAACGCTCTGACATTCGAAAAATCCTCCTGATCGGCTCGGGGCCCATCGTCATCGGGCAGGCCTGCGAGTTCGACTACTCCGGCACCCAGGCCTGCAAGGCCCTCCGTGAAGAGGGCTTCGAGGTGGTGCTCGTCAACTCGAACCCGGCCACCATCATGACCGATCCCGAGATGGCCGACCGCACGTACATCGAGCCCTTGACCCCGGAGTTCGTGGCCAAGGTCATCGAGCGCGAGCGGCCGCAGGCCATGCTGCCCACGGTGGGCGGCCAGACCGGCCTCAACCTCGCCGTGGCTCTGGCCGAGGACGGCACTCTCGATCGCTTCGGCGTCGAGCTGATCGGCGCCAAGCTGCCTGCAATCAGGACGGCGGAGGACAGGAATCTCTTCGGGGCGGCCATGGCGCGGATCGGGCTCGAGATGCCCAAGGGCTTCTTCGCCACCACGGCCGAGGAGGCGAGAGCGGGCGTGCGCGCGGGACGCATGGGCTTCCCGCTCATCATCCGGCCGTCGTTCACCCTCGGGGGCACGGGCGGCTCCGTCGCCTACCATCCCGAGGAGCTCGAGACCGCCGTCAAGTGGGGCCTCCAGCAGAGCCCGGCCGGCCAGGTGCTCGTCGAGGAATCCGTGATCGGCTGGAAGGAGTTCGAGCTCGAGGTGATGCGCGACCTCGCGGACAACGTCGTCATCATCTGCTCGATCGAGAACTTCGACCCCATGGGCGTGCACACGGGCGACTCGATCACGGTGGCGCCCGCCCAGACCCTGACGGACAAGGAGTACCAGCGGATGCGGGACGCCTCCCTCGCCATCATCCGCGAGATCGGCGTGGAGACGGGCGGCTCGAACATCCAGTTCGGGATCAATCCCGCCGACGGGCGCATGGTCGTGATCGAGATGAACCCGCGGGTGTCGCGCTCCTCCGCCCTGGCCTCCAAGGCCACGGGCTTCCCCATCGCCAAGATCGCGGCGAAACTGGCGGTGGGCTTCACGCTCGACGAGCTGCGGAACGACATCACCCGCGAGACGCCCGCCTCCTTCGAGCCTGCCATCGACTACTGCGTGGTCAAGTTCCCGCGCTGGGCGTTCGAGAAGTTCCCGGAGGCGGACCAGACGCTGACCACGCAGATGAAGTCGGTAGGCGAGGCCATGGCCATCGGCCGCACCTTCAAGGAAGCCCTCCAGAAGGCCGTGCGCTCGCTCGAGCAGGACCGCTGGGGGCTCGTGATGGACCCCGCGCCCGCCGACGTCGAGTCGCTGAAGCAAAAGATCCGCATTCCCACGGCGGAGCGCTGCTTCGCGCTCGCGGAGGGCTACCGGCGCGGGATGTCCACGCAGGAGATGCACGAGCTCTCCGCCATCGATCCCTGGTTCCTCGAGAACATCCGCGAGATCGTCCTCTTCGAGGAGACGATCCGCGGGGCGGGCCTCGAGCAGCCCGACGTCCTGCGCCGGGCCAAGCAGATGGGCTTCGCCGATCGGCGAATCGCCGAGCTGGTGGGCGGGAGCGAGGCCGAGGTGCGCGCGGCGCGTCTGCGGGCGGGCATCCGCGCCACCTTCAAGATGGTGGACACCTGCGCCGCGGAGTTCGAGGCGCACACGCCCTACCTCTACTCCACCTACGAGGAAGAGGACGAGGCGCCCCCCACCCCGCGCGAGAAGGTGGTGATCCTCGGCTCCGGGCCCAATCGCATCGGCCAGGGCATCGAGTTCGACTACGCCTGCGTCCACGCCGCCTTCGCCCTCAAGGAAGCGGGGGTGGAGGCGATCATGGTCAACTGCAACCCGGAGACGGTCTCCACCGACTACGACACCTCCGATCGCCTCTACTTCGAGCCGCTCACCTTCGAGGACGTGATGAACATCGTGGAGCGCGAGCGGCCCCGCGGGGTCATCGTCCAGTTCGGGGGCCAGACGCCGCTGAAGCTCACCGTGCCGCTCGAGCGCGCCGGGGTGTCCATCCTCGGCACCCCGCCCGACGCCATCGATCGCGCCGAGGACCGCCAGCGCTTCGCGGCGCTCCTCGCCGAGCTCGGCCTCCAGCAGGCGCCCGGCTCCACCGCCCGCTCCTACGAGGAGGCGGAGCGCATCGCCCAGAGCATCGGCTACCCCGTGCTCGTGCGCCCGTCCTACGTGCTGGGCGGCCGGGCCATGCAGATCGTCTACGACCGCGAGGACCTGCAGCGCTACATGACGGAGGCGGTGCGGGTCAGCCCCGAGCATCCCATCCTCGTGGACAAGTTCCTCGAGGA
>WNGR01006361.1_pt1 | contig 26429 bp, 24 predicted proteins | sample 5407581 | NCBI WGS metagenome assembly WNGR01 (sample SAMN13153383, study PRJNA577476) | soil metagenome | isolation source: 80 cm soil or saprolite under Garry oak tree replicate 2 | place: USA:California | collected 2016-06-15
TGAACTGACCAGACGCGGCCAGCTTCTGCTCCGCCTGGATGAGCACCTGCGGATCGCTCCACGCCGTGCCGGGCAACCGGAACAACACGCTCGTCGGTGACGCCGACAGCGTCGGGAAGTGCTTGGCCTGCAGGTCGGCGCCGGCCGCGGAGTCACTGCCGGACGGCGCGGCCACCCCGCCACCGAACCCGGACGCGGTGTAACCGAGCGAGGCGATCGCCAGGCCGCCGAACAGCACCACACCCGCGACCAGCGTGACGACCGGCCGCTGCACGATCCGCGACGAGATCCGGCCCCACACGCCGGCCCCGCCGACACCGGTGCGGATCTTCGTCGGCCAGAACACGGCCTTGCCCAGGATCGCCAGCAGTGCCGGCAGCAACGTCAGCGCGGCGATCAGCATCACGCCGATGCCGATGGCCAACGGCACGCCGAGGTCGGCGTAGAAGCTGAAGCTGGCCGCCAGCAACGAAACCAGCGCGGCTATGACGGTGATGGCGGAGAACGTCACCGACTCGCCGACCCTGGCCACCGCCCGCACGATGGCCTCACGTGGCACGAGCCCCCGGCCCATCTCCTCGCGCACCCGGAACATCAGGAACAGGCCGTAGTCCGTGCCGGCGCCCAGGATCAGCACGATCATCAGGAACTGCGCGATCGGCGACACCTTCAGCCCGGCCTGCGCGGCCGCGCCCACGAGCGGCCCGGACAGCGTGACCACCAGGAACGCCGGGATCAGCGTGACGAACGGTGCCAGGATCGAGCGGAAGATCAACAACAGCAGGATCAGGATCAGCCCGACCGACAGGTACTGGATCTGGTTGCCGGTGTTGCCCGACGACGCCTGGTTGTCCACCTGCGCCGCCACCGCCCCGGACAGGTGCGCCTGTAACCCGGCGGGCAGGCTCGCTGCCGTGATCGCCGAGCGCAGGTCCTTCACCACGGGCGCCTCGCCGTTCGGTCCCCCGCCGAACGTGACAAGGGCCTGGAGTTGCGCGGCCTGCAAGTCCTTGGACTGGCCGCCGTCGCGCACCTGCACCACGCCGGAGACCTTGGCCAGGTCGGTCCGCAGCCGGTCGATGGCCTGCTGGTCGGTGGCGGTCAACTGGCCGCCGTCCCGCGCGATGATCACCGGGATCGGCTGGACACCGGACCGCTGGAACGCGCCCGCTAACACCGCCGCGTGCGAACTCGGCGCGCTGGCCGGCAGGAAGTCCGCGTTGTTGCTGTTGGTCACGCTGGCCAGCGACGGCAGCAACTGCACGGCCGCGACCGTGCCCGCCAGCCACACGACCACCACCAGCCACCGGAACCGAACCGAGAACCGGCCGATCGCGGCGAACACCGCACCTACTCTGCCGGTCCCGTGGCCGTCCTCGCCGCCGGTCCCCACCGGCGTCCCCTCGTCGGTCGTGCGCATGCTCGGATCTCCCTAGGTCAGCATGTGGGTGATACCCCTACCGCGGGAACATCCTGACTCGCCGGCCATGCCGACGCGTCCACCCACGGGTGGGTCTTGCGGTACGCAACCGCGGCGTACGCCACCCGCACGTACCACGAAAGTCGTACGCGACGTCCCACCTGCGGTGGATGGCAGCACTGCCCCCGAGCGGAGAGTAGCCGACCCAAGCTGAGAGTTCCTGAGAAGGATCAAGGGGGGTTGGAGACGCAGATCATCCCGCTCTCCCAAGGACACGCGCTGACCTGGCGCGCGTGCTGACCCCAGAGACGAACGCAGCATCGGCCACAGCGGCAACCAACTCGATAGGGCAATGCTGGGCGGGACCGCCTGTCGCTATCTTCAATCTGCCGTAGATCAGGTAGTGTTTCGAGCCAGTCAGTATCAGGCGCTGTCATGGGTGTATGTCGTGGCGGAAGCAACTAGGGAGGTGGCATGTGGATCGGCGTCTGATCGCACTTGAGGTCGAGAACTTTCGCAGTCTGCGGAAGATCACTCTCCCATTGGGTCCGCTCAATGTACTGGTAGGGCCCAATGGGGCGGGTAAGACCAATGTGCTGGATGTGTTCCGCTTTCTTGCCGACGTGATCCGCACCGACTTGGAACCCGCACTCGCACTGCGCGGCGGCTTCGATCAGGTGGTGTTCCATGGGGGAGACCAACCACCGGCCACCATCCGAGTCAAACTGAAAGCGACCTGGACCAGCAACAGCGGCATCACCGCTCCGGATGAATACGACCTCAGGATCACCAGGCGCCGACAGAGCTTGACCCGAAACGAGAGCTTTCAATTCAAGAGGACTCAGGGGCGAGGTCGTCGCATCACTATCTCCGGTGCCAAGATCAGCTTCTTGAATACTTCGGCGGGCCGGGCCGAACCAGTCGATCGGACAATCGGCATCCGACGGCTGAGCAGTGGCCTATCCACACTGCCTCGCCTATCCGATGACGAAGGCGGCACCGAGGTCAGCACTATAGCTGAGCGACTGGCTTCGTTTCGGGTGTTCGACGTCCACGTGGATTCGGCCCGTCAGCCAGCAAGGTTTCCCCGTGGCGACTACGAGGCGCTCGATGAAAACGCTGAGAATCTGGCGGCTTTCCTGCTCGCGCTGCGCAGCCAGAATCAGGACGCCTGGGATCGACTGGTCGCTGACGCTACTGCCGTGTTGCCGCAGTTGGATGACATCGATTTCGAGTACCCGTCGGGCGCGGCCCGCGAAGTCGTAGTGGTCCTGCACGAGCGGGGCCTGCGTCAATCGACCCAACTGGCGGACGCGTCTTTCGGCACAATTCGCCTGCTGGGCCTGCTTGCGCTACTTTACGACCCCAGGCCACCAGCGCTGACTTGTGTCGAGGAGATCGACCACGGCCTACATCCACAGGCACTGGAACTGTTGGTAGAACGCCTACGCGAGGCAAGCGAGCGCACCCAGTTCCTGATCGCCACACACTCGCCGGCTCTGGCGGACCGTCTAGCACCGCACGAATTGATCGTGAGCGAGCGTCGCAATGACGGTTCATCGGCTATCCCATCGCTGTCAGTTGGCAACATACGTGAGATCATCGAGCGAAGCCAAGGCCTACCGCTCGGCGAGCTATGGTTCTCCGGCGCTTTGGGTGGTGATCTGTGAGGCGAGGTGGGACCAGTGTGCGGGCTACGAAGAAGCCTGTCGTTGTACTCGCCGGAGAGGATCGCAATGACCGAAAGAGCTTGCGTATCCTGCTTGAGGCATTTGTGCCCGAAATGCGTGGCCGCATCGTAGAGATTTCCGATAAGGTCCGCCTGCGCCAGGCCAATGGCCACACCCTCGATGAACGGGTGGATGCCCTGGCCAACAAGGTTTCGGCGCGAGCGGCCCGTGAGCACGCCGATGTCGCGTGCGTATTCGTGCACGAGGATCTCGATGCCGTCGATGGGCCCGAATATCAGACCACGCGCAAACGAGTGCAGGCCGCTTTGGATCGACGTTTCCATAGCGCACACTATATGTTGGCGGTATGGGAGGTCGAAGCGTGGCTACTTCTGTTCCCGGAGGCCCTGACTGCGTTCAACAGGTCCTGGAAGATTGGAAATAAGTATCGCAACAAGGATACAGGTCTTCTGGCTGATCCAAAGGCGCTGTTGGCCAACGAAACGAATAGTGGCCCGCGATCATACCGTGAGTCGGATGCACCAGAAATCCTTGCGAAGGCCATCGCCCTTGGCTGCCATCTGCACACTTCGGGATCGAACAGGTCGTGGTCACGTGCTGTTCAAGATGCGGACCAGTGCGGTAGCAGCCACCTTGTCAAGAAAAAGTGACCGTCGGCGCTGGATCAACTCAGCTGGCGGCGCAGGGAGTCGCGGAACTTGAAGTCCGGGGCAAGGATCTCGTCCACGATCCCGTCGTCCCACCGGTTCCACGCCCGCTCGTAGAACGCCTCGACGAGTCGCTCGATCACGTGTTCTGTGGGAAGCCCAGGTTCACGCCGCCGTGCGACGGGTCGAGCCAGCGGCTGGTGACGACCTTGGCCCTGGTGAAGAAGTGCACGCCGTCCGGGCCGTAGGCGTGCGAATCGCCGAACAGGGAGTCCTTCCAGCCGCCGAACGAGTAGTACGCGACCGGGACCGGGATCGGGACGTTCACGCCGACCATGCCGACCTCGATCTCGTGCTGGAAGCGCCGGGCCGCGCCACCGTCGTTGGTGAAGATGGCGGTGCCGTTCCCATATGGGTTGGCATTCACCAACTCGATGGCCGCGTCGTAGGTGGGCACCCGGACCACCGACAACACCGGCCCGAAGATCTCGTCGGTGTAGACCGACATGTCGGGCGTCACGTGGTCGAACAGCGTTGGGCCCAGCCAGAAGCCTGCCTCGTCGCCGTCCACGTCGTGGCCCCGGCCGTCCACCGCCAGGGTCGCGCCCTCCGCGACGCCGGTGTCCAGATAGGACACCACTCGGTCGCGATGTGCCGCCGTGACAAGGGGTCCCATCTCGCAGCCGGGGCGGCGGCCGTCGCCGACGTGCAGCGACGCGATGCGCGAACGCACCCGGGACACGAGTTCGTCACCGGTCGGGTCGACGGCCACCACCACCGAGATGGCCATGCACCGCTCCCCCGCCGACCCGAAACCGGCGGACACGGCCGCGTCGGCGGCCAGGTCCAGATCGGCGTCGGGTAGCACCACCATGTGGTTCTTGGCGCCACCAAGGGCTTGCACGCGTTTGCCGTTGCCGGTGCCACGGCCGTACACGTACCGCGCGATCGGCGTCGACCCGACGAACGACACCGCCTTCACCTGCGGATGATCCAGGATGCGGTCGACGGCGACCTTGTCGCCGTGCACCACGTTGAACACCCCGGCCGGCAACCCGGCCTCCGCCCACAGCTCGGCCAGGAAGTTGGCCGCCGACGGGTCCTTCTCGCTTGGCTTGAGCACCACGGCGTTGCCGCACGCGATCGCGTTGGGCGCGAACCACAGCGGCACCATGGCGGGGAAGTTGAACGGCGAGATGATGCCGACCACGCCAAGAGGCTGGCGCAACGAGTACACATCGACCCGCGTCGACGCGTTCTCGCTGAAGTCGCCCTTGAGCAGTTGCGGGATGCCACACGCGTACTCGACCGACTCCAGCGCCCGCTGGACCTCGCCGGCCGCGTCCGACAACACCTTGCCGTGCTCGGCGGTCACGATCGCGGCCAGGTCGGCCTTGCGCTGGTTGAGCAGTTCCCGGAAGCCGAACAGCACGTTCGACCGGGCCGCCAGCGACGCGTGCCGCCAGGTGCGCCATGCCGCCGACGCCGCCGCGACCGCCTGGTCCACGTCGGCCTCGGTGGCGAAGTCGACCTGGCTCGCGACCTGTCCGGTCGCCGGGTCGTAGACCTTCCCGTTCCGTTCGGCGACCCCGCCCCACGGCTTGCCGTCGATCCAGTGGGTGATCCGGTTCATCCGACCTCCTCGCTGGCGCTCGTCGGCGCATTCGCGAACGGTCCTGTGCCTATTGATTCGCTCGCAAGCTCGCTCATTGCTTGAGCTCCTCGTCGACCACCGCGATGGACTCGGTCAGGATGCCGATGGCTTCCTCGGCCTCGTCCTCGGTGAGCGTCATCGGCGGCGCCAGCCGCAACACGTTCCCGTACAGGCCGCCCTTGCCGACCAGCAGGCCGCGCGCCTTCGCCGCCTCGGACACCTTCGTGGTGGCGGCCGCGCTCGGCTCGTTGCCCGGCCCGACCAGTTCGACGCCGATCATCAGGCCCTTGCCACGCACGTCCCCGACCACATCGTACGCGTCGGCCACGTCGCGCAGGCCGCCGATGATCCGGTCGCCGAGCTTGGCCGCATTGTCCTGCAAGTCGTTGTCCAGCAAGAACTTCAGGGTCGCGTTGGCGGCCGCGGTGGACACCGGGTTGCCACCGAAGGTGGAGATCGAGTTGGCCGTCAGGCAGTCCATCAGCTCGGCCCGCGCGACCACGCCGCCGATGGCGAGGCCGTTGCCGAGGCCCTTGGCGAACGTCATCGCGTCCGGTGTCACGCCGTGTGCCTGGATGCCCCAGAAGTGTTCACCGGTCCGCCCCCAACCGGTCTGCACCTCGTCGGAGATGAACAGCACGCCGTGCTCGTCCAGCACCTCCTTGAAGGCGGCGAACAGCCCGTCAGGTGGCACGGAGAACCCACCGACACCCTGGATCGGCTCGGCGATCATGCACGCGATGTCCCCGGCCGTCGTGGTCTGGATCACGTCACGCAGGTCCGCGACGCACGCGGCGATGTAGTCGGCGTCGGACAGGTCGCGGAACGGGTCGCGGTAGCGGTAACCGCCGTGCACGTGGCTGACGTTGAACGGCCGCAACGACGTGGCCGACCAGCCCCGGTTGCCGGTGATGGCGACCGTGCCGAAACCACGGCCGTGGTAGGAGTTGCGCAGCGCGAGCACCTGGTTGCTGCGGCGGTACTGGGTGGCCAGCATCAGCGCGGTCTCGTTGGCCTCTGTACCGGAGTTGGTGAAGAACACCTTCGCGTTCGGGATGCCGGACAGCTCCGCGATCTTCTCGGCCAGCTCGACCTGCTGCCGGATCAGGTACAGCGTCGACGTGTGCAGCACGCCGGTGTCCAGCTGCGCCCGGATCGCGTCGCTGATCTCCTTGATGTCGTAGCCGATCGCGTTGGTCAGGATCCCGGCGAAGAAGTCCAGATAGGTGCACCCCTCGGCATCGGTCACCCGCCGGCCGTCGGCCCGCACGATCTCGATCGGCTCGTCGTAGTAGAGGGCCAGCCAGTTCGGCAGCACGGTGCGGTGCCGCGCCAGCAGCTCGGCGTGCGTCATCAAGTCCTCCCTGGGACGGGTGCGCTTGCCCTTGAGTGTGGCCAGGCGCGACCGGCCACCGCCACGGACACTGTGTATCCGAAACCAGCCGGTTGGATTACGTTGTGCACACCCTTGGAAGGAGCCCGATGTACCCGACCGTCGCGGACGTGCTGGCACTGCCGGTGATGCGCCGGGGCCGGCCGACGCTGGTCGCCGGCCGGGGCGGCACGGACAACCGGGTGCGCTGGGTGCACGCGGCCGAGGTGGCCGACATCGCGCACCTGTTGCAGGGCGGCGAACTGGTGCTGACCACCGGCATCGCCCTGCCGGACGACAATCCGGCCCTGACCAGGTACGTCGACGAACTGGCCGGCGTCGGCGCCGCCGGTCGGTCACCGAGGCGGTCATCGCGCTGATCCGGGATGCTCAGCTTGCCGAGTTGCGGGCGGCTGAGCAGGTGCACGAGACGTTCACGGCGCTCACCGTGTCCGGCGCCGAACCGGCTGAAGTCTTGCGTGAGGTGGCCCGTTCTGCGCGGCTGCCGGTGGTTCTGGAGACCCTGTCGCACGATGTGCTGGCTTACGACTCGGCCGGCACCGATCCGACGACGCTGCTGGCCGACTGGCGTGCCCGGTCCAGGGCGGTCACCGTGCGTGAACGCACTGGGTACCACGCGCCGAACGGGTGGCTGGTCACGGTCGTCGGGGCTCGTGGTGACGACTGGGGGCGGCTGGTGTTGCTGTGTCCTGAGCAGCCGCTGCATCCGCAGGTCGTGGTGGTTGAGCGGGCCGCTTCGGCGTTGGCTGTGCATCGGCTGCTGGCTCGGGATCGGGAGACTCTGGAACGTCAGACACATCGCACTTTGCTTACCGAGTTGCTGGTTCCTGGTGCTCTGCCTGCTGACCTGACCACTCGGGCGGCTGCGCTGGGTATTCCGTTGGAGGGCCGCACTCTGGTGGGTATTGCGGTTCGGCCGCGTACCGCTGCTAGTCCGGCGCCTGCGCTGGCTGCTCAGGAGTTGTTGCGGGACTTGGCTGATGCGACTGTATTGGCTGCTCGGCGGGCCTCGGTTCCTGCGTTGGTTGGGGCGGTGGATGATACGAGTGTGCGGGCGTTGATCACTATTGATCTTTCGTCGGTTGACGCTACGTTGCGTCGGTTGGCTAAAGGGATTCATGACGCTGTCGAGCCGAATCCTCGGGCTTTGCCGGTGGTTGTTGCTATTGGCACGACTGTTGGGTCTGTGGTGGATGCTCGTCGTACTTTGGTTGAGGCTGCTCATGTTGCGCAGGCTGCGCTGCGTGGTAATGATCGGCGGGATTATCATCGGCTGGCTGATGTTCGGTTGCGTGGTCTGCTTCATTTGTTGCGGGAGGACGAACGGCTGGTCGCGTTTGCTGAGCGCGAGTTGGGGCCGTTGTTGGCTCGGGACTCGGCTGCTGGGAGTCGGTTGGTTGAGGCCTTGCGGCATTACTGTGAGCATGGTGGTAACAAGTCGGCCGCCGCCACTGCCGCACACCTGTCCCGTACGGCCTACTACCAACAATTGGCCCGAATCGAGCAGGTACTCGGCGTGTCCCTTGAGGACCCGGAGTCGATGCTGTCGCTGTACGTGGCCCTGCTGGCCGCAGATTGACTAGCGCCGGTACTCGGCCAATCTCGGCCACACCCCAGCACCGAGAGCCGGGTCGACCAGGTATCGGCTCTCGTTGGCTGCCGCTTCCTGACTGACCGCGCGTGCCTGGGACAGCGCGATGATCGGGTCGAACGCGTCCTGCTTCGCCGTGCGCAGCTGGGCTGTCGCGCCGGACAACAACGTCGGAACCAAAACCATGACAACCAGCGCAACTACCGTCGCGCCGGCGATGGCCGGGTTCAGCCGACGACGTAACCGGCGACGCAACACGACCTGCGCGTAGACCAGGGCGGCGACCAGCAAGATGCCGATCACGATCACCCAGACCTCAGCCCACGTCGCCAAGGACCGGTCCTGCGCGTAGGTCGCATTCAGTGCGGTCCGACTGGTGGCGATCAACAACTGCGTGTCGCCGAGCAAACCGGGCATCAGCGCGGTGGCCTGCCGGTACACGGCCAGCGTGGCGGGCGAGGGCTGGCCGGCCGGGCCGGCGTTCAGGGACAACGCCTCGCCGGCCAGTGCTTGATACTGGCCGAAGCGGTCCAGGATCGACGTGACGCCGTGGGCCACCGTCGGATCCGTGCCGCCGATCGCGGCGACCTGTTGCAGGTCCGCGTCGGCCGGTGAGCGGCCCTGGGCGTAGACGTCGAGGGCGTGCTTGCGGTTGTCCGACAGACCGGCGTCGTTGCCGACCAGGAGCACGTTCGCGACCTGGGCATCCATGTTCGACAGCGCAACGTAGAGATCAGCGCTTGCCGCGACCTGCGGTGCGGCGCGCTGGCTGAGCTGGTCGAAACCGCCCCGTAACGAACCGACAACCGAAGCGACCACGATGCCCAGCACAATCGCCGGCAGCAACACGGCAACGGCACACCACCGGATCGCATTCGGTGTGCTCAGCTTCCCCCGGACACCAGCGGCACCGACCGCGACAGCCACCACACCCGCACGCTGGCGACGGCCGGACACAGCTTGATCAAGATCTGCACAACCGCACGCGAACATCGCATGACCAGTCGAGTCGGTGGTCCGGACACTGTGTACGTGTAGCCCACGAACGGTGGACACAATGACAGTGCCCTTTTCGGGCCCGTCAGTCGACCATTCCCGGATGCGACCACCTGGACGGGGGTAACCCATGCCGACCCAGATCACCCACCCGGACGGCAGAGTCGAACTGACCGATCCGTCGGTCATCGCGGACAGCCAGTACGCCAACCCCGAGCTCGCGCCCGTGCCGGTCGCGAAACGCACCTGGCACACCTACAACTACGCGGCGCTGTGGGTCGGCATGTCGCACAACCTGCCCACCTACGCGCTGGCGGCGGGTCTGATCGCCATCGGCATGAACGCGTGGCAGGCGCTGATCACGATCGCGCTGGGCAACCTGATCGTGCTGGTCCCAATGCTGCTCAACAGCCACGCCGGCACCAAGTACGGCATCCCGTTCCCGGTGTTCGCCAGGGCGTTCTACGGTGTGCGCGGCGCGAACGTGGCCGCACTGCTGCGGGCGTTCATCGCGTGTGGCTGGTTCGGCATCCAGACGTGGATCGGCGGCGAGGGGATCTACGAGATCATGGGCAAGCTGGCCGGCAACGGCTGGCTGCACGCCGGGCAGTTCTTCGGCGAGCCGTGGACGCTGTGGCTGTCGTTCGCGGTGTTCTGGGTGATCCAGGTCGGCATCATCTGGCGCGGTATGGACACGTTGCGGCGGTTCGAGAACTGGGCGGCGCCGTTCGTGCTGATCGTGTTCGTGGCGCTGCTGGTCTGGATCCTGGGCAAGGCGGGCGGGTTCGGGCCGCTGCTGTCGCAGCCGGGGTCCTTGGGCTGGGGCAGCGCGTTCTGGAAGGTGTTCCCTCCGTCGCTGATGGCGATGATCGCGTTCTGGTCGACGCTGTCGCTGAACATGCCGGACTTCACCCGCTTCGCCCGCAGCCAGCGCGGCCAGCGGACCGGGCAGATCCTCGGCCTGCCGACCACGATGACGTTCTTCTCCGTGTTGTCCATCCTGATCACGTCCGGCACGATCGCTGTCTATGGCAGTGCGATCTGGGACCCGATCCAGCTGTCCGCCAAGTTCTCCAACCCGGCCGTCGTCATCCTCGGCCTGGTCACCGTGCTGGTGGCCACCGTGTCGGTGAACGTGGCGGCCAACGTGGTGTCGCCGTCGTACGACTTCTCCAACGCCGCACCCCGCTGGGTGAGCTTCCGGACCGGCGGGATCATCACCGGGGTGGTCGCGGTGCTGATGCAGCCGTGGCGCCTGCTGGCCAACCCACACGTGTACATCTTCGTGTGGCTCGGCTTCTACGGCGGTCTGATCGGCGCCGTCGCCGGGGTGCTGGTGGCCGGGTACTGGGTGATCCGGCGGACCCAGCTCGACCTGGTCGACCTGTACCGGGCCGGCGGCGGGCGCTACTGGTTCAGTGGCGGGTGGAACGTGCCGGCCGTGGTGGCGACCGTGGTCGGCGCGCTACTCGCGGTGGGCGGTGCGTACTCCGCGCCCGGCCAAGGCCCGTTCCCGGCGGACGGCCTGATCCCGATGCTCAAACCGCTCTACGACTACAGCTGGGCGGTTGGTTTCCTGGCCGGTTTCGTGGTCTATCTGGTGCTGTCCCTGCCGGTACGCAGCAAGGCCCCCGCGCCGCTGACCCCCGTGGTCGCGACGCAGGAGTGACATCGAGAACGAGGGAGACGCGACAGTGGCAGAGATCGTCAGGGCCGGCCTCGTCCAGCAGGCCTGGACCGGGGACAAGCAGTCCATGATCGAGGCGTCGGTGCGTGCGATCGAGACCGCGGCGTCGGCCGGCGCCCAGGTGGTGTGCCTGCAGGAGTTGTTCTACGGGCCGTACTTCTGCCAGGTCCAGGACGCCGGCTACTACTCCTACACCGAGTCGATCCCCGACGGGCCGACGACGCACCTGATGTGCGAGCTCGCCCGGCAGCACGGCGTGGTGCTCATCGTGCCGATCTACGAGGTGGAACAGCCCGGCGTCTACTACAACACGGCGGCCGTGATCGACGCGGACGGCCGGTATCTCGGCAAGCACCGCAAGAACCACATTCCGCAGGTGAAGGGCTTCTGGGAGAAGTTCTACTTCCGGCCCGGCAACCTGGGCTACCCGGTGTTCGACACGGCGGTCGGCCGGATCGGCGTCTACATCTGCTACGAGCGGCACTTCCCGGAGGGCTGGCGGGCGCTGGGACTGGCCGGTGCGCGGATCGTGTTCAACCCGTCGGCGACCAGCCGTGGCCTGTCCCAGTACCTGTGGCGGCTGGAGCAGCCGGCAGCGGCGGTCGCAAATGAGTTCTTCGTCGGCGCGATCAACCGGGTCGGCATAGAACCGTTGGGCGACAACGACTTCTACGGCCAGACGTACTTCGTCGACCCGCGTGGGCAACTCGTCGGCGACCAGGCGTCGGACACGAAGGACGAGGTCGTGGTGCGCGACCTGGACATGGACACGCTGGCCGAGGTGCGGGACCTGTGGGCGTTCTACCGCGACCGCAGGCCGGAAACCTACTCGTCGCTGGTGCAGGACTGAGGCGACGATGACCATTCTGATCAGCGGCGGCACGGTGCTCACATCGACCGGCTCGATCGAGGCCGACGTGCTCGTCGACGGCGAGACGGTCGCCGCGCTGCTCGAACCGGGCCGGGAGACCCCGGCGGACCAGGTGTTCGACGCCACCGGCAAGTACGTGCTGCCCGGCGGCATCGACGCGCACACCCACATGGAGATGCCGTTCGGCGGCACCCACTCGGTGGACACGTTCGAGACCGGCACGCGGGCCGCGGCCTGGGGCGGCACCACCACGATCATCGACTTCGCCGTGCAGGCCAAGGGCACGTCACTGCTGTCCACTCTGGACCGTTGGCACACCAAGGCGGACGGCAACTGCGCCGTCGACTACGGCTTCCACATGATCGTCTCCGACGTCAACGACACGTCGTTGAAGGAGATGGAGTCGTGCATCGACGCCGGGGTGAACACCTTCAAGATGTTCATGGCCTATCCGGGCGTCTTCTACGCCACCGACGGCGAGATCCTGCTGGCGATGCAGCAGGCCCAGCGTACCGGCGGCCTGGTGATGATGCACGCCGAGAACGGCATCGCCATCGACCAGCTCGTCGCGCAGGCCGTCGCGTCCGGCCGGACCGCGCCGGTCGAGCACGGCCTGACCCGCCCACCGGAGCTGGAGGGCGAGGCGACGTCCCGTGCGATCGCGCTGGCCAAGGTCACCGGCGCGCCGCTCTACATCGTGCACCTGACCGCGTCACAGGCTCTGGAAGCTGTTGCGGTTGCGCGGAACACCGGCCAGAACGTGTTCGCCGAGACGTGTCCGCAGTACCTTTATCTGTCCATTGAGGACCTGGCGAAACCGGATTTCGAGGGCGCCAAGTACGTCGCGTCTCCCCCGCTGCGACCCAGGGAGCACCAGGCGTCGCTGTGGCGGGGACTGCGGACCAACGACCTGTCCGTGGTGTCCACCGACCACTGCCCGTTCTGCTTCAACGAGGGCGGCGAAGGCGGCAAACAGTTGGGGCGCGGCGACTTCTCGAAGATCCCCAACGGCATTCCCGGCGTCGAGCACCGGATGGACCTGCTGCACCAGGGCGTGGTGGCCGGCGAGCTGTCGCTGTCGCGGTGGGTCGAGGTGGCGTCCACCACACCGGCCCGGATGTTCGGGCTGTACCCGCGCAAGGGCACCATCCAGCCCGGCTCGGACGCGGACATCGTGATCTACGACCCGACCGCCACCCAGACGCTGTCGGTCGACACGCACCACATGAACGTGGATTACTCTGCGTACGAGGGCATGCGGATCACCGGCCGGGTCAAGACCGTGCTGTCGCGGGGCCGCGTGGTCGTCGACGACGGCGAGTACCACGGCAGCGCAGGCCACGGGCGGTTCCTGTCCCGCGCCCTGTCGCAGTATCTCAACTGAAGGGGGACCACTGTGGACTTCGGCATCGTCCTGCAGACAGACCCGCCGGCCAGCGCCGTCGTGGACACCATGCGCGCGGCCGAGGGGCTGGGTTTCCGCTACGGCTGGACGTTCGACTCGCACGTGCTGTGGCAGGAACCGTTCGTGATCTACTCGCAGATCCTGGCGGCCACGAAGTCCATCATGGTCGGCCCGATGGTGACCAACCCGGCCACCCGGGACTGGTCGGTGATCGCGTCGCTGTTCGCCACGCTGAACGACATGTTCGGCAACCGCACGGTCTGCGGCATCGGCCGCGGCGACTCGGCCCGGCGGGTGATCGGCCAGCAGCCGGCCACCCTGGCCACCCTCGGCGACGCAATGCGCGTGATCAAGGAGCTGGCGGAGGGCCGCTCGGTCGTGCACCACGACACGCCGGTCCAGATCCCGTGGGTGCGCAACGGCAAGCTGGAGATCTGGATGGCGGCCTACGGGCCCAAGGCGTTGAAACTGGTCGGCGAGCAGGCGGACGGTTTCATCCTACAGACCGCCGACCCGGACATCGCGCGCTGGACCATCGGCGCCGTCCGAGCCGCGGCCATTGCCGCAGGCAGGCCGGCGGACGCGGTCACCATGTGCGTGGCCGCGCCGGCCTACGTCGGCACGGACCTGGCCCACCAGCGGGACCAGTTGCGCTGGTTCGGCGGCATGGTGGGCAACCACGTGGCCGACCTGGTGGCCAGGTACGGCACGTCCGGTCCGGTGCCGCGGGCGCTGACCGACTACATCGAGGGCCGGGCGGGCTACGACTACAGCCACCACGGGCGGGCCGGCAATCCGTCGACGGACTTCGTGCCCGATGCCATCGTGGACCGGTTCTGCCTGGTGGGTCCCGAATCGGCACATGTCGAGCGGTTGCAGGAGTTGGCGTCGCTCGGTGTCCAGCAGTTCGCGGTCTACCTGATGCACGACCAGCAGGAGAAAACCCTGGTGGCGTACGGCAACGACGTCATCCCGGCGGTGGGTTGAGCGCCTGCTCGCCGGTCTGGCCGTCGACGCTGTGCTGCAACTACGGGCCGGGGTGTGTCCCGGGCAGCACGAATCAACAGGGAAACACCAAACCGGCAAGACTCGCCACGGCAACCGATGGCTGTGCGGGGCCGTTAGGCACCGCCGCTATGGCCGCCTCCCGCAGCAAAGACACCTACCTGGCTGCCCGCTACCGGCGCCTGGCGCCCCGGCTGGGCAAACAGAAAAGCCATCGTGGCCCTGCAACACACCATCCTCACTGCTGTCTGGCACATGCTCACCACCGACACCGACTACCAGGACCTGGGCGCGGACCACTTCACCCAACCCGACCCACAAACCGCGATACGCCGGATCATCCGCCAAGCCAACGCACTCGGCCTCACCGTCCGATTCGACCCCATCGAACCAGCCGCCTAACACCAGCCAGGCGGCCCCCTTCACCCTATTTTCGAATCAGTCGATCTTGGAAGAGCACGCCGCCGCATTAACCGGACCTGTGGACAACTTCGTGGGCCGCCGCATTTCGCAGCTCAGGGGCCGGGGATCCCCCCGATTTCCATTCTATTCGATCTTGAGCGGGGACGCGGTTCGATTCGCGCGGGTTGTGGACAACTGGAGCGCCGGTCGAGTATGCGGTTATCTGACCGGCGCTCGAAGTATTCGCTGTGGTCAGCGGATCGGACGGGTGCGGCCGTCCCAGTTGCTGGCGAGCAGGCCGGGCAGCAGGTCGGCGAGTTGTTCGGGGTAGACCGTGTCCGGTGTGGACTTCAGTTCGCGGCGGGTCCACCAGCGGTGGCCGTCGATGGTGTCGGTCTCCAACTCGGTAAAGCCGTCGTGGCGCACGGCGGCCACGTCCGAATAGGACACCCGCATCAGGAAGAACCACTCCTCGCTGTGGAAGGTCTCGCCTTCGAACGGGAACGTGACCCTGCGGACCCAGGCCGGGCCGACGAGCTGGTCCTCGGTGGCGCGCAGTCCCGTTTCCTCGCGCAGTTCACGGACGGCCGTGGCGCGCAGGTCCTCGTCGTTCTCCACGCCACCGCCGGGCGTGAACCAGAACATCGGGCCCGGCTCGCCCGTGTCGCGGCCGTGCAGCAGCAGCACCCTGCCGACCGGGTCGGCGAGTACCAGCCGGGCCGAACGGCGGCGGGACAACGCGACCGGAGCCGCGGCCGGGTCGGGCTCGGCGATCTCGAAATACTCCGGTCGTACCGCCGTGCCGGCCAGTCGCAGCCAGCGGACCAGCCGGCGGCGGCGCAACGCCCTGGTGTCGCGGACCGCGTCGTTGTGTACCCGGCGGGCCAGCACCACCCGCTGCTCCGCGTCGTCGAGTTCCTCGGCCAGTCCGACCGGGATCGTGGCGCGGTCCAGTTCGCCGAGCAGCCGGGACAGCTCGTTCTCGGCGGCCTCGCGCTCCCCCCGGTCGGCCAGTTCGGCCCGGTCGGCGGCGGCGCGCAGCGCGTCCGCCGTGGTCTGGGGCACGCAGCCGGCCGCGACCACCGTCCTGGCGACCACGGCCCGCCGGGCGAGTGCGGCGTCCATGCCGGCCCATGCCGCGTCGGTGCGCACGTGCAGCCGGTCCAACCGGGTCGCGGTGCCCAGCAGCCACGGCCCGAGCACCAGTGCGACGAGCAGCACCACGACCAGCACCACGACGACTGCCTGGCTCATCGATCAATTCTCCCCGGCCTCGTGCACCCGCCCGGGAGTGGCCGCGATCGCCGTCTCGTAAACCCGCAGCACCCTGGTGGTCAGCACCGACCAGTCGAACGCGGCGACCCGTTTCTGGGCCGCCGCCGCGAGTTCGGCCCTGCGCGCGGGATCGGTCAGCATGACTCGGATGGCCTCGGCCAGTGCCGCCTCGTCGTGCACGGCGGCCAGGATGCCGAACGCGCCGTCGTCCAGAACGCGGCGGAACGCGTCGATGTCGCTGGCCACCACGGCGGTGCCGGCGGCCATCGCCTCGGTCAGGATCACGCCGAAACTCTCGCCGCCGGTGTTCGGCGCGCAGTACACGTCCATGCTGCGCAGCGCCTGCGCCTTGACCTTGTCGTCGGCCTGGCCGAGCAGCACGATGCGGTCGGCAAGTTCCTGGCCGGCCGCCGCGCGCAGGTCGTCCGGGTCGCCCCGGCCGACGACCAGCAGTTGGAGGTCCGGGAAGTCGGGCACCAGCCGACGCAGCGCGCCGAGCAGCACCGCCATGCCCTTGCGTGGTTCGGTGAACCGGCCGACGAAACCGACCGTGCCGCCCGTGCGCGGGTAGCCGATCAACGGCTCCGCTTCGGCGAAGAAGCCCACGTCGACACCGTTGGGGATCTCCACGGCGTCGCCGCCCAGGTGTTCCACCTGCACCCGCCTGGCCAGCGCGGACACCGCGATCCGGGCGGTGATCTTCTCCAGGAACGGTTGCAGGATCAGCTGGAACGCGCTCAGCGCGCGCGACCGGGGTGTCGACGTGTGGAACGTCGCCACGATCGGGCCGTCGGCCACCATCAGCGCGAGCATGGACAGGCTGGGCGCGGTCGGCTCGTGCAGGTGCAGCACGTCGAAGTCGTGGTCCCGGATCCACCTGCGCGCCTTGGCGAAGGACCGGGGACCGAAGGACAGCCGGGCCACCGACCCGTTGTACGGGATGCCCAGCGCCCGGCCGGCCGGGGTGACGAACGGCGGCACCGGGCTGTCCTCGTCGGCCGGGGCCAGCACGTCGACCTCGTGCCCGAGCCGGCGCAGCGCCCTGGCCAGGTCCATCACGTGCGCCTGGACACCGCCGGGCACGTCGAGCGAGTACGGGCAGACGATGCCGACCTTCATGCCGGGTCCAATACCAGTTCGGCCAGGTCGGCCAGCCACAGCTTCTGGGTCATGTGCCAGTCGGCCGGCCGGGCCGCGATGTCGCCCGCGAACACGTCGGCCAGCGCCTGCGTTGCGGCGGGGACACCCGCCTTGTCGGCCACCCGGATCGGCGGGTGGATCCGGAAACCCCAGCCGTCGTCGGTGAACCAGCTGCCGACCGGGAGCAGCGCGGCACCGGTCCGCGCGGCCAGCAGCGCCGGGCCGCCGGGCAGCCGGGCCGGTTCGCCGAAGAACGTGACCGATATGCCGGCCGAGGTGAGGTCCCGGTCGCTGACCAGACAGATGATCTTGTTGGCGCGTAGTCGTTGGGACAGCACGATGAACGGGTGCCGCTCGCCGCCGGTCAGCGGCAGGATCTCGAAGCCGAGCGACTCCCGGTAGGCCGCGAACCGCCGGTACAGCGACTCCGGCCGCAGCCGCTCCACCACGGTGGTGAAACCGCCGTAGCGGCGCGCGACCCACAGCCCCGACACGTCGAAGTTACCGGCGTGCGGCAGCGCGACCACGGCGCCACGCCCGGCGGCCAGCGCGGCGTCCAGGTTCTCCCGGCCGTGGATGCACGGGTCCACCCGCTCGTACATGAGGTCCGGGTTCATCGCCGGCAGCCGGAAGGTCTCGCACCAGTAGCGGGCGTAGGACCGCAGGCCGGCCCGGACCAGCTCGTCCAGTTCCGCCTCGCCGGCCTGCGGCACCACCCGAGCCAGGTTCCGGCGCAACTGCCGCGCACCCGGTCCGTCGCGCCGGGCGGCCCGGTCCGCGCCGAGCCGGAACGCCGTGCCCGCGACGCCGGCCGGCAGCAGCCGCACCAGCCGCCAGCCGGCGCCGAAGGCCAGGTCGGCCAGCTTGCCGGCGAAGGTCGTCACGAACCCACCTCGCTAGCGCTCGGCGGTCTCGCGACCAGGGTCCCTGCGCTGATTGGTGACTCCGCAAGCTCCGTCACCTCGTGGCCTCCCGGTTGTCCGACTCCAGCGCGCGTGCCGAACGCCACACCGCGACCAGCCGTTGCCCGACCGTGATCATGGCGAGCACGGCGAGCAGCAGCAGCGCCACACGCGCGGCGTAGGGCACGCCGAGGCCCTGGATGGCGGTGCCGAGCAGCGCGATGATGAACCGTTCCGCCCGCTCGACCAGCCCGCCGTCCGCGTCCAGCCCCTCGGCGTCGGCCCGTGCCTTGATGTAGGAGATGACCTGCGCGCAGACCAGGCACACCAGGGCCGCCGCGCCGGTCAGCCGGTCACCGGCCACCACGAACGCCCACCAGGTGATCGCGCCGAACAGCACGCCGTCGGCAATGCGGTCGCAGCTGGCGTCCAGCACGGTGCCGAACCTGGTGACCCGACCGGCCGTGCGCGCCATCGCGCCGTCCAGCAGGTCGAACAGCACGAACACGGCGACCAGCGCACTGCCCAGGAAAAGCTGGTTCAGCGGAAAGAACACCAACGCGCTGACGACGGTGCCGATCGTGCCCAGGACCGTCATCGTGTTCGGGGTCATGCCGGCACGGACCAGCCACGCGCCGACCGGATCGGTCACGCGGGCCACGGAGGCGCGGGCGAAGATGTTGAGCATGACGCTGTGGTGCACCTGCCGGTAGGGGTCACTGGCCTCGGCAGCGTATCCGCCCAGATCGTCCGGCCTCGACCAGACTCGGCGGCGGCGCTGCTCAGGGAATCCAGACCCCGGCGTACGGATCCGGCCCGGACTTGCGGATTGTGGCGCAGATCTCACCGAGTTGATTGATCTGTTCGTCGGTCAGGTTGTCGAACAGCAGGGACCTGACCTGCTCCACGTGGCCGGGTGCGGCGTCGGCGAGCACCGCGAAACCGGCCTCGGTCAGCACGGCGAAGGCGCCACGCTTGTCCGACGGGCAGTCGCGCCGCTCGATCCAGCCCTCGGTCTCCATCCGTGCCACTGCGTGCGAGAGCCGGCTGCGGGAGAATCGGTTGCGCTCGGCCAGTTCACTCATCCGGAGTGTTCGGCCGGGTGCTTCGGACAGCGAGACCATGATCTCGTAGTAGGTCGCTGGCATGCGGGAATCGCGCTGGAGCTGGCGTTCTATCTCGGTGTCCAGCATCCGGGACGCCGCGAGGTAGTTGCGCCAGACGCGCTGCTGCTCCTTGCTCAACCAGCGGACCTCTGCCATGTGTGTCACTCTACCCCCGTGGTTGAAAGCTCAACCATGTAGTGCTAGGTTTCAGTTGAAAGTTCAACCTCAAGATAAGGAGATCTGGCCATGAGCGCAACGCCTGCCGGCTACGTCGCCGGAACGTGGAAGGCCGACCTGACCCACTCCGATGTGTCGATCACCGCACGGCACTTCATGGTCAGCAAGGTCCGCGGGCACTTCAACGACTTCGCCGCCACGATCGACACAGCCGAGAACCCGCTGGACTCGTCGGTCACCGCGACCATCCAGGCCGCGACCATCGACACCCGCAACGAGACGCGGGACAACCACATGCGCAGCCCGGACTTCCTGGACGTCGGCTCGGGCGTCGGTCCTGCGTAGCGACTTCGACATGAAGTACAACCCGATCATGGAGACCGGCGGCGCGGTGGTCAGCGACAAGCTCGACGTCCGCATCGAAATCGAAGCCGTCCTCGAAAAGCCGGAGGCCTGACCGAATCCGGAACATGGCAGAGCCGAACTCGCCAACTCGCGAACGGCCCAACCATTCCCGGCAAAGTCGATAACCGCCCAGCACCCACGCTGGAACGGCCATCAAGCCCCTAACCTGCGACTTCGCCGCCCGGAGGCAGCCCCACCACTCCACGGGGGGCGTCCCCTTTCAAACCTACCGCTTGTCAAGTCACGAATGGTGGGGTTACCGGCGAGTTGTGGATGGATTGATTGTTGTCCACAGATGTGCTGATCCACCGAGCGCGTGGACTCACGGCGCTGGCGTCGCTGCCCAAGCGGCGGCCAGCGCCGTCCACGTTTCGCCGAGTAGTTCCGGCAGAACCTTCGTATGGCCTATTACCGGCATGAAGTTCGCATCGCCGCCCCAGCGTGGCACCACGTGCTGATGTAGGTGTGCCGCTATACCGGCACCGGCCACCACGCCCTGATTCATGCCGATGTTGAAGCCGTGTGGTACCGAGACCTGTCGGATTACGCCCATTGCTCGTTGGGTGAACTGGGCCAACTCGACCGTCTCCTCGGGTGTCAGGTCCGTGTAGTCGGCGATGTGTCGGTAGGGCACCACCATCAGGTGGCCGGGGTTGTACGGGTACAGGTTCAGTACCGCGTACACCAGGGCTCCCCTGGCCAGGATCAACGCTGCCTCGTCCGGTAGGTCGACGATCTGGCAGAACGGGCAGCCATCGGGGTCCGAGCCGACCGGCTTGTCGGCGCCACGGATGTATGCCATCCGGTGCGGGGTCCAGAGGCGCTGCAACGCGTCCTGAACCCCGACTCCCTCCTGCGCCACCAGGTCCGGCCCGGTCGGGTCCGGGCGTTCGGCGGCGATCACTGACTCCATTCCGCGATCCTAGGGCCAGTGGCCCCGGGACTCAGGCCAGCACGGACCGTAGCGCGTCCGCCGTTGGCGAGTCGTTCTCGCGGCGCTCGATCCACGAGACGATCGCGGCCACGGCGTCGGCTACCGGTACGCCGTTGATCTGGCCGCCGTCGCGGAAGCGGAACGAGACCGCGCCGGACTCGACGTCGCTTGCGCCGGCCAGTAGGAGGAATGGCACCTTTTGGGTGGTGTGGGTACGGATCTTCTTTTGCATCCGGTCGTCGCCCGCGTCCACGTCGACTCGGATCTGGTGGGCGCGCAACTGCTCTGCCACTGCCGTCAGGTGGGCGACGTGGTCTTCGGCGATCGGGATTCCGACCACCTGGACCGGGGCCAGCCATGCTGGAAAGGCGCCGGCATAGTGTTCGGTGAGGATGCCGAAGAAACGTTCGATCGAGCCGAACAGGGCGCGGTGGATCATGACCGGCTGCTGGCGCGAACCGTCCGATGCGGTGTACTCCAGCTTGAACCGTTTGGGCTGGTTGAAGTCGAGTTGGATGGTGGACATCTGCCACGTCCGGCCGATCGCGTCCCTGGCCTGTACCGAGATCTTCGGGCCGTAGAAGGCCGCGCCGCCGGGGTCGGGCACCAGTTCCAGACCGGAGTCCTCGGCGGCCTGGCGCAGGGTCTCGGTGGCCTCCGCCCACTCCCAGTCCTCGCCGATGAACTTGTCCGAATCGCCTCTGGTGGACAGTTCCAGGTAGAAGTCCGACAGGCCGTAGTCGCGTAGCAGGTCGAGCACGAAGGCCAGCAGCGAGCGCAACTCGCCGGGCATCTGTTCCTTCGTGCAGTAGATGTGCGAGTCGTCCATGGTCAGGCCGCGGACCCTGGTCAGGCCGTGCACCACGCCGGACTTCTCGTATCGGTACACCGTGCCGAACTCGAACAGCCGCAGCGGCAGTTCCCGATAGGACCGCCCGCGTGAGCGGAAGATCAGGTTGTGCATCGGGCAGTTCATGGCCTTGAGGTAGTAGTTCTCACCCTCGAAGGACAACGGCGGGAACATCGTGTCCGCGTAGTAGGGCAGGTGGCCCGAGGTGTGGAACAGGCCTTCCTTGCTGATGTGCGGCGTGTTCACGAACTCGTAGCCGGACTCCTCGTGCCGGCGCCGGGAGTACGTCTCCAGCTCGCGCCGGATGATCCCGCCCTTCGGGTGGAAGACGGCGAGACCCGATCCGAGCTCTTCTGGGAAGCTGAACAGGTCCAGCTCGGCGCCCAGCCTGCGGTGGTCGCGGCGCTCCGCCTCGGCCAGCAGCGCCAGGTGCTCGTCCAGCGCCTCCTTGGACTCCCATGCGGTGCCGTAGATCCGTTGCAGCTGTGGGTTGTGCTCGTTGCCGCGCCAGTACGCGGCGGCCACCCTGGTCAGCTTGAACGCCGGGATGTGCTTCGTGGTCGGCACGTGTGGGCCGCGGCACAGGTCGCTCCACAGCCGCTCGCCGCTGCGCGGGTCCAGGTTGTCGTAGATCGTCAGCTCGCCGGCTGCGTCGACTTCCATGACCTCTGATGAGTCCACATCGCTCTTGAGGTCGACCAGTTCCAGCTTGTACGGCTCGGCGGCCAGTTCCTGCTTGGCGGCGTCGATCGAGTCGACCACGCGACGGGAGAACCGCTGCGCGCCCTTGACGATCTGGTTCATGCGCTTCTCCAGCGACTGCAGATCGTCCGGCGTGAACGGCCGGTCGGTGTCGAAGTCGTAGTAGAAGCCGTCCCGTACCGGCGGACCGATGCCCAGCTTGGCGTCGGGGAACTGCTGCTGCACGGCCTGCGCGAGCACGTGCGCCGCGGAGTGCCGGATCACGGCGCGGCCGTCGTCGGTGTTGGCGGCGACCGCCTCGACCTCGACGTCCTCGTCGGGCACCCAGGACAGGTCACGCAGGTGGCCGCCGAGTTCCCGGACGACCATGACGGCATCCGGGCGGTTACCTGCGGGTTTCGGTGTGCCTAGGAGTGACCGGTCAGGACGGCGATCGTGCTGGCGGTCACCAGCACCACGAGTGAGCCGCGCAAGAACGTGCGGTCCTGCACGTCCGGGCCGCAGTCGTTGCCGACGCTGCCGGGCATGCCGGTGCTCGTGACGGTCCGCCCGCTCGTCGGATCCAACAGCAGCAGCTTGGCGTCCGCCGCACAGTTGTACGGGTTGGGCCCGAGGGTGTGCCGGATCAGGTAGAGGTGGCCGTCCGCGATGGCCGGCAGGTCCGCTTCCTGGGGGAACACCCACTCCTGCTGCCACAACTCGTTGCCGGTGTGCAGGTCCAGTGTGGTGACCTGGATGCCGGACGCCCAGGCCAGCCGGGTGCCGTCGGTCACGGTGGTCTCCGGCTCGAACGGGTCGATCGTGGTCCACAACTGGGCGCCGCTCGCGGTGGCCAGTGCGACGTACCGTTGCTCCTGCTGGGCCAGCACGACGTCGCCGCGCACGAACACCGGTCCCAGCTGGCCGGCGACCGTGCCGCGCACCAGGTCCAGCGGGCTGGACCAGCGTTGCCGGCCGGTCAGGTCGTAGCCGACGACCCGCTCGCTGAGCAGGTGCGGATTCGGGAAGCCGGCGCTGACGCACTGGTCGAGCACGTAGAGGCCGCCCGCGTCGGCGCCGGCGCCGCGCAGCCGGCAGTTGGGGCCTAGCGGGATGGGCCAGCTGCGGCCGTCCCGCACGGACAGGTACGTGGCCGGGCCGGTGACGTCCGGCGCGCCGAACGGGTTCGGTGCGCCGCCCGCGGCGTAGAGCACGCCCACAGTTGGACGCCGGTGGCCGCGTCCAAGCCCAGCGCGTCGGTGCCGGTCGCGGAGTTGACCACCACGATGGCGATCCGCCCGTCGCCGGTGAGCGCGGCCTGCAGTACCTGCCAGCCGCGTTCGTAGTGGTGCCACCGTTCCGCACCGGTGACCAGATCCAGTATGGACACTCCGGACATGGTGATCGAGCCGTGCTGCGTGTGCCCGAACACCAGCGCGGACGAGCCGGCCACGTCGTACACCGACACGTTGCGCCGCCATACTATGGTGTCCACAACGGACGGTGCGGTGCCGGAGACGGTGGGCGGTGGGCCGGCAGCGGTGGTGGCGTCGATGTTGTTCGCCTTGACCAGACCGGCGCTGCCGATCCCGGCCGCCACCAACACGACGACGGCCACGGACGCCGCGATACCGGCCGGCCGCCACCGCCAGCCCGGCTCGGCCGGCCGGGACACCGAGGCGGACACCTGACCGGCGGCCAGCACCGCCAGCGCCACGCAGGCCAGCCCAGGGCCCGGCCCGACCGCCAGGTCGGACGGCAGCGCGAGCACGGCCCAGCCGGACAGCCCGGCCGCCGCCAGCGCGGCCGCCGCGCCCCACCACCGGGCACGCCGGCCGGGCCGGGCCAGTGCGACCACGCCGAGCACCACGGCCGCCGCGAACGCCAGCAGCAGCCAGACCAGCCAGGACCGGCCCGCGGCCAGCCCGCGCAGACCCGTGAGGCTCTGCGCGCCCGACCACGGCAGCACGGCCGCGACCACGGCGCCGACCAGGCCCAGCCCGGTCAGGGTGCTGCCCACCACCGGTCGGCCCACCGGCGGCCGCGGGTCGTCCGGAACGGGATCGACCTGCGGGTCCGGGTCGTCGTCGGAGATGAAGTAGACATCGGCCATCGGGACGACGTCGGATAGTGGCCGGATCTCCAGTACCGGTTCGTCGTCCCGGTCCGGGTCGATGTCACCAGTAGCCACGACACTCTCCAGTCAGCCGGCCGGGGTTCTTCAACGATACGGATCCGGCCGGCGGATGGCTCTAGTGTGCCCGGATCTGCACGTGCCGGAAGCCGACGAACAGGGTCGGGTAGCCATCGCCGACGCTGTTCTGGTCGTCCTCACCGGCCGCCGCGATCTTGCGCAGCACGTCCATGCCGCTGATCACCCGGCCGAACGGGGTGAAGTTGGGGTGCAGCGTGGTGTCGGCCCAGGTGAAGAAGAACTGGCTGCCGTTGGTGTTCGGGCCCGCGTTGGCCATCGCCACGGTGCCGGCCGGGTAGGTCGCGCCGGTCAGGTTCTCGTCCGGGAAGACGTAGCCGGGACCGCCGCTGCCGGTGCCGGTCGGGTCGCCGCACTGGAGCACGAAGATCCGTTGGGTGGTGAGGCGGTGGCAGTGTGTCTGGTCGAAGTAGCCGCGTTCGGCCAGGAACCGGAACGAGTTGGTGGTGCAGGGCGCCTGGGTGGTCAACGCTTGGAAGGTGATGTCGCCCTCGGTGGTGTGTAACACGACGGTGTAGGGCTGGGCGGCCCGCTTCGGGTCGAACGTGGGCAGGCCCTTGAATCGGTCGGCCGGGGCCTGCTCAGTGTAGACGCAGGCGGGCGACGCGGTCGGGGCGGCTGCGGTCGTGGATCCGCCGGGCTGTACGGACGGACCGGCGGCACCGGCCGGTGCCGCGAAAACCAGGCCGAGACCGACGATCGCTGCGGTGATGGTGAGGATGCGGCTGCGTCGCATGGTGGATGTCCTCCCTTTCGGTGGCGGGGCGTCAGCATAGTGTTCTGGATCACGGGCCAGCCACGGCCGAACGGCGCGATTCGTCCGATCGGGCACCCATCCCCCCGGCCGGCCGCTCCGAAACACACACGGGCCCAACCACCACCAAAACCGCAGACCAACTGTGGCGGTGACGCACGCCCATATCCGCATCCGAAGGAGAAAACCCATGCAGTTCAAGCGCATCGCCGTCGGCGCCGTCGTTGCCGTCGCGATGGCCGGTCTCGCCGCCTGTGGCAGCAGCACCAGTTCGGACGGTGCCCTTTCCCAACCATCCCGACCAGGTGCGCCGGCCGCCAGCAAGCCCGCGCCGACGACCAGCGCCGCGGCAGCGCCGTTCGGCGCGGCCTGTTCCTCGGTGCCGACCAGCGGTGCCGGCAGCTTCACCGGCATGGCACAGGTTCCCGTTGCCACGGCGGCATCAGCCAATCCGGTACTGTCCACTTTGGTCGCCGCGGTCAAGGCTGCTGGTCTGGTCGACACGCTGAACAACGCCAAGGGCATCACCGTGTTCGCGCCGGACAACGCCGCGTTCGCCAAGATCCCGCCCGCCACGCTGCAGAGCGTGCTGGCGAACAAGGACATGCTGACCAAGATCCTGACCTACCACGTGGTCGGCAAGCAGGTCACGCCGGCCGAACTGGCCTCAGGTGACTTCACCACGTTGCAGGGCGGCGCGGTGACCACCACGGGCACCGGCGAGAACTTCCAGGTCAACGGCGCCAACGTGGTGTGCGGCGATGTCCACACGGCCAATGCCACCGTCTACATCATCGATACAGTGCTCATGCCCAAGAACTGATTGTCAGCGCAACGGTCCCGACCGGGTAACACACGGTCGGGACCGCGCTCGGTCGCACATCGGCGAACCGTGACTCATCCGCCCGAAACCACCATTTCAGGGGGTCTGCGCGGAAAGGTACTGACCATGTGCCATAAATTGGTCCGAACATTAATCCGTTCGAGGGAACTGCGACCCGACGGCGTCCGCCGTTGACGACAACGAGTAGGCTTCCCGCACAGCATTCAGACGTCGAGGTGAAACCGTGGTGTCACGATTCCGCCCGCCTCGTTGTGCGAGCGCCAGTGCGGAAACCCTTGTGCGGACCGGTGAGTGGGTCGGTCGCGCCGGATGACCTCGCGAGCGCAGGACCATCAGGTGGTGCCGGTACGGCCGTCCAGGTCGCACCCGGTCAGTCGGCGTGAGCGC
>WNGR01008207.1_pt1 | contig 26414 bp, 21 predicted proteins | sample 5407581 | NCBI WGS metagenome assembly WNGR01 (sample SAMN13153383, study PRJNA577476) | soil metagenome | isolation source: 80 cm soil or saprolite under Garry oak tree replicate 2 | place: USA:California | collected 2016-06-15
CGCGTGTGGCTGCGCGACCTGAACAAGGCTTCGGAGGTGGAGTACAAGTTGGTGACCAGCGAAGAGGCGGATGCCGAGCAGGGATTGATCTCCACGACTTCGCCGATTGGCCGGGCCTTATTGGGCAGGAGAGCGGGTGACGAAGTGAAGGTACAGACGCCTGCGGGCGTGAAGGAATTCGAGCTGATGCGCCTGAAGACGATTCACGAGGATGCTTAGAGCGTAGAAGCTGAAAATCAGAATAGAAGTTAGGACAAGGCCGGCGCGAAAATAGCGCAAAGGGCACAGAATCGGTATTTCCCGAAATTCCCGCACACGAATTTCAGTTCGCCCGCAATTGCTCTCTGCCACGACTACGGAATTGCCCGCTCGCATGCGGTCGTGTTAGCATCCGCCTTTTCAGAGTAACCACGCACGGCGCCTGGGTATCCCGCCTGCGCTTTCGCCCCGCGAGATCGGCCCCAGGCCCGAATAGGGGAAGCCATGAAGTCCTACGCAACGCAGTTCCTTCGCAACGTTGGCATTGTCGGTCACGGCGACACCGGAAAAACCCAGTTGGTGTCGTCGTTGTTGTATACCGCTGGGATGACGCCGCGGCTGGGAAAAGTGGCGGAGGGCAATACCGTAACGGATTGGGACGAGGAAGAGATCGCGCGCAAGATCTCCATTCAAACGGGATTGGCGTTTGCGGAATGGGCGCCGAGCAGTCCCGGACAAGGGCAGGGCGAAAAGACGAAGATCAATTTTTTGGACACGCCGGGCTACAGCACGTTCGTGAATGAAACCAGGGCCTCTTTGATTGCCGCCGATGCGGCGCTGGTGGTGGTGGATGCCGTGGCCGGCGTGCAAGTGGTTACGGAAAAGGTGTGGGATTACTGCACCGAATACGGCCAGCCGCGGGCCATCGTGATCAACTGGATGGACCGGGAACTCGCGAGCTTCGACCGCGCGCTGGAATCGGTGCAGGAAGTGTTTGGCCGCACCGTGGTGCCGCTCGAACTGCCCATCGGCGCGGAGAAACAGTTCCGTGGCGTGGTGGATTTGCTGGCCATGAAGGCGCTGTTGTACACGCCGGATGGAGATGGCCGCGCCAAAATTGAGGAGATTCCCGCGGAGCTGGCTTCTGCGGCGCGGGAGGCGCACGAGAAGCTGGTGGAGATGGTCGCAGAAGGCGACGACAAGCTGATGGAGGAGTTCTTCGAGAAGGGTACTCTGCCGCTGGAAGACCTCAAGAAAGGCCTTCAGCTGGCGTTTCGGGAGCGGCGGTTATTTCCGGTGGTGCTCAGCTCGGCGCTGCGCAATATCGGCAGCGATGCCATTCTAAATCTCATCATCGATATCTTCCCGGATCCTGCGGGGAGGGGAAACGCGAACGGATTCAGCGAGGCGGGCGGCAAGGGGAATCCGCTGGAGCGCAAAATCGCCGATGCGGAGCCGCTTTCGATTTTCGTATTCAAGACGCTATCCGATCCTTTCGCCGGGCGGATCAACTATTTCAAAGTGATGTCGGGTGTGCTGAAGAATGATGCCACGGTCACGAATTTTACGCGTGGGACAAGCGAGCGCTTTCAACACCTGCAGGTGATGCAAGGCAAAGCCGGGGTGGAAGTGGCCGAACTGCATGCCGGCGATCTGGGGGCCATCGCGAAATTGAAGGAGACGGTCACGGGCGATAGTTTGGGCGACAAGGCCTCGCCGATCTTTTATCCGGCGGCGCGCCTTCCTGAGCCCGCCATCACCTTTGCCATCGAACCCAAGACACGCGCCGATGAAGACCGCATCGGACAGGGCATCCACAAGATTCTGGAGGAGGACCTGGCACTGCGGTTCTCGCGCGATCCGCAGACGAAGGAGTTCCTGCTGGCCGGCTCGGGGCAGCAGCACATCGAAGTGGTGGTGGCTAAGTTGCGCAAGCGCTTCAAGGTGGACGTGACGCTCAAGCCGCCCAAAGTTCCCTATCGCGAGACGATACGCGCCAAAGCGGATGCGGAAGGAAAACACAAGAAGCAAACCGGCGGGCACGGCCAGTTCGGCGTATGCCGGGTGCGCATGGAACCTCTGCCGCGCGGGGCGGGGTTCGAGTTCGTGGACGATATCTTCGGCGGATCCATCCCCAAGAACTATATCCCCTCGGTGGAGAAGGGAATCCGCGCCGCCGCCGACCGAGGCTATCTGGCAGGTTATCCGGTGGTGGATTTCCGCGCCGTGCTGTACGACGGGAAGTACCACGACGTGGATTCCTCGGACATGGCCTTCAAGATTGCGGGTTCACTGGCCTTCAAGGAAGCCATGAAGCAAGCCAGGCCGTCGCTGCTCGAACCGATCATGCACGTGGAGGTGTACGCGCCGGATCAGTACTCGGGGGACGTCATGGGCGATTTGAGCTCGCGGCGGGGCCGGATCAGCGGGAGCGAAGCGCGCGGATCGAACGTGGTGGTAAAGGCGTTGGTGCCCTTCGCGGAGATGCTGAGCTATGCCACGGACCTGACCTCGATGACCCAAGGACGCGCCAGCTATAGCATGGAATTCTCCCATTACGACTTTGTTCCTAATGAGATTGCGGAGAAGGTGATCGCCCATGCCAAGGCGGAACGTCAGGGAGAACTGGCGGAGGACGAGGAAGTGGCCTGAGGCCCGGTCGGGAGGACAGGTTATAGGTTCAATGCCGCAAAGGCACCGGTGGCGGCGTGTTTTCTGAATGTTAACCGAAACGAAATCCTGGGGTTGCCGGCGGATGGGCGACAGGGTAGCATAAGAAATCATCGCCGACGGCTGGCCCGTCCCGATTCCGAGGTGAGGAATCGGATATTTCAGCAGACGCATAAAAAAGAGTCCGAGGTCTAGGGGTATGGAGTTGATTAGGCGCGTGGATAAGCTCCTGACGCTGCTAGGCTTCGGTCTAGCTGCCAGCGCCGTGCTTTGCCTGGCGGGATGCGGCGATTCCGCTCGCAACGTAGCCGTTTATCACCCACCCGTTATTCAAGCGACGACAGTCCAACAACCCGATGCCTCGGCAAAGGCACAGCCCAATGCCCCGGCAAAGGCGCAGCCCAATGCCACAGCAAAGGCACAGTCCAATGCCACAGCAAAGGCACAGTCCAATCCACCTGCTAAGGCGGCCCCAAAAATAGGAGCTCTCCCGCTGGTGCCGTCTCGCAGGCGTGCTGCCTTTTTGGCTTTGATGCCGCCCGACGCCGCGGATCGGCTGGCCCAGAAGGTGAGGGCGCTCTTTGCTGCGGGTGAGCAAGAGGCCAAGGCAGGCCACAACGAAACCGCCCGGCAGGACTATGACCGCGCGCTCGATGTGCTTTTGGCCAGCGGTTTTAATCTGGGCAGAGAAGCCGCGCTCTCCGAATTATTTAACCAGATCATGTCTTCTTTGTCTTCGGTGCAGAGCGCCGGGCAGCAAGCGGAAGCAAGCGAGCCGCCCCAGGTCCCGTCCGAGCAGCACAACCAGCCCTCTCCGCTGGATGAAATCACCGCCATAACTTCACTCTCGGGAGATGAAATTCCGCCAACTCCTGCGGATGCCGGGCTGAAGACCAACGCGGAACGCGAGCTGCAGGCCGTGAAGCACGATATGCCACTGACGCTGACCGATCCCGTGCTTTCTTTCCTGAATTTCTTTCAAACCGCGCGTGGCCGCACCATCGTGGAGAATGGATTAACTCGGGCAGGGCGTTACCGCAACATGATTCAACGCGTACTTACCGAGGAAGGCTTGCCCACCGACCTGATGTATCTGGCGCAGGCGGAGAGCGCTTTTCAACCGCAGGCCCTTTCCCGGGCGGGCGCGCGCGGACTCTGGCAATTCATGGCTTATCGCGGCAAGCAATATGGCCTGGAGCATAGCTGGTGGGTGGACGAGCGCCAGGATCCGGAGAAGGCTACGCGTGCCGCGGCGCGCCATCTGCGGGACTTGTACGAGATGTTCGGCGACTGGTACCTGGTGATGGCCGCGTACGATTCCGGGCCAGGAGCGGTGCAACATGCCATCGAACGCACCGGCTATGCCGATTTTTGGAACCTGTACAAGCTGAACGTACTGCCGCGAGAGACGCGCAACTACGTGCCCATTATCCTGGCGCTCACTTTAATCTCCAAGGACCCTACGCGTTACGGAATCGAGTTCATTCCCGACCAACCGCTGCAAGTGGACCGCGTGCAGCCGGGGCACCCGGTGGATCTGCGGCTGGTAGGGGAAACGATCGACGTCGACGCGGATTCGCTGCGGCTGCTCAATCCGCAATTGCTGCGCGTGGTAACGCCCAACGATCCTCGGTTTGTGCTGCAGATTCCGGCGGGCAAGGCGGAGGAGTTCGAGAAGGGCATGGCGGAGATACCGCCGGAGAACTGGGTGAGCTGGCGCCGCCACCGCGTGGAGGAAGGCGAGACACTTTCCAGCATGGCCAGGAGATATCGCATCACTGTGGCGTCGCTGGCCGAGGTAAATGGGCTCGATGCGCAGGCTCGTCCCGAGGTGGACACCAAGCTGATTATTCCCGCAACAGCCCAGCCGCAGCCTACGTTGGGGGCGCTGGTGCGCTATCGTACGCGCCGCAGAGACACGGTGGAGAGCGTGGCGGATCAGTTCAACGTGACGGTCGCGGAACTGAAAAAGTGGAACGGCATGCGAAGCAATCACCTGGCGGCCGGCATGCGTCTGAGAATTTATCCGGGAGTGACCGGGCCCGCGCCGGTGCGGGCATCACTGACGGCTGCACGGCCGGAAGAATCGGCCAAGGCGGGTCAACCGCTGATGCATCGCGTGCGGCAAGGCGAGACATTGTGGTCCATCGCGCAAGCCTATCAGACGACGATCGAAGCGCTGCGCGGCGGGAACCACTTTCTCTTCAGCAGGCCTCTGCAAGCGGGTGACATGCTGTTGATCGTTCAGTCGCACTAATCACAAACAGCAGCCGGCGCGACTCCTCTCTGCTTTTTCCTGCCGAGCCAACTTCCGCTGTTGAGAAATCATTCGCTGGCGCCATTTACCGGAAAGGATGCTACTCTGGCGGCAGAAGTCACGGCCGAACGGACGGCTTGACAAAAGCTTCGTATTCCGTTTATAAGCCGCCGATGCCGCGGCGGCGAGGTCGGCCGGAACTCAAAGCGGCTGACCTACGGAGGAATGATGGCCTGGCTACATGATAACGGCGATGAGAACGAATTTTCCCAGTTCGAGGAAGACGAGGGCGGCGAAAAAGACGAGGGTGTTTTAGAAGAGACCGAAGAGGAAGTCACCATAACCGAGCGTCCGGGAGTTCCCGAGGCGCCGCCATCCATACCCAAACCCAAGCCACGCAGACCAAGCGCCGCGAGAAGGCGCAAGCCAGTGCGAGCGAAGGCGCGGCCCAAGAAGAAGGCCGCTGCCAGAAGGTCGAAGAAGAGTTCCGCCCGTAAGAAGTCACGATCCCGGAAGAAGCGGTAAACCTAAGCCGGTAATCGCTACGGCGTACTTCGGCGAGGGTCACCTCGCCCACCAGTCCATTCGACAAACGAATCTCCGCGGCGGCGCGGTTGACGCAATTGCTGTTTTCCGGTTGCTGCCGGATGAAAAAGGCAGCAGGGGAGGCTATTGCCGTGCCGGGCATGGCCTAATCGCACCGCGAGAATTTGACGCCCGGCGGGAATCTCCTTGCCGGGCAAAGTGGGGCCCGATAGCATGCCTCGCCATGGTTGTCGCCGTAGAGCATATCCGCCGCATGCGCGGCGGAGCACAATCACACCTGATGCGCTGCGACGACGGAGGTTATTACATCGTCAAATTCCAAAACAATCCGCAACACGTTCGGATTCTGGCCAACGAAATGCTCGGGACGAAGATAGCGGGTTGTTTGGGTCTGCGGGTTCCGCAGATGGAGGTGGTCGAGGTTCGCCGCGAGCTTATCGAGCTTACCGCGGAGCTGGTGATGCAACTGGGAACGGGGCGGACGCCGTGCCGCGCCGGAAGGCAGTTCGGCTCGCGATATCCGGGCGATCCGGCGCAAATGGCGGTGCACGATTTTTTGCCGGACGAACAGCTCCAGCAGGTGGAGAATGTCGCCGATTTCGCGGGGATGCTGGTATTCGACAAGTGGACCTGCAATACCAACGGGCGGCAGGCGATCTTTTTTCTGGAGCCGGGCCGTTCGCGCTATCAGGCCATGCTCATCGACCAGGGGTTCTGCTTCAACGCGGGTGAGTGGAATTTCCCCGACGCGCCGCTGCGCGGGCTTTATAATCGGCACAGCGTCTACCGGCACGTCACGGGGATGGATTCCTTCGAGCCTTGGATGTCTCGCGCAGAAGAGCGCGTGAGCCGGGCGCAACTCGGAGAGATTGCCGGGAGCATTCCGCCCGAGTGGTACAACGACGAATACGGGCAGCTGGATGAGCTGACGCGAAGACTCGACCAGCGGCGGCGCGGCGTGCGCGAGATGATCCTCTCGGCGCGCGACTCCGGACGGCAGCCCTTCCCGAATTGGAAATGAGCCGATTCTCAAACAGGAAGTGAATCATGCCAGAGGCACAAACAACGCAGGCCCTGCGGCCCTGCGCTTATCACGTCGTACGATACACGCCCAACCTGGTGCGAGACGAGTGGGTGAACATCGGGATCCTGCTCTTCGATCCGGCCAGCGGGCGTCTGCTACAACGACTGCTGGAAGAGCCCGCGGAGTTTGCCCGCGTTCGACGCTTGCACCCTGCCGCGGATGAAGAGTTCCTGCGGCGGCTCTCGGACGACTTCGCTACGCAGTCGGCAGCCGCGGGTGGCAACGCACAGGGTTATGTCGCGCGCCTGGAACAAACGCTCTCGAATAGCGTACAGCTCAGCCCGCAAAAAGGATTGCTGGCGGAGGACTTGGAAGCTGAGCTGGAGCGCCTGTACCATGATCACGTGGAGGTTCCGCGGCAGGGCCGCTTAGCGGATGGGGCCTCGCGAAACGGAATCCGTGCGCGGGCCACTCAGGTCTTCCGAGGCACGGGTATTTGGCCGCGCCTGGAGCGCCGCCTGCGCGTGGATGAATTCACCTATGCGGGCGATCCCCTGCGCCTGGATTATGGGTACCGGCGCAACGGCACGCGGGGTTTCGTGCAAGCATTATCGCTCTCCCAGGATCTCGGTCAGGCCAAGGTATTGGCCTTTACGGCAGATGCTATCCGGCAAAAGCTCGCGCATACCGAATTCGTTGCGGTCACCGAGACGGAGCCCCATCCGCAGGAAAATCCGCGCCATCGCTTTGTTCTTGGCCTGCTCCAGGCGCGTGAAATCAGCGTGGTGCCCCTGGGCCGGCTGGCGGAATGGTCCTATCGATTGCGGCCTACATTGCTCGGAGGAAGCGCCAACTAAGCCCCTGCGAATGGTTTCCCAGTTGCCTCGTTAGATGACGTCTTCGGTCCAGGTTTCCAGGCGCTCCTTCACGCGACGCATGAACTGGTGCGCCATGGCGCCATCGACGACCCGATGATCGTAGCTCAGGGTCAGATAGACCATGGAGCGGATGGCGATGGCATCGTCAATGACCACCGGCCGTTTCTGAATGGCGCCGATGCCTAAAATGGCCACGTTGGGCTGATTGATGATCGGCAGGCCCATCAGCCCGCCAAACGTGCCCGGGTTGGTAATCGAGAAAGTGCTCTCCTGAACGTCCTCCGGCTTGAGCTTTTTCGCGCGGGCCCGCTCGGCCAGATCGTTAATTCCCCGCTGCAGTCCCAGGAAATTCTTCTCCTCCGCACGCTTGAGCACAGGAACGATCAGTCCCCCATCGAGCGCCACGGCGATGCCGATGTTGATCTCGCCGTGGACGACCACGTTCGTGCCCTCTACCGAAGCATTGACCGTGGGGAAGTCGCGCAAGGCGTCCACGCAGGCGCGCACGAAGAAGGGCATGAAGGTGAGCTTGATCTGGTGCTTCTGCTCGAATTCCGCGCGGGCCGCCTCGCGCACGTGAGCAATGCGGGTCATGTCCGCTTCGTCGATGGAGTAGACGTGGGGCGAAACGCGTTTGGAAAGCACCATGTGCTCGGCGATGCGCTGCCGCATCACGCTCATGGGCTGCACTTCGTAACGCCCGAAATAGATACGTTCGCGGGGCAGAGCCGTTTCCAGCGCGGCATGCACTGGCGCCGCCTCGGCTGCGGGCGCTCCGGACGGCGCGGCGGTCTGAGAAGGCGGCGCGGCGGGGCGCTGGCCGGCAGAAATAGCATCGAGCACGTCCTTCTTGCTGATGCGCCCTCCGGCGCCGGTGCCGCGTATGGTCCCCAGATCGATTTTATTTTCGCGCGCCAACCGGCGCACCAGGGGAGAGGTGCGGATGCGCCTGCCATCCGCGGTGAGGGTCTCGGTCTCTTCCTCTGACGCCTCGGCTTCACCAGCAGGCCTTTCTGGGGAAGGAATCGGCGGGCGTGCCGGCGCGGGGCGCTCGGCAGGCTTTTGTGCAGGCTGAGGCGGCGGGGCCTGGACTCTTGCAGGTGCGGCAGGCTTGGCGGCCGCTTCGGGAGCGCGTGTCGCCGCCGGCTTGGCCGCGGCTGCCTGGGCTCCAGGCGCTTCGATTAGGGCTACGACGGTCTGGATGGGAACCGTCTTGCCTTCTTCAACTCGAATCTCCTTGAGAACGCCGGCCGCGGGCGAAGGAATCTCGGCGTCCACTTTATCGGTGGAGATTTCAAACAGGGGTTCATCCCGCTCGATTGTATCGCCCGGCTTTTTCAGCCACTTGGTGATGGTGCCCTCGAAGATGCTTTCGCCCATCTGGGGCATGATGACTTCGACGGCCATAGGCCTCTCCTGTGCTCATCCTGCGGCAGAATCCCTGCGGGGCACCCTCTGCCGGCATCCGAAACAGACACCTAAAGGATGCGCCCGGCTGATAGAAAGCTTCAATAGCGGGCCAAATCACGCGCCGCTTCCGCAATCCGCGCGGCGTTGGGCAAAAAATGCTCCTCCAGCGGCGGCGAAAACGGCACCGGCGTATCGAGAGAAGTGACCCGGCGAATCGGCCCGTCCAGATCGTCGAACGCAGAATCGGTTACCAGCGCGGCAATTTCCCCGGCGATTCCGCCGGTGCGCGTGTCTTCGTGCACCACCAGCAGTTTGCTGGTGCGCCTCACGGATGCGATGATGGTTTCCCGATCGAGCGGCAGAAGCGTCCGCAAATCCACGACCTCGGCTTCGATGCCTTCGCGCGCCAGTTGCTCGGCGGCTTCGAGCGACGCATGCACCATGGCCGCATAGGTGACGATGGTCAGATCGCGGCCCGGCCTGCGCACGATGGCCTGGCCGATGGGCACAGTGTAATCGCCCTGCGGCAGTTCCTCTTTGATGCGGCGGTAGAGAAATTTGTGCTCCAAGAACAGCACGGGATTGTTGTCGCGAATGGCGGATTTGAGCAATCCCTTGGCATCGTAAGCCGTGGCCGGGTAAATCACCTTCAGACCCGGCGTATGCACGAAGTACATCTCCGGATTCGCGGAATGGAAGGCGCTGCCGTGAACTCCTCCGCCGGCGGGCCCTCGAATGACGATGGGCACGGGAGCGCCCCAGCGGTAATGTGATTTGGCCACGAAATTAGTGATCTGGTTAAAGGCGCAGGCAATGAAGTCGATGAATTGCATCTCCGCCACCGGGCGCAAGCCCAGATAGCTCATGCCCACCGCGGCGCCAACGATAGCGGCCTCGCTGATGGGAGTATCGATCACGCGCTCCCACCCGAAGCGCTCCAATAGCCCCTCCGTGGCTTTGAAGGCGCCGCCGTAAACGCCAATGTCTTCGCCGATCAGCAACACCGCCGGATCGCGGTCCATCTCCTCGAGGAGCGCCTGCCGAATGGCATCCAGATAGGTCACCGGGGCCATGGCTATCTCCGTGCCCTGCGCGGGGCCGGTGCGGTGATCTTTCGCTTGCCAGCCGTCTGCCCCGGGTGCGCAACCGCCGGCTCCATTGCCGCATCCGACTGTTCCGCGTGGTCCGCCGCAACCGCGGCTTCCGTTTCCATTGCTCCAAAATTCTTGATGATCCACTCCGGCTTGACGCTGGACTTGGGCGGCATGAGCTCTTCCTTGGCGCGCCGCCACTCCGCTTTGATGTCATGGCAACCCTGGCAGTAGACGCCCTGTTCAGCGAGTTCGGGAGGAGGGAATGGCGAATTTTCCGCGAACTCCAAGTCTGAGGCTAGTTCGCGCTCGATGCGCGCGTGTATAGCGGCCTTTTCTTTTTCGTCCCAGAGGTTGCGCTGATCCAGATATTTTTCGTAAAGACTCAAAGGGTCACGCGCCTTCCAATACTCGTACATCTCTCGCGGCACATACTCCGCAGGATCGTGTTGCGCGTGGCCCAGCATGCGCATGGTTTTGGCTTCGATGAGCACCGGGCCGTGGCCTTGACGGGCGCGCTCCACCGCTTCGCGCGCAATCCGCAGCACCGCCACGAGATCATTGCCATCCACCGTATAGGAGGCGATTCCATACGCGCGGCCACGATCGGCAAAGTCATGCAGCGGCGCCTGCCGATTGACGGGAGTGGAGTAGGCCCATTGATTGTTCTCGAGCACAACGACGATCGGCGCGCGCTGCACGGCGGCCAGGTTCATGCCCTCGTGAAAGGCGCCCGTGGAAGTGCCGCCATCGCCGATCCAGGTCATGGCCACGATCTTCTGCCCCAGATAGCGTCCGGCCATGGCCACGCCGGTCATCACCGGGATCAGGTCGCCCAGCATGGAGATGGGCGCGACCACATGATGGGTCTTCAAATCGCCGAAATGGCAAGTGCCGTCTTTTCCCTGCGTCGGCGAAGTGACGCGCGCCATATACTGGGTCATGATGTCGCGGGGGCGGTAACCGCGCACGAGCAGGGATCCCACATTGCGAATCAGGGGCGCGATCCAATCGCCTTTGGCCAGCGCGTAGGCGGTGCCTACCGACGTAGCTTCCTGTCCCAGGCTTCCATACAGGCCGCCGACGATTTTGTTTTGCCGGAAGAGGCGGACCAGGAGTTCGTCGAGCGAGCGGTTGAGCCGCAGGTAATAGTAGAGCTCGAGCGCTTCCTCGTGTGTCAGAACTCCGCGGCATCTGCGGGGACCAGTCCCACTCCAAAAGTATCGCTGAATCCGGAGCTTAAACCCGCGATCGCGTCTGCGCGCGAGACTGGGCGCCCGAGCAGCTTTTCCAGCGACGTAGCGCGGCAACCGGCGATGCCGCACGGGGTGATCAGATCGAAAAAGCGCAGATCGGTGGAAACGTTGTAGGCGAATCCGTGGGAAGTCACCCAGCGGCTGATGCGTACGCCGATAGCGCCAAGTTTTTCTTCGCCAACGGCGCCAGCATCGCCGCCGGCGCTTCCTTCAACCCACACGCCCGTGCGTCCCGGAACGCGGAAAGCGCGAATGCCGAAGCTGGAAGCAGCCTCAATCATGGATTGCTCGAGCTGCCGCACGTACCACACAACGTCACGCCGAATTCCGTTCAGGTCGAGAACGGGATAGCCGACGATCTGGCCGGGACCGTGATAGGTGATATCGCCGCCGCGATTGGTCGGATGAAATTCGACGCCGTCCTGGCGCAGAAGGTCCTCGGAAACGCGCAAGTGCTCGCGTTTGCCGTTGCGGCCGAGGGTAATGACGTGGGGATGTTCGCAAAAGAGCAGGAGATCGGGGGCCGCGCCAATTTTGCGCGCAGCAACCAGGCGTTGCTGGAGCGCCGCGGCTTCGCCGTAAGCAATCCTTCCGAGATCCAGCGTTCGACAATCTTTCATGGGCGGCAATGTTCTCATGGGCGGCAACTCTTCATGCGTCTGGCACCGCTCCGCTACTACGTTAGGCGAAATGGTCGCGCCGGGCAATTTCTCCATTGCTAATAATGGATTGCCAGGCCTCGGACGGAGGCAAAGGCGTCTCCCATTGCTTCCCATACCGTGGGATGGGCGTGCACCGTAAACAACATGTCATCAATGGTGGCCTCGAGTTGCAGGGCGGCTACGGGCTCGGCCAGAATTTCCGTCGCCAGCGGTCCGATCATGTGCACTCCTAGAATTTCGCCGGTCTGGTCATCCGCCACTACTTTGATGAAACCATCGTGATGGTTGAGTATGGAGGCCTTGCTATTGGCCAGGAACGGAAACTTGCCGGTCTTCACCGCATAGCCGGCGTCGCGCGCCTGTTTCTCGGTGAGCCCGATCGAGCCGATCTGCGGCTCGCAATAAGTGGCGTTGGGAATGCGGCTCCTTTCGAGCGCCGGCACCTGCTTTCCAGCTATTTTCCCGACCGCGATGATGCCTTCCATGGATGCCGCGTGCGCCAGTTGGGGCATTCCCGCGACGATATCTCCGATCGCATAGACTTGCGGTTCGGCGGTTTCCATGTATCGTCCGACGTGCACGAAGCCGCGCTCGAGCTTGGCGCGCGTTTTTTCCAGGCCAACGTTTTGAGTCAATGGCGATCTTCCCACCGCAAGGAGCACATGCTCGGCCGCGAGGTTCTGCGACTGGCCGGATTGGTCGCGAAAAACGACCGTGGCACCGGCGGCGTCCCTGCGGACGGATTCCACTTTTGCTTCCGTGAAAATGTGGATTCCCCTCTTGCGAAAAGCCTTTTCCAACTCCACGGAAATTTCCTCGTCTTCCAGGGGCACCGCGTGCGGAAGCATTTCGAGGATGGTTACTTCCGAGCCGAAGGACCGAAAAATGGAGGCGAATTCAACGCCCACCGCGCCGGCGCCTACCACCACAAGAGTTTTGGGGATTTGCGGCAGCTTCAGGATGTCGCGATTGCCGACAATCACTTTACCGTCGAAGTCGACGCCGGGCAGGGAGCGCGCCTCCGAGCCGGTGGCAAAAAGGATATGGGTGGCTTCGACGTCTGCGGTTTTTCCGGCATTCTCCACTTGCACATGGTGCGGCGCCGCCCAGCGGCCCCAGCCCTGCAGGACCTCAACCTTGTTCTTGCGGAAAAGGAACTCGATGCCCTTGGCATGTTTATTGACGATGCGCTCCTTGCGCGCCAGCATGGCGGGCCAGTTGATCTTGAAATCCGAGATCTCGATGCCAAATTCATCGGCGTGCTTCAGAGTGTCGTAAAGTTCCGCGTGGTGGAGCAGGACCTTGGTGGGGATGCAGCCTACGTGCAGGCAGGTGCCGCCCAGGAACCCGTCCTTTTCGATGACCAGAGTCTTTAAACCCCATTGGGATGCGCGAATGGCGGTGACATATCCGCCGGGTCCGCTGCCGATAATCGCCAAGTCGTATGCAGGCAAAAGCGTCCTCCGCCATCCGTCGAAAAGGCCTTTCGGCCCCGGCAGGCCATTTTCGCCGAGTACGGGATCAGACGCAACTTACCGGCGAGCGCAGCCTTGCCGGTTCGGCACTGCAGGCCCGTTAAGCGTAGAACTGTAGCGCCCGCAAAAAAATTACGGATGCGAGAATCCGAACTGCTCCAGTTGAATCTTAGTAACGGAAGCGGTTAAGGCCGACGGGCCTTTCTTGACACTCGGAAAGGTGGTACGTACAATGACCGTTTTGAATACTGCCGACAAAATGCACCGTGGGACCGCAAGCATGGATAAGAAGCGCCTGGAATACTACAAGAAAAAGCTGCAGAGCAAGCGTGAGGAGCTCCTGCGGAGCATTGCGCGTACGGAAGAGGAAGGCCGCTCCGCGGACGATGATCCGACCGTAGACCTGGCGGACAAGGCCGCCAATTCCTACACCAAGGAGTTCCTGTTCGGCCAGAATAATACGGATCGGAGTACGCTGCAGCAGATTGACGAAGCGCTCAATCGCATCCGCAACAGCACCTTTGGCACCTGCGTGAATTGCGAGACCGAACTGCAACAGAAGCGGCTGGAAGCAGTTCCCTGGGCCAGCCATTGCACGGTTTGCCAGGAAAAACACGAGCAGGGACTTCTCTAGCAACTAGAAGAAACCGAGCCGCCGCGCGGGGACACTTTTCCTACCAGCCCCGAATGGGCTAACCTAACCCCGCGTGGGGGCGGCGTGGAAAGCCTTCGAACACGTGTGCAGGATGTTTGTGAGGCGCTTGCTTCGTTATTCTTCCCGGCGCCCTGTCGGCTTTGCGGAGAAGTGCTGGACACCGCCTCACGAATACCCGTATGCCGTTCCTGCCTCGCGTCACTCCGGTCTTTGCGCGGTCCCTGCTGTACCCGTTGCGGACGGCCATTTGCCTCATGGGTAGCGATTCAAGTCGAAAACTTGCCCCTCTGCCACGTCTGCCGCCGCAGCCTTTACGACTTTGATTTCGCTCGCAGTTATGGGCCTTACACCGCACCCATGGCGGGCGCGATTATGCTCTTGAAGTACCAGGAAGTAAGACCGCTGGCCACCTGGTTCGCGACCGGTCTGCAGGAGACTTTTAACCGCCATCGGGAAATGTGCCAGGCCGACTTAGTGGTGCCGGTCCCGGCGCACCCCTTGCGACTGCGGGAGCGCGGTTACAATCACGCGGAACTGATCGCCCAGCCGCTGGCGCGATCCCTGGGATTACCTTGCCGGTCCTACCTGCTGGTGCGCAGCCGCCCGCGCCCTGATAAGCTGCGGCTAACCCTGAGGGAGCGCTGGCGCAGCGTTCGGGGCGCGTATACGATCCGTCAAGGGCTGCGAGTTGACAACCTTCGGGTTTTACTGGTAGATGATGTACTAACTACTGGAGCTACGCTCGACGCCTGTTCGAGGGCCTTGCGGAAGGCCGGAGCGGCAAAGGTAGCAGCTCTGACGGTGGCTCGGGCAATCGTACGCCGGGAAGAAGCCGGTTTCGAGTCGCTGCGCAGGGGGCCAGACGGATGAACTCGGACCCATCGGATGACGGCGCAAGTCGGCAGGAGAAACCAGTCCTGCCGCGCTCCAATCGCGAACATCATCACTTAGTCCTCGGCACCCCCACGCACCGCAAACCTGCGGTCATGCAGGAACCGGTGTTGGTTTTAAATGCCACCTTCGAGCCGATCAATGTTACGGCGGTTCGGCGCGCTATGGTCCTGTTGCTTAAGGGCGTGGCGCAGGCCGAGGAGTTGAACCATCACGAAGTCCATTCGACTTCGCGGGTCATGAAAGTGCCTTCGGTGATCCGCTTGCTCGCCTACCGGCACATTCCCCAGCAGACGCGCGCCCTCTCGCGTAAAAATATTCTGCTGCGGGATCGCAACACGTGCCAGTTTTGCGGGGGCATATTCCCGGCTTCGGAGTTGACGCTCGATCACGTCGTGCCCCGCTCGCGCGGCGGAAGGTCTTCCTGGGAGAACCTGGTGGCCTGCTGCTATCAATGCAATAATCGCAAGGGCGATCGGACCCCGGAAGAAGCCGGCATAAAGCTCGCGAGGCGCCCGCGCCCGTTCACGCTGTACACTTCTCGCCAGCTCATGCGGCTCATTGGCCACCGTGACGAAAAGTGGCGTAAGTATTTGTTTTACTGAGAGTTACGGACATCCGTTTCCGCGTGGCAGCTGCTGCAAAATATGCAACTTCTGCTGATTTCAAGGCATCTGACTAACTAAGACCACTTCTAGGACACACCCCGGGAAGCAGCTACGGCTCTAGCCAAGGCTGCTTCCATTTTTTTTAGGGCATCAACGAAGAGTCTGCCGGAGAATGACGCGCAGGCCACGACGCCAATTTTCGTTCAGTCCAACCCGGTAGATTTCGATATCCGGGATGAGATAGCGGGCCAGGATATCCGCCGCAGGGTGAAATCGCAGCGAGGGTGCCACCAAAACAAGTAGGGGTGGCTGGGAGCTGATGTCCAAAACAAGTAGGGGTGGCTGGGAGCTGATGTCCACCCCTGGGAAATAACCGTAGCGCGGAAGGTCCCCGTGTTCCTGGTGGCGCCGGACTCGCAGCCAGTAGTCAATCGCCTGCATCACGAGCTGCACATCTTCGCTGGCCTTGAGTTCCATGATGACAAGCCGCGCGTCGCGGGTAATCCCCAGAAGATCCATGATGCCCCGATCTCCCGCTGCAATGGCCGGCACCTGGGCATAAAGAAAACGCGGATCGATACGCGCCTCGATGCGCGCCGCGTCCGCCATCACCAGCGACTCCAGCCAGCGCTCCGCTTGTGCGCGATAAAGGGGACCTCGAGACGAACTGGCCAGAGGGGACCGATAGATCTCGAGTTTGCGCACCAGGCGCCCAAGTTCCGGCCGGGTAGCAGGCGTCAGCGCTCGCTCGGAGCCAATGCCAAAAAACGCGCCGTCTGGCCCCCAGCGAGCAAAAAGGAGTCCGCGGAAGCGCAGCGCGACCTCGGATGTTCCCGGTATCGGTTCAGCCGTAATTGCGGCTGGATTGAGCCGGCAAATAGGTTCGATGGCTTCCCGAGCCTGGGCCAAGGCGCCCTCCAATTCGCGACGCGGGACCAGCCAGGATTTCACGTTGCCGCCATCCCGCGGATCAATACGGCGCGTTCGCCGGGTGGCGGTGTCATATTCATATAGCTCCAAAGTCATGGAAGGTGACACGGCCTTCAGGCGATGCGCAATCACGTTGCCGCTGCCTGCAGGAAAAAACAGGCGTAGCCCGCCGATTGGCTGTCGCGATTTGCGATAGCGCGAGCGGTCAAGCCAAATCAGCCCAAACGTGAGGAGTGCATCGTAGGTCGCAGAGTTCTCACCCGGAGCCGCGGCCATGATGGCTGTGCCTCGATTTCGGGCCATGGTTATCCCGCGAACGTAATTGCCGGAAAGGGAATGTTCGAGATCAGGGGCCGAAGTCAACGAGGAGACCGTTTCATCCGGAAATTGCTCGGCCAGCATTTCGCTGAAGCGCGCGCGAAATTGCTCGCGCCTCAACTGCCCTGACTCCGGCTCTCGTTCCCTGCAAACGAACTCGAGCCGGTCCGGGCGCGTGCGGCCGAAGCGCGTCACCTTGAGCGCCAAGCGCCCGTCCTCATCGGCGTCGATGCCGATGACGCGGCGAACCAGCGTGCCCTCTTGAGACCACAAATGCAGCAGGATGGCGCCAGCTTTTTCGCGCACTTCGTAGTCGAAATCCTCGAGCGACGCGAGCCAGGAGCCGTTTTCCTGTATCTTCACCCGGCCGCTCGCCAGCAGCCGCTCCAGTCCTTGCTTGAGGCTTTCGCGCAGTTCCACGGAGGCAAAGTATAGGCGAGAAGAACGCGGCCGCGAAGCGGCCGGTCAAAATGCGGAGACCGCGTTACTGCAACTGAAGGCCGGTTATGCGAATCGTTGGATAAGCCTGATTCCACTGCACCGGAAGGGTCTCGTAGCCGAGCTGAAAATCGCGCCGATCGTTCGGCCCCAGGGGCGCCGCAGTGGCGCCGAACAGCCGCTGCTTATCTCTCAAAACTACTTGATTGAAGGGGTCGTGGAATTCCAGCGTGATCTCGATCTGACGAATCGGACGCGGGCCATTATTCAACACAGTCCCGAAAACGAAAGTCACTTCTTGATTCAGAAAGTTTGCGGCGCGGGCCACCTTGGGCTCCAAAAATTGGATCTGCGGGACGTAGGCTTGCTCCGCCGGGCCCATAGGCAAAGGCTGCTCGACGGCCTTCGTCGGCGCGGGCATCAAGCGTCCCACCAGGTAAAAGATGCCCATCAACAGCAGCGCGGCGGCCACCCCGACCAGCAAAACGATTGGCGCTCTGCTCTTTTCTTCATCCATGTGATCTCTCTCGACGCGGCCTCACCGTCCAAAGGCCAGGCGCAAAACCAGCGCTTCCGGCGCCCCGGCCCGTTCCATGCGATCCTGCACAGCGGAAATATCGTACGGCGTGCGCCAGAATTCCACGGTTCGTTTTTCGAGGTCGGCGATAGCAAAGGCAGCTCGCGGGTCACCATCGCGCGGCTGACCCACAGAGCCGGGGTTCAGCAAATAACGTGTCTTAGCTTCGAGATGAACTACAGCCGAATGTGTCCCCGGCTTCGGCGATAACTCGACGCGTTCGATCCTCGCACCGTCATAGGAAAACCCGCCTTGAATGTGCGTGTGGCCAAAGAAAGTCACGGGGCGGCGTGACGCCAGCAGACCTGTTAGCGCTTGATCGGCAGCAAAGACGTATTCATCTTCGTCTTCCACGGCGCCATGAACTAGGGCGATCCCATCCGTCTCGACCGGGCCCACCGGGAGACTCCGCAGATAACGCGCATTCTCGGGGAGAAGCTGGTTGCGCGTCCATTCGAGTGCAGCGCGCGCCACGGGATTAAAATCCCCGAGATCGGGAACGCCGCTTGCGGCCTTGTCATGATTGCCGCGAACGATGGCGCTTACCAGAGGGCGGACACGCTCGATCACCTCATTCGGGTCGGGGCCATAGCCGACCACATCCCCGAGACATACCGCCCGCTCCCAGCGTCCCGCGCAGGCCCGGAGCACCGCTTCGAGCGCGGTCGCGTTCGCGTGCACGTCGCTGAATACCAGCAGGCGCATGGGAAGACCGCCGGAACGGCAGCGGAGGAGTATGAATTATAGACGAGGGCTAGAGGTTTGCGCGATGCCAACTGCATCGCGGGGCTTCCGGGCTACTGCAGGTGGAAGACGATGGTGACATTGATGTGAGTGGGGATGGGTTGTCCATTCAGCAGCGCCGGCTGGTATTTCCGAAGACGCAGCGAATCAACGGCCGCCTGCTGCAGAAGCGCATTACCACTAATCACGTTCGTCTCGGCCACCTTACCCGCAGCATCGATGAGGGCATCGATGGTCACTTCGCCTTGCACCCGCCGAGCGCGAGCGAGCGGAGGATAAACCGCCGCGACGGAAGACAGCAGCTTGGGTTGTTGCAGTTGCCCCCCTTTCACCGGCGCTGGGGGAGCCGGTTCCGCCGGAGGTGGGGGATTGCTATGAGCCGTCGTGTTGACGACGCTCTCGCCGATTACACCGGGCAACCCATTTGCGTCCGCCGGTAAAAGCGGAGGAGGTTCGCTGGAATTCAGTTGTGCGGCTCTTTTGGCTTTCGGCGCCAAAATCTTGCTCACGTTTATATTCGGCCGGGAAACGGACTGGGGCTGGACTTCCGCTTTCGGCGGCTGTACGGCTGGGATCGGCACCGGTCCTGCGGGCGTTTCGACGGGGTAACTCGGCGAGGTGCTGGCCACGGGCTCGAGAGAGCTTGCCTTAGCGGCCGCGTGGCTGATTGGCCTTTCCGATTCTGAAGGTATCGGCAGTGGCACCCGGGTTGATGGGACGGGCCGACTCCAAAGCTGCTGAGCCACGCCACGGTTTGGCCGCAATAGCACTGACCCGCCCACGATGCCCATCGCGACCAGAACCACGGCCGCGATGGCGAATAAAGCGATCGCCTTTGACCCATTCTTATCGTGCGGGATGACAGCCTCGAACGGCTGTAGGCGCGGGCTGTGGAAAGGCGCGGCGTGCCGCTGCCGATGAGCGTGGGCCGGACTCGCGGTGATCTCGGAAAGTTGTGATTGGGCAGCCGGGGCCTCTTTAAGAGCTGCTTGGGAGTCCGCGGCAGGTATATCCGCTAGCGGTGTGACCGTTGGCGATGCTGCGGGGGCCGAACTTCTTTCCGTTCGTTGCATTCCCGCGATCGGTGAGCCAGATTGCCTAGAACCCGAGGCGAGCGGCATAGGCACAGCGGGCGTCGCTGTTAAGGTCGCGGTGATGACGGCCGCCTTCCCTGTGGAATTGCCACGGTCATTCGCCGGGGTTTCCTCCCAGAAATCTAAAGCCCGCTGAGTAAATTCCAGGTGGACATAGTTTTGAATGCCCGGCTGAGTCTTCACGCTCGTCACACGGCAGATCACGTCCGCCCCAGTGCGCTTGTTCGTGAGCACGACCAGTTCACCCGGGGTGACCATGGCGGAAAGCCGAACCACTGCGCCTTGCGAGAAAATGATCACAGTGCGCGTCTCTTCATGTACCGGGGACAGCTTCCCGGCGCCTTTCGAAGCGGCGGAATATCGCGAGGCGTGGACGGTAACCGGAATTTCGGCGCCAAACGCGCTATTCGCCTGCGACCCTTGGGCCTCACCTCTGGCTAGACCGAGAGTGGTGGTTGCTTCCGGAAGGGCGTCCTTCGCACTGCTTGGCATATCAAAGTCCTTGCAGCGCCCTAGGGTGGGCGCCAAAGTTTAGAGGGGTCGTACCAATTTTCGAATCGAACCATAAACCGGCGTAATAGTACTTTCGTACTACCGCGGCTAATGCGGCAACTACGGGCTTGAGCGCGTGACTTGCGGTTTTCGCGCGGAAGGTGCACAAGAAGGAGCTTCCCCGCTCTGAGCACACCGTTGACGGCTAACGAATGAGCATACAGTCTCCATAGCTGTAGAAGCGATATCCAGAGGCGATCGCGTGGTGATAGGCGGATAATATGGCTTCGCGTCCTGCAAATGCGCAAACCAACACTAGCAGCGTCGAGCGCGGCAGGTGAAAATTCGTAAGAAGCTGATCAACCAGCGCGAATTTATGGCCGGGGCGAATGAAGATATCCGCACATGCGCGTCCGGGGGCGATGGCTTCGGGAGCGCGGCCAGCCCGGATTGATTTCTGTGCGGCATCCTCGAGCGCCCGAACTACCGTCGTGCCTACCGCCAAGATCGGCCTCTGCTGGCGCCGCGCCGCTGAAATCGCCGCTGCGGCACTGTGCGCAATCTCATAAGCTTCGCTATGCATCAGGTGATCTTCCAGATTTTCAGTCCGAATAGGCTGAAAAGTCCCCAAGCCGACCTCCAGCGTTATCTCGGCGATCTCAATTCCTCTCTGACGCAATTCCTCCATGATCGCGGGCGTGAAATGCAGGCCCGCTGTCGGCGCGGCCACGGCCACAGGCCGCTTTGCAAACACGGTTTGATAGCGATCTCGGTCCAGGGCTTCATCCAAGCGCCGGATATATGGAGGCAACGGCACGTGGCCGATTTTGTTGATGGCCTCCGACACGGTTTCCGCCTCACCGGTGTGGAATCGCAACTGGCGAAGGCCATACGAGCCTCGTCCGACGACCTCCGCTTCGAGCTTCGCCCCTTCAAAGAAGAGACGCTCACCCTTGCTGACCTTTCTCCCGGGGCGAACCAGCGCCTCCCACAGGTCAGAATCGATGCGCCGGGCAAGCAGGACCTCGATCCGTGAGGACAGGTGTTCCTTCCGTGAGCGACTGCGCTTTCCCGGAGGCTCCGCGCGAGCTCCCGAGCGATGTGCGAAGAGTCTGGCTGGAATCACCCGAGCGTTGTTCACTACGAGCAGTTCGTTGCCCTGCAGTCGTGAAGGCAGTTCGTGGAACTGGCTGTCTTCGAACCGACCCGAACCTCGTCCCAGCAGGAGCATGCCTGCTGACGCGCGGTCCTGCAGCGGCCTCTGGGCAATCGATTCCGGAGGGAGGGTATAGTCAAAATCTGCGAGGTGCATTTCACGCATGATACTACGAGACCTTGTGTAAGTTGCTGTAAAAGTGGGATATTACTCTGCTATGGAGCGCGGCCACATTGTACTTGACATCATCACGCTCATATTATATGCTGTTGACATAATAATACCACTAAGGAGGAGTTACACATGAGTGGCATGACCCGTTGGGAACCCTTTCGCGGTTTGAACTCTTTGCAGGAACAGGTGAATCGCCTGTTCCAGGATAACTTTGCTCGCAGCCGATCCAGCCAGGCCGAGCTGGCCAGCTGGGCTCCGGCGGTGGATATCTATGAGACGGAGAACGAACTGGTGGTCAAGGCTGACTTGCCAGACGTGCAGGAGAAGGACATTGACGTCCGGGTGGAGAACAACACGTTGACCATTCGTGGCGAACGGAAGTTCAGCAACGAGGTCCACGAGGACAATTACCTGCGCATAGAGCGCGCCTATGGTACGTTCACCCGCAGCTTCTCGCTCCCCAACACCGTCGATACCGAGGCCATTAAGGCTGAGTATCGCAACGGCGTTTTGAGTGTGCGAATGCCGAAGCGTGAGGAGTCCAAACCGAAGCAGATCAAGATCAGCGTCTCGGAAAACGGCAAGAAGCAATCCAATTAGACGCCGATGAAAAAAGGGGCCGGATATCCGGCCCCTTTGGTCTAATCTGGATAAAAGATCAACGGTGGGGTAAGAAAGAAGAATGTAGATGCTGCGATACGACAAATTGACGGTAAAGGCTCAAGAGGCGCTGCAGGAGGCGCAAGATATTGCCGCAAAGGCAGGCCAGCAGCAACTTGAGCCCCTGCACCTGCTGGCAGCGCTGGTGGCCCAGCACGATGGAGTCGTGCCGCCGCTCCTCAATCGTCTCGGTGTGCGCCCGGAGAGCCTGGAGGCGGAGATCCATGCGCAGCTTTCGCGTCTCCCAAAGGTCAGTGGTGTTTCGCAGCAATATCTGGGCAAAGACACGAACGAGGTACTGGAAGCGGCATTTGATGAAGCGGAGAAATTCAAGGATGAGTACGTTTCCGCGGAACACATCCTGCTGGCCATCGCGGGGCGCGCGAAAGATCCCGCCGGGCAATTGCTGGCCCGTCACGGAGCGTCGCGCGAGGCCCTTCTGCAGGCTCTTGCGGCCGTGCGGGGGAGTCATCGCGTAACCTCTCAAACTCCGGAATCAACGTTTCGGGCCTTGGAGCAATACGCTCGAGACCTGACCGAATTGGCGCGCCGCGGAAAGCTTGATCCGGTAATCGGGCGTGACGTGGAGATTCGCCGTGTGATGCAGATCCTGGCGCGGCGCACCAAGAATAATCCGGTGTTGATCGGAGAACCTGGCGTCGGCAAAACGGCCGTGGTCGAGGGTCTGGCGCAGAGAATCGTAGCGGGGGATGTTCCCGAAGTGCTCAAGCCCAAGCGTATCGTGGCGCTTGATCTAGCGGCGCTGGTGGCAGGCACGAAGTATCGCGGCGAATTCGAGGACCGTCTGAAAGCGGTGCTCAAAGAGATCACCGAAGCCGAAGGGCAGATCATCCTCTTCATCGACGAACTGCACACATTGGTCGGTGCGGGCGCGGCGGAGGGCTCGATGGACGCCTCGAACATGTTGAAGCCGGCGCTGGCCCGCGGCGAACTGCGAGCCATCGGCGCCACGACGATAAACGAGTATCGCAAGCACATTGAGAAGGATCCGGCACTCGAACGGCGCTTCCAACCGGTGCTGATTGCCGAGCCTTCGGTCGAAGATACCATCGCGATTCTGCGCGGCCTCAAAGATCGCTACGAGTTGCATCATGGCGTGCGCATCAAGGACGCGGCCATTCTTGCCGCGGCTACGCTTTCGCAGCGTTACATCACCGACCGTTTTCTCCCGGACAAGGCCATTGATCTGGTGGACGAAGCAGCAGCGGCTTTGCGCATGCAGCTCGACTCACTTCCCGTAGAGATCGACGAGATCGAACGGCGCATTCTGCAACTGGAGATCGAGCGGCAGGCTTTGCTCAAAGAAACCGACGCGCATTCGCGCGAGCGATTGGCGCAACTCGACCAGCAGCTCGCCGGACTGCGCGAGCAGTCCAACGCCAGCAAGGCGCGCTGGCAAGTGGAGAAAGACGCCATTGCCGGAATTCGCAAACAGAAAGCACAGATCGACGCGCTAAAAGCCGAGGAGCAGCGTTACGAGCGCGCGGGCGAACTGGCCCGCGTCGCCGAGATTCGTTATGGCAAGCTGGCAGCGGCCGAACGCGAACTGCAGGAGGCGCAGAAACGCCTGGCCGACCTGCAGAAGAACGGCCGCATGCTGAAGGAAGAAGTCGACGAAGAAGACATCGCCGCGCTGGTCAGTAAATGGACCGGCATTCCCGTCGGCCGGCTTCTGGAAGGGGAAGCCAGGAAGCTCGTCAACATGGAAGAACGGCTGCGCCAGCGGGTGGTGGGACAGGACGATGCTCTGGAGCGCGTTTCCAACGCCATTCGCCGTAATCGGGCAGGCCTTTCGGATCCGAATCGGCCGATCGGTTCGTTTATTTTTCTTGGTCCTACGGGAGTCGGGAAGACCGAATTGGCGCGCGCTCTGGCCGAATTCCTCTTCGATGACGAGCGCGCCATGATTCGGCTAGATATGTCGGAATACATGGAGAAGCACTCGGTGTCGCGCATGATTGGCGCGCCTCCCGGCTATGTGGGCTACGAGGAAGGGGGGCAACTCACCGAGCAAGTGCGACGGCGGCCCTATTCGGTTGTTTTGTTCGATGAAATCGAGAAGGCACATCCGGATGTATTCAATGTTCTGTTGCAGATCCTGGAAGACGGCCGGCTAACCGATGGCAAGGGGCGCAAGGTAGATTTTCGCAACGCGGTCCTGGTGATGACCAGCAACGTGGGCTCGGCGGCCTTGTTTGAACTTGCGGGTAAGGATCCCGAACGCGCCCGCAAAGAGGCCACGGAGGCTTTGCGGGCGACGTTTCGCCCCGAGTTCCTGAACCGCATCGACGATATCGTGCTCTTCAATCCGCTCGGCCGCGAACAACTGGAGAAGATCGTCGATTTGCAGCTCGCCTCGGTATCCAAGCTCTTGGCCGAGCGCCAGGTGCGCATCGAGCTGACGCCCGCCGCGCGGGCGTTGGTCCTGAGCGAGGGTTACGATCCGGCTTACGGCGCGCGGCCTTTGCGGCGCAGCGTGCAGCGGCTCGTCCAGGATCCTTTGGCCCTGGAGATTCTCCAGGGCAAGGTGCTTCCCGGCGACATGGTCCGCGTGGATGCTTCGGGAGGGCAAATGAAATTCGAGCGTATCGAAGCCAAAGCGGCGGGAGCCGATGCGCCCGCGCCGGTGGCGGCGGGCCGAGCCGCCTCACGCAAGCGCTAGGTGCGACGGAGACACGCAACATTGACGCGGTGCGCGGGCGCATCTAGACTCTCATGGCAACGATGTTTGGCGCCACTCACGGAATTTCAGAGGCGAATGAATCATGAGGACACTGAAAACCGGATTTTTGCTGACCGCGCTAACCCTGATCCTGCTCTTCGGCGGCGAAGCCCTGGCCGGCCGCCCAGGCATGACCTTTGGGCTTATTCTCGCGGTGTTTATGAACGGCATGGCTTACTTTTTCTCGGACAAGATCGCACTCGCCTCGAGTGGAGCCCGACCGGTTTCGCGCGAGCAGGCGCCGCGCCTCTACGCCGTGATGGAGCGGCTGGCAGCCAAGGGCAATCTGCCTATGCCCAAGCTGTACGTGATCCCGCAGGCGGCGCCCAATGCCTTCGCCACAGGCCGAAACCCGTCGCATGCCTCCGTCGCAGCAACCGAGGGGCTACTTGAGTTGATGACCGACGATGAACTTGAGGGCGTCATTGCGCATGAACTCTCTCACGTGCGCAACTATGACATTCTAACCACTTCCATCGCCGCCACACTCGCTGGCGCCATTACCTGGATTGCACAGATGGGCCGCTGGGCGCTGCTTTTCGGCGGGTTCGGCGGCAGCCGCGATCGGCGGGGAGGCGGCGGCTTGGAGGCGCTCTTGATGCTGATCGTCGCGCCCATCGCTGCGCTGCTGATTCAGTTGGGCATTTCGCGACAGCGCGAATATGCAGCCGATGCCGCTGGGGCGCGTCTGGTGGGCCATCCGTATGGGCTGATCAGCGCGCTCGAGAAGCTGGGCGCTTATAACAAGCGCATTCCGATGACCAACGTCACGCCCGCCACGTCCTCGCTTTATATCGTCAAGCCGCTCGGCACCGGGCAAGTATTTATGGGCCTGTTCAGCACTCACCCGCCACTTCCCGATCGCATTGAAGCCCTGCGGCGGATGACGATCACACGCTAGCTGCTGGTTGGCAATCCTCCGGTACTAGTTCCCCGGGCTAGGCTTACTATGCCGAAATGAGGTCGTCCCGGAAAAAATTCCCGCTCTAGCCGGTCATTCTGCCGGCAACGCCCAGGGTCACTCTTTCGTAAATAGCTGATTTTAGAGGCCCGCTATGGAAAGCTAGCTTTGGGCGAGGTTGGAGCACGTCGTGCACGTCATTTTGAGGGGCAAAAGTTTTTCAGGGGGCTGCCATGACGTGCAGAGAGACCGTCCGCTTGATTTGTGAATACTTGGAAGGGCGCCTCTCGCCTGGGGTTGCTGCTGTGGTTTCACGCCACATTGACCGCTGCCCGAATTGCCATTTAGTTCTGGAAGCTGCTCAGAAAACGCTTAACACCTACTTCGGTGGACACGCAGAGGTTCCGAAGATTCGAGTAGCCTAAGACTTTATTTTACTGCTACTTACGACGCCGCCTCGGATTTTAAAGCACTTAGTGCTCCCCAATTTACGGGCAGTCGGTTCTGGAGGTAAATATTACAGGCTTTGGCGTTTCTGCCCAACGCATGCGCCGAGTCCCGAGTCAACGCTAAGTTACATGAAGACAGGTAGATGACGCCGGAAATCCCGGTAGGGATTATTTGGCGCGGGACGTGCACAATTCCTACCTGAGTGCAAGGAGACCCTTCGATGAGCGAGGCTTCTGAAAGAGAGTTCAACGGCCGAGAAGACATGCAGGCAGAGGAATCCCACAGCGGGGTTGAAGGAGCGCCTCGTTGGGTGTGGTTAGCTGTAATTGTTCTCG
>WNGR01003198.1_pt1 | contig 26392 bp, 31 predicted proteins | sample 5407581 | NCBI WGS metagenome assembly WNGR01 (sample SAMN13153383, study PRJNA577476) | soil metagenome | isolation source: 80 cm soil or saprolite under Garry oak tree replicate 2 | place: USA:California | collected 2016-06-15
GGCTGTGCACCAAGGCCACCGGGGATCCCTCCCCATATGCAACTGCACACGAGGCTCACTGGGATCGTGATTACTCATCTGTTAAATCGCGGGTCCCCGGGTAAGTAACCTTGCGACGCAGCGGTACCACTGGGCTCAATCGAGGCGAGACTATGACGGTGCGGCATCTGGCCCTGGCCAGGGAACGCAGGAGCGGACCCGGCGCGGCCTCGCACCGGCTGTCCCTGGCCCCGGACGAGCTGTTCCGCGCACGGCGGCGAGGTGGCGGCGGCCGGCGGATCGTTCGCCGTCTCCGCCGCGCCGGTGCGGTAGCCGCCGGCATGACCGCGCTGGGGGCGATCACTTTCGCGGCGCTGCTCCTCATCACTCCGGCAACCGGGAACGCGTGGAAGCTGGTGCGGGCACAGGACCGGGCACATCATGCCGCCTACCCGGGACCGCAGGTCCCGCACCGCTTCGCCGTATCCCTAATCGCCACCGATGATCACAAGGCCTACGCCGAGCTCGGCATGGACCCGCTGGCGATCGCACGGGTGAGCCTGGCCAGGCTGACCGGCGGCGGCCAGGGCGGCGGCTCCATCCCCCGTCAGCTGGCAAGGTTGCTGTACGCGCCCGCCGGCTCGGGGCTGGCCGGCAAGGTCAAGCAGGCTGTGCTGGGCATCAAGCTGGACCTGAGCTACACCAGGGCCCAGATCCTGCAGATGTACGCGGACATGGCGTACTTCGGCCACGGCTTCTACGGGCTGGCCGCCGCGAGTTGCGGCTACTTCGGCCGGCCGCCAGCGCGGCTTTCCTGGCCGCAGTCGGCCATGCTCGCCGGTCTCGCGCAAGCACCCGCCGACGATCCGCTCAGTCCGGCGAGCGCCCGGGCGCGTGCAGGACACGTGCTCGGTCAGCTCGTGGCAGCGCAAGCCCTGACCAGGGCCCAGGCCACCGCCGTGCGCAGGCGCCCGCCACCGCTGCTGGCGGCGCGCTCAGGACGCGATTGCCGAAGTTCGCGCTGAGCAGTGGAGCAAGCGTGAGCAGGCCGCGGGTCCTGCTGGGCGATCTCGGCGTACAGGCGCTCGCAGGCAGGGGGCGAAGGGCCGGCCAGGAAGCAGAAACGGCAGGTGCGAGACTCGCTTCGCGATGCCCGTGGTCAGCGCGCTGGCTGCGTGCGTTCCTCCTCGGCGGAGTAGGCGAGGAAGTCATCGACCATGCGGTGCAGCAGCGTGGCGAGCTGGTGCAGCTCCTGCGGGGGCCAGTGCGCGAGAGCGGCCTGCATGCCGCTGGTGCCCGCCTCGCGGATACGGCCCGATGCTGCCCTGCCTGAGGGGGTGAGCTGGATGAGATGCGCCCGGCGGTCGGCCGGGTCCGGCACGCGGTCCACGTAGCCGGCTTGCTGCAGCCGCTGCACCTGCCGGGTGACATGCGGTGCCTCCACCTCCAGCCGGGCCGCCAGCTCGCTGGAGCGCACCGGCCCGGCCTCGGCGAGCTGCTGCAGGACCATCACGGCGGCACGGTCCAGCGGCACCGCGGCCACGGTCCTGACCCGGTCATGGCGCCGGGCCCGGGTGATCAGATAGGCGATCCGGGTGATCGCCCGCAGGATCTCGGCGGCATCCGCGGCATCCACGGCGACCGGGGCGGCGGGTTCTTGCTGGCTTTCAGGCATGTGAGCCATCCTATATTACTTACCTAAGTTACGTAACTTGACGGACTGCAGATGGCCTGTTACGTTGCTTACCTAAGTTAAGTAATCTATTCGTTCGGGAGATCTCATGACAAGCACCAGGGCCCCGGCGGCCCGCCCCAGCCACGCCCACCGGCCCGCGGGCCCCGGCAGCAGGCCCCGCCGCTGGCGGGGCAGCCCGCCGCTGACGCTGCTGGCGGTGGCGCTGGGCGTGATGATGGTGGGCCTGGACGGCACCATCGTCGCGGTGGCCAACCCGGCCATCCAGTCCCACCTGCACGCCTCCCTGGCCGGCATCCAGTGGATCAGCAACGCCTACCTGCTGGCCCTGGCGGTCAGCCTGATCCCCGCCGGCAAGGCCGGGGACCGGTTCGGGCACAAGAAGGTCTTCCTCACTGGCGTGACCGGCTTCGCGGCCAGCTCGGCGGCCATCGGCCTGGCCGGGAGCATCGCCAGCAGCATTACCCTGGTCATCGCGTTCCGCGCGCTGCAGGGCGTGTTCGGGGCCATGCTGCAGCCCACCGCCCTGGCCCTGCTGCGCCGGACGTTCCCGCCGGACAAGCTGAACGGCGCCATCGGCGTGTGGGGCGCGGTCATCGGCGCGTCCACCGCCGCCGGGCCGATCGTGGGCGGGCTGCTGGTGCAGCACATCGGCTGGGAAGCCTGCTTCTACGTCAACGTCCCGGTCGGTGCCGCCGCCCTGATCATGAGCCTGCTCGTGCTCCGGGAGACCCCCGCCTCGCCGGCCAGCTCGTTCGACATCCCCGGCATCGCCGCCCTGTCCGGCGCGCTGTTCGCGCTGATCTGGGGCCTGATCAAGGCCCCGGACTACGGCTGGGCCTCCGCCCGCACCCTGGCCTTCCTCGGTGCCGCCGCCCTGCTCGGGCTGCTGTTCATCCTCCGCGAGCGGCGTGCCCGCCAGCCGATGCTGCCCCTCAAGCTGTTCCGCTCGGCGTCCCTGTCAGCCGGCGTGGTGCTGGTCATCCTGCTCATGTTCGCCCTGTTCGGCGCCATGTTCTTCATGACCTTCTACCTGGAAAACGTGCACGGACTGAGCCCGGTCGCCGCCGGCGTGCACCTGCTGCCCATGACCGCCATGCTCATCATCGGCTCCCCCCTCGCCGGCACGGTCATCAGCCGGATCGGCCCGCGCATCCCGGTCGTGGCCGGCATGACCATGGCCGCGGTCGCCATGTTCGGCCTGTCCCGGCTGGCCGCCACCGCCAGCCCGAACGACACCATCATTTGGTTCGTGCTGCTCGGCCTGGGCCTTGCCCCCGTGATGGTCGGCGCCACCGACGTCATCGTCGGCAACGCTCCCGCGGAACTGGCCGGCGTGGCCGGCGGGCTGCAGTCCACCGCCATGCAACTCGGCGGCACCTTCGGCACCGCCGTGCTCGGCGCCATCATGTCCGCCAAGATCGACAGCCTGCTCCCCGCGAGCTGGCACGCCGCGCACCTGCCCCCGCTGACTGCGGCCGGCTACGCACAGGTCAAAAGCGCGGTCTCGGTCGGGGGGGCGCCAGTGCCCTCCGGCACCCCGGCGCAGGCGGCCGGCGTGATCACCCAGATCAGCCACGCCACGTTCACCGCTGGAATGCACAACGCCTTCCTGGCCGGCGCCGCCGTCGCGCTAGCCGGAGCCGGCATCGCCCTGATCACCAAGAAAGGCACCGGCACCGCAGCCGCAGCCGCAGCGCACGCCGGCATCTGACCCCTGCCCACCCCAACCACAGCCCCCGAACCTGGAAGGAAGAACGTCATGTCCGCCCTGCTCAACCGCAAGCCGGTGCTCTGGTTCCTGTTCCTGTTCAACGCCGCCGTCGCCATCGCCGTCGGCGCCGCCGGCAGCCACCTCCACATCCACGGCCACAGCCTCCACGGCTCCCAGCAGGTCACGACGGCCGCCGGAATGGGCATCGTCGCGCTCGGGGCAGGCGCCGCCCTGTTCCTGCGCCGCCCGAAGCGGGCCTGACGCACACGCCAGCTTCCAGCCACCAAACCCCGCCCGGCACCAAGCCCGGCGGGGTTTCCGGCACCTCACATAGCCACGCACAGCGTCGTCAAGATGGACATCCTGGGCGTCCGGCAACAATCCCTGCCGCGCCGGGCCCCGGACCCGACGTGCGCGCCGGGTGATCGCCCGGCCTTCCTGCCTAGCCAGCCGGCGCTCGACCTCGCCACTGTCAAAGGAAGATCCGAAGAATCAGCGCCATGAAGCTCTGAAGATCACACCTTCGCCCAGCGCGCCGGACTTCCGCGACCGCCTGAGATCATGGCGCCATGGGAATCTCATCTGATGATCTTGCTTACTTCGTCGACCGGGCGATCGATGGCATGATCGAGATCGTCCGGGACCTCGGCGACGAGCTGGCCTGCACGCGGCCGGACCTGCCCGGCGCGAACTCCCCCTACGCGATCCTGTTTCACTGTCTCGGCGTCATGGGCTACTGGGGCGGGCACACTGTCGCAGGCCGCGACATGGACCGCGACCGCGACGCGGAGTTCCGCGCCACGGGCTCCGTCGACACCCTCATCCAGGCCTGCGCGGCCGCGAAGCGCCAGTTCGCCGCGGACATCGCCGTCGCGGACCCTGCTCAGCCGCTGCGGCGGCCGCCGGTGGCCACCACCTGGCACGGCCGGGAACTCGAGAACCAGGGAGCGGCGCTGCTGCACATCCTGGAGGAAGTCGCCCAGCATCACGGCCAGGCCGAGCTGACCCGCGACCTGCTGCTATCTGGCCGCCAGCGGCCGTCCGGCAGTTAGCTGCGGAGCGCGATCGGCGGATCGCCGCGCAGGTCGACCGGCAGATGCCCCAGGTCGTTGAAGGCGATCAGCATCGGCGGCTGGTCGGGCTGGAACTGGATGATGGTCAGCGCGCAGCTGAACTGGTTAAGCCCGATCCAGCGCCACGCTGGCGCGTCCAGGGCATGCCGGACGAACCAGCCGATGACGAAGTTGTGCGTGATCAGCAGCTCGCAGCGGTCGCCGTCGCCGGTAGTGCTCAGCTCCTCGACGGCCGCGGTCAGCTGCTCGCCGCCCTGGTCGCGTACGTCCTCGGGAACCTTGTCCAGGAACGGGCGAAACTGCGACGGGACCTCGCTGGCCTCGCCGGCGGCCGGTACCGGAGTACGGTCACGCAGCAGCTCGGAGCCGCTCACGGCTACGCCGGGCAGGTACTCGGCGACGATCTGCGCGGTCTCGGCGGCCCGGCGCAGGGGGCTATGGCGCACCGCATCAAAGGGGACGCCCGCCAGGCGCCGGCCCAGCTGATGAGCCTGCCGCTCGCCGAGCCCGGATAGCCCGCTATCAGCATCGTCGCCGGAGGCCGAGTGTTCCTGCTCTGCGTGCCGTACCAGGTAAAGCAGCGTGCTTGCCACTCCGGTCACTTCCGATCATCTAGTCGGCGATCAGCTCACAGTGCCACAGCCTCGCAGCCCGGGGCGGCTTCCATGCTCACGGATGTGGCAGAACACGAGCCAGGGCATGCCCAGAACATGCTCAGACCCGCCCGAGGAACTCCTCGATGGACGCCGCGAGCGCCGCCGGGGTCTCGTACATCGGGTAGTGTCCCGCGTTGCTGAGCACCTCGAGCTCAGCACCGGGATAGAACCTCAGCCAGGTCTGCTCCATCACCCGCACCGACATCGCCGGGTCGTGCTCTCCGATGATGACCTTGATCGCGGTCTGATTGCCCTTGACCTGCCGGGAGATGTCCGTCTTCGCCCACGACCTGAGATACGCCCCGAACGCCTCGACGGTGGAGTTGTCGAGCGAGTGCTGCACGATCCGGTCGATGAAGGCCCTCGGCAGCCTGTTCCCCGTGGTGATGGTAATGATCACCGACCGGTGTTCGCGGCTGTCGGCGGCACCGGAAAACAGGGCCCACCCTTCCTCGTCGAACCGTATCCCGGTGGCGGGGACCGGGTTGAGCGCCACTAACCGCCGCACCCGGCCGGGCGCCCGCAGCAGCACGTGCTGGACCGCCTGGCCGGACATTGAATGCCCGATCATCGAGAAGCGTTCCCAGCCCAGCTCATCGGCCAGCGCGACGGCGTCGGCGGCCGCCTCGGCCATCGTGAATTCCCCGGTGACCTCCTGGCGGTCGCCGTAGCCGCGCAGGTCCATGAACACATAGGTATAGGCCGACCCGTCGAGGTAGTCGGGTAACGCGCCCCATCCTCGCGCCGAGCCGAACCAGCCGTGCAGCGCGAGGACATGATGATCACCTGAGCCCACCGTCACGTGCGAACTGGCCATCTGGCCTCCAGCCCACTGCCAGTCCCGCTCAGTACCGAATCTATCGGGTCAATTCGGCCGATGGGAGACCCCGGGGGGCCATCCGGGCTATACGGGCCATCCCGGCCATTCAGCGGCTGGCGGTCATGCGCCTGACCGCCTCCGCCATCAGTTCCGGCGACGTGCCCATGTTCAGCCGCGCGAACCCGCGCCCCTGGTGGCCGAACCCTGGACCGGAGCTCAGCGCGACCCGGCCCCTGCTCAGGAACGCGGCCGCCGGATCGTCGCCCAGGCTCAGCGCCCGGCAGTCCAGCCAGGCGAGGAAGCTCGCCTCCGGCGGCACGTACCTCACGCCGGGGAGGCTGCCGGCCAGCAGCCGCGTCAGCAGCGAGCGGTTCTCGTCGAGTTGCGCCAGCAGCGCGTCCAGCCAGGGCAGCGACTCCTCGAACGCGGCAACCGACCCGAGCACGCCGACCTGGCCTGCCAGCAGGGCCTCCCATCGCTCCTCGAGCACGCTGTCCGTCTCCGGCGAGCCAGAGATCGCGACTCCGCACTTGAGGCCAGGAATGTTCCACGCCTTCGAGGCCGAGGTGAACGCGAAGGAGCGTTGTGCCATCTCATGGTCCAGGGACAGGAACGGCACATGCTCGGCGCCGGGCAGCACCAGCGGCGCGTGGATCTCGTCGATCAGCAGCGCCGCCCCGCGACGCTGGCAGATGTCGGCCACCGTGATCAGCTGCGCACGGGACCAGACCCGGCCCGTCGGGTTGTGCGGGCTGGCGAACAGGCAGGCGCTGACATCGTCGCCGGCCAGGGCCCGGTCGAGTGCCTCGGGATCCAGGTCGTAGCGGCCGTGATGGTCCCGCCGCAGCGGCGCCTCGACCACGCGGCGCCCGGCCAGCCGCAGCCGGTAGAAGAACGGCTGGTAGACCGGCGGGGTGATCACTATCCCGGATCCGGGCGGGGTGATGGCCTGGATCACCTCGGCGATCCCGGTCATCACGTCGGGAATCGCGAACACCCGGGCCGGATCCGGCGACCAGCGCAGCCGCTTGGCGGCAAAGGCAGCGAACGCCTCGCCCAGCTCGCCCTTGTGCCCGTAGCCGCAGTCACCGATGGACATCGCGGCCCGGACCGCCTCGACGATCGGCTCGGCCAGGTCGAAGTCCATCTCGGCGACGAACGCCGGGAGCACGTCCGGGGGATACGACCGCCATTTGTGGCTCTTCCGCTTCCTGAGGTCCTCCAGAGCGCAGCGTCCGAGCATCGCATCCACCCGTGGATCGTAACCTGGGCCTTTCGCCCGGCGCATAAGGCAGTGGCGCCCGGCGGCGCAGGTGCCAGGATCGAGGCATGGACCGTTTCGCGTCTTATGACGGCACCGAGATCGCGTTCCGGATCCTGGGTGAGGGCCGCCCGCTGGTGTGCCTGCCCGGCGGTCCCGGCCGCGCCGGCGAGTACCTGGGCGATCTGGGCGGCCTGGCCGGCTGGCGGCAGCTGATCGAGCCCGACACCCGGGGCACCGGAGCGTCGGCCGACGCCGACCCGGCGACCTACCGGTGCGACCGGCTGGTGGCGGACGTCGAGGCGCTGCGCGCCCACCTCGGTCTGGACCGCTTTGACCTGCTGGCGCACTCGGCCGCGGGCAACGTGGCCGTGCTGTACGCCGCCGCCCACCCGGAGCGCCTCGGCCACCTGGTTCTGCTCGCCCCCAGCCTGCTGGCCGTGGGAGTGGAGGTCACCGAGGAGCAGGGGCGGGCCGCGATGCAGCGCCGGTCCGGCGAGCCGTGGTACGCCGACGCCGTCGCGGCGGTGGAAAAGGCGGAGGCGGGTGACGACTCCCTGGAGACCAGGCACGCATACGTGCCGTTCTTCTACGGCCGGTGGGACGAGGCCGCGCAGGCCCACGCGCAGGTGGGCATCAGCGAGCGTTCCCGGGCGGTGCGGGACAGCTTCTTCGCCGACGGCGCGTTCCACCCCGGTGCCACCCGCGCCGGGCTCGGCAGGCTCGCCGCCCCGGTGCTCATCTACGCCGGCGAGCTCGACTTCTCGCCCACGCCCGAGGTGGCGGTGGACGCCGCCCGGCTGTTCCCGCACGCCGAGGTGGTGGTGCAGCCCGAGGCCGCGCACTCCCCCTGGCTGGACGACCCGGCCTGGTTCACTTCCGCGATCAACATGTTCCTCGGCAGCAGCCCGGCCAGCGCCGGGGGATAAGTGACGGTCGCCGTGGGTGAAGACTGGGCGAGGCCGCCGCCGCCTAGCCTCGGCTAGTCCAGCTCCTGGTAACGCTCCGTGGTGACGGTGGACCGGTCCAGCAGCGCCATGAACGCCTGGGTCACCGGATCGTGCTCCCAGCGGGCATCGCAGGCATCGGCATCTTCGGCCGAGCGCCACAGGTCAATGACGATCCAGCTGCCGTCCTCCCCGCGGGCTGTCGTCCTCCTGAGCAGGCCGGGCTGGTGGTAGGCGAATTCCTCCTGGACCTTGCGGTCGGCCGCCAGGAACGCGGCCTCGTCACCGCCGGGCGGCAGCCGGAACCTCATGATCTCGATCACAGCTGAAAGCGTAGACGGCGATGCATAGGTCACGCCTGGTAGCCGCCGGGACCCGCGATCATGACTGCAGGATCACGCCGCCGGCCACCCGTAAGGGGCCGTCAACGGAGTCCGCCCTAAAATCTGATATCTGTATAGGCAGGCCGCAGGGTGAGTGTTGGTACCGCCGTTACGGGCGCCACGGCGTCACGACCACCCAGCACAGAGATCAACGAGCGCGAGGCAGCAACGATGCCGGGCTGGCCGGCGGTCAGCGTCGCTCTGGCGGCCGCGATCGCCGGGATCGTGCTCATCGCGAAAAGCACCGCGGGATCTGCCGCCGCGCTGACCGTCGTTGGCGTTCTGCTCCTGGTGGCCGCCTCCGCGATCGCGAAAGGGCTGACGCCCGTGGCTCCCGGGGAGGCCCGGGTGGTCCAGCTGTTCGGCCGCTACTCGGGGACGATCCGCGCGGACGGCCTGCGCTGGATGAATCCGGCCGCGAAGCGGCGCAAGATCTCCACCAGGATCCGCAATCACGAGACCGGGGTGGCCAAGGTCAACGACGCCGACGGCAACCCGATCGAGACCGCTGCCGTCGTCGTCTGGCAGGTCGAGGACACCGCCAAGGCCGTGTTCGGCGTGGATGACTTCACCGAGTTCGTGGCCGTCCAGGCCGAGACCGCGGTCCGGCAGGTAGCCACCGGCTACCCCTACGACGACCACGGCGACGGCCGGCTATCCCTGCGGGACAGCACCGGGGAGGTGACCACCGTGCTTGCCGCGGAGATCGCCCAGCGAGTGGAGACGGCCGGGGTGAAGATCATCGAGTCGCGCTTTACCCGGCTCGCCTACGCCCCGGAGATCGCGCATGCCATGCTGCGCCGCCAGCAGGCCGTCGCGGTGGTGGCCGCCCGCCAGATGATTGTGGACGGGGCGGTCGGGATGGTCGAGTCGGCCCTGGCCCGGCTTGAGGCAGACGACCTCGTGGAGCTCGATGCAGAGCGCAAGGCGGCCATGGTCAGCAATATGCTCGTGGTCCTGTGCAGCGACCACCCGACGCAGCCGGTCGTCAACACCGGCTCTCTGTACCACTAGTGGGGGGTCCGACCGACACGTGGGAACCGAGCGCAAGAACATCCTCCTCCGGCTGGACCCGCGGGTGCATGACGCGCTGGCCCGCTGGGCGGCCGACGAACTGCGCAGCACGAACGCCCAGATCGAGCTGGTGCTGCGCCGGGCACTCGCCGAAGCTGGGCGGCTCCCGGAGCGGGTCTCGCCCGTGCGCCGCCCCGGCCGCCCGCGCAAGCAGCCCGAGCCGGCCGGCGACTAGCCCTGTGCGCCGGCCCGCGACGGGCTCCGGGGGTCGTCCCCCGGGCCGGCGCAGCGGCGTTCAGCCGCGGGATGCCCGGAGCTCGCCGGTCAGGTAGCGGTCCAGGGTAGGGCCGATCGCCGCGGCCAGGTCGTCCGGGCTCGCCCCGGCCACGGCCGGGAGGGCCAGCACGTACCTGGCCAGGGCCAGGCCGACCATCTGCGTGGCGGCCAGGGCCGCCCGGTAGTCCGCATCCGCCGCCTCGCCGCCGCCAGCGCCAGCCGGGTTCCGGGCGCCGGCCGCGCGGGCCATCGGCCGCAGGATGCTGTCGACGATGAACTCCCTGAGCATGGCCGCTGCCGTCTCGCTGGTCACGGCCGAGCGCAGCAGCCCAAGGAACGTGGCCAGGACATCGGTGTTCTCCCACACGCCGAGGGCCGTGCGGACCATATGCTCGCCCAGGCTCATCCCTGGCTCACGGGCTTCAGGTGTGAGCGCCGCGGTCAGCACCTCGCTCGGGATCACTGGCAGCCGCATCGCCGCCGCGAAGAGCCGTTCCTTGCTGCCGTAGAAGTGGTGTACGAGCGCGGGGTCCACGCCCGCGCCGGCGGCAATGGACCTGATCGTCGCGCCGTCGTAGCCGTGTTCCGCGAACCGGCCCCTGGCCGCTTGGAGGATCGCCTCACGGGTGCCGCTCTCCCCCGCCCGCCGCCCGCTCCGGCGGACCGTCAGCGCGCGATCTGGGGTGCGCCGCCGGGTCAGCGGGACACCCCCGCCTGGGAGGCCGGCAGGGTCAGCTGGAAGAAGCGCTCCTCCAGGGTCGCTGGCGCGGCAAAGACCCGCGTCCCGGGGTCCCCCGCCGCAATGATCCCTGCCGCAGTGCCCCCGGCCGCGGTGTCCCTCACCGTGCCTGCGGCCTGGCCGCGCTCCAGCGCCCGCCGGACCACCTCGGGCGGGGCGCCGGGCACCCGCAGCGCCCGGCCGGCCAGTGACACCGGAATTCCTGACTCCTCCAGGGCCCCGAACGCACTCGCCCACGACGGCGCCTGCACCACGGTGACCCTGGCGTCGCCGATGATCTCCGGGACCGTGCCCTCGGCCACCACCCTGCCGTCAGCCATGATCACCAGGCGCCCGCACTCGGCTGCCTCCTCCATGTAATGGGTGGTCACCAGCACCCCGGCGCCGCCACCGGCGGCATCGGCGATGGTCTCCCAGAGCCGCGCCCGGCCCAGCGGATCGACCCCGGACGTCGGTTCATCCAGTATCAGCAGATCCGGCTGGTGCGCCAGGGCCTGCGCGAACGCGACACGCCGTTGCAGGCCGAGCGGCAGCCTGCCCACCGGGGTGGCCGCGTAGCCGGCCGGCAGGGCGAGAACGTCGGCCCCCCCGGTCCCGGCCCCTCCCGAAACAGCGCCCCCGGAAACAGCGCGCCCGAAGACAGCCGCAGAGAACTGCAGGTTCTCGGCGGCGGTCAGGTCGTCATACAGGCCGAGCCCCTGCGGGAGGTAACCGATCCGGCGCCGGGTGCCCCGCGACGGCGGCTCGCCGAACAGCGCGACCCGGCCCGCCGACGCGGGGAGCAGTCCGAGCAGTATCCGCAGCAGTGTGGTCTTGCCCGCGCCGTTCGCGCCGAGCAGGCCGACGATCTCGCCGGGCTGCACCTGGAGATCGACGTGGTCCACGGCGGTGAGCTGCCCGAACGTCTTCGTCACCCCCGCGCACTCCGCGAGCGGGCGGCCCTCACGCAGGCCCGGTGTCCCGGTCATGCCGTCCCTCCGGCCATCTCGAGCTCACGGGCCAGCACGGCGATCGTGACCGCATCCTGCAGATCGGGCGTGATCACCTCATCCGGGCCGCTGTGCTGGCCCGGGTGGGACGCTGTGTTCCCTGGGGACACCCCAGACCCCGATGGCCCAGGACCTTCCCACACCCGCCAGCGCCCGCCCCGCCGCCAGGCCCGCCTTCCCGCGTCGCCCCCGGGCCGCGCCGTCACCAGGCGCAGCGTGCCAGGCACCGCCGCCACGATCTCGTCCGGAGTCCCCGCGGCCAGCTCGCGCCCGCCCTCAAGAGCCAGCACCCAGGCGGCGCGTTCTGCCTCGTCGAGGTAGCTGGTGGCCAGCACGACCGCGGATCCGGCTGCGGCGGCCCGGGCGATCAGCCACCACAGGCCGGACCGGCTCACCGGATCGACGCCGGTGGTCGGCTCGTCCAGGACCAGCAGTTCCGGCTGGGGCAGCATGGCCGCGATCACCCCGAGCTTCTGCCGCATCCCGCCGGACAGCTGCCCGGCCAGCCGGTCCCGCGCCTCCGCCAGCCCGGCCCGGTCCAGGTACTCCGCCGTCCGCTCGCGCGCCACCGCAGCGGACAGGCCGTACCCGGCGGCGCGGAAGGCGAGGTTCTCCGCGACGGTCAGGTCCGGGTAGATTCCTGACCCCGCGGGCAGGTACCCGGTCTGCCGCGCGCCCGGCCTGTGCACCACGCCGCTGCCCGGCGCGAGCGCGCCGGCGAGCACCCGCAGCAGGGTGGTCTTCCCCGCGCCGTCCCCGCCCACCACCGCGGTCACCTGACCGGCGTTCGCGCGGAACGACACGTGGTCAAGGGCCATGCCCTGGTCATACCGAACGCTAACTTCCGTGCCACCCCAGCCACCCGGGCCGTGATCAAGCCCGGGGCCGGTCCCGATGCCGTGCGACGGACCGGTCATGCCGACCTGACCCGGCTCGGCGCGAGGAAGCGGCGGAACCGCAGCGTGGCCAGCGTGACGACCACGACGCTGAGCACCGCCAGGCAGGTGAACGGCAGCCAGAGCGGGCCGAGCGGTTCCGCCCTGAGCATCACTCCCTTGGAGATCTCGTTGAAATAGGTGAGCGGCAGCAGGTAGGCGATCCAGCGCACGCCGACCGCGATCGAGCTCAGCGGGAAGATCAGCCCGGACAGCAGCACCTGCGGGAGCATTGTCATCACGGCGAGCTGAATCGCCTGGCCCTGGTTCTGCGACACGCTGGAGATCAGCACGCCGATGCCGAGCGTCACGAACAGGAACAGCAGCGCGCCCAGCCCGAACACCGCGGCCGAGCCGCGGAACGGCACGCCGAAGATCACGATCCCGACGGTCAGCACGATCGCCAGGTCAACCGCGGCCACGGCGAAGTACGGAACGATCTTGCCGAGGTACACGTCCCTGGGCCGCAACGGCATTACCGCCAGCTGCTCAAGCGTGCCCGACTGACGTTCCCTGACCACCCCGAGGCTGGTGATGATGGTGCCGATGAACACCAGCACCACCCCGGCCAATCCGGGGATCATGATGTCCGACGTGTTGAGGTCGGGGTTGTAGAGGATGCTGACCGCCGGGTCCGCCCCCGCGGCGGGCTTAACCCCAGCCGCCGGCTTGACCGCAGCCACTGGCCCGGCCGCGGCGGCCGTGCCCACCTTCTGCTCCAGATTGGCCAGCGCAGCTTGCGTGGCGCGTGCCGCGAACAGCTGGCTGCCGTCGATGAGCACGGCCGGGCCGGCGCCGCCGGTCACCACGGCCACGTCGGCCTTGCCGTCGCGCAGCTGGTTCTGTGCCCAGTCCCGGCCCTGATCCGGTGCTGCGGTCACGACGTCGAACGGCGGCCGCAGCAGCCGGGATATCGATCCGGCCTGCGGCCCCGCGGCAGCGACGGTGATCGTGGGAACATCGAAGCTGGCCGCATACCCAAGCACGACGAGCAATACGATCGGCAAAACGATCATCATCGCGAGAGTCCGCCGGTCCCGCCGGACCTGCCGGAACTCCTTCACGATCATCGCCCACATCGGCGTTCTCCTCGGGGGGACGTCCGCCCCAGCGGATGCTCTGGCAATATTTCAACTAGCGATGAATTCTACATGTGTTGAATTCGCCGGGCAACCCCATCGCGGCCTGGCCGTAACCGAGAACCTGATGCAATTTCGCTAGCGCATCGCTAGCGCCCGCGGCTCGGGCGTTGACACCACCAGCTTGCTGATACTTCACTGGCGCCAGTGCCCCGTCGTCCGGCCAGGCCCACTTCTCCCCCCCAGGTGCGGCCTCCCGGCGACGGGCCACCAGTCGGCCTCGCCTGATCACGCCCCGCACATATGTATCTGCCCGCCGTTATCAGGCGGCAGGCCCTGACCGCCATTACCATGAGCGCCAGGGCCGAACTGGGCCATGTCAGGAAATAGCTTGCTGGCATGCGGCCAGCACCGAGGCCGCCATTGCCACCTGGCAGCAGGCCCTGGACATCCTTGACGACCTGCGCCACCCCGACGCCGACCAGGTCCGCGCCAAGCTGGACCGCGCCGGCGCGCTCGCCGCGACCGGGCACTAGCCGGGGACGCCCGGCCGCGCGTCGTTTTGGCCAGCCCGGCCGGCATCTGTTCAGATGGGCCCATGGTGATCACACGCAACAGCGGACGGTGGACCCTGGAAGATCGCTTCGGCTGTTGCTGGCAGTACCTGCCGGTGCAGGTGCCGGACGGCTGCTGCGGACTGCGGGCGGAGCTCGAGTATGACCGGCCCGGCGCCGTCCTGGATCTGGGCTGCATCGGGCCTGGAGGGTTCCGCGGCTGGTCCGGCGGCGCCCGCCGGTCATTCGTGATTACCCCGGGCGCGGCGACGCCCGGTTACCTGCCCGGCGATCTTGAGCCGGGAACCTGGCAGGTGATGATCGGCCTGCACCGGGTGCCGCCCGGCGGTGCCGAGTACCGTCTGACGGCGGAAGTCAGCAGCACGCCCGGTGAGCTGGCGCCCGCGCCGCCGCCAGACCCGCTGCCGCCGCTGACGCAGCGCGTGCCCCGCCGCGACCTGCCGGCCAGCCCCGGACGGCGCTGGCTGGCGGGTGACCTGCATACCCACACCGTGCACTCGGACGGCGCCATGACCGTGCCCGAGCTGGCCAGGTTCGCGGTCGGGCAGGGCCTCGACTTCATCGCGGTCACCGATCACAACACGATCAGCCATCACGCGGAGCTCCCGGCCACGGCCGCGGCGCACGGGATCACGCTGCTGCCGGGCCAGGAGGTGACGGTGCAGGCCGGGCACGCGAACGCGCTCGGCGACATCGGCTGGATCGACTTCCGCGAGCCCGCCGACTCCTGGCTGGATGCCACCGAACGCGCCGGCGGGCTGATGTCGGTCAATCACCCCATCGGCGGGGACGTGAGCTGGACCATCCCGATGAACCGCCGCCCGCCGCTGGCCGAGGTCTGGCACTGGAGCTGGCTCGACACGCACTGGACGATGCCGTTCGCCTGGTGGCTGGCCTGGGACCCCGGCGCCATCCCGGTGGGCGGCAGTGACTGGCACCGGCCCGGCGCCGACGCGCCGCCAGGTTCGCCGACCACCTGGGTCGAGTGCGAGGACAACACGCCGGAAGCGCTGCTGGACGGGCTGCGTGCCGGGCGGACCGCGGTGTCCGCCAGCCGTGACGGGCCGGTCCTGCTCCGGGTGGACGGCGAGCTGGTCGCGGCTGGGGCCGACGGCGCCATCCTGATCGGCCCGGACGGGCCCCTGGCGAGGGCGCGCAGCCCGCTGGCCCGCCTCCCGGGCGACGCCGGGTGCCACCGGCTGACCGACGCCTCGGGCGCGACGCTGGCGCTGACCCGGTAGGGCCAGCGCCAGCTGTGCTGCTCAGTTACCTGGGCCAAATCGGTCAGCTGGCCTGCTCGGTAATCTGGAACACGGGGTAGCCGGGGGCGATCTCGAGCAGCTTCTCCTCCGGCGCGTCCGGGCCGACGCCCTCGAAGAACATCCCGACCTCCCACTTCCAGCGCTTCAGGTACTCGCGCAGCAGGGCGGGCTTCTGCTCGTCAGGCAGCTCGGTGGCGGTGAAGCGCTCCACCCGGCGGCCGACCCGCAGTTCGCCGCCGCCTGCCGCACGCATGTTGCGTACCCATTGCGTGTGGCCGCGCGGAGCGACGAGGTACCGGTGGCCGTCATAGCTGAGCGGGTTCACCGGGGTGGTGCGCCACTCGCCGGTCTTGCGGCCGCGTACGTACAGCACCCGGCTGCCCCTGAGGCTGATGCCGTTACGGGTCAGGGTCTGCACGAGCCCGTTGAAGAAACGGCCCATCAAGCGGCCCATCGGGGTGGTCGGCGCAACATTTCGCGGGGCCGGGGTGGCGGACATCTTGTGCTCCTTTTGTGGTTTGACGCTCTGTGCTGCCTGAGGGCTGTCTGAGGGCTGTGCTGCCAGGCGCCCTTGTCGTGAGCACTGCTCTCTACTTAGAGCAGTGTGCACGATCTCGTGCCATCCTGTCAAGAGCACTGCTCTTGTTATTGATCGGTGCTCTCTTACCTGGCAGACTGGGCGGCATGACCGCGACCGAGAGCGCCAGCCGGACAGCCAGAGAGAGGGCCAGGGCCGAGCTCACCCGTGAGATCAAGGAGGCGGCCCGGCGCCAGCTTGCCGCGCAGGGCGCCCAGGGCTTGTCGCTGCGGGCCGTGGCGCGCGAGCTCGGCATGGTCTCCTCCGCCCTCTACCGTTACTTCCCGAGCCGGGACGAGCTGCTGACCGCCCTCATCATCGATGCCTACGACGCGCTCGGCTCAGCGGCCGAGGCCGCCAGCGCCGGGCTGCCCGCAGCGGAGGTCCGCGGCCGCTGGCGGGCCGTCTGCGGCGCGATGCGTGACTGGGCCCTCGCGCACCCGCACGAGTACGCGCTCATCTACGGCTCGCCGGTGCCCGGCTACCAGGCGCCGCAGGCGACCATTGCGTCAGCCATCCGGGTCGTGCGCGTCCTCGGGGATCTGCTCACCAGCGCCGCCGGGGACGACTCGCCGCCGCTGCCGCCCGTCCTCGGCGAGCAGGCTGCCATCGCGGCCGACGCCATCGCGCCCGGTGTGCCCGGAACCGTGATCCTCCGCGGGCTGACCGCCTGGACGCAGCTGTTCGGCATGATCAGCTTCGAGCTCTTCGGCCAGTTCGTCGGCAGCCTCGACCCGGCCGGCGAGTTCTTCGGCTACGCGGTGGAGCAGATGGCCGACTTCGTCGGCATCCCCTGATCACGCGCGGCGGAGGGTAAGGCCGAGGGAAGCAAACTGCTCGAAGGGCCGGTGGTAGCCGCGTTCGATGTGGTGGATGCCGCGCAGCGAGGAGGGCTGGTCGGCAACGGCGGCGGCCAGCACCGCGGAGAACCCGGCGCGCACGTCGGGCAGCGTCACGTCCGCGCCGCGCAGCTTGGACACGCCTCTGATCACAGCGGAATGCACCGAGTTGGTGTCGTGGAAGCGGCACGCGGGCCCGCCCAGGCACGCCGCGAACACCTCTATCTCGCAGCCCATCTTCTGCAGCGCCGGGACGTACACGAGCCGGTTCTCAAACACGGTCTCGTGCAGTACGGACATCCCGTCGGCCTGGGTGAACAGCACCATCAGCGGCTGCTGCCAGTCGGTCATGAACCCGGGGTGGGTGTCGGTATGCACCGCGGCCGGCCGCAGACCGCCCGGCGCCGACGCGGTGATCCATTCGTCGGTGATCTCGAACCGGGCGCCCATCCGCCCCAGGGTCGTGATGGCGGTGACCAGCCGGTCCTGCGGGCAGCCATGCACCCGGACCTCGCCTCGGGTGATCAGCCCGGCCACCAGGTAGGAGAACGCCTCAAGCCGGTCGCCGGCCAGCCCGCGCGAGGCGCCGCGCAGCCGCGGCACTCCCTCGATGACGATCCGCCGGTCGGGGCTGAGCTCAATGTGCGCGCCCATCCGCTGCAGGAACAGCGCGAGTTCGACCACCTCCGGTTCGGTGGCGGCACCGCGCAGCACGGTCTTCCCCTCGGCCATCACGGCCGATAGCAGCACGGTTTCTGTCGCGCCCACACTCGGGTAGGGCAGATCGATGCGCGCGCCGTGCAGCTTGGTGGCGCGCGCCGTGATCCCGTTCGGGCCGACCTCCACCTCGGCGCCCATGGCCCGCAGCGCCGCCACGTGGTAGTCGACGGGCCGCTGCCCGATCGGATCGCCTCCGACCAGCGGGACGAACGCCTCACCGGCCTGGTGCAGCAGCGGCCCCAGCATCAGGATGGGAATCCGGTTCAGCCCGGTGAACGCCTCCGGGACGGCAGGCTCGACCGCGTTGCCCGCCACGATCGTGATCTCGGCATCGGACCGGCCAACGTGGTAGCCGATGGATTCCAGCATCGCGGCGGTGATGCCGACCTCGCCGACTTCCGGGACGTTGCGGATCGTGCTTGGCGCATCGCCCAGCATCGCGGCCACCATGTGCTTCGACACCGCGTTCTTCGATCCGCGTACCCGGATATCACCGCGCAGCGGACCAGAGGGTTCGACTTGCCACGTTTCGGTCACGCAGATCACTGTACGGGCAACTTCCCGGGCCGAAAGCGAACTAAGCGCGTTCCCCCGGGCGGGCGGCCATGCCGAAGACCACGTCTGTTTGCAGGGTCGCGATCTCCTGCGTGCGCAGTTCACCAAGCACGCGCTCGCGCACTTGCTGGCGCTGGCCGGGGGTGAGGGCATCTATGGTGGCCCGGTAACCCGACCCGAGCACGATGTCCCAGAATCTGTCTGGGCTGTCGAGGTGATGCTGAAACCCGGGGCTGCGAGCGCGGCCGGGTGGGCGACCCCGGCCCGCGAGTACAGGTCCTGGAGGGCTTGCGGGGTGGTGATCTCGTCCCACGGATTGAAGGCCTTGAACAGCGACGGCTCGATCGCCCGGACGGAATCCCAGAAAATAGTGTTGGCCGGCTCGAACAGGCCCGAGCCCCATGTGGTGATCGCCAGCAACCCGCCGGGACCGACCAGCCGCCACATTTCCGCGGTGAACGCCGCCATGTCGGGGGCGAAGAAGACGCCGAACACGCAGACAACCGCGTCGAAGTGGCCAGATGGCATCCCGGTGCGGGTGGCGTCGCCGTGACGGAACTCGATATTGGCCAGGTCCTCGCCAGCGGCCCTGGCCCTGGCCAGGTCGAGCAGCGGTGCTGCGGCGTCGATGCCAAGCACGTGCCCGGCCGGGCCGACCGCGCGGGCCGCGGGAATCGCTGACGCCCCGGCACCACAGCACAGATCGAGCACGGTGCTCCCGGCGGCCAGCCCCAGCCGCGACACGGTGACAGCGCCCCACCGGTCCCAGAAGCTGAGCGAAGGCAGTCCGTAGTGATCAGCCGCGGCCCCGTACGCGCGCGCCGCCCGTTGCGCAGCCTCGCCCAGTGCCTCTCCCATCAGGGTGCAGAGCCTGCGAATGGGTGCAGCTCGATGATCTCTGTGTCGATCATCCCCGCGCGGGCCAGGGGAAGCGACGCCACGGCGCGGTCAACCCGCTCCCGGCTGGCCTGGAAGATCAAGATCGCGCCGGGGGCTCCCGGCGAGTACGCCTCGGCCAGGATCCCGTCCTCCTGAAGACGCGCCAGATCCGCCATCTCGGCGGGTCCGTGCGTCGCGATGCCGGCACCAGTAACGCCAGCCCGCGGCCTGCAGATCACCATGATCTTCATGGCCGCAACGGTACGCCTGCGAGCTCAGATCGAGCGGATGGCACCGCCATCAACCGGGATCATCGCGCCCGTGATGTAGGACGCGGCGGGGGAGAGCAGGAACGCGGCCACGCGGCCGAACTCCTCTGGCTCGCCGTACCTGCGCAGCGGGATGCGCCCAGACAGCCGGTCCCGCACCTCATCGGGATCGCCGCTGAGCGCATCGAGTTCGCGGACCCGGTCGGTGGCGATCCTGACGGGCAGGATCCCGTTGACCCGGATCCCAGTCGGGCCGATTTCGTCGGCGAGCGTCTTCACCACGCCGGCCAGGCCAGGAAACAGCCCGTTGGAGATCGCGAGTTCCGGAAGCGCACGCGCACCGACGAAGCCAGCACGAACACCAGGGAACCGCCGGTCCCTGAGACAGAGCCGGCCGCCGCGCCGCTGGCGCCGTCGCCATCCAGATCGGCCGCGAGAGCTCGGGCCAGCCGGACGGCGCCGAGGAAGACGCTTTCGAACCCGGACCGCCACGCTTCGTCTGGTGTGGTCGCGACTGTCCCGGTTGGCGTACCGCCCACGCTGAACAGGGCACCGTCCAGGCGGCCAAAACCGTCCCTGGCCGCCGCGATCAGCCGGCCCGGGGTGGCGGGATCGGCGTTGTCCGCGACCGCCCAGGTGGCGGTGCCAGTCCCGGTGCCGGGGGCCGCATCACGCGCGAGGCGGTCCACGGCCGCGACGGCCGTGGCCTCGTGCGGAGCGCTGAGCACGACGCGAGCACCCTCGGCCACGAGGGCCTGCGCGGCAGCGAATCCCAGGCCGCGGCTGCCGCCGGTCACGATGTAGACCCGGTCACGCAATTCAAGATCCATGCGGCCATTGTCGTTTATCGTGGCGGCACCGGAGCCTCAGGGAGTTGGGATGCTGGACGACCTTGTCTATGACGACAGCGAGCCGCCGACCATCGGCTTGGTGCCGGAGGGCGTTTCCTGGGAGGACGTCCAGGATCACATCAAGATCGCCCATAGCCCGCTCCTGGTTGGCCCCGACGGCAGCGGCGAGTACACCGGGGCCTACTGGGCCGGCACCCGGCTGGTGGTGGTCGGCGATCTCGGCTCCGACCAGGATCAGGCGCTGCAGGAGTTCCGGGACTTCCTGCTCGAGCGGGGCGAGACCTAGCCGCGGGATGGGGCCTGGTGAACGACTCCACCTGGTCTAATCCTCCCATTGGCCTGCCCGACGGCGGGAGGTCAGCTCCCGGTCACCCCGGGCAGCCAGACTGGCACTCATGCCAGCGGCCGGGACGTTGCGCGCTCAGGCGAGGGCCCGGCGGGGGGAGCGGTTCGCGGCGCTGACGGCTGCGATCACACGCGGGCTCCCGTTCGGCCTGGCCCGGGTCATCGCCCCGAACATGGTCGGGTTCGTGATCATCAACGCCGGCACCTTCGCCGCTGACCTCACGCTCCTCACCGTGTTCCACGGCGGGCTGCACTGGCCGGTGCCGGTGAGCATCACCCTGGCCTACCTGACCGCGGCCGGGCTGAGTTACCTGCTCAACCGCACCCTGAACTTCCGCTCCCACGGTGCGGTGGCGCCGCAGATGGGCTTGTACGCCGCGGTCATCGTCGTGAACTACCTGGCCTGGATCCTCGGCGTCGGCGCTGGCCTGGCGGCCCTGGGCGTCGACTACCGCCTGGCCCGGATCCTGGCCGCCGTCTGCGAGGCCGGGTATATGTATGCCGCGATGCGCTGGGTGGTCTTCCGCGACGTAGCTCACCGTCCCTGAGGGCCGAGCGAGGTGACCAGCTTGGGCAGGAAGGACTCCCACCCGGCGCGGTGCTCGGCCCGGGCGGCGCGTTCCTCCTCGGTGTCGCCATGCGGGCCATGCGTGATCGTCAGCGTGGACGGCGCGGCGCGGACCACGACCGTGCGCCGCGGCCCGTCCGCGCCATCCCAGCTCCAGGTGAACTCCAGCAGCCTGGCCGGCGCGTAGCCGACCACCTGGCCGTCCAGCGTCTGGCCCAGCGCCGGGAACCGCACCACGTACGGGCCACCGATGACCAGATCAGTGCTCAGTTCCCCACCCCACCACCGGGCCACCCGCACCGGATCGGTGAAAGCTGACAGCCATTGCTCCGCCGTGCAGCCAGGAAGCCGCACGGTGGCGCGCAGGGCGGGACCAACATCCTCGACCGTCACCGAGGCAGTAGTCATGCTTCTCTCACTCTGTCTAGCGCCGCAGCAAGCCAACCCTGGCTCGCAGGATCGCCCATCTTGACGCGACGTTGCCGACTTCCTCCGGCTGCTGCGGGCACTCCCCCGCCGCAATCGCCCGGTCCATCCGGACCCGCGCGTCGGACTGGGTGATCATCTCAAAGATCATTCTAGGATCCTGCTGCGACAGTTCCCTAGTCCGGTCGAGGACGTCTCTCTCGTCGCCGACCCAGACGTTCTTGATGCCGCCGCCCTGATTGTGGTCGAGCAGGACCGACACCACATGCCCCTGCTCGCCATACCAGAAGCTCATGGTCACCGCCTCCTGCTGGCCGAGCGCATCGCCGTAACGCCAGGCGTCGCCGGGGACCGGCGCGCCGATCGAGCCGGCCCAGGCCGGCTCGCTGATTCCCTGCGCGGCGAGCCGGTCGGCGGCCGCGGAGGCGGCCGCGCTCAGCTGAGGGGAGCCGACCGCGCCGAGCACGCGCAGGGTCGCGAGCGCTTCCGGCATGCCCGACTGCTCGGCGGCCGGCACGATCGCGTCCGCCTGGCCCCCGCCGGAACCAAGCGCAGCGACGATGTCCGAGCCCCACAGCTCGGCGTCGAGCGGGCTGTCAACCTCGGCCAGCACGATGCGTGCCTCGGTGAGCACCGCCGCGATGGTGTCCGCCGGTGAGGCCCGGGCGAACACGGCCTCGAGCTCAGGATCATCGAACAGCGACGCGAACGGATCGTCCGGAGACTGCGATGTCATGCCCGGCATCCTGCCACCGTTGAGGTCAGCGGCGAGAGCATCCGCGAGATCGTGAATTGTCGGTCCTGGCTACGAAGGCAGTAACGTAACCGCCGCAGCCGCTTTCCTGATCCCACCCGCCCACCCTGACCCACCCTTCCTCGCCCGCCTGACCCGCACACCATGAAGGGGACTGTCCGTGGAACCGAAGCCGCGCTGGGGAATCACGCTCCCGCTGCCCGGGATCGCGCTGGCCGAGCAGCGCGAGATCGTCGCCGGGCTGGCCGGGCTCGGCTACACCGACGCCTGGTCGGCCGAGGTCAACGGCACCGACGCGTTCACGCCGCTTGCGGCGGCGGCGCAGTGGAGCAGCGAGCTGCGGCTCGGCACGGCCATCGCCCCCATCTTCACCCGCGGGCCCGGGCTGCTGGCCATGAGCGGCGCCACCATGGCGGCACTGGCGCCGGGCCGTTTCGTGCTGGGCATCGGAACGTCCACGCCGATAGTGGTGCAGCAGTGGAACGCGGTCGAGTTCACCCGGCCCTACCAGCGGGCCCGGGACATGCTGCGGTTCCTGCGCCAGGCCCTGGCCGGGGAGAAGGTCACGCAGGAGTACGAGACGTTCCGGGTGGACGGGTTCCGCCTCGATCCCGCGCCCGCGACGCCGCCGGGGCTCGCGCTCGCCGCGCTGCGGCCGCAGATGATCAAGCTCGCCGCGGCCGAGGCCGACGCCGTGATCACGAACTGGCTGGCGCCGGGTGACGTGCCTCAGGTCCGCGCGGCCGCGGGGCCCGGATGCGAGCTGGTGGCCAGGATCTTCGTCTGCCCGACCGGCGATGCCGAGGTCGCGCACGCCATCGGCAAGCGCATGATCGCGGCCTACCTGACCGTGCCGGCCTATGCCGCGTTCCACGCCTGGCTGGGCCGCGGCGAGGCGCTGCGGCCGATGCAGGATGCGTGGGTGGCGGGTGACCGCAAGGGCGCCCTGGCGGCGATCAGCGACGAGCTCGTCGATGAGCTCCTCGTGCACGGAACCCCGGAAGCCTGCCGGGAACGGGTCGCGGAATACCAGGCCAGCGGGCTGGACACGCCGGTCATCGCGGTCGTCCCCCCGCCCGGGGGGAACGTCCCTGACCTGGTGCGCCAGCTCGGCCGGGCCGGATGACCGCCCGGCCGGCCCGCCACAGGGCGAGCACCCCTGGCGCAGTCGCGCCGTCAGAAGGTAATGACCCCGCGCATGATCCGCCCGGCCTCGATATCTGCGTACCCCTGGTTGACCTGATCGAGCCGGTACGTCTCGGTGATCAGCTCATCGAGCTTCAGGATGCCGTCGCGGTAGAGGTTGAGCAGCCTGGGAATCTGGACCCTGGGGCTTTCCGCTCCGTACAGGCAGCCCTTGATCTCCTTGTTCATCATCGCTAGCAGGAACAGGTTGACATCGGCCTGGGCCTGGGCCATCGGCGCTACCGAGGTGACCACGCACGTGCCGCCCTTGGCCGTCAGCGTGAGCGCGGGCTCCAGCAGTTCCCCGCGCATGACGCCGAAGGTGCAGATGACCGAGTCGCACATCTCCCCCCACGTCAGCTGGCCGACTTCAGCGATGGCATCGTCCAGCGAGGAGTAGACGTGGGTGGCACCGAAACGCAGGGCCTGCTCCCGCTTGAACTCCACCGGGTCGACGGCGACGATCCGCCGCGCCCCGGCCACCCGCGCACCTTGCACCGCGCTGATGCCGACCCCACCGATGCCAAGGACCGCCACGGTGTCACCGGGACGGATTCCCGCGCGGCTCACCGCCGAGCCGAACCCGGTGGCCACCCCGCATGAGACCAGGGCGACCGCCGGCCATGGGATGTCCTGGTCCACCTTGACGACCGAGGACTCTGCCAGCAGCTGCCGTTCCGCGAACGCGCCGAGCTGCGCATACCGCGCGACCGGCTCATCTCCGATCCGGTGCGCGATGCGGCCATCGGTGATCATCCCCGTGTCGAAGAGCTTCATGCCCATGTCGCACAGGAACGCCTTGCCGGTGCGGCACATCTTGCAGGAGCCGCAGGAGGGGATGAACGCCAGCGCGACGTGGTCTCCGGGCGCCACGGATGTCACTCGGTCGCCGACCTGGGTAACCTCGCCAGCACCCTCGTGGCCGCAGATGACCGGGTAATGCGGGAGCGGCAGGTCGCCGGTCCGCACGTGCTCATCGGAATGACACAGCCCGCAGGCCCGGATCTCAACCAGCACTTCACCGGTGCCCGGCTCGTCGACCTGGACAGTGTCGATCTTGTAGTCCTCGCCAGGCCCGTAGAGCAGCGCTGCACGCGTACTGATCATCTTCGATGAACCCCAACCCAGTTAGGCGCTTCGCCGAGCGGTGAGCGGTACTAAAGTAGAACAGGTTTCAGTTCGGTTCCGCAACCGCCCGGGAGGCGCCATGGGCCGGCTCGACGGCAAGGTGGCGCTGATCACCGGCGGCGCCCGGGGGATGGGCAAGTCGCACGTGCGGCACTTCGTCGCGGAGGGCGCGCGGGTCGTCTTCGGCGACATCCTCGACGACCAGGGCAAGTACGTCGCCGCCGGGCTGGGTGAGGACTGCTGCCGGTACCTGCATCTCGACGTGACCAGCGAGACCGACTGGGCGGCGGCGGTGGCCGCGGCGACCGGCGCCTTCGGCCAGCTCGACGTGCTGGTCAACAACGCGGGCGTGCTGAAGTTCGCCAGCATCGCCGAGATGCCGCTCACCGAGTTCCGGCGGATCCTCGAGGTGAACGCCGTCGGCTGCTGGCTGGGCATAAAGGCGGTGATCGGGCCGATGAAGACGGCCGGCGGCGGGTCGATCGTCAACATCTCCTCGATCGAGGGATTCACCGGGGCCGCCGGGCTGTCCGCGTACAGCGCCAGCAAGTTCGCGGTCCGCGGCATGACCAAGGTCGCCGCGCAGGAACTCGGCCAGTTCGGCATCCGGGTCAACTCGGTGCATCCGGGCGGGGTGCTGACCCGGATGACTCTCGAGCAGGCCGGGACCTACGGCGAGGCCGACGGCAAGGCGTTCCTCGAGTCGCTGCCGATCTCGCGGTTTGCCGAGCCGGTGGAGATCTCGCGGCTGGCGGCGTTCCTCGCCTCCGACGACTCTTCCTACTCCACCGGCAGTGAGTTCGTGGCCGACGGCGGGATCCTGAGCGGCCCCGGCTACTGACACCGTCCCTTCCGCGTGAAGCAAGGGCCAACAGCGAAGGAGCGTTCCGCACATGCCCGATGGTGTGACCCTGGACGGCAGGACCGCGATCGTCACCGGGGCGGGAAACGGCCTGGGCCGGGCGGAGGCGATCGCGCTGGCCCGGGCCGGGGCGCGGCTCGTGCTCAACGACCTGTCCGGTCCCGCCGTGCACGCCGTGGCCGACGAGATCGCCGCGGCCGGCGGGCAGGTGGCGGTCTGCGAGGGCGACATCGGGGAATGGGCGACCGCGGAGCGCCTGCTGGCGGCCGCGCTCGACGCGTTCTCCCGGCTGGACATCCTGGTGAACAACGCCGGCGTGCTCAGGGACCGGATGATCTTCACGATGTCGGCCGACGAATGGGACCTCGTGCTGCGGGTGCACCTGCGCGGCCACTTCATGACCACCCGCGTGGCCACCGCGCACTGGCGCCAGGCGAGCAAGCAGGCCGGAGGCCCGGTCTACGCCCGGATCGTGAACACCTCGTCGGAAGCGTTCCTGCTCGGCTCTCCCGGCCAGGCCAACTACGCGGCGGCCAAGGCCGGGATCGCGGCCCTCACGGTCGTCACCGCGCGCAGCTGCGCCCGGTACGGCGTGCGGGCCAACGCCATCTGCCCGCGGGCCCGCACGGACATGACCGCCGACCTGATGGGCGCCCCGCCCGAGGGCGCGGTGGACCCGCTCGCCCCGGACCATGTGGCGCCGCTGGTGGTGTACCTGGCTAGCCAAGCGGCCGCGGGGATCAACGGCGAGGTGTTCGTGGTGCACGGCGGCGTCGCCGCGGTGATGGACCCGCCCCGGGTGCGGACGGTGTTCCGGGCGTCCACGCCGGACGGCATGTGGACGCTGGACTCGGTGCACGCGGCGCTGGGCCCGGCCTTCGGCGACGCGGCGCCGTCGGCGGGCTTCCTGTGCGAGGACACGCTGGCGCTGGCCACCGAGACCATTGGGTTCCCCTAGGCGCGGTCCGGCAGCACGAGGCTGATGCTGAGGCCGCCCCCGGGCTGGCTCTGCACATCCAGCATGGCGCCGTGCGCGGTG
>WNGR01001470.1_pt1 | contig 26390 bp, 20 predicted proteins | sample 5407581 | NCBI WGS metagenome assembly WNGR01 (sample SAMN13153383, study PRJNA577476) | soil metagenome | isolation source: 80 cm soil or saprolite under Garry oak tree replicate 2 | place: USA:California | collected 2016-06-15
TGCCATCTCGTTGTGATGAGTTGACCGCGTGCCCACATGGAGTTTGGTGTATGTTCTAAGTGGGGTGCTCCGAGGGGTGCGTGGAATAACCCGTAATGCGTGTACACCCCTTTTTGAGTTTGTTTGCATTGTATTTTGAAAGGAGAACAACTATGCGACGATTCGCGATTGCGACGTTGCTCGCGATGCTGATGCTCGTTCTCTCGGTCTCAGCGGCTTTTGCCGACAGTCCCCACTTCCTGTTCGCAGACTCCAGCGCCAGCACGAGCACTGGCGCTTTAACGGTGTCCTTCAAGGATGCTGGGCTGGGGACCGGCACAACCAGTATCGTGATCACCCTTACGGTGAACAACGCAACCGCCGTCTACCAGTGCTTCAACAACGGCGGTAACCATCCCAAGGCCGGCAACAAGGAGACCGTGTCCACATCCCTTGTCACGAGTGGGACGTTCCCCGTGAGCCACGGACAGACCACCGGCAGCCTCACGGTTGGCCCGCCGAGCCAGGGGAGCTTCGCTTGCCCGTCGGGACAGAGCCTGTTCCTCCAGTCCGCTACCTACTCGGGCATTTTCGTCTCGGATGCGAGCGGCAACACCCTCGAGGCCACACCGGACCCGGCCTCTACGGGACCGATCCACATCCCGGTCTGACCTAACAGGAGGGCCCTGCGCTGACCGTCAGGCGATGATGGTCGTATCCGGTTCGTGTCATCGCTCCTGACGGCGGGGCCCACTGTGCGGCCTCGCGAGGGGGGACCGCCCATTACAACAGGGCGGTTCCCCCTCCACAGTGTCGGGGTATGTAAATCCTGTAGAAGGAATATGTCCCTGATACTACAAGGTCACTGATGGCATCCCCGGAAGGTTCTCAAGAACCTTCTTCAATGCCTAACGGCTGCTCTAGATGCGTCTCCTGGATGCAGTGCCAGGCTCATGGAAAGCCTGGCACCATGGCAGCCAGACACTGCAACTTCGTCGCCCTTTCTCCTTGGGCCGGAGGAGCTTCTCTCAGTAGAGACTCCTCCCGTCATATGTGTCTCAGATCCCCTATGAAGAGCCGCTAGCACCAGGGGAGCGTTAACTAACGCGAGCGCCTGGCAGTAGCGTCAGCGCAACACATCGAGGCAGAGCCATTCCGTCACGTGCAGGATGGGGAGTCTTGACCTTGCAACAGCCCTGTTCCCCCACCGCACAAACCTCCAGTTAAGGAAGAGCCATTCATCCCCCGCATGAATTTATGCCAAGGGCTTTCTGGCTCGTTTGCTGTAAAGTATAATTTGAAGTAATACACGGTGACATTGCTGACACATAAGGGAAGCCCATAATTATAGGAATAAGAAAATTGTTCACTTATAATTCAAATGAAGCCTCACTCTTTTATCGCGGCGGGTAGTGTTAGAAGCGCAGGAAGTAAAATCTCCAGGCGGGCAAATCCACATACAGGCCGGTCAACTGCAACTCGTCGCCCTCGCGCTCGAACATATCACCGCTGAGCACATCTGTTAGACGCCACGCTCTTCTGGCAAGGTTGTCCCAGGGTAGCTGAATGCGCGCTTGCGACCGGTACTCCGAAAAGTTTACGACGACCAGATAACGCGCCTCGCCCAGGCTCCAGCACCAGGCTAGCAGGTTCAAGTAGCTGCTGTTGTCGGGCCAACCCGTGCGTTCACACAAACGCCAATCACCCTTGCTCAGTCCCGCTTCCTTGACCGCCGCCAGCAGTTGGTGGTAGAACGCTTGCAGTTCCGAATCGATTGGTTCGACCGGTCGGCGCGCCAGGAAAACCGGTGGCCTGACCCGTCGTCCTTCGAATTGGCCTTCGTACAAGAGTTTCGCCCCGGGCAGTGTCATGATCGTCAGGGCGGCTACACGTTCTATTTCCGGCGTGAACGTTGCCGCCGCACGCGGCTCGTCATGGTTCTCGATGAAACGCACCAGCTTGTCCTGGTAATCGAGACCAGCGGTAAGGTGCAGTCGAACGCTTTCCGCGTTGTCGTGTTCGAGCCGGTCGTAGAGGCGCTTATCGTAACAATAATCGAATCCGAGCTGCTGCAGCTCCCATTCCAGGCCCCAATAGGCTTCCGCCATAAAAAGCACACTGGGATGCTGCAACCGCACGGCGGAGATTACCTCACGCCAGTACTCTTCTGGCAGGGGTCCGCCCACACGCCCTCCCCACGTTTGCTCAAAGATGCTGTTGAGCAGCAACATCGCCATATCGCAGCGCATCCCGTCGCATTGCTCAGCGACCGAATTCAATGTCTCGATGACCGCCTGGCGCAAAGGTGGACTGAAGGAGTTGAGCTGTGCCACATCTTGCCACGGCGGAAAGTACGGGTCGCGCCCGTTGGCAATCACCGTTCCGCCCGCCTCAAAAAATGCACCTGGAGCTTGAGCCAGGTCTTCGCGTGTTCCTTGCACAAAGAATGCGGGATGCTCGAAAACCCATGGATGATCCGGCGCCACATGGTTGGGCACAAAATCCAGAATCAAGCGCAGACCGCGCTGCGCGAGCATCTGCCGCGCTACGGCGAGTCCCTCAGGTCCGCCGAGGTGTTCATCCACGACGTACCTGTGCACACAATAAGCCGAGCCGACATTATCGGCAGGGGTATAGTCAGGCAGTGCGCTGCGGAAATCGGCTTGCAGTGCCGCGTTTTCGTTCGCAATGCGAATTCCCGCCGGGCTTCGCTCCCATACGCCCATCAGCCACACGGCGTCCACGTCGAGCGAGGCAAGTTCATCCCACTGTTCCGTTGGAACAGTGCCCAGTGTGATGGTGCGCTGGTTCTGCCTGCTCAATTCATTGAGCCACACCCACGTATTGATCTCGTAGATGACTGGCCGTGCTGGCCACGATGTTTCCATACCTTACCTTACCTTCCTTGCTGTAGATTTTCATTTGACGTTGCAGGAAATCATCGAAAAAACGCGTGCGCACAGTGATCGAGACTCCGTTGTCTCCTGACCGATGCTCAGCCCACTCCTTGCCCTCTTTGCCTGCCAGCGCAGCTGCCCAGGGATCGTTGAACAGGCAATCCTCGCGCAGGCTTTCCTTTGCACGCACGCCTGCAGTCCAACGCGCGGTCGATCCCAGTACATGATCATGGAGGACCTTATCCGACATATGCTATTTCACCTTCGTGGGTTTCAGGAATAGGAGCCTCATTACTTATATTTTACTACATGGCAACGTGCAGCAGCGAATATGCAAGCGTACCTCGTGAACATCCTTTGGATATTGTAAGATGTATAGTGAGTGACAACTCCCCACGGCTAAAGCCGGGGGCTTCTCAGTTCGACCGGACTCCCAGCGGAGACCGTCCCTGAAGGCAATGCCCTGGCCTTTGACAAAATGTTTTTCGCGGCATTGACATCACGGTCTGCCACATAGCCACAGCAAGGACAGATATGGGTACGAACGCTCAAACTCTTTTGGACGATCTCACCACATTTGAAGCACTGCTGCGATGTGAAGCGCGGGTTCACTCGTACCACTGCGTGCCCAGCTCTCTCAGCCTTTTCACTCAGGATGTCGAGGAATGCGCCCCAACTGGCGTCCATGATGCTCTTTGCCAGGGAATGGCTTTGTGTCATGTTGAGAATGTGAAGCTGCTCAACAGCAATCATCTGGTACTGCTCGGTGTACTGTTTGGCCGTTTTGAAATGGAAATCACGGCGTTGACGCGCGATCTTGAGATGCGTCTTCGCTGTATTCCTGGCAGCCTTGCGGCGTCGATGACTGCTTTTCTTGCGTCTGCACAACTGGCGTTGCTTGCGTCTCAAGGTTTGCTGCGAGGTGCGATAGTAGCGCGGGTTTTCTACGGTGTGGCCCTCACTATCCGTCAGAAAGGACTTGAGGCCAACGTCAATACCGATGGCAGGATGCTCACACGTCGAGGGAAGGTGTTCCGTTTGGGGTTCGGTCTCACACACGATGAGGGCATACCACTGTCCATCCGCACGCAAGACCAGACGGACCGTTTTCGGCGTACCCTCAATGGGCCGATGCAACTTGATCTTGAGGCAATGCCCGATCTTCTTGGGCACGATAAGGTGTTTCTTATCCTCATGCAGATACGCATCTTTGCCGTACTGTCGGAGTTGGATGGAATGCCAGCGGTTCGGTTGCTTGAACCGGGGGAAGCCTACAGCAGGGATGCTCTGCTGCCTGGCGGCAAGAAAGCGCTTGAGAGACGTACTCAGACGATCAGCCAGCATTTGAACAGTGGTGGCAGGAACATGTGCGCCTTGTCCCTTGAAAGCCGTTTCCAGGTCATACTTGCTGGGGAAGGTGCCTTTTTCCTCATACTGAGCCTTGACGGACTCAAGCATCTCGTTATAGATGACGCGCGTCTCTTTCAAGCACTCCATGAGCAAATGGGCTTGCTGCTTCTTCACGAACAGGCGATACTCAAAGGTTCTCATGCCTCTATTCTTTTACAACCAATGAGAAATGTCAAAGGGATAGTACCGCCTGCGGGCGGGCGGCAATGCACCCACCTGGCTAAAGCCAGTGGCCCTCTTGCCGCTTGATGGTAGAGCATTTTTTGGAACAGGAGGTACTCATGCCATCGGCCAAAGGTTGGGCGATATGGTGGCTCTTTATTTTGGGAGCGATGATGGGGACGGGGCTGGATGCGTTTCATGTTTATAGTAAGGTGGAACGGTATGCGATGCCTGTGTTTTTGGGTGTGGCGTGGTGGGTGCCACTGCTGTTTGGAGGTGCGGCGGTGGCTATCGGGTATTCGTATCTTATGGTTGATCCTTTGCTAGGGCAACTGCGAGTACCGCGAAAGCTACAGATGTGTATTGTGCAGTTGTTGTGGGTTGTGCTGGCTTACACGATCAGCGCGACGAGTATCTCCTCCCTGGCGAAAGTCGGACTGATAACGATTGTCTATGTTAATTTCTGGTTTGTGGCGGGGAAAGGGTGGCAAAATGTTGTACTTTCGTTGGCGACGGCGATTACTGGCACACTGGTTGAAATGGTGTTGGTAGCCGCGGGAGCGTTTGCTTACCGACATCCCGATTTCATTGGAGTTCCCTACTGGCTCCCATGTATTTACGCCTGTGCTTCCCTGGCAGTAGGAGACATGGGAAGATATCTTTTTCTTTCATCTACGCAAAGGGGGATTATATGAAGCGATCTGTCAAGAGAGATTGGGCACTGGAGACACTACTGGTACATGGTAGCGAACGGGAAGAGGGCAGGAGTAGTAGAGGAGTGCCGACGGTACAGCCTATTTATACGAGTACGACATTTCTCCATCCAGATTCCGAGGCTCTAGACCGGGCTTTCGAGAATAGTTTGTCCGGTAACGAGAGTGAGACGGCCTTTGTTTACGGTCGGCAGGGGAACCCAAATACCTATGCGCTTGAGTCTGTGATAGCACAAGCAGAGGGCGGCGTTGGCGCGATCGCTTATAGTTCAGGGATGGCGGCGATCCATGCCGCGCTGCTGGCGGCCGGGCTGACCACGGGAAGCAAGATTTTAGCGGCAAAGGACCTGTACGGGTCGACGATCAGCCTGCTGCGACAGGTGTTTGTGCCATTGGGGGTTGAGGTGGTGATGCATGATTTGTATGGTCCCGAGGTGGCCGATATTATTCGAGCAGAGGAGCCAGACGTGGTTTACGTGGAGACGCTTTCGAATCCGCTGGTGAAGGTCATCGATCTTGATGCTGTCAGCGCGGTGGCGAAAGAAATTGGAGCGGTGAGTATCGTGGATAGCACGTTTACGACGCCGTACCTGGTGAGGCCGATTGAGCATGGTTTTGACCTGGTGGTGCACAGCGCGACGAAATACCTGGGGGGACATGGTGATAGTACGGCGGGAATCGTGATTAGCGCGAAGCGTGCTTTACTGGACCAATTACGGAACTTTGCGATTATTTTGGGGGCTAAGCTGAGTCCGTTTGAAGCTCACCTGATTAAGCGGGGGGTACAGACGCTATCGCTGCGGATGGAGCGGCACTGTAGCAATGCGCTGAAGGTGGCCCAGTATTTGCAAGATCATAAAGCAGTGGAGCGGGTACATTACCCGGGGCTGGAGGATCATCCACAGCATACGCTGGCGAAAACACTAATGGGTGCAGGGCGAGCTGGCGGGCTGCTTTCTTTTGAATTGAGGGAGCAATCGCGAGTAGCGGCGTTTCGTTTTATGGATAGACTGCGGCTGTGCCTGCCGGCGACGACGCTGGGTGATGCCTGGTCGCTGGTGAGCTATCCATCGATATCGTCGCATAGAAATCTGCCGGAGGCTGAACGCAGGAGTATGGGGATTACGGACGGGTGTATCAGGTTGTCAGTGGGTATTGAGTGTGTGAATGATATTATTGGGGATTTGGAGGGAGCATTAGGAGGGAAAGGATGAGCATTATGGAAAACGTACTCACCCAAAGGCACGACACGATTTTCGTGGTAACAATCAATCGAGCGGCGGTACGCAATGCGATTGATGGCCCAACCGCGGACTCACTGGTGCGGGCCTTTCGTACATTCGATGACGATGACTCGCTGTCCGTGGCTGTACTAACTGGAGCTGGTGACACCTTCTGTTCGGGATTTGACCTGAACTCCGTTGCTGATGAGACACGCACTCTAAGCGTTGCCGAAGAGGGCGATGCTCCTTTAGGCGTATCGCGCATGCTGTTATCTAAGCCTGTCATCGCCGCGGTAGAGGGATACGCAGTGGCTGGTGGTCTGGAACTGGCTCTGTGGTGCGACCTGCGTGTTGCCGCTGAGGATGCCGTGTTCGGTGTCTATTGTCGCCGCTGGGGGGTGCCGCTGGTAGATGGTGGCACGATTCGTTTGCCACGCCTCATCGGGCATAGTCACGCGCTAGATATGATCCTTACTGGACGGGGCGTTTCGGGCCAGGAGACGCTGATGATGGGACTGGCGAATCGTCTTGTGCCTCGTGGGGAGGCGCGTGAGGGGGCACTCTCTCTGGCTCGAGAACTCGCGCGCTTCCCTCAACGCTGCCTGCGTTCTGATCGTCTATCGTCCTACGAACAGTGGGGTATGCCGCTTGAGCAGGCGCTAGGCAATGAAACGCGGCGCGGCCTCGAAGTAATCAATTCTGGTGAGACACGCGAGGGTGCTCGCCGCTTCGCCTCGGGACATGGCAGGCATGGCAATATGGACGATATCTAAACTTCTAACCCGATGGTTTGCCTGGGTGTATGTACATACACTTGCTTAAACCATCGGGCATTGTTACCTCTTGAACGCCTCCACCTTCGAAAGGAGAGTAGCGCCGAAGGCATACTATAGAAATGATGTGAAAAACTATCGTGCTGCCGCGCCAGCCTCTTGCACTTCTGCTGGTTTTTGAACAGTCTCGAGATCTATCTCGATTGTCACATCTTCGCTTACGAGCCAGCCGCCGGTTTCAAGCGTCTGGTTCCAGTTGAGGCCCCAGTCTTTGCGGTTAATCTTTGTTTTTGCGCTCAGGCCCGCAACCGTTAGACCCCATGGATTTTTGCCCTGACCAAAGTATTCTGCTTTTAACGTCACCGGACGTGTTACGCCGTGCATCGCCAGGTCCCCTGTGACATTATACTCGTTGCCACTGATGTGCTCGACTCTGGTGCTTTTAAAGGTAATGGTTGGATAAGTTTGTACGTCGAAGAAATCTGCTGAACGAAGATGTCCGTCGCGTCTTTCATCACGAGTGTCTATGCTGGCAGCATCGACCTGTGCTTCAACCCACGAATTTTGCGGGTTTTGTTCATCAATGTGTAGATGGCCGCTGAGAACATTAAAGTGTCCTCGCACGGTGCTGACCATCATGTGTTTTACAGAAAAGGTGGCTTGTGAATGGCTGGCGTCAATTTCCCAGGACATTAAGATACTCCTTCATTGGACTCTTCTTGCGGAAGAGGCCCTCAAATGCTTGTTTGTTGTCAAAGGAAAGGAATACATCAGGATTGGTTCCTGATATTACTTACTTTCTCTTAGTTACTTATTATATATTAGATTACTAGTATTGTCAAGGGCGTGTGAAGCGTTTTTTTGCCAATTTGTTTGGAAATTGAGGGGAGGATAGATATTGACGTTGTATGTTGGCATTGTTATACTGACCGCGGTGACGATTATAGGAAGAAGGGAACTACTTTGGGAACATATGCTATTGCTGTCTTAGCAGGGGACGGTATTGGTCCAGAGGTTACAGCGCAAGGGGTGCGGGTACTGGAAGCGGTGGCTGAGCGTTTTGGACATTATTTTAAGATGACTGAGGCGTTGGTGGGTGTGGCGGCAATTGAGGCGGAGGGTGATGCTATTTCTCATGCAACGATGCGGCTCTGTCAAGAAAGTGACGCTATTTTATTTGGGGCGGTCGGCGGGAGGTCAGGGGGGGTGCCTCGCATGGGACGCGATAAAGCGGGTCCCTCCTACGAGGGACCTCATTCAAGGGTTCAACCTGAACGCGCGCTCTTCCGGTTGCGGAAAGAACTGGCTCTTTATGCGAATCTGCGCCCGATTCGCCCTTTTGATGCTTTGCTCAATGCTTCAACTATCAAGGCTGATATTCTACGGGGAACTGACCTGCTGGTTGTGCGTGAGTTGACTGGCGGAATTTATTATGGGAAGCCCAGCGAGATTCGCGAGACAGCGCAAGGGCTCGAGGCGATCGATACTCTCGTTTATACTGAGGCGGAGATTGCACGGATTGTGCGTACGGCGTTCGAGTTAGCGCGGGATAGGCGAAAGAAGGTGGCGTCGGTAGATAAGGCGAATGTGCTCAGCTCTTCGCGGTTGTGGAGACGGACGGCCGACCTGGTGGCGGCAGATTATCCTGATGTGACGCTGGAGCACCTCCTTGTGGATGCCTGCGCGATGCATCTCATCAGGAGGCCAGCGAGTTTTGATGTGATTGTGACAGAGAACATGTTTGGGGATATTCTGACCGACGAGGCTTCGATGCTGGCAGGATCTATGGGGATGTTGCCCTCGGCGAGTCTTGGAACGCGCCATACTGCACACGGGTTGTTTGGTTTGTATGAGCCTATTCACGGATCGGCGCCCGATATTGCAGGGCAGGAGAAGGCGAATCCTATCGCGGCAATTCTGACGGTTGCGCTCATGCTGCGCTATTCGTTCAATTTGAAAGAGGAGGCGAGGGCGATTGAGGGGGCGGTAGAGAGGATTGTGGAGGCGGGGTATCGCACAGAGGATTTGCGTGAGGAAGGCAAGAAGGTTGTGGGGACAAAGGAGATGGGGAGGTTGATTGTGGAGGCAGTACGGGGTTAATTTAACCCATCATTGGTTTGGGACAGGGGCCCAACGCGAGGAGTTTTTTTTGTGCGTCAGTTAGCTGCTGGCGTATGCTGTCTGTTTCTTGTTCATCCGTGCTGCCAACGCCGCCGCCGTGGCTAGCTTCGCTCAGGCAGGACGAAAGGAGTGCGAGTTTTGCTTCGAGGGTTGTGATTTCTTGTTGTATTTGTTGTTGTTGTATATGCCAGCGTGTTACGGCTCGTTCTACTCCCATGATAGCCTGTTCCTTTTTATATATCTAAGGCAAGGTTCAAATGCACTTGACAGTTTCACATCAACAGAAAGGTCCAGCCCTGTCATGCTGAGCACATGCGCTACGCTCAGTGTAAACTCCGCGAAGCATCTCTCTGCCCCGCGCGACAGACCCTTCCCTGCGCTCAGGGTGACACGGTGTGACTGTTCAAACTGTCAAGTTCGATTCACCCAAATTGAACCATGCCTAAGTTACATATTCTATGCTCCCCGTGGCAAAGCCCCAGGGAGCATATATTTTAGCGCGCGGCTGCTCCATAGACCAGGATGTTGAGGGTGTTGATGAGTTCCTCATCCTGGTATGGTTTGACGACGTATGAGCTTGCGCCCAACTGAAGGGCGCGCTGCTGGTGTTTGGTGGCGGCACGGGAGGTCAAAACGACAAGCGGGAGTGTGCGGTATTGCTCCTGTGCACGGATCGTTGAGATGAGTTCATAGCCATCCATACGCGGCATTTCTATATCGAGCAGGACAGCTGCCGGCGTTTGTTGAGAGACCATCTCAAGAGCCTCGATGCCATCGCGCGCCATCTGGACTTCCCAGCCATGTTGTTTGAGCATGTTGCTTACGACACGGCGAACGCTAGGACTATCATCGACGACAAGGATATGTTTGCCGTGCTCCGCCTCTGTGCTGGCAGACGCGGCTGGTGGTATGGCAGCCGCAGCAGCTTGCTGGAAGGAAGATGGATGTAAGTCCGGCCTGGCGCCCGTTTGCAGAGATGAAACGACCATACCATCACGGTGGTGAGTCGGGGAAACAGGGGAAACCGAGACTGTCGTTCCTGTCGCTGTCCCGACCAGTTTACGAGTAGAAAGCAGTTCAGTTAACTCAAGGACGAGGACGACACGACCATTACCCATAACGGTGCCACCAGCCACACCGTGAACGTGACGCAGATGTGGCCCAAGGTTTTTCATCACGATATCCAGTTTGCCTTTAATATTGTCAACAATGAGGGCTACCCTATAACCGCCGGCGTTGACGAGCAGCAACGGAGCTCTCTCGTCCTCGGGTCTGGACGGAAGCGATAAGAGTTGTGACAGCGAATTCAGTGGATAGAGATCGTTTTGCACCTGTACGGCAGGTCTACCGGCAAGGGTTGAGCGTTTGAAGTTATCCAAACGGCCAATTGATTCGACGAGCACGGTCGGAATGGCAAACTGCTGTCCACCCGCCATCACCATCATGGCGCCCTGGATAGCGAGGCTGGTGGGGAACTTCATAGTAAAGGCCGTTCCTTGACCAGGCATTGACTCAACTTCGAGCGTTCCTCTCAGGCGGGATACACTGTCGCGTACGACATCGAGACCGACGCCACGGCCACTTTCTTCGCTCAGCACCTCGGCAGTTGAGAAGCCGGGGCGGAAGATAAGGTCAATAATATCGTTATCATTGAGTACTTGATCCGAGCCGACGAATCCGCGCGCAATAGCGGCACGGCGGATATGGTCCGGATCGATGCCAACACCATCGTCACGCACGGTAATGACAACCTGGTTGCCCTCGTAGGTGGCAGACAACTTGATCTGGCCGGCGGGTGGTTTGCCCTTCCGAATGCGCACTTCCGGTGTCTCGATAGCGTGATTGACGGCGTTGCGCATGAGGTGCAGCAATGGCCCAGCGATTTCCTCGTTGACCGTGCGATCAACCTCTGTGCCTTCGCCCTCCAGGAGGAACTCGAACTCTTTATGTTGCTTGAGTGCGACGGCGCGAGCAGCACGGTAGAGACGAGGCGTCATTGTTGAGAGAGGCACCAGGCGCGCTTTCATCAAACGATCCTGGAAGGTGGTATTGAGACGATTCTCACGAGCAAAGACGCCTTCACAATCACGTATGATGGCTTCCATTTCGGTGCTGAGTGTCGTCATATCCGAAATGCCCTCGCTTAAGCCACGAGCGAGCTGGTGAAATTCGGTGTAGCGGTCGAGTTCTAGTTCATCAAAATCAGCGAGGTGATCAGGTTCGGTACGGTTTCTATTGCCATTGCTTGAGAGCGAGAAACCTTTGCTCTGGAGGCCCTCACCTGGCATCACCTGTATAGAGCGACCACTAGGCAGAGTTGTCGCTTCAAATCTGCTTTCAAGTTTCTGGCCCACATCTCTGAGGCGATTGCTACTCACACCGACGTCGGAGACAAGCTGAACGAGGCGACTAACGCGCTCTTCCAGGATGCTACGATTCACGAGGAGTTCACCGAAAAGATTGACAAGCTCATCGAGCTTCTTGAGCCTGACGCGTACGCTCAGGTCGCCACGGGCCGCACGTTGGGCATTCGTTTCTGTAGTTTGAGTCCCTGCGACGACGCCAGCAACGGAGGAATTATCATCGCCTTCTTCGTTCAGATCATCGGCGTCGATATCATCCGCACCGGCATTACCAAGTATGCTCTGATCACCAAGCAATCCGGCATAGCGGACACGCAGCAACTGTACTTTCGCCTCTTCATCCTGTGCGTCAGCTCCCTTACTTGTGATGAGCAGATCAAGGGTTTCCGAGGTATCGAGAATGAGACTGAGGACAGCGGGGGAAATGACAGTCGAGCCTTCCATGATACTATCGAGCAGATCTTCAAAAATATGGGAGAGATCAGCGATAGCGCGGAAGCCCATCATGCCGGCGGCGCCTTTGAGAGTATGTGTAGCACGGCGGACACCCTGAATCAGCTCACGATTGGTGGGAGCTTTTTCCAGGGCTGCCACATGCATAATGATTGTTTGCAGGTGTTCTTCAGCCTCAAGACGGAAGATTTCCGCGGCCTCTTCACTAAAATCGCCACTAAAGGCTGAAGAAGATAAGGGCTTCTGCTTCCGGGAAGGCTGCGAACGCGCCACAGGAGCTACAGACGTTGCGGAGGCCTGTTGCGAGATGGTTGGCGCCGTATAGATGTTTTGCGATACTTCATATCCAGACATCGGTGTACCTAAAGTGGGCAAGCCGGTTGCCTGGCGCGCCTGGTCAACAAAGTTTGAGGTGCGAGGCGCCGCTGGTGCAGGAGGCATGAGCGTCTGCTGCATGGATTGGTTGAATACATCGCCGGCGCCTTCGGTTATCTGGTTGAGAAACTCCTGGCGGACCTGTATTTCAATTTCATTGCGCAGTTGTGCTTCAAGCTCCTGAAGGGATCCAGTATTCTCTGAGCCGGCGACACGCTCCTGTAACTGTCTTTTGGCCTCAAACTCCTGGCGGATCTCGTTACGCAACTGGCGCTCTAATTCGGATCGGGCAGCGAGCGATAGAGGGCGTGATTCGTACTCACGACGTATATCTTCGCGTATCTTCGCTTCTTGCTCATGGTGGTATTCCTCGCGTACAGCGGCCTCGATCTCTGCGCGCAGAGCAGCGGGGTCGCCGCGACGCTCAAAGGTAACACGCTCGCGCATTTCTTCCGCTTCACGCAAGACGCGCATTTCCCAGGGTGTCCAACCCTGGTCGTGCGTAAACATATGTGATGGGGTATTTGCCTGGAGTTGTTGGAACGCATCACCACAGGATGCAATTGAGGCAGTCAATTGCTGTAGGGCGGTATGTATTTGCTCATCCGTCATCTCCACACCACTGGTTATTTGCGTAAGTAGGTCAAGCACTTTCTTGAGTTTGGTGTTTGACACCCACATGACGGAGAGAGGCAGGTAGCGCCGCACCTGGTCGGGGCTGTTGCGCAGGTTGAGTCCCATGGCCTGCCCAGCCCAATCTTCCATACGATCAAGGGCATCCATGGAACCGTCGAGAAAGCCTTTGAATTCGGTGCGTTGGGATTCAATGACAGACATGGCCATACGCAACTGGTTCAGCACTTCCCTGAGAGAGGAGGCCTGGACGGCTAAAGTCTGAGCCTCTTCCTGCATTTCGTTGAAAACCGTAGGAATCGCCAGTTCGCCAGCCTGGAGAACCGGCGCAGGTTGAGCGACAACAGCTGGCTGCCAGGGATTCGTGACACCTGCCAGGTCAGCTTCTGGGAGTGCTGGAATTGTCTCGCTTCGCTCGCCCCTCGATACATCGGGGTCTACTGTGCTTCGCTCGCCCCTCGATACATCGGGGTCTACCGAAGGCGTTCCAGGGGTCTGAGACGGCGCGGGCGAGACAGTAGGATCATCGCGAGTAACTGCTGGCCGTGAAGATGTTGAGGCAACCAACATTTCCAGGGCGCTAGGATTTGCCAAACCAGGTTCAGGTTCAGCCGGTCGGTTCGTTTCAAAGCTGGCAATTTCAGCAGTTTGCTCTTCCACATGTGGCGCCGGATACTCTTCCCACATCGGTATATCGGCTCCACTACGTTCCTTCCCCTCCCGATACCCTTCTCCCATCGCTATATCGGCTTCACTACGTTCCGCTCGATATACGCTCCCCTCCCCTATATATTCAGATTGCAATTCATAGACCGGTTCCGCTGGTGCAACGGAGGCAGCGGGCGCAGAATCTTCTGGCCAGGCAACTTCTTCGCCTGGGGTCACAGGTGACGTACGGAAAGAGGCCAAAACTTCATCGAGTGATGGCATCGAGGGTGTAGCCGAAGCGGTTGGGATTGGCGTAGGCTCATCAGCAAATGATGACGTAACAGCTTCCAGCAGTTGCTGATTATTGCTACTGCCGTTCGAAGCTGGCGCAGGCTGCGCTGAGGAGTCAGTGAGAGCGCGGTAGCGCACATAATCAGCATCATCTTCCGCCATAATTGCTTCTTCATCGATACCAGCATGTATGCCCTGGAGGAGTTGGTGCATTCTACCGAGTGAACGTTGCAACAATGCAAGGGTGGGAAGATCCAGCGTGGTTACCCCATCTAGCACGTCGCCGAGGATATCTTCCATACCATGGGCGACATGTGCTAAACCGGGAAAATCCATCATCGAAGCAGAGCCACCGATAGTATGGGTACGGCGATAGGTCTCCTCAATAGCTTCCATGTCGCCAGGAGTTGAGCCAGAGGGCGGTTGTGCCAGTTTTGCGAGGTTGTTCTCAATTTCTGGCAAATAACTATTTACTTCTTCGATAAACGAATCGAGTACTGAAAGTTTATCAAACGTATTCGACATTCTGCGCGTACCCACTTATTCTAGTTACACATTCCACCGTTGCCTACTTGAAAGCCATCCCTGCAACCCTTCGCTACCTCTTCACTCCGTTCAGAGCAAGTGTGGCTCAGGGCAAGCTCAGTTCGCTAGCGCGTCTACCTTCAGTCAGCAGGGATGCAAGGAGGTATAAAAACGTGTAACTCAGCTAGTTACTGACCAAACTGCCCATCATTCGGGAATGGGGCCTGATCCTGACCAAAATGAGACTGACTTTGATTTTGTTGAGCGTCTCTTTGCCAGCGTTGGCGCGAGGCTTGAGATTGTCCTGGCTGCTGGTCATGCAGAGAGCCAGAATTTGGGGGTTGGATCCCCGGGTTTGAGGCCGGGTTGTTGGGTTGCCCCTGTCCAGTATACCCTGGCATAGCGCCAAATTGTTGTTGGTCATTAAACCCCAGTTGTCGCTCAAACCTACCGAAATCGTCAAAGCCAGCCTGATGACCCTCAAAGGACGGTTGACCACTAAAGCCTTGTTGGTACTGATTACCAAACGATTGCTGTCCACTAAGACCCTGCGGGTTACCAAAGGAAGGTTGGCCACCAAAGCCTTGTTGATTATCAAAGGAAGGAGCAAAGCTCTGCTGATTGCCCAATGTCTTCTGGCTAAAATCCTGCTGACCACCAAAGGAGGGCTGACCGGCAAAAGATTGCTGTCCGCCAAAGCCCTGCGACTGGCTGAAGGAAGATTGGTTAAAATCTTGCTGATTAGTAAAGGAAAACTGGCCATTGCGAGAAGAGAGGGCAACCAGTGAACCAGATTTTCTTCCAGGTTCTGACAGTGGCGGGTAATTCCCGGTGAAATCTCGTGCCCAATTGTTTTCCGCACCTGGGCCGAGGGCCGGCGGGAAGAATTGACTGCCATTTCCGCCCTGCAGCTCGGTCACAGAGGTCATAGCGGGGAAGGCTCCCATGGCATCATTGCCACGATCGGGCAAACGGAAGGTGGACACCGAGGCACGGAGTTGTTCTGTCAACTCAGCAAGATAGCTTACACTGGCGGCTGCCTCCTGAGTACCAATGTTGGTCTGGCGAGTGATGTCGGAAATCTGACCCATAGCTACTGCAACTGCCTCAGATACAGTCGTCTGTTCGTTTGCGGCGCGAGCAATACTCTCAATCATTTGCGCCTGCCGTTCCACGGCAGTGTAGATAGAGTTCAGTGAGCGTCCAGCTTCGTCAGCAAGTTGTGAACCTTTGACGACTTCTTGTGTGCTATCTTCCATAGCTACGACTGCTTCGTACGTATCGCCCTGGATACTTTTGACCAGCGTAGCGATACGCTTGGTAGATTCGGTCGAGCGTTCGGCGAGAAGACGGATTTCATCGGCGACGACAGCGAATCCTCGACCATGCTCACCAGCCATAGCGGACTGAATAGCAGCGTTGAGTGCGAGCAAGTTCGTTTGATCTGCGATGTCTTCGATAATACGGACAATTTCACCGATTTCATTTGAGCGCTCACCGAGACGCTTGATTTTCTTAGCAGTTTCCTGGACGTTATCACGAATGAGGACCATGCCTTCGATCGTTTGACGAACGGAACGTTGACCACTATTGGCATTGCGCAACGCTTCCTGCGCAGCCTCGGCGCTCAGTTGCGCATTGCGCGCTACATTTTGAATGAAGATAGCCAGGGCTTCGACGGCCTCGGTGGTTTGAGAAATTTGTGCCACCTGAGTTTCGGAAGCCTGGGTCAACTCGTTGGAGCGATCAATGATACGGCGAGTGGCGTTTGTCACCTGCACAGCGGTTGATTGAACGCGTCCGACAACCTTCGCAAGCTCCTCGATCATATAATTAAACGAGTCGGCCAGGACGCCAAGCGTATCTGGTGTGACTTCGGCCTGGACACGCAGGTCGCCATCACCAACGGCACTTACTTCTTGAAGCAGTTTTTCAATCTGAGCTTGAAGTGCAGCAGCATCATTGCCATTGGAGGAGTTGAATGCGACTCCACCTTGCGAGTTGCCTTGACTATCAAGGAGTGCATTCAGGTTGCGGGAGAGCATAGCGAACTCATCGTCACCGTTGACCACTGCACGGACGGTGCGATCTCCGCTAACATAATCACGACAAACATCTACAAGGCCAAGTAACCGACTTTTCACTTCGCGCTGAACAAAATAGTTAGCGGTCAGTATGCCAATCAATGACACTATTGCACAGGCAACAACTACAAGTACAAAAGTAGTAGAATCGCTGCTATTGCCGCTACTTTGTATTCGTTGAGAGGCAAATACTCCGAGAAATGCGATTATAACGACTGGAATTGCTGCTGAAAGAAATAACCCTATTTGCATCAGCGCATTGACAGTCATGCCACCTCTGTTACGATCAGGATTCATCCGCCGGGCCTCCTGTTTGTAAAAATACATCCACAAGTAAGAAGAAAAAATTATTGTAGGGATTCGTAACGCTGCATTCTGTCTGAGAAAAGCAGACGCGCTGCATCAACCAACACAATTACCCGAGTATCGAGCAACGCGACCCCGGCCGCATAGGGAATGGCCCAGTGCGAAATTGTGGTCTGGCGTACTTTTAAGTTGGTAATAGCAGAGGGAGGGATAGGCACCATTTCACTGACGCCATCCACGACCAGGCAAATCACCATTTCATTGTATTGCACGGACAACAAGCGCGTACGTGGATTGTAGGGTAGCTGCTCCATATCCAGAAAACTGCGAAGATCGACCACAGAAGCGATGGAACCGCGTAGATTAATCACGCCTCTAATCCAGGGAGCGACGTTGGGAACGGGAGTGACATCAACCAAGCGTTCAACGCCCTGAATATGTTCAGCTTTGAGAGCGAATTCTCGCTCTAGAAGTGAGAAGACCAGGTATTGCTCACCAAGGACTTCACCAGGGGAAGCAATGTCTGGACGAGATTGCGCGACTTGAGCAAGTTGAGATTGCAATGCCAGCACGGAAGCAGCACGGGAGCCGCGCTGGCTTTCGCGTATATCGTCGGAGGAACTACCAAATTGTGTTCCTGGTCGTTGAGTAGAAGACTTTGTCTGTGCTCCCAAAGCATTCCTTTGCCGCATTAACAGATCATCGCTGGCCACAAAAATCTCCTTGGGCGACACTTCGAGTCGCCGGGTCTATTTTCTCTCGATGAAGTAAGGCACCCAGGTATGGGCACCCGATCTACTTACACCAGTCTGCGTACATTTGCCACCAATTCATCAGTATTAAATGGCTTGGTCATATACAGGTCCGCGCCCTGTCGTAACCCCCAAGATTTATCGAGGGGAGTATTTTTACTTGTTAACAAAATAATTGGAATATGCCGACTTGCTTCTGAACTTTTGAGTTTTCGGCACAATTGAAAACCATTTTGTTTAGGTAAGACAACGTCTAATACAATACATTGAGGGTGTTCTTGAAACACTTTTTCGACAGCCTCGTCTCCATCAACAGCCGTAACCACATCAAAGCCACTATTACGCAGCGGTGTGACAATCATGGTCAACTCTGTCCAGCTATCATCTACAACGAGAATCTTCTGTCCAGGCATCACTATTATACCTTTCCGATTAGCCAGTTACGCTAGTGAAATGGGAAAAAAGGGCTATTTCACCAACGCCTATATACCAGGAACCTCCAGTTCGAGGCGTACGCGGACAATGCCTAGCCACGGCGTCGCAGGCGAGTGCGCAAACCTTCGTGCTGAGGAGGCATGCGTTCTTGCCAGTTTACGAGATGTTTTTTCACGGTCTGGACTAATTCTACCGAGTCAAAAGGTTTCGTCAAGTATTCGGTAGAGCCAGCGAGGCGACCGCGCATCTTGTCGAACAAGCCGTCCTTCCCACTGAGCATAATAATCGGTATTTGACGAAACTGCAAGTTTTTCCGTATTATCTGGCAAATATGGTACCCATCCATACGAGGGAGTTGTATATCGAGGAGGATCACAGCGGGCATTTCATCAGCAACGGAGGTGAGAGCGCTCAGACCATCTCCAGCAGTGATCACTCTAATATGCTCTCGTTGCAGGGTCATTTGGACGATTTTGCGCACAGTTGGACTATCATCCACAACTAGTACTGTCGGTTCAGCCATCAGATTGACCTCCTACGTGGCTCAGGTGACCTGTGGGGACCACCTTCATTTTGAGGAACATGATTCCAATGTTGAATGATACCCATTAGTGTGGGCGGAACAGCATCACGACCACGAGACAGGCGCGCGTTGCGCTGTGCCCGGTAGACTTGGTACTGTTGTATTTCCTGGTCAATTTCTGTGAGGAAAGCTTTCCAGGCAAAATTGAGGTTGCGTCCCGTATGTGAATTCCCGACCTCATCACGCAGTAGTTCCGCGAAGACCATGCGTAAGAACGCGACAAGGCCAAGGACGGCTTCCCAATAAAATTCTTCCAGTTGCTCTCCTTTTACCAGCTTGTCCAGCGTAAGAATAGAGGTGCAGTCAAGCCTGCCGTTGGTAAATTCGATGGTTTCAAGGATGGGATATTGCTGCTTTGAAAGGAGCTGCAACTGGTTGCCAAAACGGCGCTCCAAATACCGTACAACTTCAGCGTAGGGTATTTGCCCTCGTCCGCGAAGACTTTTCGCGTATTTGCTATGATGAACCAACAGGCCGTTGATGCATTCTGAGAGAACGGTGACAAGGCCAAGCAAGTGTTGTTCAGGGTTGGAAGATTGCTGTTGGCGCGTTAAGGTTGTCTGGCACTTAATGATGAGATTGGAGATGTCTTGTTGTACTTCTGTCTCAAAGGCAGTATCTACAACTTCGATGAGGCGAAGTTCGAGCAGGCGGGACATGATACGCGCGACACGCGCCTCCGGAGTCATGAGAACCAGTGCGATGGCCTGGAGAGGTAATTCTCCATTTGAGAGGCAGAGCACTTCGATATATTCCTGGCTCAGTTCCAGGCTACGAACATCGTTATTAATCTCGGGCAGCCAGCGGGCAACGGATGTGCGGGTCAAACGAGTTTCGCCCATCTCCTCCCACTCATCGGCCTGGCGCAAGGCCTCCAGGAGTGTCGAGTCAATATCGAGTGGCTGCATGCCACTTTCTATCGGCACCAGTTGGCGATGGAAAGCGAAACGGCCATCGACCCAGCGCAAAGCGTGACTGATGGATTGAGTGATAGCGAATTCCAGGCGACGCTGCATTTCGGCGGCACTCATCCAATTACGTTCGACGAGCATTGCCAGAGCAATCTGCATATTGCCACCGGCATAGGCACGGATCGCATGAGCGCGGGGAGGATCTAACTTATTGACAAGGCAGAGCATCATAAGTAAATCCGGCTGGGGCACGCCTTCTTCGCGCAATGCGACGATCTGTCCTTTGCGAAGGCTGATAAGGAGAGTCTCCGGCCCCGAATGGACGAAGAGAGTCCCGGTTTTCCCACTCAGCGCGAGCATTTTCAGGATTGATTGGAGACCCAATGTTTGTAGGTCTCCATCCATTATGCGGTCATGCTGCTCCATTGTTTCTTCTATTCCTTTCTCGGCCAAAAGCGCAAGTCATTCATGCTCGACTATTTCACGTGCAGTGAATCGTCAAAATTTCCATTCTCCCCTGATATAGACGAAAGAGAGAGGAATACGTATCAGGCGCTATGCATAATACATGCTTGTTTTATAGCGGAGAGCAAGCGATCGACGTTGAACGGTTTATCAACATACTCGACCACCTTACCACGCATATATGAGCGATTCCAGGGCACCTCAAACTGATTTAACGCACTCATAATCACAAAAGCGGGCATCGTTTGTAGGGAAACGGCGTTTAGACAGCGCATGACCTGATAGCCATTCATCCAGGGCATAATCAAATCTGTGACAATGCAATCAGGTCTCCAATCAAGGCATTGTTCTAACGCTGCCAGGCCATCATATGCTACTGCTACTTCATAGCCCGATTCAAAAATGAGACATTGTTGTACCGCGTTGGCAATAGCAATATCGTCGTCTACGACCAAGATGCGCCTCTTTTCGTCCAAAGGTTGAGTTATTGCCGGCTCGAGCAGAAGCCTTTGCAAGACGCGTAAATAGCGCTGCAAGCGGCCCATTTCAAAAGGTTTTTGCAGCAGAGCGACGGCGCCAATTTGTTCGAGCGTTGAACGCGAGACGGATTGGCTGCTCAATACAATTGTGAAGCGCGCACGTGGCAATTGTAGCCGATTCTTTTTCCTCGCTTCATCCCCTGCCAAGTATGAAGGGTAGGAAGGCGCTCTGATTTCTTTTGCGGGCGTTTGCGCGCCCTCTGTGACGATCGAGGTATCGTGAGCTTTGTCCAGATCAAACAATAGGATGTCGCCTTCAGCTTCATGTTCCTGCGTGGTCGTGGAAGCAGATACTATTCGTGCTTCATAGCCCCAGTTTTGAATATTTGTCGTGAGAATATGCTCAAAACTCTCTTGCTGACCAATGATCAGTACACGCGGTTTTGGGCATCCTCGCCGATCGCTCATTACAGCTTTTCCTCTAGTATGCATAAAGACAGTTTGATAACGTGATTGCCGTCTATGATCATGATGGTTCCCCACCGCCGACAGCAAAAAAACACGCTAGTATGTAGTTTACGCTATTACGAATTAGGTGTTTATTAAGAAAATGGTAAAAGTTATTAAAATTCTATTAAAGTTCTTGAGTAATCACGTTTCCACGAAAAACGTAGCCGATTCCTGGTTCTGTGATGATATAGCGCGGCCTTGATGGTTCCGTTTCCACTTTGAGGCGCAACTGCCGCACGTAGACGCGGAGGTAGTCGGCTTCCTCACCATATTCTGGTCCCCAGACTGCTCGCAATAACGTGCGGTGTGTAAGCACTTTGCCAGCATTGAGCATCAATTGTCGCAATAACTCGAACTCGGTTGGCGTCAAGCGCACATCGTGTTCACCGGCGCGCACGAGTCGCTGAACGACATGCATATATAAATAACCGTCTTCACTGCGCAAAATCTCGGGTTGCCCAGGCGAATCGCCGCCGTTTTCAGGCGAATTGGCGCGCCGCAAACATGCACGAACCCGTGCTTGCAATTCATCGTTGCTGAAGGGCTTTGTCAAATAGTCGTCTGCTCCAAGGTCTAAAGCTTCGACTTTTTGCTTTTCCTCTGTGAGAGCCGACAGTACGATGATAGGTGTCTGCATAGTGAGGCGCACCTGCCTGCAGACCTCCAGGCCATCTAGCTCGCCAGGAAGACAGAGATCGAGCAAAATAAGATCGGGTTGATGTGCCCGAGCCATTTCCACGGCCTGTTCTCCGTCATCAGCAACCAGGACATCATAGCCACTGACGGAGAGGTTCCGGCGCAAAATACGTTGAATGGGAAGTTCATCATCAACGACGAGAATACGTTTGCCTTTGACTTTCATAGTTGCTCCTCCGTCGTGGGCGCAACAAGATGGACATCGAACGATGATGGATGACGAGTAGTAGAGTGCGAGCCGGCAGCCTGGGGGGGGTCCAGGGTCGTACTTGCGCTATCCCCTGAAGAGGCGTTATTACTCCATGTCGCCGGGGAAGCTGAGATACTATTATACACGTGAACAGGCAAAGTGAAGACAAAACACGAGCCAACTTCGCCAGGGGCGGATTCCACGCCAATACGTCCCTGGTGGGCTTCAATGATACCACGACAGATGGCCAGACCGAGGCCACTACCGCGCAAATTCAGCCCGTAAAACGTTTTGAAAATGCGTTCGCGTTCACCCGCGGGTACTGCTGCGCCGCTATCGATGACTTTCGCGCGCAGATACTGCAGAGGAGCTACAAGAGTGTCCTCATCGGCAATATCCAGGGATACCAGTATCTCCGCGTGAGCTGGACTGTGACGGAGGGCGTTTTCAATCAGATTATAGAAGACGCGCTCAAGCTGCACATGATCAGCATAGATGAGTGGTAAATTGGGCTGTATAGATGTGCGGATAGTGCGCCCGGAGAGAATACGTTCAAGCCGAGACAAAGCTCCATGAAGGATTTCAACGACATCACACCATTCTTTATCCAGCACTAAGGCTCCCATTTCTATGCGGGACATTTCGACAAGGGCATTGACCAGGATAGAAAGGTGTTCTGTCTCGGTGTCTATATCCTCCAGGATTTCACGCCTGGTTTGATCATCCCATTCAACATCCTCTTGAAGCAAACCTGTTACCGCAGCCTTGATTGTAGTGAGCGGAGTACGCAGATCGTGTGATACCGATGAGAGCAGAGCCGACTTGTTTTTCTCGTCACGTACCTGCTCTGTGACATCGTGAACCTGCAAGACATTCCCAATATGCACGCCTTGCTGGTTAAAAAGGGGATAGCGCGATAGTTGATAATGATAATCAGAAGGTGAGCTATCCAGACGCAGAGCGGTACGAGAAGGTGCCAGGCGAGCCAAAAAGGCTTCTACATCTGGCTGTTGAGCAGAATACTGAGGCAGGGTAGCGAGGGTAGCGAGGGTAGCGCCTGAGTTTGAGTCTGAGCGCCTGAAGACAGGTTCCAGGGCGAGGGCGCAGCGCAGGTCCTGTCTATGGACATTCCCCTGTTTGAAATCCCGTAGATAGGCGGCCACTTCTTTAGCGTTGCGAATACGCGGCAAGACGTCTGCGAACATATCTTCCAGTGTGATCTCTGTTGAGGAGCCTATGTGCACACCACAAAAGACCTCCGCATAAGGGTTCACAAAGACGCACCGTCCAAGGAGATCAACTACGAACCAGGCATCTTTTCTATGATCATTCGATAGTTTGAGCTGTGTAAACAGGCGACTTAATTCACTCAATACTCCAGCACGGGCTAACGCCGCCTCGGCAGTTTGTGTGAGAATTATGATGCCGTCTTCTTGAACTGATGGGAAGCCTTGCGGTACTACCTGTGGCGCTTCTGCAACAAGCTGAGCGTGAAGGGATTGTTCCTCACCTGGCTGCGTAACAAATGGTTGCAGTGAAGAAGACGAGTCCTGTGATCTGCTTTCTGGTAAGAATGTGCCTGTGGATGACGGTGCGTCCTCTTGCTGTGAAAGCGAAGGAGAGGGATGGAATAGGGCGTGGAGGTCGCGCTCACTGCGAGTCAGCAGGTGGTCACTGATGAAGTAAAGAAGACTGCTGAAGCTGACGCCGAAGGTACGTTCCGACTCCAGGCGCACGCGGTCAAGCACCTCTTGTTCATTGTGGTTTTGCCCATAAGCCTGTTCCAATTGTTCAATGGCTTGTTGAAAGCGGCTACGCTGGTGTGCGGATTCGAGTAGCATGCCGTTGTGAATGGCGACGGTGGCCTGACTGGCGAAAAGGGAGAGAATATCCGCCTTGAGAGGTGTAAAACCGCCTGGTTCTGGCGAACAGAGGAGGAGAGCGCCATAGACCGTGGACCCCGTCACCAGGGGATAACTAAAGACAGAACGAATGCCAAGTTCTGTTGTGAAAGCGCGGCTCAGAGGGAAACGCTCATCCGAACTGATATCATTGGAAAAGACAGGTTGTCTACGGCGCAATGTGTAGCCGATGATGCCCTGTTCAGAGAGGCCTCCATTATTTACCGTCATCCTCCGCAATGTGGCCTGGTTGAGGCCAGATTCGGCTTCCAGGCGAAGGTGCCCTTTGCGTTGATCATAGGTTACAATGGCAGACGCAACGTTCAAGGCTTTAGCAATGCCAATCACAATTTGATCAAGAATAGTAGCGAGGTCCACTGTAGAGGTAAGAGCACTGGAAACATCTTTGAGCGCCTCGCGTTGACGATCCTGGATTTCCGCGCTTCCACCAACCTGGGCGCTGTCGATGGCAGCCGCCAGTACATGCACAACGGCGTCGATCAGTCGTCGTAATGTTACATCCGCATAGCTGTCGTGTTGATTGCTGCCTAGCTCAAGCGTCCCTAAGACTTTTTCTCCTACAATGAGAGGAGCTATAAGCGTTGAGCGCAGCTGGTGAAAGTTACTGAGGGCATCACCACAGAGCGCTGGAGGGCCATCTAGCCCTTCGGGGTAGTTCTGCACGATGGTAATGGGGGAAGGCAATAACTGTTCTAGTTTTGAGCCTTCGAGTGGGTGTTGATGGTATTGTGCGACCCATAAACGAGCTTCACGCTGGCAAACGGTGACGCGAACTGCGAGGCGGTCATGGCGCAATAATACGACGCCAAAGACATCAAAAGGGATAGCTGGCTCCAAATCAGCTGCCAGGTGTGTATAATCAGGTTTTGCTCCACGTACGCTGGAGACGATACGAGCAACGCGCTCGACGATAGTAGCTTTCGCCTCCATCTGTGTCCTCTCTACTTATCGTAACGGTCAATCAAGAAATATCAAATATCATGGGACATCTTGCTGTTTTAAGGTTTCGGGATGCCTGAATAGGAAATACGGAAACATGTTCCTCCCTTGTGAACCGTTTTAGTATACCATATAAAAAATCACCAGTGCGATACATTGAATGACTTTGTAGTACATTTGTATCTCTATGTTGCTTACATGTTGATTGTGGTTTTTGTGAGTCTTGATGTCATCTCTTTTTCCGTGACAAGTATAACATATCGGGGGGAACCCTCGTCAATTTGTTCAGTTCATGTGCTGGCGCAGGCACAAAGGCTACTCGGTCGAATTCTCGGCGCGTTGAGAAACTTTCTTCAGGCAAAAGGGTACTTTCGGCTGGCCTTAGAGACGAGTCGCGATTATGGTATGCACCTGGAGTAGGCTCGCGCACAGTCTTGCTTCGGAGAGGCATTGCTTCAACAACAAAGGCCCACGGCAGAACAATTGCAACAAGGAATCACCTACTTGAAGGAGGCTTACGAAACCTTTGCTGAGCGCTATGCCGTCATCGACCTGGAAAGGGTCAAGCGAATCCTGTCAAAAGATGTGCAAACTTTTCCAGATAAGGAGCGGTAATGGCAGGAACAAGCAAAAATCGATTCGTTTGAGAAAAGCTGGCAGATCTACGTACTTGACGAGCTGAATGCAGCACGTACGTTGCGATCAGCAACGAGATAGACCAGGATGATAATCGGAATAATGAGGCTGAGAATTCCTGAAATAATGGCCTTCTGTAGTATAAGCACAACATACAGTCCTAAGATTACACGGATTGCCTCAACAATTATAGTCGTCCAGTAGGCCCAGGGTCTCAGTGTCCATAATCCCCAGGCGAGCGCGACCTCGAAAAATCCCAAAATGATAGCGCCCAAAAGAGCTATGCTTGTACTTGCAGTCATCCCTTCGCCCAAGCCAAGAGTACTTACGCGATTCAAACCGAGGATGAGAATCAAAAGAGCAAGAATAGCTGAAATGCCTAAAAAAGCAGCAATGATAGTGATCCCCAAAGGACGTGTACGATCTTCCATGTTGCCCTCCAGAAAAAATAGTTGAACACATCATCAAGAGGTCTGTTCGAGATTGTTGTTTAACCTGAAGGCAACCCTCGGTAAGGTTGTTGCCTTCAGGTTAACCATCAAGCATCTTGACAAGCGAGACCCCCCCTGTTTGTAGTATAGCATGCAGAGCCGCAAAATACATCCTCAGAACGCACTATTTTTGTGTGCTGCTTGAGAGGCGAAGCATCTGGAGGCCCATGCAGACAGACCCTTCGCTGCGGCTCAGGGTGACACGGTGAGGCAGCGAAGGGTGATGCGTATTGGGCGACCACCAGGGGGCGACCACCAGGGTCGCCCCTACTATGGACGAGGTACGCTGGGCGACCCTTGGGTCGCCCCTACGACGAGTTTAATGTGTATAGCCGGTTAGTTCGACGTAGCCTTCGCCGAGCACAGGGGTACCTGCGCTCTGGCCATGAATAGTGACGGCGCCTTCCCAATAGGAGTTGCCTGTT
>WNGR01003674.1_pt1 | contig 26387 bp, 24 predicted proteins | sample 5407581 | NCBI WGS metagenome assembly WNGR01 (sample SAMN13153383, study PRJNA577476) | soil metagenome | isolation source: 80 cm soil or saprolite under Garry oak tree replicate 2 | place: USA:California | collected 2016-06-15
AGGGACGTGATGTGGAAGCGCAGGCTGCCTTCGTCGACATTCACGTCGGCCCAGACCCGTTTGACCAATTCCCGCTTGTCGATGACCTCGCCGGCACGCTCGGCGAGATAGATGAGGATGTCGAGCGCGCGGCCGCCGAGATGAAGCGGGGCGCCGTCCTTCTCCAGCAGGCGCAACTTGGGGAACAGCCGAAAGGCCCCGAAGGAAATGGCTAAATCCTGGTCGTTAGTGTCTGGCACGCGCCATGATTCCAGCGAAAGGAAAGTGCTGCTGTCTGTCTGATCTATCAGAACGAGGTCTTGAGTAAACCGGCCGAAAACGGCGAAATCGAGCAACGGACGTAAGATTGGGCCGAAAGCATAGGGACGATACGCTACAAATTTCGTTTAAACGCGAACGGCTTATGCGGAAATCGAAAAAACGCGGCAGAGCGCTTGAGCGCTGATGCGGCAGCCGCGCCCGGCAATGATCGCGCGCCATCGATCATAACAGAATCTTGCAACGTCTAACGAGCGCAAGCCGCGGCTCTCCTCCAGTATGGCTTTCGAGTTAGGCCAATTTCCAACGGGGGAGGCTATGATGCCCGATATCAGCTCTCGGCCGAACGAGAAGGTTGTTCGATCTCAATTCGTCGCCGGTCTTGACGATGTGTCGCGTGACTGGGAGCTCGTGTTGCGGGAGTCCCACCATCGCATGAAGAACACCCTGACGCTCTTGGGTGCGTCAGTCCGCCGCGACTTCACGCGGGCCGGAATCGGCGACATGTCGGTTGCGGTGGACCGGCTCGAGCGGCGCATCGTCGCCTTCGGCAGGCTCTATCAGCTTTTGTCTGATGACGACGATCTGTCGATGATCTCCGTCGAGGCCTTCTTCGCGAGCCTGTGCGGCGCGATCTCCGAGGCGGTGCTGGAGCCGGCCGGTGTTCGCTGCGAGGCGTCGATCGAGAGTGGCATGCTGCCGGCCTGGCAATGTCATCGGCTGGCGCTGATGCTGACGGAATTGGTCACGAATGCGGCAAAGCATGCCTTTCCGAGCAAGAATGGCGCGCGGATCCGGATCGATGTCGCGAATCGCGAAGGCAGCTGGTTTTGCACGGTGGCCGACAACGGCGTCGGTGCGACCGGCCCGCTTCAGGGTGCCGGCAGCCGGATCCTGGAAGGTCTGGCGCGCAGCGTCGGCGCCCGGATGCACGGCGAGGCCGGGCAGGGCGGCATGCGCGTGACCATCGCGATGCCGGCCGCCGCTTGAAGATCGTCTCTGCTCGCAATCGCTAACGAGCCATAACATCCCATAACGAGCAATACTCCCCGGTCTGCGCCAAGGTGATTGTGCAGACAGCGGGATCGGCCCGAGCCCGCGCCTGACATCAGGGAGTTCGACATGGCCACTACACAAATCGACCGCGATGCCGCGGCCAAGCCTTCGACATCGCGTGGCGTTGATCTGAGGCTCGAAGTCGTCGTCATCCCGGTGTCGGATGTCGACCGCGCCAAGGCGTTCTACACGCGCCTCGGCTGGCGACTGGACGCCGATTTTGCCTCGGGCGACGAATGGCGCGTGATCCAGTTCACGCCGCCGGGCTCGGCCTGTTCGGTGATTTTCGGCAAGAACGTCACGGCGGCAGCGCCGGGTTCGGCGCGGGGCTTGTACCTGATCGTCTCCGATCTGGAGGCGGCGCGGAAAGATATGCTCGAGCGCGGCATTGACGTCAGCAAACCGTTTCACGGGGCCGGCGACGTTCACGCCGGACCGGACGAGCCGTATCTGTCCGGCAGCATTCGGGTCAGCGGTGTTGACCCGAAGCGCGGGAGCTACGGCTCGTTTGCCTCGTTCAGCGATCCCGACGGCAATGGCTGGCTGTTCCAGGAAATCACCACGCGGCTGCCCGGGCGCATCGATGCAACCGATACGACGTTCACCTCCGCAAGCGAGCTTGCCGGCGCGCTGCGCCGCGCGGCGGCAGCGCATGGCGAACATGAGAAGCGCACCGGTGGGCATGACGAAAATTGGCAGGCTTGGTACGCGGACTACATCGTGCGCGAGCAGGCTGGTCAGCCGCTGCCGTCCTGAGCGGTGAGCTAGAAGCGGATTCGCTTGATCGTGTCAGGGCCGCCTATGACTGCGGCGCTCGTATAGTCATTACCGCGAAGAGTCGTCCCCATCCGAGTTCGATGCACGGCACGCGATGATATTTCTCATCGCGTGCCGTGATTGCGCTTGCATCGCGCATTCCGGCGAGGATCGTTCGTGATTGCAGCTCTCGCCTCTGCGTCTCGACGGCTCGCAACGGCTAACGCGGTCTAACAATCCATAACGAGCAAATTGCCGGTGCCTGAGCCAATCTCTTCGCAGGACGAACCGACTTTCGATTTCGAATTCGGTCAACGTCACCGACCAAAGCGAGGGAGATCCAACATGACTACGCAAGCACGTGCCGACATCCTGAACCCCGACCGCCGTCAACTGCTGAGCCAGGCCGCGATGACCGCAGTTGCCGCCAGCGTCGCGAGCCTGCTGCCGCTGCATCCGGCAAAGGCCGCGGCGAGCGGCGTGATCCGCCCGTTCCACGTCAGCGTGCCGGAGGAGGACCTGCTTGACCTCCGCCGCCGCCTCGCAGCGACACGCTGGCCGGATCGCGAGATCGTCGCCGATCAATCGCAGGGCGTTCAGCTCACGACGGTCCAGCAGCTCGTCCGCTACTGGCAGAGCGACTATGACTGGCGCAAGATGGAAGCGCGGCTGAACGCGCTGCCGCAGTTCGTGACTGAGATCGACGGGGTCGACATTCACTTCATTCACGTCCGCTCCAAGCACGAAAATGCACTGCCGATGATCGTCACGCATGGCTGGCCCGGTTCGATCATCGAGCAGATGAAGATCGTCGGTCCGCTCACCGATCCGACCGCACACGGCGCGAAGGCCGCGGACGCCTTCGATCTGGTGATTCCCTCGCTCCCCGGCCACGGCTTCTCCGGCAAGCCGACAGCGCTCGGCTGGGATCCGCAGCGCGTCGCGCGCGCCTGGATCGTGCTGATGAAGCGGCTCGGCTACAGCCGATACGTGGCCCAAGGCGGCGATTGGGGCAACGCTGTCACGGAGCAGATGGCGGTGATCGCGCCGCCGGAATTGCTCGGCATTCACACCAACATGCCCGCCACCGTTCCTGACGACATCGCCAAGGCGCTTCAGCCCGGCGGATCGCGGCCGTCCGGCCTCTCGGGCGACGAGGGCTACGCTTACGACCAGCTCGACGATTTCTACAAGCACGGTCTCGGCTATGCGATCGAGATGTCGAACCGGCCGCAGACGCTCTATGGGCTGGTGGATTCGCCGGCGGGTCTGGCGTCCTGGATGCTCGATCACGACGCGCGCAGCGCCGCCATGATCGCGCGAGTTTTCGACGGCAAGACCGAAGGGCTGTCGCGGGATGATGTCATCGACAACATCACGCTTTATTGGCTCACCAACACCGCGGTGTCGTCGGCGCGCCTGTACTGGGAGAACAAGCTGGTGTTCTTCGAACCCAAGCACATCAAGATCCCGGTCGCCGTCAGCGTCTTCCCGGACGAGATCTATGCGGCGCCGCGCAGCTGGGCCGAGAAGGCCTATCCCAAGCTGATGCACTACAACCGCCTCGACAAGGGCGGGCATTTCGCGGCCTGGGAGCAGCCCGTGCTGTTCTCTGCGGAAATGCGTGCTTCGTTCCGCCCGCTGCGCCAGTCGATCTGACGCGAGCAGGGACGCGCGCCCCCACGCGCGTCCCCCCTTCAAGAACATATCAGGAGTGCAAACCGTGAATCGTCCCGAACGTAACTTCACGACCGAAGACATCCGCCTGGAGCGTCGCCTGCCGTCATACTGGCGTGTCACCTTTGACATGCCGCCGGTGAATATCTTCGGGCCGAAGCAGCTTCCGTTGCTCAACGACATCATCACCGCGATCGAGACCGATCCGCAGGTGAAGGTCGTGGTGTTCGATAGCGCCGTCGAAGGCTTCTTTATCACGCATTACGACTTTCTCGCGCCGCTGGAGGACTCCCTGAGCATCCCACACGGGCCGACTGGGCTCCAGGCGCTACCCGACATGCTGGTACGGCTCAGTCGCGCGCCAGTCGTGTCTATTGCCTCGATCCGGGGCCGTGCGACCGGCGTCGGCAGTGAGCTTGCGCTCGCAAGCGACATGCGCTTCGCCAGCCGAGAGAAGGCGATCCTGTCGCAATGGGAAGTCGGCGCGGGCTTGGTGCCCGGCGGCGGGCCGATGGCGCGGTTGCCGCGGTTGATGGGCCGTGGCCGCGCGCTCGAAGTGTTGCTCAGCGCCGACGACATCCGCGGCGATCTCGCCGAACGTTACGGCTATGTCAATCGTTCGCTGCCGGATGCCGAGCTCGACGGCTTCGTCGAGGCGCTCGCGATGCGCATCGCGTCCTTCGACAAGGACGCGATTGCCGAGACCAAGCGCCTCGTCGACGTCGCGAGCCTGCCGCCGGACGTCGAGATCAAGCCGGAGTGGGACGCGTTCCTGGCCTCGCTCGGCCGCCCCGCGAGCCAGGCCAGGATCAAGGCGCTCATGGCGCGCGGTTTTCATCGCGCCGGCGACGTCGAGAACCGGCTGGGCTTCCACGTTGGGCAGATTGGCGATTGACGGAACCGCTGCGGCGTTCGACCGGTTGGAAAGGCGACGGGCGGTCGTGCCAATGCCGCCTTCCTCCGGTACGGAGCGCCGGTGCTGAAATCAAACAAGGAGAATTGAGATGATCCGCAAGGCAACAGCAGTCTGGAAGGGCACCGGTCGCGACGGCACCGGCCATATTTCGAGCGAATCCGGCGTGCTCGCTGAGACGCCCTATTCGTTCAAGACCCGCTTCGAGAACGAGAAGGGCACCAATCCCGAGGAATTGATCGCTGCGGCCCACGCCGGCTGCTTCACCATGGCGCTGGCTTTCGGCCTTCAGCTCGCCGGCTTCACGCCGGACGAGCTCTCCACGGAAGCCGCGGTCACGCTTGAGCCGGAAGGCAAAGGCTTCAAGATCAGCAAGTCGGCGCTGACGTTGCGTGCCAAGGTGCCGAACCTCGACGACGCAGGTTTCGCCAAGATCGCCGGCGAGGCCGAGAAGAACTGTCCGGTGTCGAAGGTGCTCAACGCCGCGATCACGCTCGACGCCAAGCTGACCTAACCGAACAGAGGGAGCGGCGCCATGTCTCGCCAAGATTTTCCTCGCCAACATCAGCCGGATGAAGACCGTTTCCGGGCGATCTTGCCCGAGGACATCGCGTGGCAGCCGTTTCCCGCGTTCCCGGCGGGCGCACGGCTGGCCGTCATGGTCGGCCATCCCACTGAGCCCGGACCTTACGTGGTCCGGGTGAAGGTGCCCGGCAGTACGAAGCTGATGCCGCACAAGCATCCGGAGGACCGGATCTACGTGGTCATGTCGGGTGTGTTCTATATCGGGCTCGGCGAGAGTTTTGATGGCGACAAGGTCAAGGCCTATCCGCCGGGCAGCGTCATCGTCCTGCCCGGCGAGACCTGGCATTTTTATTGGGCGAAATCCGGCGAATACGTCACCCAGGCCTCCGCCATCGGCCCGCTGGGCCTCGAATATCACGACGATGATGATGACCCGCGCCTGCACGAAGTGGCACAGTAGGTTGGCGGGCATCTCGACCGATCAAATGGAGCACATCAGATGACGACGGAACGCGCAGTTTTGGCCGGAGGCTGCTTCTGGGGCATGCAGGATCTCATACGCAAGCAGCCCGGGGTGATCTCGACTCGCGTCGGCTATACCGGCGGCGAGGTGAAGAACGCGACTTATCGCAATCACGAGGGGCATGCGGAAGCGATCGAGATCATTTTTGATCCTGCGAAGACGAGCTATCGGGCGATGCTGGAGTTCTTCTTCCAGATCCACGATCCCACCACGCTCGATCGTCAGGGCAATGACCGGGGCACGAGCTATCGTTCGGTGATCTTCACCACGACCGAGGAGCAGAAGCGGATTGCCGAAGACACCATTGCCGATGTCGAGGCCTCGCATCTGTGGCCCGGTAAGGTGGTGACGGAGGTCGCGCCGGCCAGCGAGTTCTGGGAGGCCGAGCCCGAGCACCAGGATTATCTCGAGCGTTACCCCGATGGCTACACCTGCCACTTCATCCGGCCGAACTGGAAGCTGCCGCGGCGCGCGGCTGCTGCGGGAGGCTAAAGATAGCCAAGGGATATTGGATCACCTTCTATCGCTCCATCTCCGATCCGGAGGCGCTGGCGGCCTATGCGAAGCTTGCCGGGCCCGCGATCACCGCGAATGGCGGCCGTTTCCTCGCCCGCGGCAATGCGGCGAAGGCCTATGAGCAGGGTATCGCGCAGCGCGCGACCGTCACAGAGTTCGACAGCGTCGAACTCGCGGTCGCGGCTCACGACAGTCCTGCCTATCGCGAGGCGCTGAAGGCGCTCGGCAACGCCTGCGAGCGGGACGTCCGCATCGTCGCAGGCTTGGACTGAAAACGTGACCAGAGGCTTCTTGAACCTGTCTTCCTGCGCTTCACCGAAGGGTTCGAAACGACCGATATCAGGGCTGCCGAGCAGCTGCTGGCAATATTGTGTTGACGCTTGGGTTAGGTCCGCAGTTGCGCGATCAGGCTGCGCGCGATCCGCATATCGGCGATGTCGGATCCTTCGGTCAGCGCCCCACATACTTTCTCCAGAAGTGTGAGTGCTTCTGCGCGCTGGTCCCGTCCAATCCTGAACTGCGCGATGCTGATCGCGCATCGCAGCTGCCAGAAGTCCGCGCCCTGCTGTGTTGCCAGAACCATGGCTTCTTGAAAGCAGGCTTCGGCGGCTTGCGAATGCGGCGCCTCTCTCAGCATCAGCTCGCCCTTGATGCGGAGCAGCTCCGGCAAATACCAGCGTTCCTGCCTGTCGTTGCAGCGCGCCAGCGCACTCTCGATCGTGTCGAAGCCGTGATGGACCTGGTTGGCCTGTCCGAAACAAGCCGCGAGCTCACCGAGCAGCGGAAGAAAGCGCGGCAGGAAGCGCGCATCGCCGGCGCGATTGAGCTCGTCGCGCAAGAGCGGCAGGCCTGTCTCGACGTTCGTGTGCCTGGCGATCACCAGCGCGTTGAAAGCGCGCGCCCATAGACTCCAGAGCCGTATCGCGTGACGTTCGGCATGTTCGAGCAACTCGGTGCCATAGCGTTCGGCCGCATCGTAGTCCCCGGCCAGGAAGGCGATCGGGCAGGCGGCTTGTCCAAGCACGCTACAGAAGGTCAGCGCGTGGCCGTTGGCACGGCCTTCGTGGATGTTCCGTTCGGCGAGCGTCAGGGCCTGATCTGCAAAACCCTGGAGCCACAGGATGCGGGCGCGGAAATACTGCGTCGATATCCGCAAGTCGAGCGGAAAAATCTTTGGCTTCTCGGCCAGCACATGCAGCGATGCATTCACCCGGTCGATGCGGACCCGCGCCTCGCTCTGGTCGCCGAGATAATGCAACGCAACCGCCATGAGCCGGTCCGCCAGCATGAGATCGGTCTTGTCGGATGAACTCGCGGCGGCTTCGGTAAAACGATCGGCGAGCGCACGCGCCTTGCCGAACGCTCCGTTGTTGAACTGGTCGATGCACAAGCCCCAGAGTGCGCGTAGCCGGAAATCCTTGTCGTCGAGCCTGTCAGCCAGCTCGAGCGTGGCCTCGAGGATCGGTCGCGCCTCGCGTGCCCGGCCTTCGCCGTACATCAGCGACCAGCCCAGCGCCGCCAGGAGCTGCATGCGCACCCGCTCGTCGCCACTCGCATGGTCTCCGAGCGCGGCAAGCGCCGTTCTGGCGCGCTCGCGACACTCGGCGAACAACGACAGACGCACCCAAAGCGTGACCGCCACCGCTGTCAGTGCAATGCCCAGCTGTGCGTCGCCATCGGGTGAGAAGGCCCAATCCAGCGCGGCGCGCAGATTGTCCAATTCCGCGCCATAGGTGCCAAGCCAGTCGGATAGCGGAGCGGCGGTCTCAGATTCAGCGCGCTCGAACAGGTCTCGAAAATATTCGGCATGTCGTTGCGCAATCGGCTTCGCCTCGCCGATCTCGTTCAGCTTCCCGAGCGCGTAGGTGCGCGTGGTATCCAGCAGGCGATAGCGCAGCGCCCGTGCGCCGGACGGCGCGATCAGCGATTTCGTGACGAGATTGTCGATCGCCTCCATGGTCTCCGACGCACTGAGTCCATCGCCTGAGGCGACGGCGGCAGCCGCTTCCGGCGTGAATGGCCCGACGAAGACCGATAATCTCCGCAGGATGGCGCTCTCGGATGGGGGAAGGAGATCGTAGCTCCAGTCGAGCGCAGCGCTGAGCGTCTGGTGTCGTGGAATGGCGGTGCGTCGTCCGCGCCATTGCAGCGAAAAGCGGCTGTCGATAAGGGAGGCCGTGCCCGCGATTCCATACGCATTGACGCGCCCCGCGGCGAGCTCGATCGCAAGCGCGATGCCGTCGAGGCGGCGGCAGATGTCGGCGACCAGCGGTGCCTCTTCAGCGCTGAGCTGAAATGGGCCGGAGCTCTGCGCGATACGTTCGACGAAGAGCTGAGCTGCAGGATAGGCGAGGACGTCGGCCACGGCGAGGTCGTCGCGCCGGGGCGGACAATCCAGCGGAAACAGCCGAAAGATCCGTTCACCTTCGCTGCGAAAGGATTCCCGGCTGGTTGCGAGCACATGCAATCGCGGTGCCTCGCGAACGAGACGTTCGACGAGCGGCGCAAGGGTCTCCAGCACGTGCTCGCAGCTGTCGAAGATCAGCAGCGTCGATTTCGCCTGGAGATGTGTCAGCAGGGCCGGGACCGGATCCTCCGCGTTGATGGCCAGCCCGAGTGCCGATGCAATGGTGATTGCGGCGAGCTCGGGCTTCCTCACCGGTCCGAAGTCGACAAAGAAGATTTGTCCGTCGAAATGGGCAAGCCGGCGATGGCCCACGGTTACGGCTACTGCGGTCTTGCCGATGCCGCCGGGGCCAACCACGGTGACGAAACGATGCAGCGAGAGCCCGGTTGAAATCTTCTCGATGACGTCGTCTCGCCCGATCACCCGGGCGAGCGGAGGCGGAAGCGAGCGGGAGAGGGGGACATCGACCGGGGAAGGCTGGATCGCAGGTACAGTCTGGGTGAGGGACGCGACGAAGCAATAGCCGCGGCCGGGGACATTGACGACATAGCGGGCCGACTTGCCGGTATCGCCAAGTGCCTTGCGCAGCGCTGCAATGTGGAAGCGGAGGCTGCCATCGTCCACATTCACGTCGGCCCAGACGCGTTTGACCAGCTCCCGCTTGTCGATGACTTCGCCGGGACGCTTGGCCAGGAAGATCAGGATGTCGAGCGCACGACCGCCAACGTGAAGTTGTGCGCCGTCCTTCTCCAAGAGTCGGGACTTGGAAAACAGTCGAAATGGCCCAAAAGAAATGGCCGAGTCCTGGTTGTTATCGGCTGGCACGCGCCACTGCCCCCTAGGCAGGGAGTCAAAAATGTTTGAATTGGGTCTAGCAGATCGAGGCGGTGAGTAAACTGGACGAAAGCCGCGGGGTGGCTGCTGGCCCGCTCGCAATCGCTTCGGTGGGCTCTTCGGGGTGAAAATAGTGCTTTCAAATGAATGGCTTAAGTTGATTGCGAAGCGACGCCGTCCGGACAGCTGCCAGCCCCGCGCAGGGGGCATGCCGCAAAACGAGGTGCAGCTTCCCGTTTTGCTCACAAGCTGTGCTCGATCTCGCCGATCGCACCTGCCATTGACGATGGCCGCGTACAGCTGCGAATGGAGCTTTGGGAGCGGTCCCGCCTCTGATCAAAGCTCACGACTTTCGGGACAGGACATGCCCTCCCTCTCGCGCCGACAATTCGTCAATGCGGCCGCGTTTGCAGCTACGCTCGCCGGAATTCCACGCAGCGGAGGAGCCGCGGATTATCCATCACGTCCCGTTCGCCTGGTGATCCCGTATGCGGCGGGCGGCTCAGGCGATCAGATCGGACGCCCCTGGGTCGAGAGAATGTCATCGCAGCTCGGTCCGACTTTCGTCGAAAACATCGGCGGTGCGGGCGGCGCGATCGGGACGACGGCCGTCGCGCGCGCCGAGCCCGACGGCTATTCGCTGCTTTTGGGAAATGGCAGCACGCAGGTCATCATTCCGCTGACCACGCCAAATCCGGCTTATTCTATCGGTGATTTCCGGGCGATCTATCGCCTGATCAACAGTGCGCTGGTTTTCGCCGTCCATCCCTCGGTGCCGGCCACAAATCTGCGAGACCTGATCGCCTTTGCCAGGATCAATCCCGGCACGCTGTCCTACGGGACGCCCGGCATCGGCACCGGCAATCACCTCGTCGGCGAGTTGTTCAAGCAGCAGGCGGGCGCGTTGGATATCGTCCACGTCCCCTATAAGGGGATATCGCAGGCAACCAACGACCTCGTCAGCGGCCAGATATCTCTCGTCGTTGCCGTCATGTCGGTTCAATTGCAGCAACTGAGCCGGGCCGGCAAGATACGGCTGCTCGCGGTCACGACCGACAGGCGGTTGAGCGGCGCGCCGGACATACCGACCGCAATTGAATCGGGCATGCCGGATATCAGATATGAGGGATGGTTCGGCCTGTTCGCACCGAAGATGACCGAGGATGCGATCATCGATCGGATTGCGCAGGCGACACGAGCTGCGATGGCCGATCCTGCACTCCAGGCGAATTATCGCTCTCAGGGCATGGAGCCGGACAGCGATTCGAGCCCGGACAAATTCCAGCGCATCGTCGACGCCACAGTGGCAAGCCTTGCTCCCGTGATCAAATCGATCGGGCTTTAGTCGTTGTAAGCGCGATCGAGGGATGCGCTCCAGCAAACGCACTGATTCAAACGCTTGCCGTTGCGCTGTCGTATACGGCTTCCTCGAAAATGCGGCTCAAGTTTAGAACAGGACATTCTGCGGGCGCCGCAGGCCTAGATGGTCGCGCAGTGTCTTTCCGTGATATTCGGTGCGGAACAGACCTCGCTCTTGAAGTATCGGCACCACGAGCTCCACGAAATCCTCGAAACCTTCCTGGAAATACGGCGGCATCACGTTGAATCCGTCGGCCGCATGCTCGTCGAACCAGAGCTGAAGCGTATCCGCGATCCGTTCGGCCGAGCCGCACAGCACCCAATGGCCGCGGGCCGCGGCGGTGAGATTGTGGAGGTCGCGCAGCGTCATGTTCTCGCGGCGCGCCTTGGCAAGCATGACGCTGGCGAAGCTGTGATAGCTGTCCGACGGCGCGATGTCCGGAATTGGCCCGTCGAGATCGTAGGCCGACATGTCCCGCCCGAACCGATCGGACAGGATTGCGAGCGCATTGCTGCCGCTGACGAAGCTCTGGAGCACGTTGAGCTTTTCAAACGCCTCCTTGTCGGTGCGGCCGACGATCGGCATGACACCCGGCAGCACCGTGACGTCGTCCAGCTCGCGCCGCCAGCGCCACACCGGCCAGCAGATCGCAGCCGAGAGGTGTCGCCGGCCACCGTCGGCCGTGTCCTGCGGCGGCTGGGACTAAACCGGATGCGCGATTTGGAGCCGGCCGAGCCGGAGTGCCGCAAAGAGAGCAAGGGCCCGGGCGAGATCATTCACATCGACATCAAAAAGCTCGGGCGTTTCGAGCGTATCGGCCACCAACGGCGCCTTGACCGCTTCCCGTGCATTGCCGCCCGCACGCTGCAATCCTTGGTCGGCGGCGGCCTCAAAGTCGTCGAGAAAAGGACCCGCGTTGCTCACAAAGGAAGGCGCCCTCAGCTCGTGCCGGACGCGTGATGCTTCTTCACCATGTTCTGGGCCTTCATGTGCTTGGACAGGTAAAACTCGCCGAATTCCACGGGCGCATACTTCTCGCCATCGCCATCGCCATAGAAGGAGGTTATGCAGCGGATTTCTGCATCGACGTTGGGATTGTGAAAGAAAGGAATGCTCAGGCGACCGAGCTTCATGGCTTCCAGTGGAGGATTGGCGACACGATGAAGGTTTGAGACCCATTCGTCGTTAGTCCACCGCATCATGAGGTCACCGATGTTGCAAACGAACGCATCGCGCCGGGGATGTACGTCAACCCATCCCCCGTGGCGAAGCTTGACCTGCAAGCCGCCCGGGACGTCATCCCCTTTTAGGATGGTCAGCGTGTCGTAATCCGTATGTTCTCCGGCCCGAAGCTGCCCGGGCTCGGGTGTGCGATCTTGCGGCGGGTAGTAGATCGCCCGCATTGTGCTCGTCGCATGATTGACCTTTTTATCGAAGAAGTGGTCGTCAAGGTTCAGTGCTCTCGCGAACAGGCGCAGGATATGGACTGCAAGTTTGTCCATCTCATTATAGTATGCTTCAAACGCCGAACGGAATTTAGGGCGATGCATCGGCCAGAGGTTTGGTAGAAAGAATAATTTTTCCGCCTGGGTGCCGGCGATGGTCGGAGGGGCTGCTTCAATGGGCCCCATTGCGAAACTCTCTTGAAGATCGGGGGGTGTTTCCTTGCCAAGTGAGAAGGCCAGTCCGCGACTCCCGACACGACTGTATCCGCGGCTGATCTTTTCGGGAGGCTGAGGCGTCTTGAGCTTATCCTCCAGCAGCTGTGCAAAGAAGGACATCGCCTCGGTTCGGAGGGCTTCAACGACGCTATCAGGGACATGATGACCAACGACCGAAAAGAACCCAATCTCTTCACAAGCGTGCCGAATCTCGGCCGCGACCTTGTCCCTTCCGGCGTTTCCGCTCGCAAAGGACGGTTCTAGATCGATCGCAGGAACTTCCTTCAATTCGCTTCTTTCAGACATGGTATGCTTTTCCTCGTTCATTATGTGCCGTATGCCGCTCGTTCCGAAAATCCTGCGTCTCTCTTCTCAATGCTGCTCCGATACACCAGGTTCGGACTGCAAGGAGAGACCAGCGATTAGATCCGCCGCTCCGTCATCGGGATTGTCTGCAGCGGGCCAAGGTTAAATGCCTTGTCCAACTGCACCTTCTCGCGGATAACGTTGTTTTGCAGAAAGAAATCGTGCGCCGACTGAAGAGCCTTCATGTCGAGCCAGAACAATCCGTTTTCGGATACAGATCCGGCCGTGAGGAGGCGTTTGTTTTGTCCAAGGGAAAATTCCTGGTGTGTCCTGTCCAGGGTCGGAGCAACCTTTAGAAGTGTGTCGACGGCGCCCGCGGGATCAGTGAAGGAGTCCTTCCATCCCTTGATTGATGCTCTGAGAAGTCCGACCACCAGATCCGGACGGTCCCGCATGATCTTTTCAGAAGTGATCAATGTGTCGCGCGGAACCGTGATGCCGGAGTCCTCCGCAATGAAGGTCCGGAGATTTTCTCGCCCAACTCGTTGCTCGATCGTGTAGAGCTCGTTGTAAACGGTAGCTGCGCAGACATCGACTTCTCCGTTAATGAACGGGGTCGTGCTCACCTGTTGCGGCTGAATTTTTACGTCGTCGGGCCCAAGTCCTGCCTTTGCAAGCATGCCCGCAAGAACGTAGTTGGCGCCGGTGAACCAGGCGACGACGCGCTTGCCCTTCATGTCGCCTAGTTTCTCTACCGGCCCCTCCTTCCGAGCGACGAACACGAAAGGCGTCACCTGATGCGCAAGACCGAAGCAAACCACTGGAAGTCCCTTGTCGCGCGCCACCAGGACGCTGTCTGTCCCCCCTGACAATCCAAAGGTATCAGCGTCCGTTGCGACAAGATTCTCGGTCAGAAGGTTCGGGCCACCTGGCACGATGTCGAGGTCCAGGCCTTCATCACGATAGTAGCCCTTTGCGAGGGCCACGTAGTAACCGGTGAAAGACCCTTGCGGCAACCACTTCATCCGTATGGTCGCCTTGGTGGCAGCACGAACGATGGCCGGCGCGAACACCAGGGCGGCAGCCACGCCTGCGGTGGTCACTACAGTGCGTCGAGTTATCATTGCGCTTCTCCTTCACGTCGTCGTTGCCAAAAAAACTGCCATCAGAAGTCTCCACCGTTTAGTGAGTTGCGGAGCCGCTGATGCTTGACCTTCAGATCTAGAACAGGGCGTTTTCTGGTCGCGGCAGGCCGAGATGATCGCGCAGCGTGGTGCCGTGATAGTCGGCGCGGAACAAGCCGCGTTCCTGGAGGATCGGCACGACGAGCTCTACGAAATCCTCGAAACCTTCGTGGAAATACGGCGGCATCACGTTGAAGCCGTCGGCGGCGTGATTTTCGAACCATTGCTGGAGGGTATCGGCGATGCGCTCGGCCGAGCCGCACAGCACCCAATGGCCGCGTGCGGCCGCGGTGAGATTGTAGAGATCGCGCAGCGTCATGTTCTCGCGGCGCGCCTTGGCAAGCATGACGCTGGCGAAGCTGTAATAGCTGTCCGACGGCGCGATGTCCGGAACCGGTCCGTCCAGATCGTAGGCCGACATGTCGCGGCCGAAGCGGTCGGAGAGAATGGCGATCGCATTGCTGCCGCTGACGAAGCTCTGGAGCACGTTGAGCTTCTCGAACGCCTCCTTGTCGGTGCGGCCGACGATCGGCATGACACCCGGCAGCACCGTGACGTCTTCCGGCTTGCGGCCGAACGCCGGCAGACGATCTTTCAATGACGCGTAGCCGGCCTTGGCTTCGTCGATGTCCTGCACCACGGAGAACACGATATCCGCTGTTCGTGCGGCGAGCGCTTGTCCCGCCTCCGAGCCGCCAGCCTGGAGCACGATGGGGTGACCTTGCGGGCTGCGGCCGATGTTGAGTGGGCCCTTCACCTTGAAGAACGCACCCTCATGGTCGATTGAGCGCAACTTTGCCGGATCGATATAGAGCCCGCTCGCGCGGTCGGCGACGATGGCGTCATCAGCCCAGCCGTCCCACAGGCCTTTCACGACGTCGAGGAATTCACCGGCCATCTCGTAACGGCGGGCGTGGTCGGGATGGGTGGTGCCGAAATTGGCGGCGGTCGCCGGATTGGCCGTCGTCACCGCATTCCACGCGGCGCGACCGTTGCTGATATGATCGAGCGAGGCGAACACGCGCGCGACTGAGAACGGATCGCTGTAGGTTGTCGACACCGTGGCCCCGAGCCCGACATGGCTGGTCGAGGTGGCAAGTGCCGCCAGCATGGTCAGCGGCTCTAGTCGCAGCGTATAGGAAGGATGCGCGCTGGCGTCGGCGTAGAGATTATCGCCCATGAAGATCAGGTCGAACTTGCCGCGCTCGGCGGTGCGGCCGATCTCTTGGATCGCGGCGAAATCCTGGAAGCTGTCCGCCGCGCCGGGATAGCGCCAGCCCGCGACGTGGCTGCCGGTCCCCAGGATGAACAGGCCGAGATGCATCTGTCGTTTCATGGCATCATGTCCAGAACAGGAGCTTGCGTTCGAGAAAGCCGATCAGGCCGAAGAAGGCGAGGCTCGCGGCAGAGGCCACGAAGATCGCCGACCAGACCTGGACGAAGTCGATCTGGAGCACGGCCTGGTAGATCACCCAGCCGAGCCCGCCCTGCGCGCCGAGCATTTCGGTGATGATCGCCACGATGACGCTGCGGACCGTTGAGACGCGCATTCCGGCCAGCAGCAGCGGCAGGGCAGTCGGCAGGCGTAGCCGCCACAGCACGCCGAAGCGGCTCGCGCCGAAGCTGCGCATGAGGTCGACGGCGCGGCGGTCGACGCGATCGAGCCCAGCCAGCATCGACAGCAGGATGGTGAAGCTCACCGCCATCGCCACCATCACGATCTTCGAGCTGACGCCGATGCCGAACCAGAGCAGGATCAGTGGCGAATAGCCGACCACGGGCACCGAATTGATCGCGGTTGCGAGCGGCAGGATCGCGGCACGAAGCGCCGGCACCAAAGCGATGGCGACGGCAAGGCCGATGCCGATCAGGCAGCCGAGCCCATAGCCCACCAGCGCTTCGAGCAGGGTATAGCCGGCGGCGTCGACGAGCGTTGCGCGCTTGGACCAGAGTCCCGCCACGATGTCGCTGACGGCGGGGAGAACATAGGCCGGCAGATGCAGTCCGCGCGCCATCCCTTCCCAGCATGCGATCAGAAGGACGGCACCGAGAATGCCGCGCTGCATGGCGAGGGACGGTGAAGGCACAGCGCGGCTCATTGCTCGGCGTTCCAGAACACCAGCCGTCGCTCGACCGCGGCGACGACTGCATAGAAGCCCGTGCCGAGCAGGGCGGCGGCGAGCAGGGCCGCCCAGATCGCGACGACGTTCTCGGTAAACATGGCCTGGAGTAGCAGCACGCCGAGCCCGGTGGTGTCGCCGAACCACTCGCCGACGATGGCGCCGACCAGGCTCAGCGAAGCGGCGAGCCGCAACGCTACGAAGATCTGCGGCAGCGCGGTCGGAAGCTGCAAGCGTAGCAGGAGCTGGCGGCTGGAGGCGCCAAAACTGCGCATCAAGGCGACCTGCTTGGGATCGACGGTCTCGAGGCCCAACAGGGTGTTCACCGTCACCGGAAAGAAGGTCAGGTAGAACGCGATGATCGCCTTGGCGAGCAGTGTATTGCCGAACCACAGCACCACCAGCGCGCCGAAGGCGATGACCGGAATGGTCTGCGACACCACGAAGATCGGAAACACCATCTCGCGCAGCGCGCGGACGCGGAAGAACGCGATGCCTATGAACACGCCGAACGCGCCGCCGGCGGCAAAGCCGATCAGCGTCTCGGCAAGCGTGCGCAGGAAGCCGTCGACATAGGCGCGCGGTGTGGCCGCCGAAGAGCTGCACCGCGCCTTCCCAGATCACCGCTACGGCGGCGAGGCCAAGCAGGAGCCGGATCAGCTTTCGCAGCGAAGCCGGCATTGCCATTATCCGCGCCGTCACCCGGCCTTCGCCGAGCGATGTGGCCGAGGGGCTGCTCACGGCCGCCGGTCCGCCAGCGGGACGCTCTGGATGAAGCTTGCGTCATAGGCAGCAGTGAGATCGAGCGGCTTGGCGATCACGCCGTATTTCAGGAAGAAGTCGTGGGCGGTCTTGACCGCGTCGGCGTCGATCCAAAACAGGCCGTTCTTGCCCGCCGCGCCGGCCGTCATCAGCCGTTTCACCTCGGTGAGCATGAACTCCTGCTGCGCGCGGTCGAGCGTGGGCGCCGCGGCCATCACAGTGTCGACAGCGCCCTTGGGATCGGCGAAGGCATCCTTCCAGCCCTTCAGTGAGGCCCGCAGGAACGCCTTGACGAGCTCCGGCTTCTCCTTGGCGGTCGCCTCGGCCACGATCAGCGTGTCGCGCGGGAAGGTGATGCCGTAATCCTCGGCGACGAAGGTTTTCAGGCTGTCCTTCGGCATGCGCGACTGGATGGTGTAGAACTCGTTGTAATAGGTCGCCGTGATGACGTCGACGCTGCCGTCGACGAAAGGCGTCACCGAGACTTGCTGCGGCTGGATCTTCAATTCATCCGGCTTGATGCCTTCCTTGGCCAGCATGCCGGTCAGCACATGGTTGGCGCCGGTGAACCAGGTGGTCACGGTCTTGCCTTTGAAGTCCTGGAGCGTCTTCACCGGACCGTCCTTGCGGGTGACGAAGATGAACGGGGTGATCTGGTGCGACACGCCGATGCAGACGATCGGTAGCCCCTTGTCGCGCGCCGCGAACACGCTGTCGGTGCCGCCGGACAGGCCGAACGTATCGGCGCCGGTCGCAACCAGATTTTCGGTCAGCAGGTTGGGCCCGCCGGGATTGATGGTGAGGTCGATGCCCTCTGCCTTGTAGTAGCCCTTGGCCTGCGCGACGTAGAAGCCGGCGAACTGCGCCTGCGGCAGCCATTTCAGGCGCAGGCTCGCCTTCTGCGGCTCGGCCGCATGCGCAGACGCTACAAGCGAGCCGGTCGCCAGTGCGATAGCGGAGAGGACTGAGAAGGCGTGGCGTCGGCTCAACATGGTCATGCTCCAGGCGGTGAAAATCAATTGCGGTAGGACGGATCGGTGCGGTCGAGCTGGCGCATCAGCGCGGGCCATTCGCGTTCGCCGGGCACAAGAATATCGCCCTGCAACTCCCAGAACTGGCGAGCGGCCTTCTCGCAGACCTCGTGCGGCGGCATCACGAGGGTGGCGCCGGATGCGGCTGCGGCCTGCATCTGGAGCTGGATCCGCGCGGCGCGCTCGAAATAATAGAGCAGCATGAAGGCCTCGCCCGGCGTCCGGCCGACGGTCAGAATGCCGTGGTTGCGCATCAGCATGACCTTGTGCGGGCCGAGATCACGCACCAAACGCGCCTGCTCGTCGAGATCGATGGCGACGCCTTCATAGTCGTGGAAGGCCTGCCTGTCATAGAAGCGCATCGCGAACTGGCTGAGCGGCAACAAGCCCTTCTCCTGCCCGGACACCGCGACGCTGGCGTCGGAATGGGTGTGCAGCACGCAGGCCGCGTCGTGGTTCGAGGTATGGACCGCGGCATGGATGACGAAGGCCGCGACGTTGACGGCATGCGGCGTGTCGTCGAGCTTGTTGCCCTTGGTGTCGATCTTGACCAGGCTCGACGCCGTGATCTCGTCGAACAGCAGTCCGTAGGGGTTGATGAGGAACTGATCCTCATGGCCGGGAACGCGTAAGGAGATGTGATTGTAGATCAGGTCGTCCATCCCGAGCTTGGCGACCATGCGATAACAGGCCGCAAGCTTGATCCGGGCATCCCATTCCGCCGGTTCGATTCCACGCGGCGCGGCTTGCGGTTCTCTGGCTGACATCGCGTTCACTGCGTTTTCTCCTGCGCGATGGAGGATTGGAACGATTTCATGCTTTCCTCCTCGATCGCATCGAGCAGCGTGCGCTTGAGACGGATGAATTCCGGAGCAGTCACGATCTCCGGCCGGCGCGGGCGGGGGAGATCGACAATCTGCTCGAGCTTTACCGAGCCGGGCCGCGCCGTCATGACGAGCACGCGGTCGCCGAGGAAGATTGCCTCGTCGACGTCGTGGGTGATGAAGAGAATGGTGCGGCGGTATTTCTGCCAGACGTCGAGCAGCCAGCGCTGCATCATCGCCCGCGTCAGCGCGTCGAGCGCGCCGAACGGCTCGTCCAGCAGCATCAGGTCGCGTTCGAACAGGAAGGTGCGCATCAAGGCCACGCGCTGGCGCATGCCACCCGACAATTGATTGGGATATTGCTTCTCGAAACCTGCGAGCCCGAACTCGGGCAGCATCTTCAGCGCTTTGGCGCGCGCCTGATCGCGCGGCATGCCCTCGACCTCGAGCGCGAGGATGGCGTTGTCCACCACATTGCGCCAGGGAAACAAGAGGTCGCGCTGCGGCATGAAGGAGACGCGGCCGAGCAGATCGGCGGCATGGCAGCTCTTGCCCTCGAAGCGAAGGATGCCGCCGGCGTCGGGCTCCTCCAGTCCGGCGACGATGTTGAAGAGGGTGCTCTTGCCGCAGCCGCTGGGGCCGACGACGGTGACGAACTCGCCGGGGGCGACGTTCGCCTGAAGTCCTGACAGCGCCGCGACGGGGCCGTAGGTCTTGCTGACGGCACGCATTTCAAGCAGCGGCTCAGGCTTCGGCTGCGCCTGCGGGGCTTCGGTGGTCGGTCCGGGGTTGGGTAGGCGGGCGGCCTGCACCGGCATGTCCTTGTATAATGGCGGCGGCCATTCGCATACGACAGCGGACCGCATCGAAATCTCTTAGCAACTCGTGTGCCAGTGCGATTTCCGGGCAAATCAGGCATAAGACTTGCGAGCCTCTGAAGCGAATGCGTTCGAGTCGTGCGTGTCCAAGATGGAAATGGGCTGTTTCGCTGGGATGAGGCCGTCATTTTGTATACGTGTATTGATATCGGAGAAACATGATGGCGGATATTGGTGCACATAGCGGAGGCAGGCGCGTGAAAAATGGGCACGAAGCCTTGGCGCCAAGCCCCGGCATAACGCTCGCCGAGAGCCTGCGCCAGAAGCTCGAAGGGGCGATCGCGGCGGGGCATCTCGAGCCGGGTAGCCGGCTCGACGAGCAGGAGATCGCCCAGCGCTTCGGGGTCTCGCGCACGCCGGTGCGGGAGGCGTTCCGTCTGATGGCCGCCAACAATCTGGTCGAGCTGCGCGGGCGGCAGGGGGCGACGGTCCGCAGCATCAAGGCACAGGCGCTGATCGAGATGTTCCAGGTGATGGCGGAGCTCGAAGGGCTCTGCGCCCGCCTTGCCGCCCGGCGCGTCTCCCAGGCTTGGGGTGGTGAAATTGGCGAGATTCATCAGCGGCTTGTGGCAGCAGGCGCGACCGGCGACATCGATGTCTTCTACGACATCAACCAGGAATTCCACGAGGCGATCTACGAGGCATCGCGCAACGCTTTCTTGGCCGAGCAGACCCGCAAGCTGCGCAATCAAGTGGCGGCGTATCGCCGCCGCGTGACGCGCATGCCGAACCGGATCGCCGATACGATCCGCGAGCACGAGGCGATCATGCAGGCGATCCTGGCCCATGATCCTGAGCGCGCGCACAGCGCCATGCGGGACCACGTCAACCTGCTCGGAGACAACCTGCTGGACTTCCTGGCCGCCTTCGAATGACCTTCCGGTCGCTTGGTATGCAAATTGCTAGACCTTGTATATCTAGCTTGCATCCTGGAGACCCGGAGTGGACCTTAAGCTGACGAACAAGACCGCCCTGATCACCGGCGCGTCGAAAGGAATTGGACTTGCGGTGGCCGAACTCTTCGCCGCGGAGGGGTGTCATCTGCACCTGGCTGCCCGCAACGGCGAGGCCATGCTCCAGGCCAAGCGGGAACTGGAAGCCCGCCACGGCGTGAAGATCACGATCCATGCGCTCGACCTGTCGAGCACGGCCGCGATGGAGAAGCTGGCGGCCGAGGTCGGCGACATCGACATTCTCATCAACAATGCCGGCGATATCCCGGCCGGCTCGCTGGAAATTCTCGATGACGCCGCCTGGCGGCGCGGTTTCGATCTCAAGGTGTTCGGCTACATCACGCTGTCGCGTCTCTATTATCCGCGCATGAAGGGCAAGGACGGCGTCATCATCAACATCATCGGCAATTCCGGCGAGAACTGGGATGCGAGCTACATCGCGGGCTCAACCGGCAACGCGGCCCTGATGTCCTTCACCAAGGCGCTCGGCGGCCGGAGCCTCGATCACGGAGTGCGCGTCGTCGCGGTCAATCCGGGACCGGTTGCGACCGACCGCATGCTCAAGATCATGAAGCGCAAGTCGATCGACATGCTCGGCGACGAAAGCCGCTGGGAGGAGCTGTTCGACAAATATCCGGGCAAGCGACCTGCGACTTCGGAAGAGGTCGCCGATCTCGTCGCATTCCTGTCCTCGCCCCGGTCCGGCTACATCACAGGCACCGTGGTGACGATCGACGGCGGCATCGCCGCGCGCGGCTCCGTGATCTGAGGCGTCGATGTCGGGGTCTCAATCCGCGGCGCTGATCCGCAACCGCTATTTCGACGAGCTCTCGGCGACGCCAGGGCTCTACTGGCTCGGCCAGAACACGAACCACATCGAGAGCCACCCCGTCGTGCGCGAGGCGATGCTGCGCTCGATCGAGGCCGGCGAGTTCAATGCCTATGCCCCGCCGCTCGGCTTCGAGGCGCTGCGTGCCGCGATCGTTGCCGATCTCGGCACGCCCGGCGCCGAGGCGCTGGTGACCGAGGGCGGCGTCAATGCGCTGGCCATGATCTGCCGCGCGCGCTGCAAGCCTGGCACCACGCTGGTGACGACCGATCCGACCTGGAAATGGCCATGCCTGTTCGCGCGCCAGCAGGGCGCCGAGGTGATCGAGATTCCGATCTACGATCCGGCCTGCAATTACCGCCTGACGCCTGAGGCGTTGAAGGCGCATGTCGACGAGCGCACGGCGATCATCTACCTGGTCGATCCCAACAATCCGCTCGGCATCCGCTACACGCGTGAGGAGATCGAGAGTTTTGCGGCGATCGCGCGCGATTGCGGCGCGCTGTTGGTGCACGATTGCACCTACCGCGATTTCGCCGATGGACATACGCCGGCGCTTCATGTTGCTCCGAAAGGCTCGGTCGTCTCGACCAGCTTTTCGAAATGGCTCGGGCTCGCAGGATTGCGGATCGGGGCTCTCGTCGCTGCTCCTGATTTGTTCGAGGAGCTGGCGCTGACGTCCACGAGCGTCCTCGGCGCGAGCGTCATCGCCCAGCGCGCGGCGCAGGCGGGGCTCTCCGTCAAGGCCGAATGGATGAAGAAGGTCCGTGGCATTGACCGCGCCAACAAGGCAATGATCCAGGAGGCGGCGGATGCAATCGAAGGACTGGCGCTGCCGATCATGCCATCGCACGGAAACTTTCTGGTGCTCGAAACTATCGCCGCGGGCATCCGCCCCGAGGCGCTGGTCGAATGCTATCGCCGGCAAGGCATCATGATCCGTCAGGGCACCTACCACACGCAGCGCTTCGGCGACCGCTTCGTGAAGATCAGCACCTCCGTGCCGCAGCCCTGGGCCGAGAAGTTCTGCACGCTGTTGCCGGAGATGGTTGCGCAAGCGCGCATGCTCAACGACCTGCCGCCGCAATTCTAGGAACTGTGCCGATGACGATGATCACGACGAAGGACGGCGTGAAGCTCTACGTGGAAGAAGCGGGCGAGGGCACGCCGATCCTCTTCGTCCACGAATTCGGCGGCAATCATGCAAGCTGGGAGCCACAGCTCCGCTTTTTCAGCAGGCGCCACCGCTGCATCACCTACGCCGCGCGCGGCTATCCGCCGTCTGATGTGCCCGACAGCGTGGAGGCCTATTCGCAGGCGCTCGCCGCGGACGATGCGGTTGCCGTGCTCGACGCGCTCAGAATCGAGAAGGCGCACATCGTCGGTCTCTCGATGGGAGGTTTCTGTACGGTGCATTTCGGCCTGCGCACGCCCGAGCGCGCCATGTCGCTCACGGTGGCGGGCGCCGGCTATGGTTGCGAGAAGGAGCATGAGGAGTATTTTCGCGGCGTCTCCCTTGAGGTCGCCGACAATTTCGAGAAGCAGGGCGCCAAGGAATTCTCCAAAGTCTATGCCCTTGGCGCGAGCCGGGTGCAGTTCCAGAACAAGGATCCGCGCGGCTGGCAGGAATTCGCCGATCTCCTCGCCACCCATTCCGATCATGGAGCCGCCAACACCATGCGCGGCGTTCAGGCGCGGCGGCCGTCGTTCTACGATATCGAGGACGGCTTGAAGAAGATGATGGTGCCGACGTTGGTGATCGTCGGCGATGAGGACGATCATTGCCTCCAGCCCGGCATCTTCCTCAAGAAGACGATTCCGGCGTGTGGGCTCTCGGTGTTTCCCAAGACGGGGCACACCCTTAATCTGGAAGAACCGGCGGCGTTCAACGCGCTGCTCGCCGAGTTCATCGCCCAGGTCGAAGCCGGACGCTGGCTGCCGCGCGACCCGCGCGCCCTGCCGGGCCAGATCATGCGCACGAAGTAGGGAATCGATGACGCCCCGACCTCTGATCGACGGCGATCGGCTCTGGACCCGCTTGATGGCGCTTGCCGAGATCGGGGCAACGCCCGCCGGCGGGGTCAACCGTCAGGCATTGAGCGACGGCGAGATCGCGGCATGGCGTCACGTCATCGGCTGGGGACTCGAAGCGGGTTTGACGCCGTCGACGGATGCCGCGGGAAACCTGTTTCTGACGCTGCCCGGGCGCGACCGCGCCGTGCCGCCGATCCTGCTCGGTAGTCATCTCGATAGCCAGCCGACCGGAGGGAAATTCGACGGCGCGGCCGGCGTGATGGCGGCGCTCGAGGCGGCGATCTCGTTGGCTGAACAAGGCGACAGGCCAGCGCGCGACGTCATCGTTGTTGCCTGGATGAACGAGGAAGGCTCGCGCTTCGCTCCGGGCATGATGGGTTCGGAGGCCTTTACGGGCGAGCGTGACATGGCGGCGATTCGCGCCGCGCGTGATGCAGACGGCGTCAGCGTTGGTGAAGCGCTCGATCGTCTCCATCGGGCTTTTCCCGATCTGCCGCACCGGCCGCTCGGCTTTGCCGTGGAGAGCTATCTCGAATTGCATATCGAGCAGGGGCCGCTGCTGGAGGCGGCCCGCCGCACGATCGGCGTCGTCACCGGCATCCAGGGCAAGAAGACCTTTCAGGTGGTCGTCGAGGGTGCGGAGGGACACGCAGGAACGCTTGCGCAGCAGGAGAGGCGGGATGCGCTCGCGGCTTTTGCGCGGATCGCAACAGCGCTTCATGGTGAGATCGGCACCGTCGATCCCGACATCAAATTCACCATCGGTCGTGTCGCCGTCACGCCGAATGCACCGTCAGTGGTGCCGTCGCGTGTCAGCTTCAGCATCGATCTGCGGCATCCGGACAATTCCGTGCTCGACGCGGCGGGAACGCGCATCACCGCGCTCTGCGGCCAGAATTCACCGCCATGCCTGGTTACGGTGACGCCGCTGGTCGACGCGCCCTCGAACGCGTTCGATCCGCGCTTGCGCGAGCTGATCGCGCAGGCCGCACGCGACCAGGAGTTTCCGGCCATGGACATCCTGTCGGCTGCCGGTCACGACGCGCGTCATTTGGCCAAAGTCTGTCCGGCTGCGATGATATTCATTCCCTGCCGCGACGGCGCGAGCCATGTGGAGCACGAATGGGCTGAGCCGGCTGATGTCGCCGCCGGTGCGTCCGTCCTGGCGCAGGTGCTGCGAGAGGTAGCATTCACCAGGCAGTCCTTCGCCGCGGGACGTGAGGTTGGGGGATGACGGAAATTGTCGGGGAGGACTATCGCGATGCGATGGCACGTCTCGGCGCCGCGGTCAGCATCGTCACGACCGATGGTCTCGCAGGTCGCGCGGGCTTCACTGCGTCCGCCGTCTGTAGTGTCACCGACGATCCGCCGACGCTTCTGGTGTGCATGAACAGCGCATCCTCGGCGTATGCAAGCGTGACAGGCAACAACGTGGTGTGTGTCAATGTGCTGTCATCTCAGCAAGAGCCACTGTCACGGCTATTTGGCGGCAAGGTTCCCATTGCGGAACGGTTCGCTGCGGCGGTGTGGTCGACGCTCGAAACGGGTGCACCCGTTCTCGCCGACTGCGCGGTTGCCTTCGACTGCCAAATCGCGAATGTCATCACTGTCGGTACGCACGATGTATTGTTCTGCCGCGTTGTTGCGCTCCAGAGATTTGGCCAGACGGAGAACCTGATTTATCTTGGCCGCGCCTACCACTCTGTAAGGACGTGCAGCTGAGCTTGCCCGCCGGACTTCTCGCTCGTCCGGATGGCCGAGACATCTTCCCTCGTTAAAGCGAAAAATCCTCAAGATCGCGCGTGTCGCAGACCTGACGTCGGCGATCGACGGGTCCATTCCTGGATCCAGCATCGACTAGTAAGTGCGGGAATGGAGGATTGCATGTCCTTCGGCATGACGCATAAGCGAGATCGTCTTGCGATGCGGCGATGTCTCAGATGTCGGCTGTTCGCGGGGCGGGGAACGGTGCTGGGTTCGCAAAGCGTTTGACGATGTTGGTGATCAATTGCGCTGCGACGCTGTCGTAATTGTCGATCGGCAGTGCGCCGATGAAGTTCATCGAGCCGACCGAGAACACGGCGCCGCCGTTCGGGGTCTCGAAGAACGTCAGGTCGGACCGGATGATAGCCTCGCGCGCGGCCGGCCAGGTGTGATCGTAACGCTCCTCGTTGACCGGCTGGTAGGTCGGGTCCTCGAGCACGGCTCGCCCGACAATGATGGCATGGGACGGCGTGCCGAGGCGGACATCGGCGCGATCAAGCTCATGGCCCGCGGCGCCGCCGCCCATCAGCCCGCGCTCGCCGAGAATGCCGCCGGGCTTCGCCTTGCCTTCCATTCCCTCGCGCATGAAGGCGACGCGCGGATCGAGAATGCCGTCGAGGAAGGTGTAGGGGAAGCCCATGTATTCGCCCTGCGTGCTGAAGCCGACACCGGCCAACAGCTGCGGCGGACGGCCGAGGCGACGCCAGAGGCCGCCATAGGAACCGTCGAACGCGTGGTAGCTTTCGCCCGGCTCCGTCCCCCACAGACGGATGCCGCCCTCGGCGCGCCGCAGCTCCAGGGCCCAGGGGCCGCTCGCATGCGGCACCACCTTCCAGTAGAAACCGTTGCCGCCGAGATAGACGAAGCGGCCGCCTTGCTCGAGATAGGCGCCGAGCGCATCGAGCGTTTCGGTGGTGTGGTATTCCGGGTGCTGGCCGGTGAGCACGACAGCGTATTTCGAAAGCAGCTCGGCACCTTCGGCGTGTACATCGTGATCGGTGATCACCTCGAAGTCGATGCCCTTGCGCGTCAACAGATCGGTGATGTAGCTGTCGGCCGAGATCCAATACAGGCCGGAGCCTGAGGGGCTCGGGTCGATGAGATGGATCTGATTGACCCGCTTGTCGATCAGGGGCCGGCGCATCGTCGACATGCCGACGCCGCTGCCGTCGGAATGGAAATTGTAAGGTGAGACGCCGTATTCGGGATGGCCGTC
>WNGR01002608.1_pt1 | contig 26361 bp, 26 predicted proteins | sample 5407581 | NCBI WGS metagenome assembly WNGR01 (sample SAMN13153383, study PRJNA577476) | soil metagenome | isolation source: 80 cm soil or saprolite under Garry oak tree replicate 2 | place: USA:California | collected 2016-06-15
CCTGGTGGAACTTCACCCTTTCTGGTTTTCGCTCCGTCGATAAATCCGAACCGGTGACGCATGTGAGTTATTTCGAAGCCGATGCGTACGCGAACTGGGCAGGCGCGCGCCTCCCCACGGAGTTCGAATGGGAGCGCACCGCGCTCGATTGTCCAATCGAAGGAAATTTTGTCGAAGACGTAATCTTTCATCCGGCACCGGTGGCTGTAGAGTCCGCTGTCTCAGCGGACAAATCAGCCCGACAACTTCATCAAATGTTCGGAGACGTATGGGAATGGACTCGCAGCGCTTACTCGCCTTATCCCGGTTATCGCGCGGCCCCGGGCGCGCTCGGGGAATACAACGGCAAGTTTATGTGCAACCAATACGTCTTACGCGGTGGTTCGTGCGCAACCTCGCGGACTCACATTCGCCCTACGTATCGCAATTTCTTTCAGCCGGAAAAACGCTGGCAGTTCACCGGAATCAGACTCGCACGCGATCCACAATAAATCGGCACATCGCGATAAATCGGCACATCGCGAGTCGCTACGGCGACCGCCCTCAACGGTCACAATGAGCGGAGATTCATTAACGGCACCGGAACAGATTTCCCCGCCAGAAGCGTCGGACTTTATTAGTGACGTGATCGCCGGTCTTTCATCAAACCCGCGTACGCTTCCGTACAAATATTTTTACGACGAACGCGGCGCGGCGCTGTTCCAGAAAATTTGCGAACTGCCAGAATACTACATCACACGAACCGAGATCGACATTCTGGATCGGAATCGAGCCCAGATCGCCTCGCACCTCGGACCGAACCTCGAGCTAATCGGGCTTGGCACCGGTGCCGGCACCAAAACCCGGATTCTCATCGAAGCACTGGAGACGCCCGCGGTTTATATCCCCGTGGATATCTCCGAAAAGCAATTACACGAATCGACTGCCAATTTCCGGAAAATTTTTCCCGCTCTGGAAATTCTGCCGGTCTGTGCCGATTACTTGCAACCGGTGGTTCTGCCTTCACCACATCACAAACCTGCGCGTAATGTCGTTTATTTTCCTGGATCGACTATCGGGAACTTCGAGCCTGATGAAGCGGTGCAATTCCTGCGGCGTGTAGCCAGTGTTTGCCGGGAAAAAGGCGGCCTGCTCATCGGCGCAGATTTAAAGAAAGCTCGCGAGGTGCTGGAAGCTGCTTACAACGACCGCGCCGGCGTTACTGCACAGTTTAATTTGAACCTGTTGGCGCGGGCGAACCGTGAACTGGGCGGCGATTTCGACCTGGATCAATGGCGCCACCGCGCTATTTACAATTCAGATGCTGGGCGAATCGAAATGTATCTCATCAGTGAGAGCGACCAGTTTGTTCACCTTGACGAACAAAGGTTTCATTTTCGCCGGGCTGAAAAGATCGTCACCGAGTTTTCCTATAAATACTCACCGGAAGAGTTTTCCGTGCTCGCCGGCAAAGCGGAATTCGAGTTTGCGCAGATGTGGACTGACGATGCGCGCTTGTTCGGCGTTTTCTATTTCGTAGTCCGTTCAGGGTAGCGCATGCGTCCCGCTTGCGATCTAATTCACAATGCAAGTCAGAGGGTCGCGCTGCTTTAATGAGTGCGTTGGTTCGACTCTTCGATGTGAGCAAACGCTACGCGGGCACAGCGGCGTTGTATTCAACAAATCTCTCGATTGAGCGCAGCAGGACCACTGTGCTCATCGGTCCCAGCGGTTGTGGCAAATCGACTTTGCTGCGCTTAATCATTCGTTTGATCGAGCCGGACTCCGGTCGCATCGACTTCGGCGAAGAACCAATCAACCTCGATAACATCGACAACCTTCGACGCCGGATTGGTTACGTCATCCAGGAAGGCGGGCTGTTCCCGCACCTGACCGCGCGCGCCAATGTCCTCCTGATGGCACGCCATGTCGGGAAATCCCAGGACGAAATGCGAACCAAACTCCTGGAATTGTGCGAGCTGACAAGGTTTTCTGAAAAACTGCTCCCGCGGTATCCTGTTGAACTTTCCGGAGGCCAGCGGCAACGCGTCAGTTTGATGCGCGCGCTAATGCTTTCGCCAGAGCTGCTGTTGCTCGACGAACCGCTCGGTGCTCTGGATCCGCTCGTCCGCGCTTCTTTGCAAAAGGATCTCAAGGAAATTTTCGCGCAGCTGGGTCAAACGGTGCTCTTCGTCACGCACGACCTGGCGGAGGCAATTTATTTCGGTCACGAAATCGTGCTCATGAATGAAGGCCGCGTCGTACAAAAAGGTTCAGTTACCGATCTCCGCGAGAGGCCTGCCGATCCATTCGTTTCCGAATTCATCAACGCGCAACGAGGAATCGCGACTCTATGAATCGAATCAGGAAAGTAGGAAAACAGGAAATGAGCAGAGCAAATGAATCTGGAAACCATAAAGCCAGAAAAGCAAAGCACTCCTGTCGATTGTTCCTGGTTTCCTGGCTTCCAGATTTTCTTCTGATTTTTTCCTGCATTCCTTTTTTCCTGATTCACTCTTCGGCCGCTGCGGATGTCGTGATCGGCTCGAAGAAATTTACCGAGTCGTATGTGCTGGGAGAAATCGCCAAACGCTCGTTAACCAATGCCGGAATTCCCGCGGAACATCGCCAGGGCATGGGCGGCACGATCATTCTCTGGGAAGCGCTGCGAGGCGGGCAGATCGATGCCTACCCGGAATACACCGGAACAATTACGCAGGAGATTCTGAAAGCCGATCGCGCGTCATCGCTGGCAGAAATTCGCGCCTCGCTCGCGAAATTTCAGGTGGGAATGACTGAGCCACTCGGGTTCAACAACACTTATGCGTTAGTGATGCGACGCAGCGAAGCGCAACGACTCGGCGTGCACACTATCAGCGATCTTCAAAAATATCCCGAGCTTAAGATCGGACTCACGCACGAATTCCTGAATCGACAGGATGGCTGGCGACCATTGCGCGAGCGCTACGCGCTTCCCCAGCAGAATGTCGTCGGGATCGATCATGCACTGGGGTACGCCGCGATTGCCAACGGCTCGGTTGACGTAAAGGACGCCTATTCGACCGACGCAAAGATTGAACAGAATGATCTCGTTGTTCTGGAAGACGACCTTCAGTTCTTCCCGAAGTACGAGGCACTCTTCCTATTCCGATTGTCCATGCGCCCGGATGCTATTGCTGCATTGCGTCAGTTGGAAGGAACGCTGGATGAAAAACGCATGGTCCGCCTCAACGCGGAAGCAGGGCGCACAAAAAATTACGCGGCCGCGGCAGACTTGTATTTCAATGTGGAAGCAGCCTTAGCGCCGCGACCGTCGGGGCGCTCAGGCCCCTCCCACATTGGCGAATCGTTTCCACACAAACTCGCGCGCTGGACGCTTCGTCATCTCCAACTGGCTGGATTTTCGCTGTTGCTTTCGGTGATTGTTGGAATTCCGCTTGGCATCGTTGCGAGTCGCGGCGGTCCGGTTGGTCACGGGATTCTGGGTTTCGCCAGCATCGTCCAAACCATTCCGTCGCTCGCCTTGCTGGCCTTGCTTGTTCCCCTTCCCTTTTTCGGAATCAGCGTCCGCACTGCAATCGCTGCGCTTTTCCTTTACGGTTTGCTCCCGATTGTGCGCAACACCGCGAGCGGGTTGCAGGACATTCCGCGATCGTTGCGAGAATCTGCCGTTGCATTGGGACTCAGCCCAATGATCCGGCTCTGGGAAATTTATCTTCCGATCGCATCGCGCTCGATCCTATCCGGAATCAAAACCAGCGCCGTGATTAACGTCGGCACTGCTACTCTAGCGGCATTGATCGGCGCCGGAGGTCTGGGCGAACCGATCCTTAGCGGGCTAGACCTGAACGATCACGTAACAATTTTGCAAGGCGCGATCCCCGCAGCTGTGCTCGCGTTGCTTGTGCAATGGTTTTTCGATTTGCTCGATCGCGTCCTGATTCCAAAAGGGCTGCGAATTTAGCGCGGACCGGAACATAGACTCACAGTCTGTGCGCCCAGCGCAATTGCACTCCGCTGCTCTAGACCTTTCGAACCGAATGTCCGTTGGCCGCACAGGCAAAGTGCCTATGTTCCGATTGATGCCAATCGCCACAATCAATCCCACGACAGGCGAAAAGCTGAAGGAATTTTCTCCGTTCGACGATGCAGAAATCGAGAAACGGCTGAAGCGTACAGAAGACGCGTTCAGAAAATATCGTCGAACGACGTTCACAGAGCGCTCAGAGCTTTTGCATGCCGTAACGGAGTTGCTGTTTCAAGAAAAGGAAAAATTTGCCGAGATCGTCACGCTCGAAATGGGGAAACTGTTTCGCGATTCAGTTGCAGAAATCGAGAAATGCGCGCGGGGTTGCCGGTTCTACGCCGAGAACGGCGAGCGATTTCTGGAGGACGAACCGGCGCAGACCGATGCCGCTGAAAGTTACGTGCAATATCAACCGCTCGGACCGGTGCTCGCGATCATGCCGTGGAATTTTCCTTTCTGGCAAGTCTTTCGATTCGCCGCACCTGCGTTATTTGCCGGCAATGTCGGTTTGCTGAAGCACGCATCCAATGTCCCGCAGTGCGCGCTGGCAATTGAGGAAATCTTTTGCCGCGCCGGTTTCGATGATGGTGTTTTTCAAACGCTGCTAATCGAACCGGAGCAGGTGAAAAAGCTGATTGTCGATCCGCGCGTCAAAGCGGTAACGCTCACAGGCAGTGACACAGCCGGAAGCGCGGTAGCAAGCACCGCCGCGGGCGAGATCAAGAAAAGTGTGCTCGAGCTTGGCGGCAGTGATGGGTTCATCGTGATGCCAAGCGCAGACTTCGAGCGCGCATTGAGCAGTGCGGTCAAAGCGCGCACGATCAATACCGGTCAATCATGTATTGCCGCGAAGCGTTTCATGATTGCTGATCAAGTTTACGACGAGTTTCTGGATCAGTTCGTCGCGCGCATGCGCGCATTGAAGATTGGTGATCCGATGGACGAGACGACGGAAATCGGTCCGCTCGCGACGGAACAAATCCTGCAAGATGTGCACGATCAGGTTCAGAAAACGATCGCCGCGGGCGCGAAACTATTGACCGGCGGCAACCGGATTCATGGTCCGGGATTTTTCTACGAACCAACTGTTCTCGTCGACGTGCCGAAGCAGTCGCCCGCGTATCGTGAAGAAGTGTTCGGCCCGGTCGCAGCTGTTTTCCGGGTGCGCGACGCCCATAACGCCATCGAGCTGGCGAACGACACCACATTCGGTCTCGGCTCCAGCGCATGGACCAATGATCGCGAGGAGCAGAAACTCTTCGTATCTGAGTTGGATACCGGCATGGTTTTCATCAATGCAATGGTCGCCTCCGATCCACGTCTGCCGTTTGGCGGCGTAAAACGTTCCGGTTTCGGTCGCGAGCTCGGTGCCGCCGGAATCCGCGAATTTACGAACACAAAAACGATCTGGATTTCATGAACGCGAACCTTACCCTAGTGGTTATGCATTCGATTCCGTTCGAAGAGACATTCCCCGTCGCGATCATTCTCGGAAAGCTTCGCCCATGACGCGTCAAAAGAACAAGGCTCTGGCGCGACGCGCTATCGACGAAGTATGGAGTAAAGGGAACCTGGCGGTAGCGCCAGAGGTCTACGGGACCGACTTCGTCAGTCACCAACACAGCCATCCTAATGTACGTGATGTGCGAGGCGTCTCCGCGCTCGTCCAGTTCGTGCGCGAGTTCCGTGACGCATTCCCGGATTTCCACGACACGATCGACGACCAAGTGGCAGAAGGCGACAAGGTAGTCACTCGGTTCACGTCCACGGGTACACATAAAGGCGTGTTAATGGGCTTGCAGCCGACCAACAAACGGGCCACTTGGATGGGTATGGCCATCGACCGCATCGAGGACGGAAAGATCGTAGAGGAATGGGTCAGCTGGGATCTGTTCGGGATGATGCAACAGTTGAGCGCCATCACGTAACGAGGAGAAGCTGTTTCGCGAACCGAAATCCAGTTCGCGAGTAACCCAGTGCCTGGTAAAATCGATGGGCGTGTTCCCGAGTGAACCGAGTCGTTAGACTCACTCGCGTAACTCTTTTCTCCACAAAATCTTTCTCAGCTGCGGCAATGAGCGCGCGACCGATGCCGCAGCGCCGATGTTTCCTGGACACAACCAGCGCGGTAATTCTTCCGGTGAAATCGTTATGCTCGTGACTCGCGTGTGTCAGCGTCCCAATCATTCCGCAAACCTGATCGTTGATCTCGGCGACAAATGTACGAAAGCGCGCATCGCTGAAAATTGATTTCAAACGCCGACGCATTTCGGTGGCGGTTGTTTCGTAGCCGAGCTCGCACATCAGTTGCGCAAGCACTGACGCATCGCCAGGCTCGGCGTAACGAATTCTGAGCTTCATTGTCATTCCGAGCGAAGTCGAGGAATCCCGTTGAGAAGCCTCAGGGTAATGCCGCGGGCTCTTTCGACTTCGCTTCGCTCCGCTCAAGATGACGGAATTACTCCTCTGTGCGCAAACGCGATAACAACTGCTCAAGGATCGTCGCGACCGATTCATCGACGGTTTGCTGGTCCGTGTGCACTACGATCTCGGGGTCCTCTGGAGCTTCGTAGGGGGCATCAATTCCAGTGAACTCACGAATCTCTCCTGCGCGCGCCTTTTTGTAGAGATTTTTTGGATCGCGAGCTTCGCAGACTTCCAGCGGCGCATCAACGAATACTTCAATAAATTCCGCGTTGCCTTCGAGCGCGATCTCCCGCGCACGGCGGCGATCCATTCGATACGGCGAGATGAACGCAGTGATCACCACGGTGCCGGCGTCAGCCATGAGTTTGGCCACCTCGCTCACGCGGCGAATGTTCTCCATCCGATCGTCTGGCCGGATATTGTCGCCGTCCAGCACGTAGGTGTGCATGCCACGATGGAACAGATCGCGTTCGAGTGACTGCGCAATGGTCGATTTCCCGGCGCCGGAAAGTCCGGTCAACCAGATGACTGCTCCCCGATGGCCGGTTCGCAGCGCCCGTTGCCGGGCTGTAATCTTTTCCTCGGTCCAGAAAATATTTTTGCTCTTTGCGACGGTTCGATCTGTGTAAACGCCGCCGAAAATCGTGCCGCCGCCGCAGATTTTTCCATCATCAACGATCACAAATCGGCCAAGATTTGGCACGCGATCGTAATTATCGATGACGAGTGGGCCGCGAGTTTGAATCGCAAGCCGGCCAATCTCGTTGCGCTGCAACTGTTCGCGCGCGTCGCTTGTCTTCTCGAGCGTGGACGAATCCATCACCTGCTCGATGGAAACGATCTGACATTTCACCTCTTGCGTTGCGAGGCGCAGACCGTAGAAATGTCCTACCAGCAGGGGTTCGCGCACGATCCAGAACAAATCTGCGTGGAACCGGTTTGTCTCGACCGGTGTTTCGTTCTGGTGCGATGCGACATAGCCGCGCTCGACAAAAATCTGTTCGGCCAAAGTGATCCCGATCGAATCGCCTGCAACGACTGTCATTCCGAGCGAAGTCGAGGAATCCCGTTGCGTTACCGTTGAGCCAGCTCCGCGGGATTCTTCTACTCCGCTCAGGATGACCTGTGGCCAGCGCTCAATCGTAGCAACCACTGATGACTTATTTGCCGGCGAGAATATCAACTCATCTCCCACTCTCAGCGTTCCGGTTTCGATCCGGCCCGCAATGATCCGTCGTCCATCGAAGCGATAAACATCCTGAACACAAAAGCGCAGCGGAAGATCGACGTTAGACTTTTGCGGCTCCAGCAAGTCGAGCGCTTCGAGAACGTTCGCCGCGCAGTACCATTTCATTTTCATGCTCGACCGCGCGACGTTCTCACCTTCCCTCGCCGACGCAGGAATAAACGTGTGCGCGTTGAGTCCGAGCTGCTGGAGAAACTTCCGATAGTCCTGTTCGATCTCGCGAAATCGTTTTTCCGAATAACCCACGAGATCCATTTTGTTTACCACGACGATGAGGTTCCGGATGCCAAGCATGCTGAGCAGATAACCGTGGCGACGGCTCTGTTCGCGCACGCCTTCGTCCGCGTCAATCACCAGGATCGCGGCGTCCGCTCTCGACGCGCCGGTGATCATGTTCTTCAAAAATTCCTTGTGCCCTGGTGCGTCGATAATGGCGTAACGGCGGCGCGCTCTTCGGAAAGGAATCTCCGTCGTGTCGATCGTGACGTTTTGTTTCTGCTCCTCCAGCAGCGCATCGAGCAGGAATGCAAATTCAAACTCCATCCCTTCCGACGCGCAGGCCTTCTTTATTTCCTCGATCTTGCCTTCCGGCAACGAGCCCGTGTCGTGCAAAATTCGCCCGATTAGCGTCGATTTTCCATGGTCGACATGACCGACGAAGACGACCTTCAACGGCTGCACCGCTGCGAAATGCGGATTGCGGATTGCGGATTGCGGAGAGATTTTTGTCATCACTAACGCACGGCTCTCTTCGCATTTCCGCGGGCAGTTCTAATCGAGGCGACAACAATCGACAAAATTTCATTGGCTTCGGTACGCAGATCTTTTAGGCGACCTTCGTCAACGAGCTGGAGTTCAACGAGCATTTCAAGCCAGTAAAGCGCCTCGTCGCATTCTTCCTCAACAATTCCCATCTTTGCGACGAAATCCGCTCTGGAGCGAGCGCGCGCTGCCGCCCGATAATTCGCACCCACAGCAGTTCCGGCGCGCAGCAATTGATTCCCAATCACGCATGCAACCTCTGTTTTCGCCAGCGCCTGAACCAATCGCACAACGCGAATCCCAAATTGAAATGTGCGTTTGCGAAAATCATCGGTGGACATGACTGCGTCAGCGACGCGTGCGCTTTTGCCTTCTCTTTCCGCAATCCGCGATCCGCAATCACAAAAATCCTTTCGCCCTCAACTTCTGCATCGCATTCCGCTCGTAATGATCTTGTGCACGGCCGGCGCGCTCGGTTGTTTTTGTCGCCTCTAGCTCGGCGACGATCTCGTCGATTGTAGATGCGTTGCTTTCGACTGGATGCGTAATGGGGCTGCAGCCTAACGAACGGAAACGCTTTCCGTTTCGGGCAAAATACATCTTCGGGATGGGAATGTTTTCTCGCTGGATGTAGCGCCAGACATCGATCTCGGTCCAATCGAGCAACGGTTGCACGCGGACATGTTCGCCCTTTGCCGTAGTGGTAACGAATTGGCTCCAGAATTCCGGAGGCTGATCTTTGTAGTCCCATTCGAACTGCGCGTTGCGCGGCGAAAAATATCTCTCCTTCGCGCGCGTGGGATCTTCATCGCGGCGAATGCCGGTGATGAGCGCATCCCATTGATATTCCGCAAGCGCCTGTTGTAACCCGACGGTTTTTAGCTCGTGCGTCACCGTCACCGGATCATGCGTCTCGTACCCGATTCCGCGTGCGCGCGCCTCGGTATTAATTTTCACGATCAAATTCAGGTTGTGATACTTCGTCGCCCATTCACGGAACTCCAGCATTTCTGGAAACTCATAAGTCGTGTCGATGTGCAAAATCGGAAATGGTACGCGTCCAAAAAAAGATTTGCGCGCAAGCCAGATGAGAACGTTTGAATCCTTACCCATCGACCATGGCATCGCGATGTTTTTGAAAGCGTGATACGCCTCGCGAAAAATAAAAATGCTCTGGTTCTCGAGCTGGTCGAGATGAGTACGGCTTAATTCCGTCATGTGATGGTTTTGCTGTAAAGGATTACGGAATTAGCCACAGATGAACACAGATTTACACAGATTAATGTTCAGGGCAGTTCAATGTGCTCTTTTCGTAATCTGTGTTTCATCCGTGTCAATCTGTGGCTCGTTTTCCCTTGCGAGGGCGGAGCGTGATCTTACTGTTCGCTGATGCCCGAAACTCGCTCGACAGCGTACGATTCCAAAATCGAAGGCAACGTGATTTTTACACGTTTCGATGCGGCACTGAACTGGGTTCGTAAAAACTCGCTTTGGCCGATGCCTATGGGTCTGGCCTGTTGCGCGATTGAGTTGATGGCCGCAGCTGCGTCGCGGTTCGATATTGCGCGATTTGGCGCGGAAGTGATGCGCTTCTCGCCGCGGCAATGCGATGTGATGATCGTGGCCGGCACGGTCACCTACAAAATGGCTCTTGCGGTGAAGCGGATCTATGAGCAGATGCCGGAGCCGAAATGGGTGATCGCCATGGGCGCATGCGCTTCCACAGGTGGTATGTACCGCTCTTACGCTACACTGCAGGGAATCGATCAGCTTATCCCCGTCGATGTTTACATCTCTGGTTGCCCACCCCGTCCCGAAGCATTGCTCGCCGGCTTGATGAAATTGCAGGAAAAAATTTCTCGCGAACGCTCGTTCAGAAATCAGAAACCGAAGCTCGCAGAACGCCTCGAGGAAGCGCTCACATGAACAACGGGTCATCCCGAGCGAAGCGAGGGACCTCACATAGAATCGTGGCGCATTCACGAGGCGTTACGTTCCGCGAACGTCGAGTGAGAGGTTCTTCGCTCCGCTCAGAATGACAGCTTACCTATGACCACAGAAGAGGCAGTTGCTTCACCGGAGAAATTATTTGGAGAGAAAATTCAGCATAAGATTGAATTTCGTGGGGAAACAACTTTTGTCATTGCTGCGAGCGATCTGCGTGAAATCGCAAAATTCCATCGCGATGAGCTCTCGTTCGATTATTTGATCGACGTTACAAGCATCGACAATTTCGGCGAAGACCCGCGCTTCGAAATCGTTTACCATCTTTATTCGATGCCGCACGGCGTGCATCTGCGCTTGAAATTAAGAGTTCCCGAAGAACTCGGCGCGGTCGACACCATTTCCGACATTTGGCCCACAGCGAACTGGCACGAGCGCGAGGCTTACGACATGATGGGCATCAAGTTTACTGGCCATCCCGATCTGCGTCGAATCCTGATGTGGGACGGCTATCCATTCTTCCCGTTGCGAAAAGATTTTCCGCTCGAAGGATTGCCGAGCGAAATGCCTGATATCGCTTTCACCAAAGTCACACCGATGGAAGGCGGCCCCTTCGTCACGGTTCCGAGCACTGCCGGCTCAAAGGATCGTGAGCCGCGTGCGCATCCGCCGGAACTGTAGGGCGTCTGTGTCAGACGCCACCTTTGCTGCGATTACGCAGCCGAGATTGGCGGAGCGGTTTCAGGTTTGCGCCTGGCGGCCATCACGTCTGGGCGCAAGATTTCGTCGCGCGGCACTGCCGGTCTGTGTCCTGCCTTTGGATAAGCGATTCGAGTATGCAACATCGATAGAAGCGTGAATCGGAAACGGTCGGCGATTACTTTCAATTCGCCGAGCGTCAGATCGCATTCGTCCAGTTGCCGATCGCTAATGCGCTCGTCGATCAGCTCGTTCACGAGCGCTTCGATTTTTTGCGGCGTTGGTTTCTCCAGGCTGCGCGAGGCGCTCTCAATCGTGTCGGCCAGACTGACGATCGCGCTTTCCTTCGTCTGCGGTTTCGGCCCGCTGTAACGAAAACTTTCCTCGTGCACTTCTGGAATATCGTCCTCGCGCAGCTTCATGATCTTCCCCCCAGCGCGCGCGTCTTCATGCTGCTGGACCGCGCGTTGATAAAAATAACGGACGAGCGAGGTGCCGTGGTGCTCCTGGATAATATCGATGATGCGCTGGTTTAGCCGATGCTTCAGCGCAAGATCCACGCCTTCCTTGACGTGCGCGATGATAATCAGTGCGCTCATCGTCGGCGCGAGTTCATCATGTGGGTTTCGTTCAAAGCTCATGTTTTCGGTGAAGTATTCCGGTTTCACCAGCTTGCCAACGTCATGGAAGTACGAGCAGACGCGGCAAAGCGTCGCGTTTGCATCGACCGCTTCCGCTGCGGCTTCGGCGAGGTTGGCCACAACGAGGCTGTGATGATAAGTGCCCGGCGCTTCGATCGTCATGCGGCGCAGCAAAGGGTGATTCAGATCGGAAGCCTCGAGCCACGAAATGTCCGTCGTGATTCCAAACACGTTCTCGAGCATTGGCAGCGCGCCGCCAGCCAGCGTGGCGGTCAAAACTCCATTTCCGATAGCGAGCGCACTTTGCCATCCGATCATGCCCCAGTCGTTGGCCGTCGGATAAAACCAATTGATTGGTCCGATCAACCCAAACGTCAGCGACAACAACCAAATCGCGAGCCCGACATACAAACCAGCACGGATCAATTTGCTGCGCCGCCGCACCTGCAACGTTAGAGAGACAGCAGTAAATCCGCTGATCAGACTGGTTATCAAAAGCGGGGCATCAATTGGACCAAACAACATGCTGCTCCATAAGCTAACGAAGAAGGCAGCATAAAGGCCGTGTTGCCGCCCCAGCAGCACGCTCAGCACGAGCGGCGCAAATGCATAGGGCGTGATCAAGCCGGCCATCTCCGGCTTTAAGAATCGGTAATTGCCGCTGTTACAAATGACCAGCAGTAGTTTTGTGACGGCTAGTTGGGCAAGGATAACGCCAAACACGAGAAGGAGACGCGAGTTTTGGTAAAAGCTCTTCGGCTGGTTGATCCAAAGCTGGGTAATCGCCGTGGCCAAAACCAGTAGCGCAATCACGTAGTTTTTTGTCGGTTCGGGCTGTTGACCGCTAAAGACGAGAAATGCCAGGCCGCCGGCAAACATTGCAAAGAGGAATACCCTTACGTAGGCCGCGTTTTCCAAGTTGCGCATCAGCTCGCTGCGTGCCCGTCGCCGGCGCCGCATCTTGCGTGAGGCGAGTCCGCGTTTGATGAGTCGCCCGCGTCTGAGGAAATCGAACATGTTTTCTATTTGCGCGATGGTGGCGCGGGCGACCGGTGCTGTTGGTAGGCGCCAATGATGACGCGCACGAGCTCATGGCGAACAACGTCGCGCTCGGTGAAATATACGGTCGCAATTCCCGGCACGGCTTTCAATGCCTGTAACGCTTCGACCACACCGGAGCGTTTGTTCGCTGGCAAATCAATTTGTGTGACATCACCGGTAACCACGCATTTGGAATTCACACCGATTCGTGTCAGCAACATGAACATTTGCTCAGTTGTGGTGTTCTGGGCCTCATCGAGAATGACAAAGGCGTTATTCAAGGTGCGTCCACGCATATACGCCAGCGGAGCCACTTCAATGGTTTGCCGCGCAATCGCCCGCTCCATTTCCTCCGGCTCCAACATTTCATGCAACGCATCATAAAGCGGCCGGAGATACGGCGTAATTTTTTGTTCGAGATCGCCGGGAAGAAATCCCAGCGCTTCACCAGCTTCCACCGCGGGTCGCGTTAATATAATGCGCGCCACTTGCTCTTTCTTGAGCGCCGCGACGGCCATCGCCACAGCAAGGTAAGTTTTGCCCGTGCCAGCCGGTCCAATTCCAAAAACCACGTCGTGCTTTTGAATTGCCTCGACGTACGCGCGCTGGTTTGCGCTTCGCGCCACGATGGGCGGCTTGCGTGACGAGGTTGTGATTTTCGTCGATACAATGTCGCTCAGATTCTCATCCTTTTGTCCGGTCACGGAGTTAAGGGCATAATTGAATTCGTGCCGTTGAATATCGACACCTTGCTGACGCGCTTTATCAAGCTGTTCGAATACTTGTTGCGCTTTGTCTAGACGGCCCGGGTCGCCTTCGAGCTTCACCCAACCTTCACGCGTGGTCACCTTCACGCCCAGAGAGTCCTCGAGATTCTTCAAGAGCTTAAGATCGTTAGCGTAAAGCGACTGCAGAACGCGTGGGCTTTCAAACTGCAAAGTTCGCGTTTCAGTCATTTTCCAAGTAGCATCGGCATCTGCACGATTCGAAGCCACTCAGTTCTACCGAAAACCATACACCAATGCCCAATGAGTCCGATCCTCTGGCGATTCCTCAACACTGACTATGATGAAGTAGCTGCCGGTCGCTTTTGGAATGACGTGTGCACCTGCAAAGTGGCCTTTCTCCCATCCGTCCGGCTCTTCGGCAAGTTTGCCATCTGAGTCATAAACGTGAACGGAAACCTTCGCCTTGTCGACTTCCGTTCCCAGCCAAAACCAGTATTCGTTCCCTTTGAACAATTGCTGTCGGACTGCCTTTTTTTCTCCGGAACCGAGGTCGCCTCCCCAGTAATCTTCACGCACCTGGAATCCCTGTTTTACGTATGGTTCGGCGGCTTGAAGAGCAAACGACTGCGCATCGTCCACCGATGCGAAAATCACAGGTTGAAGGGCTACTAAAACGAGCAGCAGAGCGCTCGTCTGGAACACGAGTTTCGCGCAGCTTTTCATCGAAGTGCTAGTCTCTTGTGACGATGCCATGGCCGAGGCGGGTTGTGATTTCATTGACCTTCTTCACTGATTCGGGCGGAATGCGGCGATCGCCGACATCAATCAAAGGTTTCACCTCGACCAGCGCGTCTTGAATTTGGCGGATGATAGGCAGGTTAAACTCGGGCATAGCCTGGAGCCTTGTTTGAAAATAGGAAAGCAGATCGGGCTGGTGCAGCAGCTCGGCGCCATCGCTGGAAAAATGCTCCTTCACAACCGAGGTCAACACCTCTGTACCACGCAGCCATCCGCCCAAGCTTACAAGCTGTGATAATTTTTCATCGTGCACCTCGTTCATCGCCTGTTGCACGCTGTTTTGGGTGCGATCCAGTTCTCTGCGGACGTTTTCCCAATTACGCTTGTCGGCTGCCTCGACGATCGCCTTGGCATGTGGAGTAATTGAATTTCCCACGCCGATACCCTTCGCCAGGGCCAGGACGCGCTGGCCAATATCTTTTACGGTGTCGGCGTCTTCCGCCTGCACTGCGATAAAACCATCGGCGATCACCGTCCCAAGTAAAAGAGCGATACGCGGCCTCTCGGTAAAGTTCGGTCCTTTGTCGCTGCGCACGTGCTGCTTCCAGTTCACCGTGCCCAGTTTGTTCAGGGCGCCGAAAATTTCGTTCGGCAACGGCACGACAACGTCTTCCACCCTGGTTGATAATTGTTTAATATTGATGTGTTGTGGCGCTTGGGCGGCACCTGCACACAATGCAAGCCCACAGAGGACACCCACGCCTAATTTCAAATATCTGGTTAACGGAATCATTGGCACTTTCGATTGTTGATTTCGAGTTCGATTTAAGGATTTAATGGAGCGAACTTTAACAGAACCCGCCCCACGCACAAACGCCGTCAAGAAAAATTTGCTTTCCCATAGTCGAACCATTGCGCTGCCTCGGTGGCATCTTCTGCACTTGTTATGAACCCTAACAGACTCAAGGCGGTTCTGGATCGTTCGCCAACAAAGCGAATACTGGTCATCGGCGATTTGATGCTCGATGAATTCGTGTGGGGAAAAGTCGGCCGCATTTCCCCCGAGGCGCCGGTTCCTGTTGTGGAGGTCACCAGAGAGTCGTTCTACCCCGGAGGCGCTGCCAACGTCGCACGCAATCTGCGCGAATTCGTAGATTACGTCGCGATCATCGGCTTGCTGGGAAACGATCGCAGTGGCCAGCAACTTCAGCAACTGTTGGCGGAACAAAAAATCGATTTCTCCAACGCGGTTAAAGACGAGTCGTTCCGCACGATTGTGAAAACGCGCATCATTGCGCGTCATCAACAGGTTGTTCGCGTCGATCGTGAACAGTTTACCGGGCCATCGGCACACCAATTCGAGCATGTGCTCGCGGCGGTCCGAAACACCATTGCGCAGACAGACGCGATTATCTTTGAAGACTACGGCAAAGGGTTTTTGTCGGCTGACATGGTTTCGGAGATTACGGACGTTGCGCGCTCGGCCGGCAAGATCGTGGCGGCCGATCCCAATCCCGAGCATCTAATGGATTGGCATAGCGCCACGGTGGTTACCCCGAACCGCGCAGAAGCTTTTCTCGCAGCTGGCATTCCCGGGCGCGATCCGGATGCGGTCCCGCCGCACGATGTCGATCTCCGGCGCGTCGGCGAAGCGCTTCTTAAGAAATGGAACACAAAATATCTTCTCATCACGCTGGGCGAACACGGCATGATGCTTTTTCAACAGATAGAAGAGCCACATTATATTCCAACAAAGGCACGACAGGTTTTTGATGTCTCCGGCGCGGGCGATACTGCCGTTGCGCTCTTTACCCTCGGGCTTGTCTGCGGAGCAACTCCAATTGAAGCGGCAGAAATCGCCAACCACGGAAGCGCAATTGTGGTTAGCAAACTTGGAACAGCAACCGTGACGCGAAATGAACTTATCGCCAGCTTCCGAGAAAATAGCGACCATGACTGATGAGCTGTCTCCTGCCGTCTTTGTCGATCGCGACGGCACCATCATGAAGGATTGTGATTATTGTTCCGACCCGAAAGACGTCAGGATTTTTCCAGGCGTTCCGGAAGCATTGCGGCGTTTGAAAGCGCGTGGTTTCAAACTGATTGTCATTACAAATCAGAGCGGGATCGGTCGCGGTCTGATGACAGTCGAACAATATCGTGCCGTTGACGCGGAGGTCCTTCGACAGTTGGATGATTTGATCGGGGCGACCTATTTTTCCCCCGATCTTCCCGGGCAAGATTCCAGCTCTCGCAAACCAGCCCCCGGGATGATCTTGCAGGCCAAGCAAGAACACGGGATTGACCTTTCACGCTCATTTTTCATTGGCGACAAGGAAGTCGATGTCGAATGCGGTCGCAACGCTGGCGTGCGCACGATCCGCGTTCAAACCGGTTTTCAACGCGACATTACTAGCAGCAAGGCTGATTGGATTGCGGAGGATTTCCCCGCAGCGGCGGAGATTATCTTGAACATAACGTCATGATTACGCGGTCATTCCGAACCAGGGGAGGAACCCCGCCCTTTGGTTCGTTGCACGGAGACGTCCACTTGCGTAATGCTTCGGCAATCGAGAGATCCTGCGGTTCGCTCAGGATGACAGGCAATGAATAAGGCCTTGGGCGTCATTCCAGCGCGTTGGTCGTCTACACGTTTTCCGGGAAAACCATTGTATCTCATTGCAGATAAACCACTTCTGCAACACGTCTGGCAGCGGTGTCAAACAGCCAAAAATCTAGACCGGCTGATCGTTGCCACCGACGATATGCGCATTGCCGAGGCCGCTTTCGATTGGGGCGCCGAGGTCGCTTTGACCTCCCCGAGACATCGTAGCGGGACTGATCGGGTGGTGGAAGTCGCACGCCGCGCGAAAGCTTTTGCGTTCGTGCTCAATATCCAAGGGGATGAACCGTTGCTCGATCCCCGTTTGATTGATGCAGTCGTTGAAAAACTCCGCTCGGACGTGAAGATCGACATCGTTACTGCCGCGCATCCGTTCCAAAATCCTTCCGAAGCAGAATCACCGCATCAAAACAAAGTCGTCATAGATCGGCACAATTGCGCTCTCTACTTCTCGCGAAGCGTTATCCCCTACTCTGCCAAACCTTCCCGTGTTCGTTATCTGCGGCATCAGGGTATTTATGGTTTCCGTCGCGACGCGCTGCTCCAGTTTGTGAAGTGGAAACCGAGTCCACTTGAGCGCGCTGAGTCGCTGGAGCAATTGCGCGCGTTGGAAAATGGTGTAAAAGTTCATGTGCTCATCACCAAACATGGTTCGCCCGGCGTGGACACGCCCGCCGACGCAAAAGCGCTGGAGCAAAAACTCGTTCGCGCCCAACAGAGTGCTCGCTCCGGATGAAATACATTTTTGTCACCGGGGGCGTCGTCAGTTCGCTGGGTAAAGGCTTAACCGCAGCCTCACTCGGGACGCTACTTGAAGCGCGGAAGCTGCGCGTTGTCCTCCAAAAGTTCGATCCTTACCTCAATGTCGATCCCGGCACGATGAACCCGTTCCAGCACGGAGAAGTTTATGTGCTCAATGATGGCGCTGAAACCGATCTCGATCTTGGACATTACGAGCGCTTCACCAACTGCGTCCTCACACGGCACAACAACCTGACCAGCGGCCAGGTTTACGAGACCGTCATTTTAAAGGAGCGGCGCGGCGATTATCTCGGCAAGACTGTCCAAGTCATTCCGCATGTCACAGACGTGATCAAAAATCGCATTCGTGAGCTTTCCGACGAAAGCAAATACGACGTCGTTATTACTGAGATCGGCGGAACGACCGGTGACATCGAAGGTCTGCCATTTCTGGAAGCGATTCGACAATTTATTCTAGAGGTCGGCCCGGAAAACGTGCTGAACATGCACGTGACGCTTGTTCCGTACATCAAGGCGGCGCACGAATTAAAAACAAAGCCAACGCAGCAAAGCGTGGCGAAGCTCCGCGAGATCGGTTTGCAGCCGCAGGTGTTGATTTGCCGTAGCGAAAAACCGCTGGATCGGGATGTGCGTCGGAAACTGTCGATGTTCTGCAGCGTTTCTGAAAAAGCCGTGATCGAGGAGCGCGATGTCGAGCACACGATTTATGAAGTGCCGTTAACACTGCATGCTGAGGGACTCGACCAATTGGTGTGCGATCTTTTGCATCTGCAAACGCCTGCCCCCGATCTGGCAGACTGGCGGAAATTTGTCGAACGCGTTGTAAATCCAAAGCGCCGCATCAAGATCGCGGTAGTCGGCAAATACATGGAAGTCCGCGACGCCTACAAGAGCATTTATGAATCACTCACGCACGCCGCCGCGAGCGAGGACTGCGGAATCGATCTTAAACTGATTGATGCCGAATCGCTGGAGCACGGCGTGGACTCGCAGTTGAAAGATATTGGCGGCGTCCTGATTCCTGGCGGATTTGGCGCTCGCGGTGTTGACGGAAAAATCAACGCAGCACGTTTCGCACGGGAGCATAAGATTCCGTACCTCGGTCTGTGTCTTGGTATGCAGGTGGCGACGATTGAATTTGCGAGGAACGTCTGTGGAATCAAAGACGCTAACAGCACTGAGTTCGACAAGAAAACTCCAGAGCCGGTAATCTCCCTGCTGGAGGAGCAGCGTGGCGTCCGTAACAAAGGGGCAAGCATGCGACTGGGCACATGGCCAACCAAGGTTGTCCAAGGCACGCTCGCTGAAAAAATCTACGGTGACACCGAGGTAACGGAGCGGCACCGGCACCGATACGAGTTCAACATGAAGTATCGCGACCGAATGGACGCGAAAGGCTTTGTGATTTCAGGAACATCACCGGATGGCTCGCTCGCTGAATTGATCGAGCTGCGCGATCATCCGTATTTTGTCGGTTGCCAGTATCACCCGGAGTTCCAAAGCAAACCAAATAAGCCGCACCCACTGTTTAAAGGATTTATTCAGGCATCTCTGGGGCGACAGAGTAGCCGTGCGACGCACGCTCAAGCCGATCAAGAATCGCTGCGCCGAGTCCCTGAGAGGGAACTCGTTCCGCAACGATAAGATCGAGACCAAGTGCATCGAGTTCGCGCAGATATCGAAACAGGTTCGCAGCTGCTTCGCGAAGGTCTTGTTGTTCGCTGAGATTTCGGACTGCGAGAAATTGCAAGGAGCGGCGGTCTCCAGTCCGCCGCTGGGCGATCTGGAGATCGCCCTTCCTTGGATGCCACGCCAGCAAACCAACGCGTTGGTCGTTTTTCGGTGAAAATGATTTCGCGTCGTCGATCAAGTCCAATGGTGTTTTGGGCGCATAATGCGATGGCAATTGTCCCGGAGCCGAAATTTTCTGTGTCGACGGCGCAACGATGTTGACCTTTGCAAATTCCGATAACTGCTATGCGGTAATCGGCCCACGCCGCAAGATCTGGATGCTGTTTCCGCGCACACGAACAATTGTTGACTCAAGTCCATGTTGGGTTCGCCCCGCGTCAATGATTAACTCGATTCGTCCATTGAGTTCAGCGAGCACGTGTTGTGCAGTCGTAGGACTGATGCGGCCGAATCGGTTCGCGCTAGGCGCAGCAATTGGTTTTCCAAGTTCGGAGATGATTTCGGCAAAAACCGGATGCGAACTCATTCGCACGGCAACGGTGTCGAGCCCCGCGGTTACAATTTCCGGAACAATCGATCGCCGATCTAAAACTAGTGTGAGCGGTCCGGGCCAGAATCGCGTGACCAACTTATTGATCGGCGCGTGGGAACGATTGTCGATCTTTGCTACGCGTTCCAGCCATTCTTCGTTGGGCAAATGCACAATCAGCGGATCGAACCGCGGTCGTTCCTTCGCCTCAAAGATTTTCGCGACTGCAATCGGGTTCAGCGCGTCAGCAGCGAGTCCGTAAACCGTTTCCGTGGGCAGTCCGACAATCTCGCCTTTGCGCAGCAGTTCAACCGCCGCAACGCGGTCGGTTGAAATCACTGTTTTCACTTTGGCAATTTCGCGGCCAGTACAGCTTCCGACTGTTTCCTACGAAAGGCCTCCAGTTGATGACGAATCGTCTTATCGGATGTGGCGAGAATCGCAGCCGCGAGAAGCGCGGCGTTTTTCGCCCCCGCCTCCCCGATCGCTAAAGTGCCGACGGGAATGCCCCCCGGCATTTGAGCAGTCGACAAAAGGGAATCGAGCCCCTGGAGCTTCGATTGAATCGGAACACCGAGCACAGGCAGCCATGTATGTGCAGCAATCACTCCAGCCAAATGCGCCGCGCCACCTGCGCCAGCGATAATCACCCGTACGCCGCGATCAGCTGCTGTTCGCGCGAACTCCGTAGTCGCGTCGGGAGTGCGATGCGCAGATAGAACGCGCGCTTCATTCGCCACACCGAGCTCATCTAGCGTTTCCACGGCGTGCCGCATCGTTTCCCAATCTGATTTGCTGCCCATGATGATGGCAACCAATGGCTTCGATTCAGGCATGGGCAAATTGTAGGGCGTTTGATTCATTTGCGCCAGCAAACTCACCCTTCGGGCTTCCCGTCCATGTCGCTCGGCTCCCGCCTGCTCCATTCTGTGAAACGCCAAGCCCGACCGCTTAGTCTTTCATTAACACCGCGCTTCAGCGCGGTGTGCGATCCACACTTAGAAGCAAGCCGTTAAACGGCTTTCTCTGCTTTTCCGGTATATCGCACCTAGCTGAAGCAAGGTGTTAATGAGATATTGCCCTGTGAACGCTGTCGCTACATCGATTGTCCTCATCGGCATGATGGGGGCAGGAAAGTCGTCCGTTGGAACCTGCCTGCAGCGGCGCACGGCCCTCGCCCTGTTCGACACCGACGACATCGTTGCGTCGAAATTTGGACTCTCGATCCCGGAAATCTTTTCCAAACATGGCGAGAAGAAATTCCGTGAAGCGGAAACTCAAGCCCTCCGCCAACTGTCAGAGACAAAGCGGGCAATCATCGTAACCGGTGGGGGTATCGTTTTACGCCACGAGAATCTGCAGATTTTGAAACGGCTCGGCTTAACCGTTTGGCTGGACGGCAATGAGGAAGCGCTATTCGAACGCGCCTCGCGATCAGGCAACCGACCGTTGTTGCAAGTGAAGAGTCCAAGGCGATCGTTTGCGCGAATGTTACAGGCACGGCAACCACTTTATGGCAGCGTTGCGGATGTCCGAGTCGATACGTCGATGCTTACGGACGAGGAAGTTGCCCTGGCAATTTTGAGCAAACTCGGAAGAGTCGGCGCCAACCCGCCGCCGGAGCTGCCTATGCCGGCTACAGCATGATGACTCAAACTTCGCAAAGGGATTTGAAGGCGCAGCTGGTATCTTTTGCGCGGCAGATTGGTTTTGATTCCTGTCGCATAGCAGCTTGCACCGAGCCAGCGCATGCAAGTGAATTTCGGGAATGGTTGCATGACGGCGCACACGGCGAAATGCATTACATGCAACGCGGCGAAGAGAAGCGTTGCGATCCGCAGAAAGTTTTGCCCGGCGCGCGATCCATCGTTACTTTGGCGCTGAATTATTTTCAGGGTGAACAAATTCGTCAGTCGCCCCGACATGTCGGAGCTACGGGCAGAATCGCACGCTACGCGTGGGGCGAAGATTATCACGATGTGATCGAGGCGAAGCTCAGCAAGATCGACCAGTTTCTTCGCAGCTTTGGCGGACAGCAGAAATATTACGTGGATACCGGCCCTATTTTAGAGCGTGACCATGCCGCGCAAGCTGGAATTGGCTGGCATGGCAAAAACACCATGCTGATTGATGAACGGCTCGGGACTTGGTTCTTTCTCGCGGAGCTTTTGACGACGCTCGAATTGCCATCGGATCAACCAGTCGCGGATCGCTGCGGAACGTGTGAGCGCTGCATCAACGTGTGCCCGAACAATGCGATTACAGCGCCGCATCAGCTCGATGCCCGCCGCTGTATCTCTTATCTGACCATTGAACTCAAAGGCTCGATTCCGGTCGAGCTCCGGCCGCTCATCGGGGATCGGATTTTCGGTTGCGATGATTGTCTGGATGTCTGTCCCTGGAACCGGTTGGCTCAAGTTTCGCACGAGGCAGCTTTTTCAGGACGCGAGTCGACCAGCATGTCCTTACGGGACTATCTTGAGCTAAGTGATGCAGAGTTCCGCGCGCTTTTCAAAAACTCTCCAATCAAGCGTGTCAAGCGTCGGGGCTTTTTGCGCAATGTATGTGTCGCCTTGGGCAACGTAGGCGACGCGTTCGACATTCCGGCGCTCGAACGCGCGGCAGCCGATCCGGAGCCATTAATCGCGGAGCACGCGGAGTGGGCCATTCGTCAAATTCGGTCTCGCCGCGGAGAAATCCGTCCGATTGGCAGGATCCAGCGAAATGCTAATTAGTTGAATCCAAAGCCGTTCTTGGCCGCATCCCACGGTTGTCATGAACGGGATTTCGTTTGCAAGAGTCCAACAACCAACTAACCCTGAGGCTTTCACCCCGCGAACCGCTCCCACAATGCACCAAGCTGTAAGCACACCTGCCCCAGCGCCTTTGACGGCGAAGCAGCGTCGGGCCCGACGCAAAAAGCAAATCATTTGCAGTTCCATCGGCCTGGTCGTGCTTTGCATCGCTGCGTCGATTATCTGGAGCAAGCGCGAGAAGCCGATTCCGGTCACCACGGAGAAGGCGATTCGCAAAACCATCGTGCAGACAGTTTCAGCAACAGGAAAGGTGCAACCGGAAACAGAAGTAAAAATTTCTCCCGAGGTCGCGGGCGAAATCATCGAGCTACCGGTGGAAGACGGAAAGCGAGTCAAGCAAGGCGATCTGCTCGTGCGGATCAAGCCGGATTCGTACAAGGCGCTCGTGGAGCAACAGGAGGCGGCGATCAGCGCAGCGAAAGCAACAAATCTTCAGCAGAAGGCGACGATGCTGAAGACCGAGCACGATTTCAAGCGAGCGGAAGATCTGTTCAGTAAGAAGCTAATTTCAGAGCAGGAATACAATGCGGCTGAAGCAGCGTATGACGTTGCGAAGAACACTTACGAAAGCTCGCTCCATGAGATTGAGCGCGCGCAGGCTGGCTCGAGTCAGGCGCGCGACCAGCTGTCAAAGACGACAATTTATTCCCCGATCGATGGCACGGTCACAGTTCTCAACAGCAAACAGGGCGAACGTCTGGTGGCGACAGGGCAATTTGCCGGCACGGAAGTCATGCGCGTTGCTGATCTCAGCCACATGGAAGCGCGTGTCGATGTGAACGAGAACGATGTCGTAAGTGTCAAGGTGGGCGACAAGGCCGAGATCAAAATTGACGCCTACGGTGATCGGAAATTTCATGGCACAGTTTATCAAATCGCCAACACTGGAAAGACCACCGGCGCGGGCACTCAGGAAGAGGTCACCAATTTTGAGGTGAAAATTCGAATCGAAGACGCTGCCGTAACGTTGAAGCCCGCGCTGAGTTGTACGGCGGAAATCCATACAAACGAGGTGAAAGACGTCGTGGCAGTGCCGATGCAGGCCGTGACCATTCGCACCGGCGAGAGCAATTTGAGTCCAGAGGAAATCGAAAAGAAAAAGCAGAAGGTCGCGCAGCGCGACAAGGGCGATAACAATGCGGAGTTCGTCAATGAGCGCGCCGAGAAAGCGGCACAAAAAGAAGAGCGCGAAAGAGTCTCCAAGGTCGTGTTCCTTAAAAAAGGAGCCAAAGCCCAGATAGTGAAAGTAACGACCGGTATTTCCGACGATACGTACACCGAAATCAAAAGCGGCATTCAGCCTGGCGACGAGGTGATCTCGGGAAGTTACAGCGTGATCAGCCGAAAGTTGAAAGACGGCATCAAGGTCACTTACGACAAGGAAGGAATGAAGTAATCTCGACGAGCGACTATCGACATTGCGATGGAGACTCGAAACTCAATCAGACCGCGTGGGCCGGTCGTGATCGACATTGAGAACATCACTAAAGACTACGTGATGGGGGAGGAAGTCGTTCGTGCGCTGCGCGGCGTCAACCTGAAGATTCATCGCAACGAATACATAGCCATAATGGGGCCGAGCGGCAGCGGCAAATCGACGCTCATGAACATGCTCGGTTGTCTCGATACCCCGACCTCCGGCCGCTACGAATTCAATGGCAAGAACGTTGCCGAAATGGATGACGACGAGCTTGCAGCCGTTCGCAATCGCGAGATCGGCTTCGTGTTTCAAACCTTCAATCTTCTGCCCAGATCGACATCTTTACGTAATGTGGAGCTGCCGCTCATCTACGCGGGCATCCAGCCCGAGCGGCGTGTAGAACGCGCGACCCAGGTACTGACAGACGTGGGCCTGGGCGATCGCATTCATCACAAACCGAACGAACTTTCTGGCGGCCAACGCCAGCGAGTGGCCATCGCCCGCGCGCTCGTGAACGGACCATCGATTATTCTCGCCGACGAACCCACCGGCAATCTGGATTCGAAAACGGGCGAAGAAATCATGGAACTCTTCGAGGATTTATATCAGCGCGGCAACACGATCATTCTCGTGACGCATGAACGCGATATCGCTGCGCACGCGCGTCGAACCGTGCATTTGCGCGACGGACTCATCGAGATGGATCACGCGGGATTTATTCCGGAACTGGATATGCCGATTGAACTCGGAACGACAGCGTGAACATGAAACGTTTTCTCTACGAGCTGAGCGAGAGTTGGAAAATCGCAGCCGCCCAAATGCGCTCGAACCTGACGCGCTCAACGCTCACGGCACTCGGGGTCATTATCGGCATCATCGCTGTGACGTTGATGGGCACCGCCGTCGACGGCATCTCTATCGGTTTCGACAAAAGCATGGCCGTGCTCGGCGATGATGTTCTCTACGTGACGCAATGGCCGTGGAAGCCGGTCGACGACTGGTGGAACTACCGGGACCGCAAAAAGCTCAAAACTGAATACGCCGAGACATTAAACAGGATGATCGCGGCAACGCCGAACTCGAACCTGGTCATCGCAGTCCCGACGTCGAATTTGATGCGATCAATCAAATATGGCGGCAACCAGGTCGACAACGTCTTCGTGCTCGGGACGACGTCGGACTTCATCGTAACCTCGACGATCGATTGTACGGTTGGGCGATTCTTCAACGAACTCGAGTCGCGGGGCGGCGCCAACGTTGTCGTGATCGGCTACGACGTGGCCGACGCGCTTTTCCCTTCCGAAAGCCCGCTCAACAAATTGGTGTTGATCAACGGGCAATTGTTCAAAGTCGTTGGAGTAAATACGCGACAGGGCACCTTTCTTGGTTTGTTCAGCTGGGACTCAATGGTCGCGATGCCGCTCGGCGCGTTTAACAAATATTTCTCCGCTAAAAGCGATTCGGACGTGCGTGTGAAAGTAAAAGACAAGACTAGACTCGCCGATGCGAAGGACGAGCTCACTGGTTTGATGCGGCGCGTGCGCGGATTGCCCCCCGAGAAAAAGGACGATTTCTCGATCAACGAGCAACAGGCATTCAAGAGCACGCTCGATCCGGTGAAAAACTCAATTGCGATCGCCGGACTGTTCATTACTGGCCTGTCCCTTTTCGTCGGCGCGATCGGCATCATGAACATCACGTTCGTCAGCGTAAAAGAGCGCACGAAGGAAATCGGAACACGCAAAGCGCTTGGCGCGCGGCGGCGAACGATCCTGCTGCAATTTCTGATCGAGTCGACGGCGCTTTGTCTCCTCGGCGGATTTATCGGGCTGGCGTTTGCCTATCTAATGTGCTTCGGAATTGGCAAAGCGTTTCCGTCGTTCCCAATTCACTTTTCCGTCGGCCTTGTGCTCATAAGCATGATCGTGTCAATACTGACCGGCTTGTTCTCAGGTTTCGCGCCAGCTTGGACAGCGTCACGCCTCGATCCAGTCGCAGCACTACGATACGAATGACTATTTAACCGCAGAGGGCGCAGAGACTATGAAGACCTTGAACGAACTGACAGATGCGATCATCGGGGCTGCAATAGAAGTCCATCGCGTCCTCGGACCCGGATTGCTGGAATCAACCTACGAAATGTGCTTATGCCGGGAGTTGAGTATACGCGGAATTCCCTTTGAGCGGCAGGTCCCGATACCGGTGGAGTACAAAGGAGTCAAACTCGACTGCGGATACCGGGCAGACATCGTCGTGGATGAGACAATCCTTATTGAGATCAAAGCAA